>Ga0081538_10000850_pt1 | contig 32938 bp, 25 predicted proteins | sample TabmetS5T2R1_FD_71022 | JGI IMG/M metagenome (GOLD analysis project Ga0081538, IMG submission 71022) | Tabebuia heterophylla rhizosphere microbial communities from the University of Puerto Rico - S5T2R1 | ecosystem: Host-associated > Plants > Roots > Rhizosphere ...
GATCGTGATCACGGCGATGAACTCCGAGTACATGTCGCCGCTGTACTACACCTCGACCGGCCACAAGCTGATGTTCATCGGCTTCGTGATGATGGCCATCGGGTCGCTTCTGCTCAAGAAAATCGTCTCCTTCAAGGGGTGACCTCGATGACGATGGTTCTCTTCTTCGCTGTCTTCTGCCTCGCCGGCGCGATCTTCCTGCTCGGCGAGGTCGTCACCCTGCCCTCGCGGGAGCGCGAGCGGTCGATCCGGCGGGCCTCGAACTACGGCTTCATCCGGATCGCATCCCCGCTCGACGCGAAGCGCTTCCGCGAGCGCGCGATGGAGCCCTTGCGCGACACGCTCGCGCGCTGGGCGCTCAAGGTCAACCCGCGGACGAGCATGGAGTCGATCTCGCTCAAGCTCCTGGGAGCGGGGCTCGGCCGGCGCGTCTCTCCCACCGGCTTTCTCGCCGCCAAGGGCAGCCTCGCCGGCGGCGGGCTCCTGCTCGGGACCATGTTCAGCTCGATGGCCGGTTCGGCGACCGGGCTGTTCTTCACGTTCGTGCTCGCGTTCGCCGGGTTCTTCGCGCCCGACTACTTCGTCTCGATGAAGGCGAGGAGCCGGCGCGAGCGGATCAAGGCCGACCTGCCGGACGCGCTCGACCTGCTCGCGGTCAGCGTCGAGGCGGGGCTCGGCTTCGACGGCGCGATCGCGAAGCTGACCGAGCACATGGAAGGCCCGCTCGCCGAGGAGTTCGGGTTGACGCTCGGCGAGATGCGCATCGGCGAGAGCCGGCAGGACGCACTCAAGCGCCTGTCGGACCGCGCCGACACGCCGGAGCTCTCGTCGTTCACGCGGGCGATCATCCAGGCCGACCAGCTTGGAACCTCGCTCGGCCGGATCCTGCGCGTGCAGGCGGCCGACTCGCGGCTGCGGCGTCAGGCCGCCGCCGAGGAGCGGGCGATGAAGGCGCCGATCAAGATGCTCTTCCCAACGGTCCTCTTCATCTTCCCGGCCATCTTCCTGGTCATCTTGGGACCGGCCTTCATGAACATCGAGAAGATCTTCTAACCCCCCGCTCTGCGACCGAGGAGACGCGACGATGGCCCGAGAAAAGCCCGCCGAGAAGCCGGACAAAGAGGCGACTGACGTCGAGACCGAACGTGGCTTCGGGACCGGTCTGCGCGCCCAGCTGCAGCGGCGCCGGGACGGCGGCGCCCAGGCGGAAGCCGACGTCACGAGTCTTCCGAACGCGGAAGCACCGTTCGTGCGGGTCGATCTCTACGCGGCCGCGCCGCCCGCGTCCGCCGAGTCCGCATCGGTCACCGTCGACGACGGTGCCCGCGTCGCGGCACTCGACAACGAGCTCGCGTCGCTGCGCGACGAGCTGTCCGCGGCCGCGAAGCGCGAGCAAGAATTGCGCCGCGCCCTCGCCGAGCAGGTCGAGGCGTACGAGCGCCGCCTCACCGAGGAGTCGGACATCTCGCGCGAGGCGAGCAAGCTCGACGAGCGCGGCGCGAAGCTCTCTGCGACCGAGGCCGAGCTCCGCGAGCGCGAGCAGCGGCTGCGGGCCGAGCGCGCCGAGATCGATGCAGAGCGGAAGCGGATCACGGCGCTCAAGTCCGAGATCACCGCCGAGCAGTCCGCCGCAGAGCGGCTCTCCGCCGAGCTCCAGAAGCGCGAGGACGCCGTCAAGGACGCCGAGCGCGCGGCCGCCGAGATGCAGCAGCGACTTGCCTCACTCGCCAAGCGCGAGGAGAAGCTGACGAAGGCCGAGCAGGAGCTCAGCGAGCGCGAGCGCCAGGCGAAGCAGCGCTCCGAGGCGCGGGCGGCCGGAGTCGCCGAGCGTGAGGATCATCTCCGCAAGCGCGAGAAGGAGCTCTCCGAGCGCGAGCGCACGTTCGCGAAGCGCGAAGCGCGGATGCTCACCGCTGAGGAGCACTTCACGACGCGCGAGGCCACGCTCGACGAGCGTGAGGAGCGGCTGCGGGCCGAGTCGGAGCGGTTCCGGACGCAGCTTGCGAGTCACGGGACGGCGATCCAGGAGAACGAGGCGCGGCTGACCGAGCTGGAAACTCGCGAGGCAGCGCTCGTCGCCCGCGAAGCCGAGCTGAACCGCCGCGAGTCTTCGCTCGGACGGCTCGAGAGCGAGCGGGCCGCCGGTCGCGATCTCGATCTGCTCCGGGCACGCCTCGAGGAGCGGGAGCGGGAGCTCACCGAGCGCGAGGCCACGATCAACGACGCGGAGCAGTTCAGCGAGACCCAGTCCAAGCGTGTGGAGCGCAAGGAGAAGCGCCTCGCAGAGAACGAGGAGGCGATCCGCGAGCGGATGATGGAGCTCGACGAGCGCGAGGCCCAGCTCGATGCGCGGGAGGCCGGCCTCGAGGCCGACGACGAGCTCCGCGCCGAGAAGCTCGAGCGCCGCGAGGCGACTCTCGTCGAGCTCGAGCGCCGCCTGACCGCGAAGGAAGCGGAGCTCGCGAGCTACGTCGCGCAGGCGCAGAGCACGCTCCACCAGCGCGAAGCCGACTGGTGGCAGAAGGTGCTGGGCCCCGAAGAAGCGGCCAAGAACGGCAGCTAGGGGTCAGACCCAACTCGAAGCGCCGCATAGGTACTGGGTCGAGCGGCTCTGCCGGGCTCGCTTGGGGTCAGACCCCGGTTAGACGCGCTCGGGCGCGTCGGCTTCGACGTGGTGGCGCCAGCGGACGGAGCCGAGCATCAACACCACGGCGATCGTCCCGATCGTGACGTTGACGGCGATCGTGACGAGCTTCACTCCGACGCTGAAGGCAAGGATCTTCGACGACGTCGCTACATCCGAGAACAGGTAGACGAGCAGCGCCTGCTCGGTCCCGATCCCGGCCGGCGTGAGCGGCAGCGCGGTCGAGAGGCTGCCCGCCACCTGGTAGACGAGCGCGTTGAAGAGCGTCGCCGGCAGCTCGAAGGCGCGGAGGAAGAAGAAGATCGACGCGATCCGCAGCAGCCAGTCGAGTGCGTCGAAGAGCGCGACCTCGCGGAGATACCGCCGCGGCGTCTGCAGGATCACAAGCCCCTGCCGCACCCTCGCCCAGAACCCCGTGATCCGGTGGTAGGCGAGCCCCACGACGACGAGCCCGATCGCGAGAAAGAAGCCGGCGATGACCAGCGCCTGGAGGGGGTTGCGGAAGACCCAGAGCCAGTCCGAGCCCGGCAGGACCGGCAAAACGTCCGCGCCCGGCAGGATCCCGGACGAGAGCGCCCAGAGGATCAGCGCCGACGCGACGGCGAGGTCGAAGACGGAATCGGCGAGCATCGTCGAGGCGAGCGTCGGGTACGTGCTGCCCTCGACCCGGTGCTTGACGATGTAGAGGCGGAGCAGGTCGCCCCCGCGTCCGGGCAAGATCGCATTCGCACCGATGCCGGCCGCATAGCCGCCGAGGACGTGCCGCCATTGGACGTCCTTGTCGGGATACGCAGCGGCGATGACGTTCCGCCAGGCACGCGACCTGGCAGCGATTCGGCCGAGATGGCAGCACACCGCAAGGACGAGCGGCAGCCACGAGATCGCCGTGAACGTCTCGAAGAAGGTCTCGATCGCGTCGAAGAGGCTGCGCACGGAGGCATCCTGCCCGCCCCGGACAACGTACGATCCTGCCGCCTGTGAGCGCGAAGCCCAGCAAGACCGCGACACCGACCGCCCGCGACGCAGCACGGGTCGCCGACTTCCGGGTCGCGCTGCGTCGCTTCGTCCACCAGACCGAGCGCGTCGCGCGCGAGTGCGGGCTCACACCGCGGTGGTACCTCCTGCTCCTGCTGATCAAGGGCGCGCCCGACCTGAGCGAGCGCTCGACGGTCACGGACCTCGCCGATCGCCTGCATCTGGCACAGAGCAGCGTGACCGAGCTCGTCGCCCGCGCCGAGCAGGCCGGGCTAATCGACCGCGAGCCTTCCGCGGACGACGCACGCGTCGCCTACCTCCGACTCACCGAGGAGGGCGAGCGCCGATTCAGCGAAGCGTTCCAGAGCCTCAAGGCCGAGCGACAGGCATTACGGGAGGCGATCACGGGTCTCGAGAGCGAGGTTCTCGATTGACACCCACCGCCCAAGGCGTATAGACACGGAATTTCTATTCGTGAAGGGCGGATCGGGGAGCCGCCCGGGGAGGGAGATCAACGTGTTTCACCGAGTCTGCAAATGGGTCGGGCTCCTCCTGGTTCTCGCCGTGCCGCTGGGCGCTGCGGGCACCGGTGGAGCCGCGATCGCACCACCGTGGTGCGGGACGCCGATGCCGGACGCGGCGGAGAGTCTTCCGTCGGCGCCGCCGTTCAACTTCCCGCACATTCCCTACTACGCGATCGGGTGCACGCTCGACCGCATCGAAGCGCAGTCGGGCGGCCGCATGAAGGTCGACGTGATCGGGCAGTCGGCCCTCGGGCGCGACATGTACCTGGTCACGATCAACGAACTGAAGACGTCCGCCCAGCGACGCGACTACGCCAACTGGAAGGTCATCCGCGCGCTCTCGAACTCGCGCCCGGCGGCCGCGCAGCGGCTCCTGGAGCGACTAGGCGACAACGTCAAGGTCCCGCTCTTCATCCAGGGCGGAATCCACGGCAACGAGTACGAGGGCGTCGACGCCAACATGGTCACGATCGAACGGTTGGCGACGACCCCGTACGGAACCGATCCGGAGGTCGACCGGATCCTCGACCACTCGGTCGTCCTCTTCAACGTGATCCAAAACCCGGACGGCCGGATCGCCGGAACCCGGCAGAACGGCAACGGCTTCGACCTGAACCGCGACTTCCTCACGCAGTCACAGCCGGAGACGAAGGCGTCCGTTCAGATCATGCAGCGCTGGCAGCCGCCGGACATGCTCGACCTCCACGGCTACCTCGATCCGGTCCTGCTGATCGAGGCGACGACGAAGCCGCACAACCCGGGCATCGAGTACGACCTCTGGCTGAAGTGGAACCAAAGCCGGATCGACGCCAATGAGGCCGCCCTCGCAACGAGGGGCTTCGGCGTGCAGCGCCCGATCAACGACTGGTGCGCCGACGGCGGGTTTGCGTACCCGTACACCGCCACGGGCGGCATGTGTCCCACGAACGACGAGACGGTCTCCGACGACGGCCTCGCCCCGGGCCCTGCCGCCGCCGAGGGCTGGGACGACTGGGGCCCGTTCTACACCCCGATGTACTCACAGCTCGTCGGGATGAACGGCTCGACCACCGAGATGTGCCGACTCGAGAACGACCAGTGTGAGGGCCGGCTCGGCGCGAAGATCCAGCAGGAGAACATCACGTGGTCGACGTTGCTCTTCAACGTTGCGAACCGCAACGAAGTGCTCATGGACGAGCTCGAGATCTACAAGCGCAACGTGAACGACGCACCACGGCCGGCCTGCTGCCCGCCCCCGTTCCACGAGGGCGGCAAGCAGAACTGGATGCACGACTACCCGAAGGCGTTCGTGATCCCGCTCGGCAAGGGCCAGCGGAGCGACCCGGAGGCAAACCGCCTCGTCGAGTGGCTCCTGCTGAACGGCGCCGAGGTCGAGGAGCTCGAGCGTGACACGCGGTTCCGCGGTCAGAAGCTCGAGGAGGACTCCTACGTGGTCTGGATGACCCAGGCGCGGCGTGGCCTCGTCGACACGTCGCTCGACATCGGCGTCGACATCTCAGACCGGGCCGAGATCCTCTATGCGCCTCCGGGTGCATGGAGCCACGGCTACCTCTGGGGCGCCGACGTCCTCACCGTCGGGGACAACGAGCGGTTCTCCGCGAAGACGGACCGCATCCGCCGGCCGAATAGGCTCGACGGCGGCATCGCGTCGTTCCGCGACGACGATGACGACGACGAAGACGATGACGACAGGCGCTTCCGGCGAGGAGGACGTGTCGCCGGCTACCTCCTGGAGCTCGACTCGCCGACCGCAGTCCGGACCTCGAACAGCCTGCTCGCAGGCGGGCTCACGGCGCAGCTCGTGACCGGTCCGTTCACAACGGCGACGGGCGGTTCGGCACCGGCCGGAAGCCTGATCTTCCCGGCGAGCGCGAGGCGCACGCTCGACGACGTCGGCGAGGACGCAGGCCTCTGGTTCCATCCGGTCCGCGGCGCAGTACCGGCGAGCGAGGCGATCGACGCCGTTCCGCGGGTCGGCGTGTTGCCGACGACGACGAACACGAGGGCACAGGAAGCCGTCTGGACGCTCAAGAACCTCGGCTTCCCGGCGGATCTGCTCTCGACGGCGGCGCTCAACAACGCGGCGGGCCCTGACCCGCTCGCCAACTACGACGTCCTCTTCACGCTCGTCGACTTTCCGGGCAACGCCAACGCCACGTACCGCAGCCGCGTGGCGGCGTTCTTCGCCCGGGGAGCCGGCGTCATCGCGGTCGGCACCGGCGGTGCCGCATTCGTCACGAACGCCGGACAGCTCACCGGCCTGACCGCAGTTGCCAACAGCGGCGGCGGGTTCGGCTACAGCGGCATCATCAACTGGAGCAACTCGGGCGGCCCCGCGAGCGTGATCACTGGGGCGTACCCAGCAGTCGACACGGCGATCGTCGATCCGCCGACGTGGTTCACCAGCACGCCGGCTCCGGCGACGGGATGGCGCATCGACGGGACGCTGCCGTTGAATCCGTTCCTCGCCGGCCTCGCGCCGTTCACGTGGCCGTCAGGCGGAGCGTCGATGATCGCGCACGGCACGAACACGGCCGGAAACGCGCGCATCACGGCGTTCGCAATGAACCCGCTCTACCGCGCTGACCCCGAGCGAGAGTGGCCGATGACAGGCTCGGCGCTCTACTGGGTCGACCAGTAGCGGCTGAATCAGGTGAGGGGCGGGACGTCCCGCCCCTCACCGTCACCTGTACCGATAGACGATGCGACCTCGCGTGAGGTCGTACGGCGAGAGCTCGATCTTGACGCGGTCACCGAGGAACACCTTGATCCGGTAGCGCTTCATCTTCCCCGCGGTGTAGCCGATCGTCTCGTGCCCGTTATCGAGCAAGACACGAAACATGCGGCCGCGTAGTGCCTCCACGACCTCGCCTTCCATCTCGAGCTTCTCTTCCTTTTCCTTGGTGCTGATAGGTACCTCTCTTCCTGTGGTTGTGGCTGTCTGACTACAGCTTACGGTAGGCCCGAAAGCGTGATTGACACGTTTTCCAGATAGGAGTAGCTTCGAGGAGAAGGCTAGAGCAACTAGGGGGAGAGTTTCCTTGTCCGTCAGCCCCACGTTGCTGCGGCGCAGGCGTCGGCGGGCATTCCGCCGACTCGTTTTCGTGGGCGCGCTGGCCTTGGTGCTGTCTGCTCCTCCGAGTGCCGGCAGCGTGCCGGGCGATCCAACCCCACCCGTCGTCACGCCGGTCTATTCCCCCACGCTGCCGGCGAACGGCTGGTTCCGAGGCAGCGTGACGCTCAGCTGGCTCGTCGTCGACCCGGAGTCGATCATCCTGAATATGACCGGCTGCGGCGTCACGACGTTCACAGCCGACACACCGGGGCATCCGGTGACATGCAGCGCTGAGAGCGACGGCGGCATCAGAAGCGCGTCCGTCAGGATCAAACTCGACCGGACGCCGCCGACTGTCACCCCGATCCCGGAGCGCGCAGCGGACGCGAACGGCTGGTACAACCGGCCGGTCACGGTCTCCTTCGCCGGGGCCGACGCAACCTCGGGAATCGCCTCCTGCTCTGCGCCGACGGTCTACGGCGGGCCTGACGTGGCCACGGCATCCGTCTCGGGGACTTGCACGGACAACGCCGGCAACGCCGCCGTCTCGGCGACGTCGTTCAAGTACGACGCAACGGCACCGTCGCTCACCGGTTTCACTGTTACGCCAGGCAACCGCCGTGTGCAGCTCGCGTGGCGCCCCTCCAGCGACACGCAGGTCGTGGAGCTCCTCCGCGCCCCGGGACGAAACGGCCAGGGGCAGTCGGTGATCTATCGAGGACGGTCGACCGGATACCTAGACACTGGCCTGACCGTCGGACGAAAGTACGAGTACCGCGTCACCGGTATCGACGAGGCCGCGAACCGGTCCGAGCACGTGACCAAGGTGGTGGCCACCGGCGCGCTGCTGAGCCCCGCGCCGGCGGCGAGCATCAGTCTCAAGGCGCTTCCGACTCTGCAATGGACGCCCGTCAAGGGTGCCCGCTACTACAACGTCCAACTGATCCGCGGGCACAAGGTGCTGAGCGCCTGGCCCGTTCGTCCAAGCTTCCGACTGCGGCGAACGTGGACCTACAACCGACAGCGCCAGCGCCTGCGGCCAGGGAAGTACCGCTGGTATGTGTGGTCGCGCTCAAGCCGCGGCTTCCGCCTGCTCGGGAGCAGCACGTTCGTCGTTATGAAGTAGGCGACGCCCGCGATGCGCCGGCTCGTCGCCACTCTGCTCCTCGGGGCCGGCGGCCTGCTGCTCGTGCCCGGCGCTCCCGGAGTGCCGACGGTACCGGGCGACCCGACGCCGCCCGTCGTCACCCCCGTGATCACCGGCACGCTGGGCAGCGTCGGGTGGTACACGACGAACACGACGGTCAACTGGACGGTGACCGATCCGGAATCGATCATCCTCTCGACGGAGGGGTGCGACGCGCGCACGTTCACGAGCGACACGGTCGGCACGCGCCTGTCATGCACAGCTACGAGTGACGGCGGCGAGACGACCGTCGCGAAGACGTTCAAGGTGGACAAGACGGCGCCGGGTATCTCCGCGACGCCCTCACGCCCGGCGGACGCGAACGGCTGGTACAACCACGAGCTCAGCGTCGCCTTCGTGGGCTCGGACGGCACTTCGGGCCTTGAGTCGTGTACGCCGACGCAGACGTACGCGGGGCCTGACAACGCGGCAGTAACTATCGCCGGCACCTGTCGCGACGTGGCAGGCAATACGGCGCCCGCATCCGTCCCGCTCAAGTACGACGAGACGTCGCCGACTGCGACTCCGGCGGCGCGGCTTCCGGACGCAAACGGCTGGCACAACCACTCGGTGACGGTGACCTTCCAGGGCGCTGACGCCACGTCGGGCGTGGCGAGCTGCACGCAGACGACCTATTCGGGCCCTGACGATCCTTCCGTCGCCCTGAGCGGCACGTGCGTCGATCAGGCAGGTAACTCGAGCCCATCGAGGGTCTTCACACTCGCCTACGACGAAACGCCGCCGACAGCCACGGCGACCGCTTCGCGGAGTCCGAATGCGGCCGGCTGGTACACCCAACCGCTGACCGTCAGCTTCGGCGCCACCGACGCGACCTCGGGTCTCGACTCCTGCGACGCGCCGAAGACATACGCCGGCCCGGATGCCGTGAGCACCGCAGTCGCCGGCACCTGTCGGGATCGAGCAGGCAACGCCGCGAGCCGCTCCGTCACGCTCTCCTACGACGCGACTGCCCCGCAGGTAACCGCGTCGCCCAGCAGGGCCTCCAACGCAAACGGCTGGCACAACGCGCCCCTCACGGTCTCCTTCGCCGGAACAGACGCGACCGCCGGCCTCGACTCCTGCGACGCGACGAAGAACTACGCAGGCCCTGATGCGACGAGCGTGAACATCGCCGGGACGTGCCGCGATCGAGCAGGCAACGTGGGTACGGGGACGCTGCCCGTGAAGTACGACGCAACTCCGCCGACGACGGTTGCGACACCTTCGACGACCGCGAACGCGGCCGGCTGGCGGAGGGCGCCGTTCTCCGTGAGCTTCACCGGCGCCGATGCGACCTCCGGCGTCGACGCCTCGACCGGCTGCGACGCGGCCAAGAGCTACTCGGGACCAGACACGCTGGACAGCTCGCTTGCGGGAGCCTGCAGAGACCGAGCAGGTAATTCCACGGCAGCGTCGCTTCAGTTCAAGTACGACGCGACGGCTCCGTCGGTGACCGCCGCGCCGTCGCGCCTTGCTGATGTCAACGGCTGGTACAACCGCCCGCTTTCCGTCACGTTTACGGGGGGAGATGCGGCGTCCGGGCTGGAGTCCTGCGACGCTGCGGCCAACTACTCAGGCCCGGACAGCTCGTCCGTCTCCATCGGGGGAGGATGCAGGGACAGGGCGGGCAACGTCGGCTCCGGGTCGGTCGCGCTGCGGTATGACGCGACCGGCCCGGTGTCGAGCGCAACCCCCTCGCGCCAGCCAAATGCGAACGGTTGGTACAGCGCGCCGGTCAACGTGACGTTCTCGGCCACGGATCCCGTCTCCGGCGTCGCCTCCTGCCCAACCGCTCAGAGCTACGCGGGGCCGGATACCGCGTCAACGGTCGTCAGCGGAACGTGCGTGGACAACGCGGGCAACGGGCGCGCCGCGGCGCTGCCGCTCAAGTACGACGCCACCGCCCCCGCAGCCGCCGCAGTTCCGGCGCGTGCCCCGAGTGCACACGGCTGGTTCAACGCGCCGATCGAGGTCGCCTACCAGGGCGCCGACCTCATGTCCGGCATCGATTCCTGCACGACTCCGCAGACGTATGGCGGCCCCGACACAAGCGCCACCTCGCTGAGCGGATCGTGCCGAGACCGCGCCGGGAACTCGAGCGCCACCGCCGTGTACGACCTCAAGTACGACGCGACGGCGCCCGTCGTGACGAACGGCGTGCCGGTGAGAGCTCCCGATCGGGGCCCCTGGTTCAACCGTCCTGTGGCGTTCGCGGTTCAGGGGACGGACGCGACCTCCGGCATCGACTCATGTCCGGCGACGAGCTACGCGGGTCCCGACAGCGCCACCGCGTCCTTCAGCGCCGAATGCCTCGACAAAGCCGGGAACCGTGCGACCAAGTCGATCGCGCTCGCCTACGACGCCACCGGCCCGGAGGTGGCGGCGTCGCCCAGTCGCCGGCCCGACTCGAACGGCTGGTACAACCACCCGCTCGCCGTCGCCTTCTCGGGAACCGACGCGGTCTCCGGCCTCGAGTCATGTGCACCGCCTGAGAATTACGGCGGGCCGGACAACGGCGCCGCCGTCGTCGGCGGCATCTGCATCGACGCAGCCGGCAACGCCGGCGTCGGCTCGCTCGAGGTGCGCTACGACGGGACGCCGCCGCAGGTCACCGGCGCAGCCGCCAGCCGGCTGCCGGATCGGCGAGGCTGGTACAACCACCCAGTCGTCGTCGGCTTCCGCGGAAGCGACGTGACTTCCAACGTCGAGGTCTGCACGGAGGCGCGCTACGCGGGCCCCGATGCAGCTGCCGTCTCCATCAAGGGTGCCTGTGTCGATTACGCCGGCAATGCGAGCGCCGTCGCAAACTTCGACCTCCGCTACGACGCGACGCCGCCCTCGCTGAGTCAGGTGAGCGTGAAGCCGGGAAGCCAGACGGCGATCGTCAGCTGGAAGGCCTCACCCGACACGGAGCGAGTCGAGGTCCGGCGCGCCGGCAGGATCGTGTACACGGGCACCGCCCGAACCTTCAAGGACACGCGTCTCCAGAACGGGCGGCGATACCGCTACACCGTCGCCGCCTACGACGAGGCGGGGAATGCGGCGACGGTGGCCCTGGCCGCGACGCCGACGGCGCCGCTTCTTTCTCCGACGCCGGGCGCCAGGGTGTTCGGGCCGCCGCTCCTCGTCTGGAAGGCCGTCCCGAAGGCGTCGTACTACAACGTCCAGCTCTGGCGAAACGGGCAGCGGATCCTCAGCGCCTGGCCGAAGGGAACTCGGTTCCACATGAAGCGAACGTGGAGCTACAAGGGCACCCGGTACCAGCTGTCGCCCGGCCACTACCGCTGGTTCGTGTGGCCGGGTTACGGGCGACAGGCCAAGAAGAAGTTCGGGCCGCCGCTCGGCTCTAGCACCTTCGTGGTGCGCTAGCGGGCTTCGCGCAAGTAACGCGCGGAGAAGGCGAGGAAGAGCGTGTCCCCGAGCACGAGGATGAAGAGCGCGAGGCCGCCGATGAGGAGAAGCGTGTCCGGCGAGCTCGAGCTTGCTGCGGCGGCAGGCGCTGGGCGCGGCAGGATGCGCTTCGCCGCCTTTTTCGTCGAACGGGCCGCCGGCTTCTTTGTCTTCTTCACGACCGCCCTGCGCACCTGAGCCGGCGCCGGTTGCGTCCGAACCGGCTGAGACGTCGGCGGTACGTAGGCCGGCGAGGGCGTCGGCGCCGGCGGCGGAGACACCGGCGGCGCGGGCGGCGGCTGGGTCGCGCGCACAGGGGCGGGCGGCGGGGGCGCCGGCGGAGGCTGGGCAGGCCTGTTCTTCGGGTCTGGCGTCGGCTCCGGCTTCGGCGGTCCCGACTGGGGCGGCGCGGGGTCAGGCGCAGGCCGCTGGGCGAACGCCGCGCCGACGCTGACGCTTGTGCAGGCCAGCACAAAGAGGATCGTTGCGAGCCGCAGCAGCGATCGTCCGGAGCGCATCAACAGGCGTCCCCCTCGTTGGTATCACCGCCGGTCCTAGACCATTCGCGACTGCGTGTCAATGCGGCCGAAGCCGCGTCACCCAGATCCAGACGGCGAGAAAGGCCAAATACGCCAATCCGAGGACGCCGCCGATCCTGAGCATGAGCTCGTCGTCCTGATACCGGCTCGAAGCCGGCTGATACTGCCCGCTTTTTCCGCCTGAAGAGGGGTCTTGACGCCGCTCACCAGCCTCGTTGCGCGAAATCTGGGCAGAGATACGACAGCATTTCCAAACACCGATTGAACGGGTAATCCGTCGTGATATCGCGACGGTTCTGTCGTGATACTGCCGCAGTACTAGGTGATACTGCGCGGGAGATCCACGCGGAGATGTACTGCGAGACGCGCTCGGAACCACAACCGAGGATTTCCGTGCAAACCCCGCTTCCAGAGCCAGGTTTCCGGCCATAGCGGTCGCCGAAAACGCAGTCATCGCCGCCAGAATCGCGAGAAGAATCGAAAAAGATCGGCCGATGAATCGCGGTTGATCGATGTTTATTACGTACCCATGGCGGTTAGGATCAACCTCGAAATTAAAGTTGAAATTCTCGTGAGCGATCGGTAGTGTCGCGACGGGGATAGAGTCCGAAATTCAATTGAGGGAGAAGCACCATGGCTGTGGCAGCTGCGGTCAGGACGAGGCAGAGCGCGCCCCCGAGGCCGCGCCGTAAGCCCCGGACATCGGCGACGAGGCGGGCAGCAGTCCGCCGGTTGCTCGGCGATTACCACTACTGCGGCGACCTTCGAGCCCGCGAGCGGCTGATCGCTCAGTACCTCCCGCTCGTCCGCAGGCTTGCGCGCCGCCACGTGGGCCGGGGAGAGCCGTTTGAAGATCTGGTTCAGGTCGGCACGATTGGCCTGATCAACGCGATCGACCGTTTCAAGCTCGACCGCGGGGTCGATCTCGCCACGTTCGCGATCCCGACCATCGACGGAGAGATCAAGCGCCATCTGCGCGACCGCGCGTGGCCGATCCGCATCCCGCGCCGGCTCCAGGAGCTCGATCCGACGCTACGGGCGCGCGTCGCCGAGCTCGTCGACGGCCAGAACGGCGAGTTCGACCGGGAAGCCGCGATCGAGCAGGGGTACGAGCTCGGCGAGAACCGGATCGCGCTGGGCCGGAGCTTCCGGGTGCTCGACGACCGCGAGCGTCTCCTACTGCGGCTCGCGTACTTCGACGGGATGAGCCAGGCGAAGATCGCCCGGCGTGTCGGCATCTCGCAGATCCACGTCTCGCGGCTCACGCGCCGGGCGCTCGAAAAGCTGCGTGCTGAGATCGGCCAAGAGTGAGGAGATCCGCATTGTGCTGCGATTTGTAGGCCCTACAATCGAGGCAGTTGAGCGATCGCCTCTTCTTGGACTGGGGGACCGTTTCTTGAGCAGCGTCGGAAAGCCTGCGGAAAACGCCGTCGAGCGGTACCTCGATTTGCCGTACCACCTGATGGTGGTCCGCGACGGCGAGGACAAGGGCCGGCCGTGGGTTGCCTCGGTCGAGGAGCTCCCCGGCTGCACGAGCCGCGGCAAGACGTCTGAAGAGGCGATGGGCGGTCTGCAAGCCGCGATGGAGAGTTGGATCTCCACCGCGCTCGCGGAGGGCCGCGACGTGCCTGAGCCGAAGTCGGCGGCGAGCCACAGCGGCCGCCTCCTGCTCCGCATGCCCAAGACCCTTCATGCCGACCTGACGCGCGCCTCCGAACGGGAGGGCGTCAGCTTGAACCAGTTCATCACGGACGTCCTCGCCGGCGCGATGGTATGGCGCAGCGGGGGCGATCCGCCTGCGGGCTTGTCCGAGGGCACGACGACACCGATCAGCCAGGCTCCAGGGGCGGAAGCACTCCACCCCGAGCACGCCGCGAGCCGCCGGTCCCGCCGCCAGCCCACCTCCCTGGTCACCGCGGCGCTCGCAGCGAACTTCATCATCGTGGGCATCGCCGGCATCGTCGCGATCGCCGTGTTGATCGCGGCCTGGTTCTAGGGCAGCCCCGACATGCTCACCGCGCCGCGGGTCGTGGAGCGTCCGGAAAGCCCGCCTCGTGTCGACCTCGTTGACAGCATGGAGCCGCTCCGCGAGGACTGGGCTCGGCTGGGCACGGCCGCGGCCAACGTCTTCGCCACCTGGGAGTGGAACGATCTGTGGTGGCGTCATTACGGCCGCGGACGGAGGCTGCGCATCGCGGTCTCGCGACGAGACGACGAGATCGACGCGATCGTTCCCCTGTTCGTCTGGTCCGCGCGGCCGCTTCGGATCCTCCGACTGGTCGGCCACGGACACGGCGATCGTCTCGGACCGATCTGCGCCCATGGCGACGGCGAGACCGCCGAGCGGGCCCTTCGACTCGCTCTCGGCAGCCAGCGCTACGACCTGTTCGTCGGCGACTGGGTCGCGGGCGATCGCGACTGGGCAGGTGTACTCGGAGGTCGCGTCGTGCGCAGGACCGGCTATCCGATCCTCCGCAGGGGCTCGTGGGACGACCTTCTCGCCGCGCAAAGCCGACGCTTCCGCCAGACGCTGCGGTACTGCCGCAACCGGCTGGAGCGCGGCCGTGAGGTGAGCTACCGCTATGCGGACGCTGCGACGCTCGAGCGCGACCTCGACGCGCTCTTCCGGCTCCATCGCGCCCGCTTCGCCGAGCACCCGTGCAATTTCTGCGGCGACCACGAGACGTTTCAACGTGAGTTCGCGGCCCTCGCGCTCGACCGCGGCTGGCTGCGCCTGCTGCTCCTGGAGGTCGACGGAGAGCCCGTCGGCGCCAAGTACGGCTTCCTGTTCGAGAACGCGTACTTCGCGTACCAGAGCGGCCGCGATCCAGCCTGGGAACGACAGTCGGTCGGTTTCCTGCTCGAGGTCGAGAGCATCCGCAGGACGCTGGCCGAGGGCGCCGACTACCGGTTCCTCGGCGGCGATGAGCACCACAAGTACCGCTACCCGATCGAGGACCCGCGTCTGGAGACGATCGCCGCGCCGGCCTCGCGGCGGGGCCAGGTCGCGGCCGTCGCACTCGACGGGCTCTGGCGCCTCCCCGGAGGCAAGGACCTCCTGAGGCGCGTCGCCTCAGCCCGAGCGGCCTAGAACGAGGCGAAGCGGGCCCGCGAGCGCCCGGAACACCACAAGGTCGCCGCGCCGGGGCAGGAGGAGCGACCGCCACGCGAACGGGCAGCGGTGGCGGAACGCGCCGAGTGCAGCGACGCCGCCGGCGAGGAAGGCCATGCTCGCTGCAGCGGCGGCGCCCGACGCGCCGAAGCGCGGAATGAGCACCAGGTCGAGCGCGATGCCGACGCCGAGCGACACGGTCGGGCCGATGGACGAGAACCCCGGCGACGAGCCCGCGACGAGGGCATTCGAGAAGACAATCATCGCGGCGAAGCCGAAGGCTCCCGGGAGAAGCAGGAGAAACGGCCTGACGGAATCCTCGAAGTCCGCGCCGAAGATCCACGGGAGAAGCAATGGCCCGAGGAGCGCGGCGGCGAACGCCGCGGCCGTGGTGACAAGCGCCGCCGAGCGGAAGGCGCGGAGCGCCTGTTCGGTGCGCAACCCGGAGTCGGCCCGGGCGGCGGTCGGCAAGAGTGCCGTCGCCATCGCCGCCGGCAGGTAGAGCAGCGCCTCGGACGCGTTGACGGCGACCGCGTAGATGCCGAGCGCGGCCTCGGAGGCGAGGAAGCCCATCAGGATCTGGTCGGTGCGGAAGTTGAGGAACCGCGCGAGGCTGCCGACCCACGCTCGGCTGCCGAACCCGGCCGCGTCGACCAGGAGGCGCGGGTCGAGCCGGCGGAGGACGAGCCCGCGGGCTGACAGGACGAGGTACGCGAGCGCGCGCAGGGCCTCGGCCGCAGTCCAGGCGAGAGCGGCGCGCACGACGGTCAGGCCGACCGTGCTCCACAGGATGACCAGGAGCAGCGGGTAGACCCAAGACGCTGTCGCGGTAACGACCGCGACAGACCCGAGGCGGTTGGCGCCGAGCAGAAAGGAGTAGCCGGCATCCGCGACCGCAGTGGCGACGATCGCGCACGCGAGCACCGCGAGCTCCGCCTCGCCGACCCCGGCGGGACGAGCGTCGCCGAGCATGATCAGAACGCCGCAAGCGGCCGCCGCCGCCACGAGCCCGCTGCCGAGCATGAAGACGACCGCGTTCGTCAGGAGTGCGCTGCGAGTCTCCGGGCGCCGGGCGACGAAGACGGTCGTCGCCTCGCTGATCCCGAGACCGGCGACACGGGCGGCCACGAGGGCGGTCACAGTGATGAAGGCGATCGTCCCGCGGCCGGTGGGCCCGAGCGCGCGCGCCAGGATCAGAACGGCAACGAAGAACCCGGCGTTGCCGGCGACCTTCGACCAAAACAGCAGCGCGGACCCGCGTGCGACGTGGTCGGCGGTCAACAGCGCCCTTCGCTCGTGTTCCCGGCGAACTGGTTGTTGCGCGAGAACGCCTCGCGGCCGTCATCCCACCTGGCGCTCTCGATCCCGACGAGCGAGCCCGAGCGCATCCGGCAGCCGACGTTGTCCCGGACGACGTTCTTCGACGAGCCCTGGAGGATGATCGCCGGCGGTTTCCCGCCGACGAAGACGTTGCCGACGATGCGGTTGTGGTCGCCGCCGACGTCCACGAAGATCCCCGTCCCCGACCGGACGAATCGGTTGTACGCAAACGTGTTCCGCTTCGAACCGGCGCCTTCGTGCCACCACTCGACGTTGATCCCGGTCAGTGCATCGACGATCAGGTTGCGCGCGATCAGCGAGCGGTTCGTCGAGTGCTCGATGTAGATGCCTGTCCGCGTGTCGTAGATCTTGTTGCCCACGATCGTCGTCCGCGTCGAGGAGCCGACGGTCTCGATGCCGTCCCAGCGGGCGCGCCGGACGGTGTTGCCGATCACGGCCGCCTCGACGCCGCCGGTCCAGATGCCGCCCTCGTTCGTCCCGCAGCCGGGCGTGCTGCGCTTCGCCGCCGTCCAGCAGCCGTCCCGTGAGGGGTCGCGAATGTCGCTGACAACGTTGTCGAGCACGACCCCGTGCAGGTCGGCGGCCGGGCGCCCGTGGTCCTGCTGCTGGAGGAGGATGCCGAAGGAGGTGAAGCCGCGGACGCGGGTGCGGATCACGCTCGTGTCCCGTGTCTCGTCGGAGCCGAGCGCAACGAACCCGGCCTCGCCCTTCCCGTCGCTTTCGACGTGCGAGTCCTGGAGCGAGACGCTCGAGTGCGCGCCCCAGGTGTTCACGCCGTGGCCACGTACGCCGATCAGCCGCAGACGCTGGAGCCGGACGTCGCTCGAGCCGTCGAAGACGGCGATGCCGATGCCGCCGTCCTCGGCGTCACCCCTCCCGTCGCCGCCACCATCCACGGTGAGATCCGTGATCCGGATGTTCGTGCCCTTCGCGACCACGAGCGCCCAGTAGCGCTTGCCCGGGGGCCCGGTGAGCACGGTACGCGGGCCCGAGCCGACGAGCCGTGTTCCGTCCCCGAGCTCGAGCTCATCGACCTCGTACCGACCCGGAGCCAGCCGGACGGTGACGTCGCCGCGCTCGAGCAGGTCGCGGGCGCGCTCGAAGCTCTCACCCGGCGCGGCCTCGACGATGTCGGATCCTTCCGAGGCGATCGTGACCGCCGTCGGACGGCTCGACCGGCGGCGACCGAGGCTGTCCACCGCCTCGATCCGGAGCTTGTGGCGCCCGTCGGGGAGGAGAGCGGGATCGACGTCGAGACCGTACGGCTTCGTCGTGTCCGAGCCGATCGGGCGGCCGTCGAGGAAGAACGTGACCGCGACAACCCGGGCGGTCTTCCCCGCGGCGCGGGCCCGGAGCACGGCCGGAGCGGTGAGATCGCGGGGCCCGAGGAACTCCACGCTCGGGCGTCCCGACGCCTGCGGCGGGGACGCGGGCGGCTTGCTCGGGCTTCCCGCGCAGCCGGCCGCCACGATCAGAACCGCGAGCGCGGCGAGGGTTCGTTTTGCCGCGCCGACGCTATCTACAGACATATGGCCGAGCGAGTCGACGGCCTCGTGCGATATGCCGCACCGGCGCTCCCGCCCGACCAGCCGGTCGAGACGGGGCGATACCTGGATGCTCTCAGGCGCAGCAAGCTGCTGATCGCGGCGATCGTCGTGCCGCTGACGCTGGCCGTCCTGCTCGGATCGCTCGTGCTGCCGAAGACCTATCGGGCGACGGCCAAGATCGTCCTCGAGGGCGCCTCCGACCCGCTGCAAAGCGGTGACGTCGCCTCGGTCGAGCGCCGGCTCGCGACGATCGACGCGCTGCTGACGACGCGAGAGACGCTCCGGCGCGCCGCCCGCCGGGTTCGTGGGGAGACAGCGTTGTCGCTCCAGCAGAAAGTCACCTCCTCGGTCGACCCGAGGGCCGACATCGTGAGCGTGTCGGCGATCGACGCCCGGCCGCGGCGGGCCGCCCGGATCGCGAACGCGGTCGCCAGGTCGTTCCTCGCCCAGCAGCGCCGGGCCGCACAGCTGCGGCTCAACCGTGCCCGCGCGACGCTGACGAGCGCGCTCGAGCGGCTCGAGGGCAGGCGCGGGCAGCAGATCGCGATCGAGCGAACGGCGATCCGCGAGCGGCTGACCGATCTCAACGTCAGCGCCGCGGGGAGCGGCTCCGAGCTGGCGCTCGCCGAGACCGCCCAGCCACCCTCGGATCCCTTCTCCCCCCGCCCGCTTCGCAATGCCGTGTTCGGATTCTTCGCCGCGCTGTTCGTCGCGGCGCTCGTCGTGCTCGCCCGCGCCCAGTTGAAGCCGCGCATCAGCGGCCCGCGCGAGCTGAGCCGGATGCTCGAGCTCCCGGTCCTCGCCGAGGTGCCGTACGTCCGCCGCGGACTCGGCCACAACCCGCAGACGCTGAGCTCCGTCGAGTACGAGGCGTACCAGACCCTCCAGGCCTCGCTGCGCCGCCGCCTGCCGGCGAACGGTGAGCAGCGCGTCGTGCTCGTCACGAGCGCGATGCACGGTGAGGGCAAGACCGAGGTCACCGCAGCCCTCGGCCTTGTCCTCTCGCAGGCGATCCAGCGCACCTGGCTCGTCTCCGCGGACATGCGCTGGCCGAGGCTTCATGAGCTCTTCGACGTCGACCAGACGCCCGGTCTCGCCGAGGTCCTGGCCGGCTCGGGCAACGGCGGTTCGAGCCGAATCTTCGAGCTGAGCGCTGCTCGCTCCGGATCGGGACGACTCCACGTGCTGGCCAGCGGCCGCACGCCGCCCGACCCCGCGCAGCTCCTCTCCGGCGACGCGCTCGACGGCTTCTTCGAGGAGATGCGGGAGACCGAGTACGACTACGTCCTCCTCGACGGCCCGCCGCTCTTCGGCCTCGTCGACAGCCAGGTGCTCGCGCAGCGGGTCGACGGCGTGATCGTCGTGTGCCGCCCCGACCGCCACACGCCGGGAACGGCGGTCGCTCTGCGCGAGCTCCTCGACCGCCTCGAGGTCGAGCCGCTCGGCGTCGTCATGGTGGGTGCGCGCGGGGCCTCGCACTCCTACCTCCCCGCGTAGCCGGCCCGCAGGGCGGTGCCGGCCCAGACGAGGGCAGCGACGAGCCAGAGATGACGCCAGTGAAGCGTGTCCACGAAGAAGCTGTTCGCGAGGAGGCCGCACCAGGCCGCGAGCAGCGCCGCGGAGCCGATCCCGTAGGTGTCGACGCCGAGGGCGACGTTGCGCGCGGCGAAGCCGAGCGTGAGGAGCATGAGCGCCAGGACGACGAGCACGCCGAGCACGCCCTCCTCGACGAGCGCGCGGACATACGTGCTGTGCGCCGAGATCTCGCTGACGCGCTCGAACTGGCCGGGCCCGATACCGATGGGGTTCTGAGCGGCAATCTCGAGACCGGCGCGCTGAGCCTCGAAGCGCTCCGTGTCGTAGGCCTGGAACGCGGCGCGCTCTTGGAGGAACTCGAGCGACCCGGTCGCATGGAGCACGCCGAGCAGCGCGGTGGAGGCGATGACCCCGACGACGAGCAGCGTCATCGCGCGCTGGCCGCCTCCCCTTCGCAGAGCGAACACGGCGAACAGCACCAGACCGCCGACGGCGAGGTTGAGCCACGCGGCGCGCGAGAACGAAAAGACGACGCCGACCGTCAGAACCGAGAGCAGGACGAGCTTCGTCGAGAGCCGGAGGCGAAGCAATCGCGGCGCGACGATCTCCTCCATCACGATGAGCGCCGCCGGGACGAGGAACGGCCCGAAGACGTTCGGGTCCTTGAAGAGGCCCTGGGCGCGCGGGCCGATGACGAACGCGTCGGAGCCGGGAAACGGCACGAAGAGGGCGAGGCAGGCGACCGCCGCGGAGAGCGAGGCGGCCGCGACGTAGCCGATCACGACGAGGCGCGCTCGGCGGACGGAGGCGACGTACCCGGCCAGCCAGAGGCCGAAGATCCCGAGGTACAGCGTGATCCCGAAGAACATCGCCGCCCGCGCCGAGTCGCTCGCCTCGACGGCCGCGAGCAGATTGAGGGCGAAGAACGCGCTCACGAGGATCGTGACGCTGAGCGGGACGCGCTGAAGCGCAAGCCGGGCGGTGACGAACGCGACCGCGATCACGACGGCGAAGACGAGATCGGACGGCGCGGGCTCGAACCGCACTACCGCGAGCAGCAGGATCCCGAGCAGGACCGCAGCGTCGTAGCGCGCCAAGGCGAGGGCGAGGGTGCCGAGCAGGCCGACGCCGAAGGCGAGCACGAGCGGGACCGGGAGCGGGTTGCGAGCCAGCGTGGCGCCAACGGCCAGGAACGCGACGAAGAGCGCGGCCGAGCCGACGGCGAGCAGGGCGGCGACGAGGGGATCGACCCGGGTGCGAACGCTGAGCGGCTGGACGGCGTTCACGACTCAGTGGCCCGCCGGCCGAAGGTCATGCTGCTGATCACACTCGCCGAGGTCGGCGGCGCGCAGGCGTACGTCGCCTCGCTCCTTCCAGCTCTCGTCGGCCGCTTCGACGTGACGGTCGCTGCGCATGGCGACGGCCCGCTCCGCGACGCGGCCGAGCGCTCCGGCGCTCGCTTCCTGCCGCTGCGCCACGTCCGGCGAGCGGTCCATCCGTTGCGGGACGTCGCGGGCCTGCTGGAGCTCGTGCGGCTGCTGCGGCGCGAGCGGCCGGACATCCTGCACGCGAGCAGCTCCAAGGCGGGCGTCCTCGGACGTCTCGCCGCCGCCCTCACAGGTGTCCCGATCAGGATCTTCACGGTTCACGGGTGGGCATTCAGCGCTCACACCGGGGCCGCGGCGCGGCTCTACGGATGGGCCGACCGGCTCATGAAGCCGCTCACGACCGTCACGATCTGCGTCGCGGAGCACGAGCGCGAAATCGGCCTCTCCGCACGTACGTGCAGTCCGACGGACACCGTCGTGATCCCAAATGCGATCGACGTGCCTTTTGCGCCAGTCGCACGGAACGGCACCCGCCGGCCTCGCCTCGTTGCGGTCGGCCGGCTCAAGGCGCCGAAGGACTTCCTCACCCTGGTGCGGGCTGTGGCCGAGCTTCCGTCCGAAGCCTGCGAGCTGCTCGTCGTCGGCGACGGGCCCGACCGGGGAGAGCTGGAAGCGGAGATCCGCGACCTCGGTCTCGACGGCGACGTTCGTCTCCTCGGCGAGCGCAGCGACGTCCCGGACCTGCTTGCGGGCGCCGACGCGTTCGTCCTCTCGAGTGCTTCCGAAGGCATGCCCATCTCCGTGCTCGAGGCGATGGCAGCCGGCCTTCCCGTCGTCGCCACGCAGGTCGGCGGCGTGCCCGAGCTCGTCGCCGACGGCGAGACCGGGTTCCTCGTCCCACCGGGTAAGCCGCAGGTGCTCGCGGATGCTCTCGGACGTCTGCTGGCGGACCGGGGCCTGAGGCAGCGTCTGGGCGACGCGGGCCTCGAGCGCGTCCGTCGGAGCTTCGACCTGGGCGAGTTTCGGCGCGCACATGTCGCGCTCTACTCCCGGGAGCTCGCCAAGCGGACGTTACCCGCGCCCCGACCGTAACGACCTCGCCGGTACACGCCACGCAGCGGAAGTGGCGTGTCGTGGCCGCCCCCCACCTTGGCCCGGAAGTCGAGCAAGGTGTCACGAGCGTCGACCTGTCGGCGGCGAAGCGCGAAACGGTCGGTGGCGCGGGTGTTGAGGCCGGGCTCACACGAGACCGCGCAACGGAACCCGGCTGCGGCAACGAGTTCGCGCTCACGTATCCCGTAGAGCCCGGTGGGGTAAGAAAATGCCTGGACCGGCCGGCCGAGCCGAGCCTCGAGCGCGGCCTTGGAGCCCACGATCTCCTCGCGCGCAGCGGCGTCGCGGAGCGCGGTGAGGTTCGGATGCGTCAGCGAGTGCGCCTCGAAGGTGAGCGTGCCCTCTCGGTCCAGGTCGACGATCTCCTCCCAGCCGAGGAGGGGCGGCTGGGTCTCGTACCAGCTGAAGCGCGCCCAGCCGTCGACGACGGCGGGTGCCACGAAGACCGTTGCATGGAACCCTCGCTCCGCCAGCACCGGCAACGCCTCCTCCGCGACGTCCAGGTAGCCGTCGTCGAAGCTGAGCCCGATCGTCTTCGTCGGCGGGCCGCCGCTGTCGAGAAGCTCGACAGCCTCGAGGACGTCTACGACCCGGTACGACTCGGACGCCAGGTAGTCCATGTGCTGCCGGAACGCGCGGCGGCCGACGGCAAGCTCGTCGGGGTCATCGGAGACGCGGTGGTAGAAGAGGATCCGCAGCCCCGGCGCATCCCCGCGCTCGGCGGTGCGGTGGGCCCAGGCAAGCGAACGCGCACGGGTCGCCGCCGCCTTCAGCCGGTAGAGGCTCATGCCACCCGTCCAAGCAGGCGGCGCGCGGGCGCCAGCCCGTCGAAGTAGAACCGGCGGAACGCACGAGATCGCTTGAGGAGCTTCCGCAGGCGGATCCCGCCGACGCGACCGACGACGGCCGCATGGCCTTGCGGCGTGCGGGCGAGCCCGAAGCCCTGGTAGAGCGGCTCGAGACGGTCGGCGAGCTCGACCTTGTAGCGCTCCGCGCCGCCGAGGAACTCGACCCTCTTCGCACCCTCGGCTGCGGCCATCTCGATCGCGTCGAGCGTGTTGACGAGGCCAGGCGAGTACCGGCCGAAGGCGGGGTCGAACGCGATCCGATACACGTACATACGGCCCTCGAGCGCGAGGTAGAAGTGGAACGCGACCGGCCGCCCGTCGATCTTCAGCGTGACGATGCGCGGCACGTCGAGCGGCGCCAGCGCGCGGACGCTCGTGCGATGGAAGCTCTTGCCCGCCTCCGAGGCGAACCCTGAGCCGTCCGGTCGACCGTGCCAGCGCAGCGTGTGCAGCGTGAACGCGTCCTCGAGGGCCCGTTCGAGCTCCGCAGCGCTTCGGGCAACCTCGACCTCGACGCGGCCGAGCTCGGCGAGCTGCCGCCGGCGACGGCGATGGTGGCTGCGCTTCTTCGAGGAGAACTTCGAGCGGTACACCTCGTCCCAGCCGGCGCTCAGATCGAGCACCGGTGCCTCGGAGCGCTCGACCAGGCGGAGGCGCGAGGCGCCGAGCTCGGCGACGAGCCGGCTACCCGCCGGTAAGCCCGAGAACGCCGCGAAGTCCTGGCCCGCAGAGGCGGCGCGCTCGGCGAGCGCCGCTGCAACCTCGGGCGGCTCATCGTCGGCGACGAGCAGGTCGGCAAGCGACGTGTGGTCGCCGACGAACGAGAGCACCCGCAGCCCGTACATCCGGCGGAGACAGAGCGGCAGCGCGCCCACGAGCCTGCCGTCCCGGTACGCGACGTGCACCGCAAGCTGCTCTCCTTCCCCGAAGTGGCGCCACCACTCGACCAGCCACGCGTGGAGCAGGAACGGGCTCGGGCGTGGTCGCGACCGGACCAGGCCGTCCCACTCGTCGGCCAAGTCTGCGAACGAGGTCTCGCTCGAGATCGTGTCGAGCGTCAGCTTGGAAACGGTCGTCGCAACCACACCTACACGGTTCCCTCCGCCACTTGCCGCGAGTCCAGGCTGCGCAAGAAGGACACCGCGTCGCTCGAGCGGCGGACGACGACGACGCGCCTCCCGTCACGCTGGCGGGCAAGCTCGGCCAGCAGCTCTCGCCGGACCCGTCGCCGGTAGCGCCACTGGTTGCGGGCGAACTTCAGTAGTGATCGATGGAGGGCTCCCGGCTTCCCCTCAGGGGTGCCCACGCTCGCCCCGCGATTCAGGCGCCGGCGGCTGGCGCGCCACAGGCACCGAAGCGGTGAGGCGTCGATGAAGACGACCGTGTCGGCGGTGTGGAACCAGTCCGGGAGGACGTCGTGGAACTGGGCGTCGACGATCCACGAGTCGGTGGCGAGCTCGCGGCGCTGCAGCGCCTCGTACTCCTCGAGCGGCGTCGGCACCCAGCCGGGCTTCCAGAAGAGTGCGTCGAGGTGGAGGACACGAATCGCCAGGACATCGCCGAGCGCGCTGGCGAGTCGAGACTTCCCGGCGCCGGCCGGGCCGGTGACCGCGATCCGCTGCATTCACTTATAGATCTCCACTTTTGGACTCGCCGAGTCCGGGCAGGGGAACCGTTTTAGATGTGGTGACACGGGCGCACTCGTGGGCGGCTGATCGAGCCTCGGCGACCAGGGTCGGGGACGCGAGGTGGGTCACTGCCGCCGGCCGCGCACTCCTCGTGTGGGTGCCCTGCTACACGCTCATGGGGTACCGCTTCGGACCGACGAGCGCGGCGCTTGCGGCCGCCTCGCTGCTGGCGGTGGTCTGGCTGATCGCACTGCGCAGTGCGTTCGCAGCAGTGCACTTCACGCTCGGCGCACCGGTCCGCTGCGCGGTCGGGACGCTGACTGGAATCGTCGGCGTCTCCGCGGTCGCCCTCTGGGTACCCGGCCTCGGGATGTCGACGGCCACGATTCTCGCGCTCGCCGCCTCCGTCTTCGCGCTGACTGCGATCTGGGAGTCGGTGGCCCAACGCGTCGTCGGCAAGCGCCGCGTCCTCGTCGTCGGAACGTCGAGCGCGGCGGATGCCGTCGCGGACGCGATCTCCTTCGAAGGCCATGCGCCGTTCAAGGTCGTCGGCGCTGTCGGCGACGAGCCCGGGGACGCCGGACAGCTGGGACCGGTGGACGAGCTCTCCCGGATCATCGACCGGGAACGACCGGACCTGGTCGTCCTGACGGACAGCGAGAGCTCGACCAACGCACTCGACCGGCTCCTGACGATGCCGTCCTCCGGCATCAAGGTCGTCGGGCACGCGCACTTCTTCGACCACGCCTTCGGGCGCATCCCGCTCGAGGATCTGACGCCGACGTGGTTCATGAGCATCTTCCATCTCTGGCAGCGGTCGTACACGCGCTTTGCGAAGCGAACCTTCGACGTCGTCTGCGCGTCGATCGTGCTGGTTCTGGCCGCGCCGCTGATGGTCGTGATCGGCTGCCTTGTCCGCCTCACTCCCGGTCCAGTCATCTACCGGCAGACGCGGGTCGGGGAGGGCGGCAAGCACTTCACGATGTACAAGTTCCGGACCATGCGCGCGGACGCCGAGGAGCCGGGGGCGGCCGCCTACGCCCAGCCCGGCGACCCACGCGTGACCCGAATCGGGCGCGTGCTGCGCAAGACCCACCTGGACGAGCTGCCGCAACTCTGGGACGTCCTCAAGGGGGACATGTCGATCGTGGGGCCGCGGCCAGAGCGCCCCGAGTTCATCCCGATGCTCGAAGAAGCGATCCCGTTCTTCACGAGACGGCTGCTCGTCAAACCGGGGATCACCGGCTGGGCCCAGCTTCGCCGCGATTACGCGTCGGACACCGAGGGCGCTGCCGACAAGCTCTCCTACGACCTCTGGTACCTGCGCCACCGGAACCTGACGGTCGACCTCGCGATCTGCGCGAAGACGTTCTCGACGCTCTTCCACAGGAACGGGCGATGAAGGACGAGACCCGCACGAGGTCGGAACGGCAGATCTGGGTCCGGATCGAGGAGGTCGAGATCTCGTGGCTGCCGATCAGTGAGTCGGCGTTCCTCCTGTGGGTGCTGGTGCTGCTGCTTGGAGTCTGGTTCGGAATCGGAGCGGTGCTGGGCGCGCTGTGAGCGCGTCGCCGCGGACCGAGACGATCTCCAGCGAGGCTGGGCTCGCAGGCCTCTCCGGATCGTGGGACGACCTCGTTCGGTCGATGCCGCGCCCGAGCCCGTTCCTGCTCCACAGCTGGATCACCGAGTGGTGGCGCCACTACGGCGACGGCGGAACGCTGGCCGTCCACGTCGCGCGCCGCGGCGACCGGCTCGTCGGCGCGCTGCCGCTGTATCGCCGACGTCGCCTAGGCCTCCAGGTCACCGAGTTCCTCGGCGGGAGCAAGGCGTCGCTGGCCGATCTGATGCTCGCTCCTGGCGAGAACGGGCACACGGCGCTCCTGCTCGCGCTCAGAGCTGCCGCGGCGAGCGGGGACTTCGCCGATCTGTTCGGCATGCCGGCGAGCAGCCGGCTGGTCTCGGCGCTCCCGCCTGGATCGCTCTCGCTGATCGAGCGCTTGGAGGCGCCAGTCCTCGACCTCAGCCCCGGGTGGAACGCTGTGTACGAGTCGAAGCTCTCCGCGAAGGCTCGGTCCGAGCGTCGCCGGCGCCGCCGGCAACTCGAGCGGCTGGGGAGGGTCGAGGTCTCCGTTGCGCGCACGGCCGCCGAGCTTCGGCCCGCCCTCGACGAGGCCTACAGGATCCACGACCTACGCTGGCAGGGTCGCCGCGACCCCGGCGGCTTCGGTAGTGACGTCGGAAAGCGGTTCCACCGGGCTGCCCTTCTGCGCTTGGCAGAGCAGGACGTTCCGCGGCTCGTGATGCTCGAGGTCGACGGGCGCGGCGTCGCCTTCTCGCTCTACCTCCAGCTCGAGCGGACGATCTACGGCCTCGCGATGGCTTTCGACCCGGCGTTCGCCCGCAGTGCGCCGGGCTCGGAAACGCTCCTCTGCGCGCTCGAGCAGGCGGCGGCCGAGGGGGTCCAGCGGGTCGAGTTCCTCGGCGCCGCCGCGGAGCACAAGCAGCGCTTCACCGACCTCTGTGAGCCGATCCACCAGGGCATCGGCCTCGCCTCGACCGTCCGGGGCCGAGCCGCCGTCGAGGCACTGACGCGGGGGATCCGGGCGCGGCGGCGCGTCAAGCGCTCGCACACGGCTCAGAGGCTCTACTACAGGGTCCCCCGGCTCGGGCGCGGCTAGGGCCCGTACAGCGCCTTGATCTTCGGCGCGGCCCAGCCGCGCAGCCGCCTCAGCGCGGCGACGTCGTGCGTCGCCTGGTGGAGGCGGTAGTACGCGGGCGGGGGGATTCGCGGCAGGAGTGGCGAGCGGCGCTCGTGCATGAGCGCGAACAGCCGCTCCGGCTCGAGGCTCGCGTACCGGGGAACGTTCTCGAACCACTGCGCGCTGAACCGAGCATCGGTCTGAGCCCGGCGAAGTGCGCGGCGGCGCTCTCGCCCGTACGAGGCGAGCGCGCGCTGGAGGTCCCTGCCCTCGCTCAGGTTCGCGGCGAGCGCGACGGCGTCCTCGAGCGCGAGCTTCGTCCCGGAGCCGATCGTGAAGTGAGTCGTGTGCGCCGCATCGCCCATCAGCACGACGTTCTCGTGATCCCAGCGTTCGTTCGTCACCGTGCGGAAGCTGAGCCACTGCACGCCGCCGTTCGAGCGCAGCGGGTGGCCGTCCAACTCGTCCGCGAAGAGCTGCCCCAGCAGGGCGAGCGTTTCCTCCTCACCCAGGCCGTCGAAGCCGAGATCCGCCCAGGTCTCCGCCGAGCACTCGACGATGAAGGTGCTCGTGTGCTCGTCGAATCCATAGGCGTGGCACCAGATCCAGCCGGCGTCGGTCGGGACGAACGAGAAGGTGAACGCGTTGAAGACCTTCGTCGTGCCGAGCCAGAGGTACTTGTTGCTGCCGACTCGCACCTCCGTCTTGAATGCGTCTGCATTGGCCTGCCGGAGCCGGCTGCCCGCGCCGTCGCAGGCAACGACGAGGTCGGCGTCGGGCCGATTCTCGACCTCGCAGTTGAAGCGCACGTCGACGCCGAGGGCCTGAGCTCGCTCGAGGAGGAGCTCGAGCAGGCGCCGCCGGCCGATCGCCCAGCCTCGTCCCGGGACCTGCACCGGCCCGCTGCCGTTGACGACGAGACGCTCGCCGGTCCAGCCGAACGCGTGCCCCTCGATCGCTTCCGCCGTCGGGCGATCGGCGGCGCGGAGCGTGTCGACGAGGTCGTCCCAGAACACGACTCCCCAGCCGTAGGTACGACCAGGAGGGTTGCGCTCGAGCACGGTGATCTCGTGGCCGGGGTCGTACTTCTTCATCAGGATCGCGAAGTAGAGCCCGGCGGGCCCCCCGCCGCCGCAGATGATCTTCATCTCCTCCAAGGTTCCCCGCGCTGCCGCTGTCAAGTCGCGCCTGGTTGCGACAATCCTCAGATGCTCCAGCGGGTCCTCTCACCCGTCCTCGTCGGCCGGATCGAGGAGCTCTCCCAGCTCGAGGACGCGCTGCTCGCCGCGAACCGCGGTGAGGGACGCTTCGTGCTCCTGGCGGGCGAGGCCGGCATCGGCAAGACCCGGCTCGCCACCGAGCTGACTCGCCGGGCACGCAAGCTCGGCTGCAGCGTGTTGTGGGGGAGCTGCTCGGAGGCCGAGCTGTCGCTCCCGTATCTCCCGTTCGTCGAGGCGATCGGCAACGAGCTCGGCGCGCACGACCTCGCCGCTGTTCGCGCGGACCTTGGACCGATGGCCGGAGAGCTCGCGCAGCTCTTCCCCCAGCTCGGCGACGGCGCTTCTCCTTCACCGCCGCTGTCCGGCGACGAGGCGCAAGCGAAGCTGCGGATGTTCGAGTCGGTCGTCACGCTGCTCGAGCAGTGGGCCCGGGCGCGCGGCCTGCTGCTCGTGCTCGACGACGTCCACTGGGCCGACAGCTCCACGCGGCACCTGCTCGACTACGTCGCGCGCCGGCTTGCCTCGAGCCGCGTGATGGTGCTCGCGACGTACCGAAGCGACGAGCTCGATCGGCTCCATCCTCTGACGCGCACCGTGCGGGACTGGCAGCGGACGGGTCTCTCGGAGACCGTCGCCCTCGACGCAATCGCGCCCGAGCACGTCGCGGAGATGATCGCGGCGATCCTGGACGCGGAGGAGGTCAGCCCGGAGCTCGCCGAGGTCGTGCACGAGCGTTCGGAGGGGAATCCGTTCGTTCTCGAGGAGCTGCTCCGCGAGGCGCTCGACCGCCGCGAGATCGTCCGCACGGAGTCGGGGTGGGAACGGCTCGACACGCTGCGGATGCCGGAGACCGTGCGCGAGGCGCTGCTTCTACGGGTCGGCCGTCTCGACCCCGACCAGGTCGAGGTCCTGCGGGCCGCCGCAGTCCTCGGCCGCTCGTTCGACTACACGCTCCTCGTGGAGGTCGCCGAGGCCGACGAGACCACCGTTCTGACGGCGCTCGAGACGGCGGTCGCTCAGCAGCTTCTGGACGAGGACGCCGAGGCGACCGGCCGTTACAGCTGGCGCCACGCGCTCACGCAGGAGGCGATCGTGAGCGACACCGTGCTGCCGAAGCGGCAGCGGACCCACTCTCGAGCCGCCGACGCGCTGCAGGCGTCCGGCGGAAGCGCGATGGCCGTGGCGCGCCATCTGCTCGCGGCAGGGAGAGCGGCCGAGGCGGCCGGCGCGTGCTTCGAGGCCGCCGAGGAGGCTGAACGTGCGGCGGCGTTCAAGGAGGCCGCGGAGCTGCTGGAGCACGTCCTGCCGCACCTTGCTGACCCACGCGACCGCGCGTTGCTGCTCCTCCGGATCGGTCGCCTCCGGTGGATCAACGGAGAGCCGGCAGCCGCCGAGCAGCTGCTCGCCGAGGCCGTCCCGCAGCTCAGCGGACTCGGGCTCGAGATCGAGGCGGCGCAGGCGCGAATCCACCTCGGCCGCTGCTACTGGGAGCTCGATCAACCCGAGGCGGCGAAGGAGCAGCTGGAGCACGCACGGGACGCGCTCGAGCCGCACGGCCCCTCCGCCGACCTCGCGCTCGCCCAGATCCGGATTGCCGGCATCTACGCGTTCCAGCTCGAGTACGAACGCTGCAGCGTCGAGGCGCAACGCGCAGTCGAGATCGCCGAGCAGGCGTCGGCCGATTTCGAGCGCGTGTGGGCGAAGAGCTTCGTCGCGATGGCGAAGTACGGCACGAGCGAAGAGTTCCCGCTGCTCGACGACTGTTTCCGCGAGGCACTCGCGAAGGGGTACATCCTTATCGCGGCAAACACGCTCTACAACGAGCTTTGGGACCGCGTCCACAGCTTCGCGGGCGGGCTCGAGCGCGCGATCGCGAAGCGCGAAGGAGTGCCGTTCCACAGCCGCGCGACTTCCGGGTCGGAGATTGTCGAGAGCTGGGCGCTCCTCGACCTCGGTCGGCCGCGCGAAGCGTTGGAGTCGGGGCGGCGAGCACAGCTTCGCCACGAGAACCTTGGGAATCCGAAGTTCGAGTGGCGGGCGCAGCTGGCGATGACCGAGGCCTTGATCGAGCTGGGACAGACTGAGCAGGCACAGGCGGAGCTGCCGCCGCCGTCGCCGGGCAACGAGCTCCAGGACATCGTGTACGACACGCCGGCGCGCGTTCGCGTCGCCCTCGCCACCGGGCGGCTCGACGAGGCGCTCGAGCTCGCCCGCCGAGTCGCCGCCGAGGAGGCGCCGTTGCTGTTTCCGAAGACGGTCGTCTTGGCCGTCGAAGCGTTCGTCGCCGCCGGCGCTCTCGACGAAGCGGCTTCTTTGCTCGAGCGGGCAAAGGAGCCGGCGACCGAGCTCGGGAGCGCGGCGCTCGCCGTGGCCGAAGCGCGCATCCGGCTGGCGGCCGGCGCGGCGGACGAAGCGCGGGCGCTGCTCGACCGGGCGCTGCCCGTGCTCGAAGACTCCGACCTTCTCCTGTGGGCCTGGCAGGCACGGATCGTCGCCGCCGACGCCGCGGCGGCGACGGGTGACGTCGATGCGGCGCGCTCACTCCTCGCGGCGTGTACGGCGGACGCGCACGCGGCAAACGCGTGCCGCATTCGCGACGAGGCACTGAGCGCCGCGCGCCGGCTCGGTCTCGAGCTGCCGCCGCTGCCCGAAGAGCCCGAGGCCGAGGCGCTCGAGCCGTCCGTCCTTTCAGCAGGCGAGCGCCTGGTGACCTCGATGTTCGCGGACGTCCGCGGCTACACGCCGCTCGCCTCGGCGACTGCGCCCGAGGAGCTGGCCGACCGCGTCCTGACCCTGCACCGGTGGGCCGCGGCCGAGGTGACGCGCAGGAGCGGGATCGTCGACAAGTTCGCGGGCGACGCCGTCATGGCGACGTTCAACGTCGCCGGCTCGCGCGTCGACCACGCGGTGCTCGCGCTCGAGGCGGCGCTGGCCCTCCGCGACAAGGCCGCGCTCATGGATCTCCCGGTCGGCATCGGAATCGCCGTCGGCCCAGCGGTGGTGTCGCGGAGCGCGGGTGACGGGAACATCAGCGTCCTCGGCGCGGCGACGAACCTGGCCGCCCGGCTGGAGAAGGCGGCCGGCGGCGGCGAGATCCTCCTGAGCGACGAGGCGTTCCGCCGTGTCGCTACCTGGTTGACGGAGCGAGGCCTGAGCGTCGAACCTCAGCAGCTCGAGCTCAAGGGCTTCGACGATGCGCAGCCCGCCTACCGGCTCCCGGCCACCGTGCCCGTTTAGCCGAGGTCTTTCCAACTAGAGTCAGGATCCCTCGAACATCTGTCTAGGCATCGCGTACGGAGGGGAGTAAGGTGACTTCGCTGCGGCCTTGCGGATTGAGTCGCGAACCGGGAGGTCACGCCATGAGCGACGACAACAAGTCGAGCGAGGTCTATTACAGGCTCGCACGCTCAACTGTCCACGTCAGCGGCGTCGTCACGAAGGACTTCGATCCCCGCACCACCCAGCCGCGTTACCGCGCTGATGGCGACATAGCGGTCGAGATTGAGGCAGAGCCGCGCAAGGACTGGCTCTGCAAGCTTCCCGTCACTAATGAAGCGATGAAGAAGAAGGAAATCGACCTCCGATTCGCCGCCGACGGAAGGCTCACTTCAGGAAAGGCTACGACCAGCGGTGCGGGAGCAGCCGTCATCGAAGCGAGCGTCCGCGTCCTTGCACTGGTCGGCTCCTTTGCGGTCAGCGTACTGGGCGGTCTTGTCGGGGCCGAAGCGGAGACGGCGAAGTCGATGGAGGACGCGTATGCGACTGAGGACGAAGACGCAGCAAAGCGGCGGCGGAAATACCGCGAGACGCTTGCCGACCTGCAGCTGAGACTGGCTGATTACAGTCGCGACCTCGCTACCGCAGAGAACCCCGCCAAACTGCTTCCCGGGCTACGAGCTGTCCAGGCTGCTCTCGAGCGCGTCCGAAGCGAGGCCGGAATGCTCGATGCCGAGTTTCAAGCGTGGAGGTCACGCACGTATCCGACCACAAGCGAGGAGCACGAGTTCGTGTTCGGCACTGACGAGCTTCCAGAGCGGCCCCAGGCGGATAACGAGGTCAAACTCGCGGACCTCACGTTGACGCCGCGGCAGATCGACGCCGCGCGCACCCTTGGTTTGGTGGTCGTAAAGATCGCCGAGGTTGAAGAGGACACTTCCAACTTCACGCCGGAGCTCTTGCAGAACGCTCCCGGCATTTGGTTTCGCAATGCTCGACCAGTGAGTCTCGGCATCTACGAAGCAATAGAGCCT
>Ga0081538_10000851_pt1 | contig 32938 bp, 32 predicted proteins | sample TabmetS5T2R1_FD_71022 | JGI IMG/M metagenome (GOLD analysis project Ga0081538, IMG submission 71022) | Tabebuia heterophylla rhizosphere microbial communities from the University of Puerto Rico - S5T2R1 | ecosystem: Host-associated > Plants > Roots > Rhizosphere ...
CCGAAGCCACCTTTTCTGACGAGCCCGAAGGCTCGAAAGGCTATCCGGTATTAATCCGGGTTTCCCCGGGCTATCCCAGTGCCGAGGGCAGATTACCCACGTGTTACTCACCCGTTCGCCGCTGTCCCCAGTCCCGAAGGACTGGTTCTCGCTCGACTTGCATGTGTTAAGCGCGCCGCCAGCGTTCGTCCTGAGCCAGGATCAAACTCTCCGTGAAGAAGTGGTTGTCACATCCATCCCGGAGGATGGGTTTGACAGCTTCGTCACTTTGAGCTTGAAGCTCAAAGCACCCCTTGGCCGAAACCTCGGGGCTGACAGGTTGAGAGCCTGAACTCGCGAACGAGCTCAGGTCTCGGCGTTCAAACGCACGCTGTTGAGTTTTCAAAGACCGTCGCTACGCCCAGACGGCGTAAAAAAGCCTCCGACTCGCGCCGAAGGCCCCAGATGATCCGAACTTGCGCTCGTATCAGTTGCTCTTTGGGGCTCTCCGATCGACGAGTTTGCAGGGACTTTCGTACACCACCCGGGTGGGCAGCCCGGGTATGGTACCAGCGCCTAGGGGGCTGTCAAGCGCGCGAAACGGCGCTTTCCGACCTGGAGGAGCGCTCCGGCCAGCCTAGCGCGAGGCACGTCCAGCTCGCTCACGACCTCTCCATTCAGGCGCACGGCCCCTTGGGCGAGCAGCCGCCGTGCCTCGCTCGTCGAGCCGACGCCGACGCCGTCGGCGAGCAGCGCCGGCAGGTGGATGGGGTCACTGTCCGGCAGCGCTAGCTCAGGAACCTCTTCCGGCGCCTGTCCCTCGCGCACGACCCGCGTGAAGTGCGCCTCGGCGGCCTCGGCCGACTCCGTTCCGCGGCCGCGCTCGACGATAAAGCGCGCCAGTGCAAGCTTCGCCTCGAGCGGATCCCCCGCCGGCGGCTCTGCCTCCATCACGAGCCGATACCACTGCGTCAGCTGCTCGTCCGAGATGCGCATCGCCCGCCCGAACTGCTCGTCGGGCGGCATCCTGAGCCCGATGTAGTTCCCACGCGACGCGCTCATGCCCTTCCCGTCCCAGCTCACGAGCAGCTCGACGGTCAGCGCGACCTGTGGCTCGAGCCCGTAGGCCTCCATGACGTCGCGTCCCATCAGAAGGTTGTACGTCTGATCCGTGCCTCCAAGCTCGACGTCCGCCTCGACGGCAACCGAGTCGTATGCCTGCATCAACGGGTACAGGAGCTCCGAGACCGAGATCGGCTCATTCGCGGCGAACCGCTTCGCGAAGTCGTCGCGTTCGAGCAGGCGCGCCACGGTCGGAATTCGCGTCAGGCGCAGAATCTCGGCGAAGTCGAGCTTGGCTAGCCACTCGCTGTTGAACCTGAGCTCGGTTCGGTCCGGATCGATGATCGTCGACGCGTCCTCGAAGTAGCGCTGTGCATTGCGGTCGATCTCGTCGGGATCGAGGATCGGCCGCATCGCTGAACGGCCGGACGGATCGCCGATCCGCGTCGTGTAGTCACCGACGATCAGGACGCCGACGTGACCCTCGCGCTGAAACGCCGCCATCCGCTGGAGCGGAATGCCGTTGCCCAGGGTCACGTCCGGTGCCGTGACGTCGATCCCGAGCTTTACGCGCAACGGTCGTCCAAGGGCGAGCTTCCGCTCGAGCTCCCCCTCGGGCAGCACGTCGACGGCGTTGCGCGTCAGCTCCTCAACCGGCATCCCCGGGCGAGTCTAGACTTCCGCGGTCGTGCGTTTTCGTCGTCGCCGAGAGCCGCCGACGCCGAAGGGGAGACGCAGGATCAGGAAGCTCCGCCTGCTGGTCCTCACGCTGGCCCTCCTCATCCTGGCGTTGTCGTCGTTCACCTTCGGTCTCGTCACCGCGATCGCGGGCGAGATCCCGAAACTCGACCCGTCGCGGCAACGTCACGACGTCAACACGAGGATCTACGACTCGACCGGCAAGCGCGTCCTGGCCGTCCTCCGCGGCAACGAGAACCGTGTCCTCGTCGACTACAGCGAGATCGCCCCGGTGATGAAGCAGGCGATCGTCGCGATGGAGGACCGGCGGTTCTTCGAACACCGCGGGGTCGATCTCCGCGCGATCGCCCGCGCGCTGTGGGCGGATGTGACCGAGAAGAGCGTCGTGCAGGGCGGGTCGACGATCACGCAGCAGTTCATCAAGAACACGTACATCAAGAACCAGCGGTCGATCGGCCGGAAGCTGCGTGAGGCCGCACTCGCCTGGCAGCTCGAGCAGCAGTGGTCGAAGAAGAAGATCCTGACCGCGTACCTGAACACGATCTACTTCGGGAACGGGGCCTACGGGATCGACCAGGCGGCGCTGATCTACTTCGGTCACCACGCGAAGCGCCTGACCCTCGCCGAGTCCGCGCTGCTTGCAGGCCTCCCCGCCGATCCGACCCGGTTCGATCCGGTCACGCGGCCGCGGGCCGCCCGGGCGCAGCGGGAGACCGTGCTGAGGACGATGCTCGAGGTCGGCTCGATCTCGCACAAGCAGTTCGAGGCCGCCAACCGCCAACCGCTGCCAAGGCACGTCCGCCCCCAGGGGACCCGCGGGCCGGGCGGCTACTTCACGAACTACGTCATCCAGCAGCTCGTCGACAAGTACCGCACGCGCGGCGTCTACGGCGGCGGTCTCGACGTCAAGACCACGATCGACCTCCGCCTGCAGGAGATCGGGCACCGGGCGATCGCCCGCTGGCTCAGGGACGAGAACGGCCCGGCCGCCGCCCTCGTCGCGGTCGACCCACGCACCGGCGCGATCAAGGCCATGATCGGCGGATCGAACTTCCGCGAGAGCCAGTTCAACCTCGCCGTGCAGGGCGAGCGCCAGGCGGGCTCGGCGTTCAAGCCGTTCGTGCTCGCCACGGCGCTTTCGGAAGGGATCTCACCCGAGACCGAGTTCGTCTCGAAGCCGACGGTGATTCCGCTCGGCGACAAGCTCTGGAAGGTCTCGAACTACGAAGATGCCTACCTCGGGCCGACCGACCTCGAGACCGCCACCATCCAGTCGGACAACGCGGTCTACGCTCAGCTCACCGCGCTCGTCGGGCCCCGCAACGTGCGCCGCACCGCGCAGCGCCTCGGCATCAAGAGCGAGCTCAACGACTACTTCGCGATCGGCCTCGGCGCCGAGGCGGTCAACCCCCTGGAGATGGCGCGCGCGTTCTCGACGTTCGCAAACGGGGGGCGGCGCGTGGACGGTTCGATCTTCGGCAACCGGCCGCGGGCGATCGTCTCGGTGACCAAGGAGGGCGAGCGCCCGAAGCCCAACAAGATCGTCGAGCGCCCCGTCCTCAACCCGGAGAAGGCCAAGCTCATCAACCAGATCCTGCAGCGAGTGGTCGAGTCGGGAACGGGGCGGCAGGCAGCGCTCGCAGATCGTCCGGTGGCGGGGAAGACCGGGACGACCGAGAACTACGGGGACGCCTGGTTCGTCGGCTATACCCCGCAGCTCGCGGTCGCCGTCTGGGTCGGGTACCCGGACAACCTGGTCCCGATGCTCACCGAGTACGACGGTGATCCGGTCGCCGGTGGCACGTTCCCCGCGCGAATCTGGAAGAGCTTCATGGAGCCGGCGCTCAAGTACCTGAGGACTCCGCCGGGGTACTTCGACTCCCCAAGCCTCACGTACGCCGTGCCGGTCAACATCGTCCAGCGCGACGGCCGGCTGATGGCCGACAACGGGATCTGCCGGGGAGGCAAGAGTGTCTGGTACTTCTCGGGCGAAGCCCCGAAGCTGCGGACCGCCGACTGCAAGCCGAACGAGGTCGAGGTGCCACGCTTGATCGGCTCGACGCTCGACGGCGCCAAAGGGCGTCTGGCCGCCCAGCCGCTTTCGTACGACGTGGTCTACAAGCCTGCCCGGCGGGGACAGCGCTTGGACGTCGTGCTCGGCCAGATCCCCCGGCGCGGAACCCTGTCGGCGCACGACAAGGTGATCCTCATCCTCGCCAAGCCGCGCTTCGGCGTCGTGCCGAGCGTCGTCGGGCTCCCGGTCTCGAACGCGGTCCGAAGGCTCGAGCGCCTCAAGCTCCACCCCGCCGTCGTCGGCGGCTCGAACGGCCGGGTCATCCGCCAGGTGCCCCGCGGCCCGGTGGCGGCGGCGCCCGGGATGCCGATCAGGCTCGTGGTCGCGTCCCGCTGACCGTTTCGCAGAAAGTCTTCGACTTTCTGCGACGAAGCGAGGGGCGCGAGCGCCGCGCAAGCTCAGGGCGACGACGTGATTCCTTCTCGAGCAGCGGTTGAGGCGAAACCGGCAAAGCCGGTTCCGCGGCGCCTTAATCGCGGGATCGGAACCGGCGACTAACGAATGGCGAACCGGCCATGGCGTAACGCCAGAGCTCGTCAGCCGCCTTCGTGATGCCTACGCGGGTGCCGATGTCGAGCTCCGGTGTGCCTTGCCGCGCGCGGAGCTCGAACGGCGGGTCGGCGAGCGACCGGCCGTCGTGGGCCCGGGTGACGCCGAGCGCCTGGCAGAGCCGGCCCGGCCCCGAGCAGAGTAGGCGCGGGTCGTCGAGGCCGCGACGGATGCGCATGATGTCGAGCCCGTGCGTCGGCTCGAGCGCGCGGATGAGGACGGCACTCGCGACGTCAGACGGCTCGCAGACGAAGTTCAGGCACCAGTGGATGCCGTAGGAGCGATAGACGTACGCGTGTCCCGGCGGGCCAAACATCGACGCGTTGCGCTCCGTCCGGCCGCGATAGCCGTGGGCGGCGGGATCCTCCTGATCGTAGGCCTCGGCTTCGACGATCACGCCGCCGACGCCGTCGACTAGCAGCGTCACGCCGATCAAGTGCGGTGCCACCTCGTGCACCGAGCGGTCGAAGAAGTCCCGGCCGAGCTTCATTCGTCCTGCGGTCGACGCGCGTCGTAGCGGACGAGGGCGGGGATCACCGCGGCGGCGACGATCGTCCCCACGACGGTCAGCACCCCGCCGGAGACGATCGACGCGCGAACGCTCGTGAGCTCGGCGACGATCCCGGCCTCGACGTTGCCGAGCTCTGGCGCTCCGGCGACCTGGGCGAGCTCGATCCCGGAGAGGCGGCCGCGCATGGCATCGGGCGTCGCCGTCAGCAGGATGTTCGAGCGGAGGACGGCGCTGACGAAGTCCGCTGCGCCGGCGACGGCGAGGAAGAGGAGGGCGAACCACGCGGCCTGCGCGAAGCCGGCGAGCGCGATCGCCCCGCCCCACGCGCCCGCCGCGATACAGACGCCGACGCCCTGCCGCCGCACGGTCATCATCCAGCCGGAGGTCAGCGACGCGACGAGTGCCCCGACGAAGGGGGCCGAGTACATCAGCCCGAGCAGGCCGGCGCCTCCGCCGAGGTTCTCGGCGAACGCGGGAAAGAGGGCGCGCGGCATCCCGAAGATCATCGCGATCGTGTCGACGACGAAGATTCCGAGCAGCACTTCCCTCCGACGCACGTACCGGAAACCGTCGAGGATCGACTGGAGGCTTGGCCGGTCGGCGTCCGGCGAAGGCGGTGCCGGCGGCAGCAGCCAGATCGCCAGCAGCGAGGCCCCGAAGGTCGCGATGTCGATCCCGAACGCAACGGGGAGCCCAAAGACCGCGATCAGCACGCCCGCCATCGTCGGCCCCGCCACCCGGGCGAGCGTGAAGACGACGTCCTCGACGGCGATCGCCGCCAGGAGCTGATCGTCGGCGACCAGTCGCGGGGTCAGCGCATTGCGCGCCGGCCGCTGGAAGCAGTAGGCAGTCGTGCCCAGGACCTCTCCCGCGAAGAGCGCCCAGACCTGCGTCTCCGGCAGGAGCGCGTTGAGGAGCAGTCCGGCGGTCGTGAGCAGCAGCGCAACGTCCGAGAGGAGCAGCAGCCGACGCCGGTCGACGGCGTCCGCAACGGCACCTCCGTAGAGCGGAACGATGAGCAGCGGGACGAGCGCGGCGAGCCCGAGCAGGCCGACGAGGAGGGTCGAGCGGGTGAGATCGTAGAGCTGGAACGGGATCGCGACGGTCGTGATCTGGCTCCCGATCGCCGAGATCCCGGTCCCGAACCAGAGCCGACGGAAGTCCCTCGACTCCCGGAGCGGGCGGATGTCGACGGCGATGCGCGCGAGCAGGCTGCGGCCCGGACCCTCGCCCGGCGGCTCCCGCCCAATCTCGGTCAGAAGAGCTGCTCGGTGTCTTGCGGGTGCGCGGTGGCCTCGAGCAGGCGCCGGGCCCGGCGCCCGAGATCGGCCAGGTTTGGTCGCCCGCTGTCGACCTCAACCACTGTGCGCTGGGCGAGATCGAGTGCCTGCTCGACGATCTGGACGTTGGCCGCCGCTTCCTGGCCCATCTCGTGGAGGATCGTCCGCTCGGTGCGTCCGGCGATGATCGGATCGGGGACGCCTTCGATCCAGACGCGGGTTCGGCGGCCCCCGCCTCGCTCGTCGCCCGTCAGCGGTTCGAGCGCGTAGATCTTGTCGGCGCGCGCGTACTTCCCGAACCCGAGAAACACCATGCGGTTCGCGCCGTTCGCCATGCGGCGATTATGACCGGGCTACCCGAGCGTGGAGCGGAGCGCGTCGACGACGTACTCCTGGTCATCCCGCTCGATCCCCGGGAAGAACGGCAACGCCAGCGTGCGGGCGGCGATCTCCTCGGCGACCGGGCAGAGGCCCTCGTCGAAGCCGTAGAGCTCGCGCATGTACGTCAGCAGGTGCACGCAGGGGACGTACTCCGCGACGTCTACCCCGCGCTCCCGCATCTCGACCATCACCCGCGCGCGGTCGACGTCGGGGTCGAGCTGGACGACGTACACGAACCACGAGCGGCGATGCTCCTCGTCGTCGGCCGGAGCCAGCGTGACGCCCGCGACGTCGGCGAGGAGCCGTGCGTACGTCTCGGCCGCGGCCGAGCGGAGCTCGAGCATCCGGTCGAGCTTCTCCAGCTGCGCCAGCCCGACGGCAGCCTGAAGGTCGGTCCAGCGGTAGTTGAACCCCAGGCGAACGTGGTTGAACCAGCCCGCGCCTTCGTACGAACGACCCTGGTTGCGGAGGCTGCGGAGCACCTTCCACTCCTCTTCCGAGTGGGTCGTGACGACGCCGCCCTCGCCGGTGGCCAGCTGCTTGTTGGGGTAGAAGCCGAATACGCACGACGGCCCGTGTGACCCGATCGGGGAGCCCTTGTACTCTGCGCCGAGCGCCTCCGCGGAGTCCTCGATCAGCGTGAGCCCGTGCCGCTCGCACAGCTCCATGAGCGGCGCGAGCTCGCAGGGATGGCCGAACATGTCGACCGCGACGACGGCCTTAGTCTGCACGGAGATCGCCGCCTCGACGCCGGCCGGATCGAGATTCCACGTTCGCGGATCGACGTCGGCGAAGACCGGCTTCGCGCCTTCGTAGATGAAGCAGTTCGCGGAGGCCGCGAAGGTCAGGGGCGAGGTGATCACCTCGTCGCCGGCCGCGACCCCGGCGATTCGGGCGAGCAGGTGCAGCCCGGCCGTGCCGCTCGAGACCGCAGCCGCGTACGGCGCTCCGACTCGGTCGGCGATCTGCTCCTCGAACCGCTCGATCGTCGGCCCGAGCGAGAGTCGGCCGGAGCGCAGGACCTCGACGACGAGCTCCTCCTCCCGCTCGTCGAGATACGGGCGCGCTAGTGGGATCCGCCGCGTCGCGGCGGGCTTCACGCCTTCGCCGGCTCGGGCTCGGGTACCGGCATCGGTGCGTAGTCGAGCCAATGCGACCAGCGCTCGCTGCCGCCGCGCACCGTCTCCAGGTAGGCCTTCTGGAGCTTGAGCGTGACCTCCCCCGGGGGTCCGAGCTCGTGGTCGTCGACCGACCGGATCGGTGTCACTTCGGCCGCCGTACCGGTCATGAACATCTCGTCCGCGAGATAGAGGTCGGTACGGATCAGGTCCCGCTCCTCGACCGTATGGCCAAGGTCCTGCGCGATCTCGATCACCGTCTCGCGCGTGATCCCGGGGAGGATCGAGGTCGAGAGGGGCGGCGTCACGATCACGCCGTTCTTGACGATGAACACGTTCTCACCGGAGCCGTCGGCGACGAAGCCGTGGTCGGTGAGCAAGATCGCCTCGTCGTAGCCCGCCCGGTTCGCCTCGCTGACCGCAAGCATCGAGTTGAGGTAGATGCCGGTCGCCTTGGCGGCGTGCGGGATCGTGTTCTGGCCGACGCGCTTCCAGCTCGAGACCTTGACGCGGATGCCGTTCTTCAGGCCCTCTTCGCCCAGATAGGTCCCCCACGGCCAGCTCATGATCACGACGTCGACCGGGTTGCCGGCCGTCGAGACACCGAGCTCGCCGTACCCGTAGAACGCGATCGGCCTCAAGTAGCACTCGGGCAGCCCGTTGCGCCCGATCAGCTCGAGCGAGGCTTCGCGCAGCTCGTCAACCGAGTAGCCGAGCTCCATGTGGAGGAGGCGAGCCGACGCGTCGAGACGCTTGAGGTGGTCGCGGAGCCGAAAGACCGCCGGCCCTCTCGGCGTGTCGTAGCACCGGATTCCCTCGAACACCCCGGTCCCGTAGTGGAGCCCGTGTGTCCCGACGTGGACCTTTGCATCCGCCCAGTCGACGAACTCGCCGTTCATCCAGATCTTCTCGGTCTCGCGCATGCGCCTCCTTCGGTTCCGAGGATGTTATGCGGCGTCGATGACGGCGTCCACGGACTCCGCCTTCGCGAGGCGGACGAGGTCGACCGACGTCAGGGTCGCCATGTGCTGCGGCGAGCCTGCGCCGACCCAGACCCGCTCATGCACGAGCACCTGGCGATCGACCAGCACGCGGTCGACCTTCGGCAGCGGGAACGGTGCGACCGCTCCCGGCGCGAAGCCGGTCGCGGCGCGAACCTGATCTGGGCCGGCCACCTTCGCCTTCCGGCAGCCCGCGGCGCGGGCAACCTTACGCGAGTCGGCACGGCGGTCGCCGGGGACCATGACGACGAGGGCCTTCCCGTCGCACTCGAAGACGAGCGACTTGACGATCTGGCCGAGCTTGCAGCCGACGGCCCGCGCGGCGGCCTCAGCGGTCGGCGTCCCGGCTCCGAACTCCTCGATCCGCGCTTCTGCGCCACCCGCCCGCAGGAAGGCGGCTACGCGCTCGACCGCCTCCGGCCACTGCGGCTCCATCGAGGAGAGCGTAGTGCGCTAGAACCAGGTCCGGCGCCGGTAGTCGGCGTAACCCTCGAAACGCTCCAGCAGATGGCGCTCCTCGCGCCGTGCCTTGGCGACCCAGAAGAGCGCGAGCCCGGCGGTCAGGACGAGGCCCCAGACCGAGAACACGAGCGAGAGGCCCGCGAAGAAGAGGGCACCGCCGACGTAGATCGGGTGTCGCATCATGCTGTAGGGGCCGTCGACGACCAGCTCACCGTCGGGCCTCGGGACAGGCAGCGCCGTCAGCGACCCGCCCATCGCCCGAATCGCAGCTCCGGCGATCACGGCTCCGATCAGCGCGACGATCCAGCCGAGGCGGGTCACGCCCGGCCCCAGGAACCACGAGACGAAGATCGCCAGGAAGAGCACGAGCTGGGCGACGACCCAGCCGCCGCCCCTAAACCAGAACGATGAACCTGGCGTCGTCGAAGCCCTCGCTGCGAACGCGCTCGACGAGCTCGGGCGGCGCCTCGCTGTCGATCGAGAGCGCCATCAGCGCTTTGCCGCCGCGGCGGGTCCGCGAGACGGCCATGTTGGCGATGTTCACGCCCGCGTCGCCGAAGAGCGTCCCCACTCGGCCGATCACCCCCGGCACGTCGTCGTACTGGAAGAAGACAAGGAGCGGCGCGAGCTCCAGCTCGAGCTCGAACCCGAGTGCGCTGACGAGCCAGATGCGGTTCTCGCGGCCGATCGTCGTCCCGGCGACCCGCAGCTCCTCACCGTCCGCGGTCACGCCCACGCGGACCAGGTTCGTGAAGTCGCGCGACGAACGGCGCCGCTGCTCGACCACTTCGATCCCGCGCTCCGCGGCCAGCAGCGGCGCGTTCACGTAGTTCACCTCCTGCTCGAAGCGGCCCTGGAAGGCACCGTTCAGCGCCGCGGCAGTCAAGAGGCGCGTGTCGTACTCGGACAGGTTGCCGAAGTAGGTCAGCGTGACCTGGTCGGCTCGACCGCCGGAGAGCTCCATCGCGAGCCGTCCGAGCTTCGCCGAAAGCGGGACGAACGGGCCCAGTACCTCCAGATCCTCGGGCCGGATCGAGGGCAGGTTCACGGCGTTCGTGACGAGCTCGCCTTCGAGCGCGGCGGCGACCTGTTCCGCGACGATCACGCCGGCGCGGTCCTGGGCCTCCTCCGTTGAGGCGGCGAGGTGCGGCGTGACGACGACGTTGTCGAGCTCGAGCAGCGGCCCCGAGTAGGGCTCCGCCGAGAAGACGTCCAGCGCTGCGCCGGCGAGCTTCCCGGAGCGGAGCGCTTCGAGGAGCGCATCCTCGTCGACGAGCTCGCCGCGGGCCGCGTTGACGAGGCGCGCGCCGTCCGGCATTCGCGCGATCGCCTTTGCGTCGAGCATCCGGGTCGTTTCGGCTGTCAGCGGCAGGTGCAGGGTGAGGAACTCACCCGCGGCCAGGAGCTCGTCCACGGTCTCGACTCGTTCCGCGCCAAGCTCGCGAAAGCGATCCTTGCCGACGAAGGGGTCGTAGGCGACGACCCGCATCCCGAGCCCGATTGCGCGGCGGGCGACCTGTTGCCCGATCCGGCCGAAACCGAGGACGCCCAAGGTCTTGCTCTCGAGCTCGATGCCGCCGTGCGCCGACCGCTCCCACCGTCCCTGTTTCAGGGCTGCGTGCGCCTGCGGGATGTGGCGGGCGAGCGCGGCGAGGAGGCCGATCGCGTGCTCCGCCGCCGAGACGACCGTCGACTCGGGAGCGTTCGCGACGACGATCCCGCGGCGGGTGGCCGCGTCGACGTCGACGTTGTCGACCCCGACGCCCGCTCGGCCGATCACCTTGAGCCGCCCCGCCCGCTCGATCAGCTCGGCGGTGATGCGCGTCCCCGAGCGGATCACGATCGCGTCGTAGTCGCCGATCCGGTCCTCGAGCTGCCCGCCGCCGTCGACGTCGACGTCGAACCGCGCCTGCAGAAGCTCCACCCCGGCCTCCGCGATCGGCTCGCGAACCAGGACGCGTGGGCGGTTGCTCATTTGACGGAGTCCTGGGGTGCCGCTGGCGGTGCGATGCCGGAGGGCACAGTGTGAGTAACACGGGCCCGGAGAGCATCGCGCCGTCCAGCGGCGTCAGGCGGCGGCGGAGCCGGGCTCCGCCCGGCGGGAGCCGCTGCCGTCCAGGGCTTCGTCACACTCGGGTGTGTTCGAACGCCTCGAGAGCCGCGGTGATCGCGACGCCGCGCTCGATGTCCGCCCCCAGCTCCGAGAGGACGAGCTCGACACCCGCGAGTGCGGTCGTGATGTCGAAGACGTCGTAGTAGCCGATGTGGCCGATGCGGAAGATCTTCCCCTTCAGCGGTCCCTGTCCGGGCGCGAGGACGATGCCCTGGCGATCGCGGAGCGTCTGCACGAGCTCGCCGGAGTCGATCCCGTCGGGCGCGTTGATTGCAGTCACGACGGCCGAGCGATCGTCGTCGGGCGAGAAGAGCTCGAGACCCATCGCCTTGACCCCTGCGCGGCAGGCCCGTCCCAGGCGCGCGTGGCGCTCGAACGTCTGCTCCAACCCCTCGTCGAGGAGGAGCCCGAGCGCGACGTCGAGACCGACCACGATCGAGACGGCAGGCGTGAAGGTCGGATCGAAAGTCTGCTGGGCGATCCGCGTGCGTCCCCAGTCGAAGTAGTAGCGGGCGGCGGCGTCGCGCTCGACCGCCTCCCAGGCGTCGGACGAGACGGACACGGTCGCGAGGCCGGGCGGCGTCATCAGCGCCTTCTGCGAGCCCGAGATGACGGAGTCGAGCCCCCAGGCGTCGGTCTCGAGCGGGACCGCCCCGAGGCTCGACACGGCGTCGACGGCCACGAGTGCGCCCGCGTCCTTGGCGGCGGCGGCCAGCGCCTGGATGTCCGCCACGACGCCGGTCGAGGTCTCCGAGTGTGTCAGGAAGACGATCTTGGCCCCGCCGAGCTCGGTCAGGCGACGGGCGAGGTCGTCGGCTGCCGGGGCCTCGCCCCAGTCGTAGCGAAGCTCGTCCACCTCGCAGCCGAAGCCGCGCGCAAGCTCGGCCCAGCGCTCGCCGAAGTATCCGGCCGAGACGACCGCGACCCGATCTCCGGGTCGCGTGAGGTTCGCCACCGCCGACTCCATCCCGCCCGTCCCGGACGCCGTATAGAGGAGCACGTCGCCCTCGGTTCGGTGCACCTGCGTGAGCCGCGCGAGGCAGCGCTCGAGGATGCCGCGGAAGTCGGAGCTGCGGTGGTGGAGGATCGGCCGGCTCATGGCCTCGAGCACCTCCGGCGGGACCGGCGTCGGCCCCGGAGTGAACAGATAGCGCTTCTCCGCCATCAGCCTGAGGCTAGCGCGATCAGCGCTTGCGTGGCCTGTGGCGGTTGAACGACATGACCTGCTGGAACGTTGGGCGGTTCGCGAAGCGCATCGTCGTCTGGAGCGACCCGCCCGTGAAGGTGATCCGCTCCCGGGTCGCGTCGGCGCGCCAGCGCGACGGGTCGGCGCCCTGGGCCGCCTCCAGCTCGGCGCCCGCCTCGTCGAGCGCCGCCCAGAGGGCGGTCCGGCAGGCCGCGACATTCCCGAGGCCGCAGTAGCGGGCGTGGAACGGCTTGCGCACCCGACGACGCAAGAGCAGCCGCAGATCCTTGTGGACGTACGAGTACCAGCCCGCGTCGTAGGCCGATCCCTGGCTGTCCGGCGCGTCGTCGCGCGGCTCGAGCTCGGCAAGGCGCGGGAGCAGGGGGCCGAGGATCGGCCGGAGAACGGCATCGGCCAGCTTCGGCCATGCCACGTCGAGGACCGCGGCGCCGGGATCGTCGATCTTCCCGTCCCCGTTGCGGTCGAGCCGGCTCCCCCCGGCCTGCCACCAGGAATCGAGGATGTCGGCCATCCGCTGCGCGCGCAGCGTCGGCGCGGGCCCCGTCGTGAGGACCGCCGCGATCGTCGGCCAGACGCGGGAGGCACGGAGGTCCTTGGTCGCGGCGACGTTCATGGCGGCGACCACGCGCGCCGGAGTGTGCTTGCGCCGCGCGTCGAGGCCGGCCCGGAGCAGGTCGACCCGCTGGACGGAGCCCCAGCTCCAGGTCTCGTCGGCGGCGGGGTAGCCCGGGCCCGGCCTGTTGTTCCAGGCGGCGATGTACCCCCACCGCGGGTTGATCGACTGGACGTGCGCGGAGAGCGGAGCGAAGCCGCGCCACTCGCCCGGCCCCGATCCGTCGGTCGGAAGGCCGGGATCCGCTCCCGCCGCTCGGAGCGGGAGGCGCGCCGACGAGAAGAACGCGATGTCGCGGTCGTCGGCGTAGACCCAGTTGAACGCGAGCTCGACCTGGTTCATCGCGCGGACGAAGTCCCGCGCCGAGCGGACGACGTTCCGGTTCAGATCGTGGAACGCGAGGTTCGCCAGGGCCTCCCGCCCCCGGCTCGATCGCTTCGCCGCGATCGCGACTCGGCGGCCTCCGACCGTCGCGTAGCCGATGACCGGGCCGTGGACGGTCGTGCGAAACGCGACCCGATTCACTCCCAGCGCGCCGGCTTCGAAGGTCTCCATCGCCCGGCAGGTGCCGTGGAAGCGGTAGTGCGTGTCGTCCCCGCACAGCGTCTCCACGTAGTGATCGACGATGTCCGAGTGTGCGGACTGGGCGCTCCAGGCGAAGTCTTTCCCGCGACCGATGACGACGCCGTACGTTCCGGGGTACGCGACCCCGCGCACGTCGACGCCACCGCCGTGTAGGTCGAGCTCCGTGAAGACCGCCGGGTAAGAGAACCCGACCTGAGGCCCCGCCACGAAGACCGGATGTCCGCTGCTCGAACGGCGGGCCGAGACGACCAGCGCGCTGCTCATGCTCCGACCCGCCGCCGCCGGCCCGATGCCGGGGCCCGTCGGCGCGAAGCTCCCGTCGTCGAGGACGATGCCGCTGCGCGACTCGGTCGCGATCGACCCCGGGCGGTAGCGCTGCGCGGACGCGCTCGACTCCGGATCGAGCCGCAGCCGGAGATCGTCGAAGACGTCCCGCCCACGGCGAGCACCGAGCCGAGCCTGGAGCGCGGCGAGGAACTGCGATCGTCTCGCCTCGTCACCGCCCCCGCGGCCAAACTGCCACCCGAAGAGCGCCGCCGCGGCGTACGTGTCGTTCCGCGTCCAGGGACTGCCGCCGATCGACCGCGACCTGAAGTTCGCGTTGATGCCGGCGACGTAGGCGTCGATCGCCGCGAGCACCTCGCGCCCCTTCCTCCCAGCCGCCTCGAGGAGCCGCGTCTGTGCGGTGAGGAACGCCTCGGTTGCCGCCGACGGAGTGAACTGCTGGCCGATGACGGCGAGCGGATTGATCCCGGGGACATCGAGCGCGGCCAGGCGGCCCGGGCCTCGGATCGCCTGCAGCAGCAGTCCGCGATCAGCGGCCGTCGCCCAGCCGGCCCCGAAGGCGACGTCCGCCTGGGTGCGCCCCTCGACGTGCGGGACGCCCCACGCGTCGCGCGTGATCGTCACCCCGGCCTTCGGGCGCTCGACGCGGGCCGAGCGCGTCCCGCGAAGCCGGAACCACGCCGGCTTGAAGTACCGCGGGAGATGGGTCGCGCTCACGCCTGCTCCACGCGCGGTCAGCGCGTCGTAGAGCTTGAGCTGATCGCTGGAGTTCGGGTTCAGCTCGAGGCTGCCGGACTGCCCCGGCGCCAGGACGTTGAAGGCGACCGCGGCGTAGTCCTCGTTGGGAACCGCCGAAGTGGCCGAGCCGCCCGCGACGAGCGCTGGCAAGGCGAGGAAGGCAAGTGTGGCGAGCCTACGAACGGCTCGAGCCTACAGTTCGGGTCGGAATGGAAGCCCTGCTCGCGTTCGCCGCCGCGCTCCTCGCTTTGCGCTTGTCGGGGCGGCTCGCGGGGCGCTGGCGAGCCCGGCGCGCCCCCGAGCTGGCGATGTGGGCCGCATCGCTCCTCGCGTACGCGATCGCGTCGGCCGCGCTCGCCTGGGGGTCGGCGGGCGGCTGGAACGAGGCCTGCTTCCGCATCTACTACCTCTTCGGCGGCCTCCTTACTGCGCCGCTGCTCGGCGCCGGGTCTCTCCTGCTCCAGGGCCGCCGCTGGGTGATCCCCGTGATGCTCGTGTACGTCGGCCTCGCCGTCGGCATCGCGATCGCCGAGCCGCTCACCGCCGCCGTGTCCGGCGACTCGATTCCGGAGGCGCAGGAGCACCTCGACTACGTCCCGGCCAGGGTGCTCGCACTGGTCGGAAACATCGCGGGCACCGCCGCGGTGCTCGTCGTTGCAATCCTCACGATCCGGCGCAGACCGCTCGCGATGGGCCTGATTCTCGGCGGGCTGGCCGTTGCCGCGGTGGGCAGCGCGCTCGCGGGCCTCGGAGCCGCTCAAACAGCGGTGTTCTTTGCAATTGCGGCACTGCTCTTTTACACAGGTTTTACGGCTTCCAGCGGAAAATCCCGGCCTCCGTTGCCAGCCCAGGCACGGTGATCTGCTAAACCTCCGCGCCGTCCGGCCGATGGGTCGGGTTGGAACGCGAAAACCAGGGAGTCGAGGCGACCGGTCCGACACCGGTCAGCAGCACTCGCACGCCTCGCACCGGCTTCCGCCACGAAAGGAATCACCCGCTTGCGCAGACATCTGCTTCGTTCGCTCGTTCTCGCCGCCTTCATTCTGGGCTTCGTCGCCGCCGGTGTGCCCCGTCAGGACGTCCCCGGCGTCCGGAGGGTGGAGGTCCCCAAGCAGGCAAAGGCGATGCCTGACGGCACGAAGGTCGTACGGAGGATCAGGCGGTATCAGCGCGCAACCTGGCACTGGCAGCGTCTGATGGGCGTTCGGCGCACACCGAACCGCAAGCGCTACCTGAGGACGCGCGACATCCAGTACCGGATCCACGTCCTGAAGCAGTGGCGGAACCGGTCGATCCGGACCAAGCGCCGCGCGCACAACCCTCCCCACGAGGGCGAGTGGCGCTGCCTGCAGCGCTACGAGGGCGCATGGACGGACGGGAACGACCCCTACTGGGGCGGTCTCCAGATGGATCGGTCGTTCATGCTCGCTCACGCACCCTCCCATCTGCTCCGGCGCGGCTGGGCGAACAGGTGGTCGCCGATCGAGCAGATGTGGGTCGGGGAGCGTGCGCTCCGCGCGGGCCGCGGCTTCTACCCGTGGCCGCACACGGCGCGCGTTTGCGGCCTCGTCTAACGGCTCTTGGGCTCGCGGAGCGGCGACTCGATGTGGGCGAAGGTGACCTCGTAGCCGACCGTCTCCTCGACCTGCACGTCGATCGTTGATGTGATCCGGTCGCGGAACTCCATTCGAGCGGCCCGATGCTCCTCGGCGATCTCCCGGCTCTCCCAGAAGCTGAGCACGAGCGTCGTCCCGTCGGCCTCGTTCGAGAGCATTAGGAGCCCCTCGAACCCCTCGATCTGCTGAAGCCAAGGCAGCATCGCTTCGCCGGCAAACGTGGCGAGCTCGATCGGCTGCTTGGCCGGATCCTTGGTTCTAGTGACGGCGACGTGCATCAGTCTCCGATCGCCTTGAGCACGACGCGCTTGCGCCGGCGGCCGTCGAACTCGGCGTAGAAGACCTGCTCCCAGGGGCCGAGGTCGAGCTTGCCCTCGGTGATCGGCAGGACGACCTGGTGGCTCATCAGGTGCCGCTTGAGGTGGGCGTCGGCGTTGTCTTCGCCGTTGTTGTGCCGGTACTGGTCAGTAGGCTCGTGGGGCGCGAGCCGCTCCAGCCAGTCGTCGAAGTCCTGGATCAGGCCCGACTCGGCGTCGTTGACGTACACGGCGGCCGTGATGTGCATCGGGTTGACGAGGCAGAGGCCCTGCTCAATGCCCGAGCGCCGGACGAAATCCTCGACGTCGCCGGTGATGTTCACGTAGTCGCGCCGGTTGGGCGTCTCGAAGGTGAGGTAATCCGTGGCGTGCTTCATGGGCGCAGCGTAAGGTTCGGCGCCATGGGACGCGGAGATCGCCGGAAGGTTCGCTGGGCGCGAGACCGCCAGCGCAAGAAGAAGGCCCGGGACAAGGCGAAGGCTGCGCCGCCCGAGCGCCCGGCTTCACGTCGGCGGCGCTCAGGCAGCAGCTGACGCCAGACCGGGCTCGTGCCGCGTCGCGACGCCGTTCTCGTCCTGACGGGAGCGCCGGGTGCGGGCAAGACGACGGTCGCGGGCCTGCTCACCCTTCGTCGAGAGCGCGCCGTCCACATCGAATCGGATGCGTTCTTCCGGTTCATCGCGAAGGGCTACGTCGATCCCTGGAGGCCGGAGGCTCACGAGCAGAACACGACGGTCATGCAGATCCTCGGCGATGCCGCCGTTCGTTATGCCAGGGCCGGCTATTGGACGATCATCGACGGGATCGTCATCCCAGGCTGGTTTCTGGAGCCGCTTCGGGACTTGATCGGCTCGGCGGGATTCGATGTCGCCTATGCGGTCCTCCGCCCGCCGCTTTCCGTGGCTGCGGAGCGCGCTGCCCATCGAGGTTCAGACCCACTCGCAAGAAGGGGCGTGGTCGAACAGCTCTGGAACTCGTTCTCCGACATGGGGCCTCTAGAGTCCCACGTCATCGAGCTGACCGAACGGCAGACGCCGGACGAAATGGCACGAATCGTCGCTGAGCGCCTCGAGCGCGGCACGCTGACGCTTTAGCACCTACATCAGCGTCGCAGGTGCCCCGGTCGGGGGTCAGGTCTTGCAGCGCAACAAAGACACGGCGGAAACGAAGCGAACGAACGCGGCGGTGGCGTCGAAAACAACCCCGAGATCGGCTTGTCGTCGCCCAGATCGCCCCTAGCCACGCGCTCCCGGCGTGTTGCAGTGCAAGACCTGACCCGAAAAACGGCCCCTAGCTGAGCTTCTGCCGCAGGAGCTCGTTCACGACCTTCGGGTCGGCCTTGCCCTGCGTCTCCTTCATGACCTGGCCAACGAAGAAGCCGAGCAGGCCTTCCTTCCCGCCGCGGTAGGCCTCCACCTGGCCGGGGTTTGCGGCCAGGATCTTCTCGACGATCGGCTCGAGCTCGCCGGTATCGGCGACGAGCCCGTCGCCGAGGTACGGCTCCGCCGAGAACCCGGCGTCACCGCTTGCGGCGAGCGCCTCGGTGAACTTGTCCCTCGGGATCCGCGAGCGTGCCTCGATCAGCTTGCCGAGCTCCTCGGGGTCGACGGCGTTCGGGTCGACGCCCGTCGCCGCGAACTGGTTCATCAGCACGTTGGCGACGCCCCTCCGGTCGCCGGACACCCGCTCGTAGAGCCGGTCGCGCCCGCTGGTGACGAGCTCCTCGGCGGTGGCGTGATCCAGCTCGGCGGCGATCCGCCGGATGCGCGTCGCCGGTGACTCCGGCACCTCGGCGCGCAGCCGCTCGACCAGCTCGCGCGGCGGCTCGACCGGCACGAGGTCCGGCTCGGGGAAGTAGCGGTAGTCCTGCGCCTCCTCCTTCGAACGCAGCGGCGGTGCGCTCTCGGCGCCGGGGTCGAAGTGGAGCGTCTCCTGCTCGACCTCACCGCCGGCCTCGTAGACCGCGATCTGGCGCTCGACCTCGCGCGCGATCGCCCGCGCCGCGAAACCGAACGAGTTCAGGTTCTTCATCTCGGTGCGCGTCCGCAGCTCGCTGGAGCCCTCCGGGCGGACGGAGACGTTGACGTCGACGCGCAGGGAGCCCTTCTCCATCTCCGCGTCGGAGATCCCGAGCTCGACGATCGTCTGCCGAAGCAGCTGGAGGAAGCGCCGCGCCTGGTCGGCGGAGCGCAGGTCGGGCTGGGTGACGATCTCGACGAGCGGCGCCCCGGCCCGGTTGAAGTCGACGAGCGTCGCCGTCGCCCCACCGATGCGGCCCTCAACGCCGCCGACATGGACGTTCTTGGCCGCGTCCTCCTCGAGATGCGCCCGGACGATGCCGATCTCGGCGTCGCCGTCGGGCCCCGGGACGGCCAGCCGGCCGTTGCGGCAGAGCGGCTCGTCGTACTGGGAGATCTGGTAGCCCTTGGGGTTGTCCGGGTAGAAGTAGTTCTTCCGGTGGAAGATCGCGCGCTCGGCAATCTCACAGTCGAGGGCCAGGCCGAGCTTGATCGTCCACTCGATCGCCTTCGCATTCGGGACGGGCAGTGAGCCGGGGTGTGCGAGGCAGACCGGACAGGTGAGGGAGTTCTCCGGCTCGAAGTACGCGACCTCGCAGCGGCAGAACATCTTCGTCCGCGTCTTCAGGTGGATGTGGATCTCGAGCCCGATGACCGGTTCCCAGTTCACGCCAGCCTCCCGGGGACGAGGTCGAAGCCGATCGCCCGCTCTAGCGCGTGCCCGACGTGGAAGAGCAGGTTCTCCGAGAACTGGGGGCCGATGAGCTGGAAACCGACGGGGAGGCCGTCCGAGAGGCCGCAGGGGATCGAGAGGCCGGGCAGGCCGGCCATGTTCGACGGGATCGTCAACACGTCCGAGAGGTACATGGCGAGCGGGTTCGCCGTCTTCTCGCCGAGCTCGAAAGCTACGGTCGGCGAGGTCGGCGAGACGAGGACGTCGAAGTCCTCGAAGGCGGCGGCGTGCTCCTGGGCGATCAGCGTTCGCACGCGCTGCGCCTGTCCGTAGTACGCCTCGTAGTAGCCGGACGAGAGCGCGTAGGTGCCGAGCATGATCCGCCGCTTCGGCTCGTCGCCGAAGCCGGCATCGCGCGTCCGGTCGTACATGGCCCGCACGCCGTCGTCGCCGGTGACTCGAAGGCCGTACCGCACGCCGTCGTAGCGCGCGAGGTTCGAGGAGGCCTCGGACGGGGCGATGAGGTAGTAGCAGGCGAGCCCGTAGTCGACCGAGCGCGGGAGACTCGTCTCCCCGACCTCGGCCCCGAGCTCTCGGCACAGCTCGATCGCACGGTCGACCTGCGCCTTGACGCCGGGCGCGATCCCCTCGACCTCGTTCAGTTCGGCGGGGACGCCGACGCGCACGCCTTTCAGGTCCTCCCGTTCGGGAATCTCGACCGGCTGCGGAAGCTCCACCGTGGTCGTGTCGCAGCGGTCGCGTCCGGCCACGATCCGGTAGAGGAGCGCGCAGTCGCGGACGGTCTTCGTCATCGGGCCGATCTGATCGAGGCTCGACGCGAAGGCGACGATCCCGTACCGCGAGACCGTGCCGTAGGTCGGCCGCAGTCCGACGATCCCGCAGAGGGAGGCAGGCTGCTTGACCGAGCCGCCGGTGTCGGAGCCGAGCGCCCACGGTGCGAGGCCACCCGCGACGGCGGCGGCGGAGCCGCCCGACGAGCCGCCCGGGACGCGGTCTGGATCCCAGGGGTTCCGGGTCGGCCCGTACGCCGAGTTCTCCGTCGAGGAGCCCATGGCGAACTCGTCCATGTTCGTCTTCCCGAGCAGCGTGAGGCCCGCCTCGCGACAACGCGTCGCGACGGTCGCGTCGTAGATCGGGACGTAGCCAGCGAGGATCTTCGAGCCGGCCGTCGTCTCGACGCCTCGCGTCGAGATCAGGTCCTTGAAGGCGATCGGAATGCTCGTCCCGTCGGCCTCGTCGACCGTGCGGAGGTAGGCGTGCAGCTCGTCGTCGCGCTCGCCGATCGCCTCCAGGTACGCGCCGTGGAGCTCCGCCGCCGACGCCTCGCCGCGCTCGACCAGGCCGATTGCGTCCTCGGCCGTCAGCCTGAAGGTGTCCAGGCTCATGCGGGCGGCACCTTGAAGAACCCGGCTTCGCGCTCGGGAGCGTTGGCGAGCGCGTCGTCGACCGGGAGCGACGGACGAGGCTCGTCCGGGGCCCAGACGTTCACGAGGTCGAGCGGGTGGGCGGTCGGCTCGACCGCGGCCAGGTCGAGCTCGGAGACCTTGGCGACGGCCTCGAGGATCGCGCTCAGCTGCTCGGTGAACCGCTCGACCTCCTCGTCGGTTAGCTCGAGCCGGGCGAGCTTCGCCACATGGAGCACTTCATCTCGAGTGATTGCCATGTCTCTGAGTTGGTGGAGCCAGGCTGAAGTCTGGCACCACGGTCTTTCAATCATCCTTCCAAACGAAACGCGGGCCTTTCGGCCCGCGTCTCTTCGATCGAAACTGTCCGGGCCTAGACCGGCTGGACGTTCGCGGCCTGCAGGCCCTTATCGCCCTGCACGACCTCGAACGACACGCGCTGACCCTCGGTCAGCGAGCGATAGCCCTCCGACTGGATCGCGGTGTGATGGACGAAGACGTCGTCGCCGTCCTCACGCTCGATGAATCCATAGCCCTTCTCGTTCGAGAACCACTTCACGGTGCCCTCAGGCAATCGTTCCTCCTTCAAACAACGAACGACGGCCCGGGCACCGAGCCGCCGAACAACTGCACTAACGGCGGGGACATTAGCAGCGTCTGAGCCGTGCGGCTTTCAACGTGTTGCGAAGTAGTGAAGCGATCGTCATCGGTCCGACACCGCCGGGGACCGGCGTCAGGCGCCCTGCCCGCTCCGCGACGGCCGGATCGACGTCACCCCTGAGCCCTTCATCGGTGCGGTTCATGCCGACGTCGATGACCGTCGCCCCCGGCTTGACCATCTCTGGGGCGATCAGGTTCGCCTCCCCGACGGCAACGACGAGCACGTCGCCCTCGCGCGTCTGCGCGCCGAGGTCGACCGTGCGCGAGTGGCAGATCGTCACCGTCGCGTGCTGGGCGAGCAGGAGCAGCGCGACGGGCTTGCCGACGATCGTGCTCCGGCCGACGACCACCGCACGGGCACCTTTCAGCGGCACCTCGTACTCCTGGAGCAGCATCATGATCCCGGTGGGCGTCGCCGCGACGAGCCCGTCCTCGCCCAGGAAAAGCCGGCCGGCGTTGATCGGGTGGAAGCCGTCGACGTCCTTGGCCGGGTCGACCGCCTCGATCACGCGCTGCTCGTGCACGTGGGCGGGCAGCGGCAGCTGGACGAGGATCCCGTCGACCGCGTCGTCGCGATTCAGCTCACCGAGGAGCTCGAGCAGCTCCTGCTCGCCCGTCGACTCGTCGAGCCGGTAGTCGCGGGCCAGGATCCCAACCTCGTTCGCGGCGTCGTGCTTGCGCTTGATGTAGATCTCCGACGAGGGGTCGTCGCCGACGAGGATGGTCGTCAGCCCGACCTCGCCGAGCGCCTCCACCTCCTGCGCGACCTCGGCACGGATCCGCTCCGCCAGGCCCTTCCCGTCCATGAGGATCGCCGGCATCGGGGCGAGGTTAACCTGCGCCGATGGAGCTCAGGCGCTGGCCGCGGAAGAACGACCCCGCCTCGATCAAGGCGCGCCAGGAGGCGCTGGACGGCCGCGTCGACGGTGAGGTCTTCGCCCAGGACCTGGCTCCCTGGGCCAAGGCACAGGAGGCGCTGACCGGGATCTCGGTGATCCCGACCGCAGTGATCGGCCCGCTGACGATCTCGCTCGGCGACTACGAGCTGTCCGAGCCGGACGGAAGGCTCGTCGAGCGCGGGCGGGCGACGGAGGAGGTCTACGTGCCGCTCGCTCACACCGAGGGCTCGATGTCGGACTCGCTCTACCGCGGCGCGCGAGCGGCGGCCGAGTCGGGCGGATTCCGAACCGAAGTTCTGCGGGACCGGATCACACGAGCGTCGTGCTTCGTCTGCCGCTCCGCGGAGGAGGCGGTGGGGCTCTCGCGCTGGATCGAGGACGAGGTGCCGGCGATGCGAGAGTGGCTCGCGGGGCGTGACGACGAGTGGGTGTCGCGGTTTGCCAAGCTCCGCGAGGTCGAGACGCACGTGGTCGGACCGATGTGCCACGTGATGTGGGCGTTCACGACCGGAGACGCGGTCGGCGCGAACATGATGACCAGGAATGCCTACGCGCTGAACATGGGCTACGTGATGGAGCGCTCGCCGGTGAAGCCGGAGCGGGCGCTGCTCGAGGGGAACATGGGCGGCGACAAGAAGAGCTCGCACCGCTACTTCGAGCGCGGCGGGCACGGCAAGACGGTGATCGCAGAGTGCACGCTCACCGATGAGGCGGTGCGCCGTGTGCTGCGAACGACCATCGACGACCTCGTCGAGCTGTCCTGGGCGGGGACGCACGGCGCGGTCGCCTCGGGCATGCAGTCCGTCGCCTTCACTCCCGCGACGGCGATCGCCGCAATCTTCGCCGCCACCGGGCAGGACCTCGGCATGGTCGGGACGAGCTCGATGGCGCACGGAACCGGTCGACCGGTGGAGGGTGGGCTCAACGCCGCCATCCGCCTCCCGGGGCTCGAGGTTGCGACCGTCGGCGGCGGGACGACTCTCCCCTACGCGCGCTCGTGGCTCTCGCTGATGGACTGCGCCGGGCCGGGGAAGGTCTACCGCTTCGCCCAGATCGTCGCCGCGGCCACGTTGGCGCTGGAGATCTCGGCGTCGGCGGCCATGGCCACCTCGGGGTCGGAGAACTTCTTCAAGGCCCACTTCGAGCGCGGCGGCCTGCGCTGAGCCGAATCCCGCCGCATCACGACCCCGCCTGCTGGGGCTGCGGCGACAACGCGACGGGGATCCACCTGCCGCTCCCGACCGAGGAGGGGATGCGCGAGTACGCCGCGACCTTCGCGTTCGACGAGCAGCATCAGGCAGCGCCGGGGCTCGTGCACGGCGGGCTCGTCGGCGCGGCGCTCGACGAGGCCTGCGGGCTGCTCGCGACCTGGTACCGGTTTCCGTCGGTGACCGCCCGCTTCTCGATCCGCTTCCTGCGGCCGGTTCACATCAACCGGACGCTGGCGATCTCCGCAAGGCTCGCCGACGATCGCGGCCGGCGTCTGGACATCGCCGGTGAGCTCAGGGACGGCGACGAGCTCCTGGCCGACGCCAAGGGCTCGTTCGTCCACGTGCCGCTCGAGCACTTCCTCCGCACGCCGGAGGGTCGCGCGGCGAGCGACTTCTGGCGCGAGCAGCTTGACGCGGCGACCGACTCGCCCTAGCCTGAGTCCGTTCCGGCCCGCGACGAAGGGAGGCGCGAATGACAACTGAGCTTGATCGCCGCTTCGCTCGCAGGGCTGGCCGCAGCTAACCGCATCTCCGCCCTGCGAGATCCGTGTGCCCGTCCTTGCAGGGAAAGGAGAACGCTTGCTGTCCCCACGACTCGAGCGGCTCGGCTGGAACGACGACGTCGCTCGCCAATTCGAAGAACACGCCGCGGGGCTCACCCCGGGCCGGGTCACCGTGCAGCATCGCGGCGCCTGGCTGGTCGCGACCGAGGCAGGCGACGAGCTCGTCGCGATCACCGGCCGGCTCCGCCACGAGGCGCCCCCGGGTGAGCTGCCCGTCGTCGGCGACTGGGTCGCGCTGCGCGCCGGTCTGATCGACGCCGTCCTCCCTCGCTCGAGCAAGTTCTCGCGGAAGACACCGTGGACCGAGATCTCGGAGCAGGTGCTCGTCGCCAACGTCGACATCGCCTTCCTCGTCATGGGGCTCGACGAGCGCGACTTCAGCGTGCGCCGGCTCGAGCGCTACCTGACGACCGCCTGGGAAGGCGGCGCGAGCCCGGTGATCGTGCTGAACAAGGCCGACCTCGCCTCGGATCTCGACCGCCAGATCGCCGAGGTCGACAGCGTCGCGTTCGGCGTCCCGATGCACGCCGTCAGCGCCGAGACCGGCGAGGGGATCGAGGACCTGTTGCCTCACCTGGCCGGAGGCCGCACCGCCGCCTTGCTCGGCTCCTCGGGCGTCGGCAAGTCGACGATCATCAACTGCCTGCTCGGCGAGGAGCGGTTCAGGACCAACGAGGTGCGCTCCGACGGCCGCGGCCGGCACACGACGACGCACCGCGAGCTCGTCGCCATCCCCGGCGGCGGGGTGATCATCGACACGCCCGGCCTCCGCCAGCTCCAGCTGTGGGAGACCGACGGCGGCCTCGACCAGACGTTCGTCGACATCGCGGACCTGATCGCACAGTGCCGCTTCTCCGACTGCGAGCACCGCACCGAGCCCGGGTGCGCCGTCAAGGCCGCCCTCGCGGACGGAACCCTCCCGCGCGAGCGCTGGGACAGCTACCTCAAGCTCCAGCGCGAGCTCGCGCACCTCGAGCGAAAGCTCGACCCGAAGCTACGCGCGGAAGAGCGGAAGCGGTGGGCGACGTTCTCGAAGGCGCACAGGCAGCGGAGGAAGATCCTGGGTCACTAGCGCAGCTCAGACTCGGTCGGCGAGACCGGCGACGCCGGACTCCTTGGCGCAGTGGGCGCAGCAGAACATCCGGCCGTCCGCCTCGACGCCGTGGCCGATGATGTGGCAGTCGCAGTGCTCGCACCTCGGTGCGACGGCGTGGATCGCGCACTCGAAACTGTCGAAGACGTGCGTCTCGCCGCCGATCGTGAGCTCGAACGACTTGTCGTAGTCGTTCCCGCAGACCTCGCAGCGCGCCATGTGGAGGGATGTGCCCGCACGATGCGCAGCACAAACGTTGCCGGCTTACGCGGCTAGTCGCCGGGAGTGCAGAGCCCGGGCGGGCTCTCGGTCGTCCCGATGTTCTGGGCCGTGGAATCGCGCTCGGAGGGCGGGACGATGCGCGGCCGGAGCGCGGCTTTGCCGCGCGGGAGGCGCACAAACATCAAGAACGTCGGCAGCTGCGGGCCAGTAGTCGGCTCCGCCGACGCACGAAGCACAGCGCCGCCCGCAAGGAGGGGGTACGTGGGGGAACCAGGGGTTCCCCCACGCGCTATTCGTACTGGAGCGCCTCGAGGACGTTCAGCCTGGCCGCACGGCGGGCCGGGAAGATCGCCGCGAGGATCCCGACGATCACCGCGGCGATCGCAAAGACGATCAGCTGCTCGATCGGCAGCGTGAAGTCGATGAAGTCGACCCGGGCCACGAGCAGCGCACCGAGGACGACGCCGAGCACGATCCCGAGCACCCCGCCGATGAGCGCGGTGATGACGCTTTCGTGCCTGATCATCCGGCGAACCTGGCGGCGGGTCATCCCGATCGCGCGGAGCATCCCGATCTCCCGCGTCCGCTCGAAGACCGTGAGCACGAGGGTGTTGACGATGCCGAAGAGGCTCACGATCACCGACAGCGCCAGCAGCACGTAGAGGATGTTCAGGACCGAGCTGAGGCCGGAGATCTGGTTGTCGATGAACTCGCTCCGGGTCTGCACCTTCGCGTTCGGGAAGGCGCTGAGCCGCTGCTCCAGAGCGGCCCGGTTCGCGTCCGTCTGACCGCCGTTCATGATCACGAACGTGAAGAGGTTGCGCGGCTGCTCGTTGAAGCGGTCCCACGTGCGCGCCGAGATCGTCACCGGGCCGAACGGCGACCCGCCCGTCGGCGGCTCGAAGATTCCCCTGACCACGAACCGCATCTGCTCCCCGTTCGCGAACGTCAGCGGGACGGAGGAGCCGACGGTGAGATCGTGGTCCTCCGCGTAGTTCTCCGTGATGAACGCCCCGTCGTCGCCGAGCTGCGCGAGCACGGCATCCGAGCCTTCCTTCCAGTCGATCGAGAAGATCCGGCTCGTCGGCGGGTCGACCGCCGTGGCGTTGAAGGTGCTGTTGAACGCTCGCGCCTCGCCCGTCCGGACGTTGCCGACGGCGTCGACGCCCTGCGCGGTGCCTGCCGCCTCCCCCACGCTTACGGGCAGCGGCGAGAAGTTGTTCTGCGCCGTCACCGCGTAGTCGGCGTTCTTCCAGAGCTCATCGACGGCGTCGCGGAACGTCGAGACGATGCCGGCCGCGAGCACGGAGACCAGCGTGACGAGCGCGAGGCCGATCATCAGCGCGGCTGCGGTCGACGCCGTCCGCTGCGGGTTGCGACGGGCGTTGTCGCGCGCCAGCGATCCGGCAGCGCCGCCGATTCGTGACCCGGGCCAGCCGAGCCAGGCGGCGAGCGGCCTGACGAGCCGCTCGGCGAGCAACGCGACGCCGAGGAAGATCAGGAGCGCGCCGAGGCCCATCCACAGCAGGAGGGCGGTTGTGCTCAATCCCGGCCCGAAGAGGCTCCAGATCAGGGCGGCGAAGCCGAGGAGGGTGACGAGGATGGAGGCCGGGACGCGGTAGCGCGCGAAGCGGGACTGCGGCAGCGTCGCGCCCTCGCGCACGGCCGCGATCGGCGGCACACGCGTCGCGCGGAACGCCGGCCGCAGACTCGCGACGAGCGTGACGATGATCCCCGCGGCGAGCGCGATGATGACCGCCCTCGGTTCGAGGATCAGACCGCTGTTCGGGAGCGTGAACCCGACGGCGTCGAAGAGCCAGAAGAGGGCCTTGGCGAGCAGCACGCCCACGGCGAGCCCAATCAGCGACGCCAGCACGCCGACGACGAGCGCCTCGAGCAGGATCGAGAGCAGGATCTGGCGGCGTGAGCCGCCGATCGTCCGCACCGTGGCGAACTCACGCATCCGCTGCGCGATCGTGATCGAGAGCGAGTTGGCGATCACGAAGCTGCCGACGAAGAGCGCGATGCCGCCGAACGCGAGCAGGAAGCCGCGGAGGAACGAGATGAACTCGTTCGTCTCCTCGGCGTCGTCGTGAGCCTGCTGCGACGCGGTCTTCACCTGCGCGGTCGGCGGAAGCTCCGCCCGAAGGTCGCGCACGAGCTCCTCGTCCGAGACCCCAGGTCTTGCGGCGACGGCGATCTCGTCAAGCCGGCCGCGCTTTCCGAAGAGCTCCTGGGCCGTCGGGAGGTCGAAGCCCGCGAGCGTGGCGCCGCCGATCGTCGAGACCGAGCCGAACCGCACGAGTCCCGAGATGCGCAAACGCTGCGCCGCGCCTTCAGCCTGCACCCTGATCTGCTCCCCGAGCCGGAAGTTCTCCTTGTCGGCGGTCGACTCGTCCACGACGACCTGGCCGCGCTGCGGCCACGCGCCCTCGACCAGCGTGAGTGGGTTGAAGGGCGAATCGCCGCGCGAGACGCTGAAGCCGAGGTTCGGCGCGCCGCCGTAGACGATCGCTTTCCCGTCCTCTCCGATCAGCTGGGCCTCGCCGTCCACGCTGCCCTCCGCGTCCGCCACGGCGGGGAGCTGTCGCACCTGCGCGAGGAGCGACTCGGGAAGGGTCGGCGAGTTCGTCCCGCTGCCCTCAGTCAGATCGAAGGCCGACTTCCCGGAGACGACGGCGTTCGACCCCTGCCGGACGTCCGTAAAGATCGTGTCGAACGCCTTGTCGATGGAGTCGGTCAGCATGAAGGTGCCGGCGACCATCGCGACGCCGAGGACGATCGCGATCGCCGTCAGCGCGGTGCGGAGCTTTCGCCCGAGGAGACCCTTGAGCGCGAAGCGAACCATCGGCTCATAGTGCCGAAGCGCCGCGGTCTCCGTCTGATCGGTCGCGCCATGATCGGAGGCGCCGTGGGACTCGACGGCGCCCTCGGATTCGCTGCTGCTGATCACCTTCGACCTCGACCGCCCGGTTCGCGGCCTCATACGCGTCCCCGACACGCCGCTCGTCGACCTTCGTGAGTCGATGGACCTACCGCCGGCTTCCACTAAGAGGAAAGGAGGAGGCGCGGACCGGAGTCGAACCGGTGTACGAGGCTTTGCAGGCCTCTGCCTAACCACTCGGCCACCGCGCCCGGAGACGTTCCATGGTATCGCCCGCGGGGTAGGAATCCGTCGTGGCCGAGAAGCTTTTCGAAACCGACGGCACGGCTTCGCCGCTCGTTCCCGACCGCCCGACGCTGAAGAAGCTCCGCGAGGCAGCGGCCGGCTGCAAGGCCTGTCCGCTCTGGGAGACGGGGACGCAGACGGTCTTCGGCGAGGGCTCGGCGGACGCCGAGATCGTCTTCGTCGGTGAGCAGCCGGGCGACGAGGAGGACAAGACCGGGAGGCCGTTCGTCGGCCCGGCCGGTCGCCTGCTCGACCAGGCGCTCGACGAGGCCGGCATCGACCGCAAGCTCGCCTACGTCACCAATGTCGTCAAGCACTTCAAGTGGCAGCCCCGCGGGAAGCGGCGCATCCACCAGAAGCCGAACGCTGCCGAGATCGCCGCGTGCCGCCCCTGGCTCGAGGCGGAGCTGGCCGTGCTGAAACCGAAGGTCCTCGTCTGCCTCGGCGCGACCGCGGCTCAGGCGCTGCTAGGACGGCAGTTCCGGGTCAGCAAGGACCGCGGCGTGCCGGTCGAGTCCGACCTCGCCCCCGTCGTCATGGCGACGGTGCACCCGTCGTCGGTCCTGCGCTCGGACGATCGGGACCAGGAGCTGGCGCTGCTGGTCGAGGACCTCCGCCAGGTCGCGAAGGCCCTTCGAGCCGCCTGACGGCGAGCGTCAGCACCGCCGCCAGGACGAGCAACCCTGCCCACCCGAGGCTCAGACGCGGCGTCAGGACCTGCGGAGGCAGCCACGTCGTCCAGTCGCGCTTGACGACCTGCTCGAACCAGAAGTCCCGCCACTCGACGGCAAGCCCGTAGACGAACATGAGGGCGAGAAGGGCCAGCACCGTCGTGCGCGGCCGATACCGCGACAGGACGAGCGCCGAGGTGACGAGAAGCGCGGCGTCCAACCCCTCGTGGTCGCCGAGATGGACGGCCGGCGCCAACCGGCCGTCGCCGCCGAGGCGGAGCTCCTCCCCGAGCAGGACGTCGCCAGGGAAGTAGAAGCCCGCGACGGCCGCCACCCACACGAGGGCTGTCACCCAGACGGCAACGCCGATCGCGATCCGCACCGGATCGAGCGAGAGCCGCCCGACGCGCTCCCACGGCGCGCGGAGGCTGAGGACGAACGCAATCGCGACCCCGATCGCCGGCAGGGCGTTGACCGGCTTCGCGTCGAGATCGTCCTGGTCGACCACACCCGGCCAGGCGGTGACGGCGCAGAGGACCGTCGCCACGACCGCTGCCCAGAACGCCCAGCGTGCCTCAATCCGCTCGGCGGCGAGCCAGGCAATCGGAATCGCGACCAGCGAGACCGGGTAGTTGAGGAAGACGAGCGAGCGCCCCAGGCCCAGCGCCAACCCTTCCTCGCTGACGTGGTAGAGCTCCTCGGGCGGGAGACGCGTGTACGTGATCAGCAGGACAGCAGTCGCCGCCAACAACAGCGCCCAGACTGCGTCCACTGCTACAGGCCTCCGATGCGTCATGCGCTCGTTCCTCTTCTAGCCCTCGCGCTTACCGCCTGCGGCGGATCGGAGTCGGTGTCGAAGCAGGACGCGGAGATCTACGCCTACGACGACTCGAAGCCGCTCGCCCTGCGTGACAACGGCGTCGTGAATGAGAACTACCCGGTCAAGGTGCGCGACGTCTCCTTCGCCGGACCGTCGGAGCGGGTACCGGCGTACCTCCTCACGCCGCCCGGCAAGGGGCCCTACCCCGCGGTCGTCTACCTCCACGGCGCCGGCGGCGATCGGCTCGAGATGGTCTATCGGGCCAGCTGGCTCGCCGGCAGAGGAGCAGTGGGCCTGACGGTCGAGTCCGCGTACTCGCCCAACCGCGAGATCCGGCTCGGGCCGGGCGTCGCAGGACTGCGGAAGGAGCGGAATCGCACGATCATGGGCATCGTCGAGCTTCGCCGCGCGGTCGACCTGCTCCAGTCGCTCCCGCAGGTCGACGACGACCGCATCGGCTTCGTCGGCTACAGCGCCGGCGCGCGTTCCGGGGCGATCCTTGCCGGCGTCGAGCCTCGGATCCGCGCCTTCGTCCTCATGTCGGGCGGCGAGGACACGGTCGACGAGTTCATGGCCCTCGTCTCGCCTGATCAGCAGCGGGCGGTGAGGACGATCCTGGAGGACACCGACGGGCTCAAGTACATCGCGCAGGCAAGCCCCGCCAAGCTCCTCTTCCAGGCCGGCCGGCAGGACGAGATCGTGCCCCGCGAGGCGCTCGAGACGCTGATCCGCGCGGGGAGCGACCCCAAGGTGGTCAAGTGGTACGAGGCCGGGCACGCCCTCAACACCGAGGCCGAGCGCGATCAGCTCGAGTGGCTGACCGACGAGCTGGAGATCGAGGGGCCGCCGGTGCAGGGAGCCATCACCGGCCCGGAGTAGCACTACTCTCGCCTCGTGCACGAGTGGGCCGCCGAGGTCACGGTCGACGAGGTACTCGCGCGGCGGCTGATCGGCGAGCAGTTCCCCGAGCTCGCGCTGGGCTCGCTCCGGCTGCTCGGCGAGGGGTGGGACACGACGGTCTGGCTCGTCGACGAGGAGTGGGTCTTCCGCTTCCCACGTCGCTCCTACCCGGTGCCGGGGCTGGAGAACGAAATCGCCTACCTGCCGCGCCTCGGGCCGGTCTTGCCGCTCCCGATCCCGAACCCCACCCTGGTCGGCCGGCCGTCGCCGGAGTTCCGGTGGCCGTTCTACGGCGCGCCGTTCCTGCGCGGCCGCGAGCTGGCCGACGCCGCCCTCGACGACGCAGCACGAGGGGCTCTGGCCCGGCCTCTGGCCGAGTTCCTCCGAACGCTGCACGCAGTCGAGCTCGAGGGCGAGCTGCCGGTCGATCCGGTGCGAAGGGCCGACATGTCGTTTCGGGTTCCCCGCACCGTCGAGCGGCTGGAGGAGCTCGAGCGCCTCGGCCTCTGGACTGCGCCGCCGCTCGTCGGCGACCTCCTCGAATCTGCGCGCGAGCTCCCGGCGCCGGAGCCGACGGCGACCTGCCATGGGGATCTGCACCTCCGCCATCTGCTCGTCGACCGCGACGGCAGGCCGTCGGCAGTGATCGACTGGATCGACCTCAGCCGCAACGACCCCGGCGTCGACCTGGTCCTCTACTGGTCGTCGCTGCCACCGGAGAGCCGGAGCGCATTTCTCGAAGCCTACGGACCGTTGAGCGACGAGCAGCTGCTGCGCGGACGCGTGCTCGCGGTCTTCCTCTGCGGGACTCTCGCCGTCTGGGGCCACCACGAGGGCGTCGAGAACGTCAAACGCGAGGCCGTCGACAGTCTGGAGCGAACGGTCGCAGCCATGCCGTCGGGGTGAGGAGCGCATAATTCCAGTGCAAGCCTGGCAAGGCCTCTCTCTCAGGAAAGGACGGCAACGATGGCGTGGTTCTGGTGGCTCTTGGGTGTGATCGTGATCGTGTTCTGGGTCGCCGCGATCGTGAACATCATCCAGCGGCGGCACTCGATGTCCGGCGGCAAGGTGGCCGCCTGGCTGATCGTGGTTCTCGTCTTCCCGGTCGTCGGAACGCTGATCTACTTCCTCGTCAACGGCGCCAGTGATCCGGGGGCGCCGCGCGAGACGCTCGGCTGAGCAGGGCCCGGTGAGCGCCGGGCCGCACCGTCCGCCCGCGCCGGGCTAACTACTCCAGGCGCGGGAAGCCTGCGCGTTCGCGCGCGAGGAGGGCACGGACGCGGTCCACGAGGCGGCGGTGGCCCCAGGAGACGGATTGCGACGGCGTCGGCCAGTCGGAGAAGATCCGCCAGGCCGCGGTGAACTCCGCGCCCGCGACGTCGGCATCGCACCAGTCCAGTCCGGTTACGGCGCACGCGGCGATCCCGGGGTCGAAGCTTGCCTCGCCGGCCGAGTCGGCAAGCCCCGCCGCCAGCCGGTCGAGCACCTGTCCGGTCTCGGCGACGAACGTGGCGTAGGGCATGCTCGTGGCATTGTTCGGTGCCCAGGCAAAGCCGAACCGATCGGGACCGCCCCCGGCCGCGGCGTAGGACCGCAGGGCGTAGGTCTGCGCCGAGATGAAGTGCCGCATCTGGTCGCCGGACACCATCGTCCAACCGAGCCCGGTCGGCCATTGCCAGCCGGCGTTCGCGATTGGGGTATGAGCACGCTCGAGGAAGGCCCGAGCCGCGCCGTAGCTCCGCGGAGCCACAAGGGCGAGGCGCGCGACATGCTGGAGGTAGTCGTTCAAGTGGTCTCGCCGAGTAACAGCCGAAGCGCCGGCGACGCCCCAACGCCGCGTGTCGCCGTAGACCTCCTGCCCCCAGAACCGGACCGCGCGGTCCATGTCACGCCAGAACGGCGTGTCGGCAATCCAGGCCTTGAGCGTGGACTTGTACAGCGACGCGTCGCTCGTTCCGTGCCTGACGCCGATGACGAACACGGCACCCTGCGACGGCCGCCCGTCGCCCTCGTAGAGGCCGAGGG
>Ga0081538_10000852_pt1 | contig 32907 bp, 35 predicted proteins | sample TabmetS5T2R1_FD_71022 | JGI IMG/M metagenome (GOLD analysis project Ga0081538, IMG submission 71022) | Tabebuia heterophylla rhizosphere microbial communities from the University of Puerto Rico - S5T2R1 | ecosystem: Host-associated > Plants > Roots > Rhizosphere ...
CCCGTCGCCCCCAGCTCGCGCTCGCACGCCTCCTGCCAGGAGACGTAGCGCTCGGCCCCCAGCTCGAGCTCCTCGACCGGGTCGAGGCCCGCCGGTCCGCGGCGAAGGACCTGGCGATCGACCACGTGGAGGAAGCGCACCCGCACGTCGATGGCCGCTTCGGCGTCGCCCACGACCAGACACTGGGTCTGCATCACCGATGGGTCATCGCCGGCCCGCCCGGCGCTGTACGCCTCGGGATAGACCCCGCCGAAGGTCCAGCGCTGCTGGTTCTTGAGCGCCGACTTGCGGTACGGCCAGAGGATGTACCCCTCGTAGAGCACGGCGTCGGCGATGCGCCGAACCCGGTCCACGCCCTATCGCTCCCCCGCCCGGCGAAGGAGCGTGGTGAGGGCGTCGTCCCAGGTCGCCAGGCCGTTGCTCGCCTTGTAGTCGCCCAGCCGCTCGAAGCTCTCGCGGCCGAGCCGCAACCAGGCGCTGCCCGGGAAGTGGCGCTCCATCGTCTCCTTCCACACGCGCACCGGCAGGTCGTACTCGGCCTCTTTGGTCCAGGAGATGCGCGCGGTCTGCAGCCCGCCGTCCGCGCCCGCGTAGAACACGCTGCCGCTGAACAGGAACTCGAGCGGCACCTCGCCGTCGTCCAGCGCGTCGAAGTACCGGGACGCCGTGACCTCGAGGTCGTAGGTGCAGACCACCGGCACGTCGATCTCCGTCCGCCCCGAGAACGGCGGGACCACGAGCGTCGCGCGCAGCCAGGGGAGCGTCCGCAGCGTGGTGGCCCAGCGGTCCGGCGTGCCGAACAGCTCCAGCAGCCGCCGCTGGGCCGCCTCACCGTACGGGCGCCGGCGGGCGGCGATCTGGATCTGCACGTCGAGTAGGACCGACCGAATCGCCTCGCCGCCCACGCTCTCAATCTCGAGCCTGAAGCGCAGTGTGGGCACCGCGGCGTATTCGAGCGGACCGGCGTCGCGGATCTCGAAGGCCAGCTCGGGGATCGATCCCGCCCGCAGCATCTTCAGATGGTTGATTCCGAACCCGCGTGCCACTGGGGGCGCGCCAGACCAAGCTGGGCGGTGACCGCGGACGAAGCCGATAGCCGGAGGACTATCGGCGAGGACGTGGGTGCCGGTCCAGCGCCGGTATGGCGCGTCATCCAGGGGTGCGGGGGTTTGGGATCAGCCATCTCTTAGCCCGGCGACAGGTTCGGCATGCTCGGGTCGATCGGCTGGCGGCCCTTCGGATTGATCCCGGTGGAGCGCTCGGCGCTCGACGTGCCGTCCGGGTTGTGCCCCGCCTGGCTCTCGTAGTTGCCCACCGAGTTGCCCTGCTTTATGCCCTTCACGTGGGCGGGCGCGTCCGGCTTCGTCTTCCCCTTTCCGGTTCGGACGTCCACGGCCTCATCTCCTCTCTGCCGCGGCGCGGTGCCGCGGCGTCGCCTTCTCGTCCAGCTCCGCGAAGAAGCGCCCGATCTCCTCCCACACCTCCGGCCCGCCGCTGAAGCCCTTCCAGCGCGTGCGGATGACGGCGACGAGGGCGTAGCAGTCGTCGAGCGGGACCAGCCAGTGTCGGCGCCCGCCGCGCGCCCGGTTGACCAGCAGCGCCTCCACGTCGGGCTCCAGCTCGCGCAGCACCGGGTTGGCGGCCTCGAGCTGCTCCCAGGTGTCGAGCTCCAGGAGCGACTCGGTCGCGCCCATCGGGCTCGGGTAGAACGCCATCACGCGCCGGTCGCGCGAGCTGTGAAAGAAGAACGCCATGTCGACCGGGATCCGCAGTCGCTCCCAGGCCGGGTCGGTGAGCTCGAAGTCGACCAGGCGAAGGCGCCGGTCGGGGATCAGCCGGAAATGGCCGCCCCCCGCGGCGCCGCGGTCGAACAGGGTCTGGCACGCCCGGCACGCGCACAGGAGCTCGCGCGAGGCCAGGTCGAGCAGGTGGCGGTGCTCGGGGGGGATCGGCTCGGCGCACAGGTCGCAGTGCTCGTCCTGGGCGCCAGTCTCGCCGGCGGAGCGCTGCGCCAGGGTGCGCAGCCGCGGGGAGGACAGCGTCTCGCCCGGCATCCCTCAGGCGGCCGCGCCCAGCGCGACCCTCACCAGGCCGTCGCCGTCCACCAGCAGCGGCACGGGCTCGAGGTGCAGCAGGGGCGAGTCCAGGCAGCGGCCCGCGCGCAGGACGTCGTAGCGGTTTCCACAGGCCGCGCACTCGAGCTCGACGCCACTCAGAGCGGCGTCGGCGAGCGTCTCGTCGCAGCTCGGGCACGTCGGCCGGTACGCGTAGAGGTTCGCCTCCAGCCTGAGGAACAGCACCGGCTCGCCGGACACCTCCTTCACGAGCGGGCCGCCGTTCGACAGCTCCGGCATCCCGCCGGCCATCGCCCACGACTCGGTCGGGCCGCGCAACGACTCCGAGACCTCGAGCTGGAGCAGCGCCGGCGCCGAGTCCGCCGCGGCCGCGCCCTCGGCCTCGATGCCCGCCAGGTCCGGAGCGGCCTTCTGGATGGCCTCCTCGATGGCCAGTTTGAGCGTCATGGTCGAGGAGGGGCACCCGCTGCAGCTCCCCCGTAGCCGCAGCCGGGCGACGCCCCCCTCGACGGTCAGCAAGTCGACATCGCCCCCGTGGGACTCCAGGTACGGCCGCACCTCGTCGAGCGCCCCGCGGACCCGGGCCTCCAGCGGCACCGGGTGCAGGCCGTGGAGCAGCAGCAGGTGGGAAACGAGCTCGTCGCCGGCCAGCGCGGCGGCGAGCTCGCCGTCGTCGCGCTCCGCCAGCCGGGCGACGATGCGCTCAAGGCCCTCGCCGTACAGGTCGAGCAGCGCCTGTAGGGCCTCCGTCGCCCGCTCGCGCGTCGCGGGGTCGGCGAGGCCCTCGAGCTCCTCGAGGCTCGCCTCGACCCTCGCGACCCGCTCGCGCGCCTCCCGGTCGTCCACGCCCCTACCCGTGCTCGCCGAACATGGGCGAGTGGACCTTGCGAAGTGTCTTGCCCTTCCCGAGATACATGTGCACGCCGCAGGGCAGACACGGGTCGAACGAGCGCACCGCGCGCATGATGTCGATGCCGCGGAAGGAGTCCTGGTCGTTCTCCTCGAAGATCGGCTGGCCCATGACCGCGTCCTCATACGGCCCCGGTGTGCCGTAGGAGTCCGTCGGGCTCCCGTTCCACGGCGTCGGCGGGTACGGGTGGTAGTTGGCGATCTTCCCGTCGCGGATCACCAGGTGGTGGGACAGGACGCCGCGCACCGCCTCGTGGAAGCCGCACCCGATGGCCTCGTCCGGGACATCGAAGTCCTCGAACACCTTCGTGCGGCCGGCGCGGACCTCGTTCATCGCCTGGTCCACGAAGTGCAGTGCCATTCCCGCCGAGTAGGCCACGAAGTAGATCCGCGCCCGGTCGCGCTCGATCGCGTTCGACCACTGCGGCACCTTCCATTCGAGGTTGGCCTCGGGCGTGTTCGGCGTCTTCGGCAGGTTGATCTGGACGCTCTGGCCGGTGGCCTTCACGAAGGGCGTGTCCACCTTGTTGGCCAGCGCCGTGATCCACAGTCGCGCCAGCGCGCCGCCGCCGGTGTCGAGCGCCAGGTTGTCCTCGGTGCGCTTGTCGTACCAGCGCGGGCTCATCACCCACGAGTAGTTGCCGCCCTCGAGATCGCGCTTCTGCGGCTTGGGGATCGTGGTCTGGTTCCACGGGTGGCGCCTGTCCACCGGGTTCCCGAGCGGGTCCTGGTCGACGAAGGTCTCCTCGTTCACCCAGTCCTCGTAGTAGGAGGAGCCCAGCATGATGCGGATCCCGAGGTTGATGTCGACGAGGTTCGTGGTCACCAGCTCGCCGTCCACCACCACGCCCGGGGTCACGAACATCTCGTTCCCCCAGTGGTCCATGTCGCGGTAGTCGTAGTTGACGTGCGCCGGGTTGTTGAACGCGCCCCAGCAGCCCAGCAGCACCCGCCGCCGACCGACCTCCTCGTAGCCCGGCAGCGCCTCGTAGAAGAAGTCGAAGACGTCGTCGTTCATGGCGACGGCCTTCTTGATGAAGTCGAGGCAGCGCAGGAGCCGGCTGAGGTAGTCGGTGAAGAGCGTCGGAGTCGCCACTGTGCCGACGCCGCCGGGATACACCGTCGAGGGGTGCACGTGACGCCCCTCCATCAGGCAGATCATCTCCCGCCCGATGCGGCTCATGTGGAGGGCTTCCTTGTAGGTCTCGCCCGTGAAGGGGTTGTACGACCGCATGATGTCGCCGATCGTGCGGTACCCGTGGACGTTGGCGTTGGGGGCGTCGGCCTTCTCCGCCTTCTCCCACACGCTCGGATTGGTGTCGCGGACCATCTGCTCGCAGAAGTCCACGAACACCAGGTTGTCCTGGAAGATGATGTGGTCGAAGATGTACTCGGCCGCCTCGCCGAGGTTGACGATCCACTCGGCCAGCGGCGGCGGCTTGACGCCGTACGCCATCTGCTGCGCGTAGCACGAGCAGACCGCGTGGTTGTCGCCGCAGATCCCGCAGATGCGGCTGGTGATGAAGTGGGCGTCGCGCGGGTCCTTGCCCTTCATGAAGATGCTGTAGCCGCGGAACAGCGACGAGGTCGCCTTGCACGAGACGACCTCCTTGTTCGCGAAGTCGATCTTCGTGTAGATCCCGAGGTTGCCGACGATCCGGGTGATCGGATCCCAGGCCATGTCGACGATCTGGCCGGCCTCCGGGGTGACCTTCTCGCGGGTTGCCATGTCAGTTCCCCCACCTCGGCTCGTAGCCGGTAGTCAGTTCCTCACGGTTGTGGCGCCACTTGGGCTCCTTGTTGACGGTCGTGTTCGTCAGCGAGCGCAGGCGCCGTACGACGCGCCCGTAGGAGACGACGGCCGAGGACGAGAACTGGCCGCCGGGCGGCGCGTCCATGAACGGCATGAACTTGTCGGGGAAGCCGGGCATCGTGCAGCCGATGCAGATGCCGCCCACGTTCGGGCAGCCTCCGATCCCGGCCATCCAGCCGCGCTTCGGCACGTTGCAGTTCACGACCGGCCCCCAGCAGCCGATCTTCACCTGGCACTTGGGCGAGTTGTAGTCGTGCGCGAAGTCGCCCTGCTCGTAGTAGCCCGCGCGGTCGCAGCCCTCGTGGACGGTCTTGCCGAACAGCCACTGCGGCCGCAGCTGGTCGTCGAGCGGGATCACGGGCGCCAGCCCCGCCGCCTGGTAGAGCAGCCAGGTCAGCGTCTCCATGAAGTTCTCGGGCTGGACCGGGCAGCCGGGGACATTGACGATCGGCAGCCCGCCGGCCGAGCGAAAGTCCCAGCCCAGGTAGTCGGCCAGGCCCATGCAGCCGGTCGGGTTGCCGGCCATCGCGTGGATGCCGCCGTACGTGGCGCAGGTGCCGATCGCGACGACGCCCCAGGCCTTCGGCGCGAGCCGGTCGATCCACCAGTTGATCGGGAGCGGGTCGCCGGTCGCCTCGTCGTTGCCGAACGACGTCCAGTACCCGTCGCCGTTGATCTTCTCGTTCGGGATCGAGCCCTCGATCACGAGCACGAACGGCGCGTCGAGCTCGTCGGTCAAGGCCTGGCGGAACGGCTTGAGGAACTCCTCGCCGCCGAGCGTCGGCGATAGCACCTTGTTGTGCAGGTGCACCTTCGGCAGCCCGGGGATCGCGCCGAGCAGCACGTCCTCGATCCCCGGCTGGCCGGCCGCGGTGACCGAGACGGAGTCGCCGTCGCAGGACATGCCCTCGGAGATCCAGAGGATGTGGACCTCGTCCACTCCCGGGGCGGTCGGTTCAGCCGTCATGCCGCGTCCCTCCGTTCGTGATCACCGCGTCCTCGATCTCGAGCGCGTCGACGAGCAGCTCCTCGCCGCGCAGCAGCTCGAGGTCCAGGCTCCCGCAGGCGCCGCATGCCAGCGGGAAGCCGTCCAGTTCGCTCTCGCTCCCGCAGCGCCGGCACAGCGCGGCCGCGGGCACCTCCTCGAGCGCCAGCTCGGCGCCCTCGACGGGCGTCCCCTGCGCCACCAGCTCGAACGCGAACTCGAGCGCGCTCGGCACGACCTGGCGCAGGTGCCCGACCTTGAGCTCGACCCGCGCGACCGGCCGCCCGCGCGCGTGCCGGCACGCGATCCGCACCACCGACTCGGCGAGCGAGAGCTCGTGCATCAGTGGCTCCTCCCGGGACAGTCCGTCCGGCAGACCGGCCGCTGGCAGCGGCTGGCAAGAACGCAGGCCCGCAGGAATCCCTCTGGGATTTCAAGGGTCGAGGACGCCGCCAGGCGGCGATCAGCGGTCGCCGATGCCGGGCGGAATGTTCCGGGAGGGGCCACTAGCAAATCCTGGGGAGCGGGTCGCCGACGAGCTGGTCCATCACGCGGCGGCCGCCGAACGCCGTCTCGACCAGCACCATCCCCGGCGGCTCGGTCCGGACCTCGCCGATCTCGGCCGCCTCCTCGCCGCCGGGCGCCGCGCGCAGCGCCGCCAGCGCGGCGTCCGTGGCGGCGGGCGCCACGAACGCGAGGAGCTTGCCTTCGTTCGCGACGTACATCGGGTCGATCCCGAGCAGCTCGGCCGCGCCGGCCACGGCAGGGTGCACCGGGACGTCGCGCTCGCGCACGATCATCGCCACGCCGGAAGCGCGCGCGAGCTCGTTGAGCACCGACGCGACGCCGCCGCGTGTCGCGTCGCGCAGGCAGCGCAGCTCCTGTCCGGCGGCGCCGAGCAGCGCATCGACCGCGGGCCACAGCGGGCGCGTGTCCGACTCGATCGTGGCGCCGAGCTCGAACTCGCCGCGCGCGAGCATGATCGCCGTGCCGTGGTCGCCGACGCGCCCAGACAGCAGGATCCGGTCGCCCGGACGCAACCCTGCGGGAGAGAGCCGCGCCCGGGCGTCGACGCTGCCGATGCCGGTGGTGTTGACGTACATGCCGTCGGCGTGTCCGCGCTCGACGACCTTCGTGTCGCCCGCGACGATACGGACTTCGGCCGTCGCGGCGGCGGCCGCCATCGCCTCGACCTCGGCCTTGAGCGCGTCGGCGGGCAGGCCCTCCTCGAGGATCAGCGACAGCGTCAGCGCGAGCGGCCGCGCGCCGGCCATCGCGAGGTCGTTGACCGTTCCGTTCACGGCCAGCTCGCCGATCGAGCCGCCCGGAAAGCGCAACGGCTTGACGACGAAAGAGTCGGTTGTAAGCGCGAGCCGCTCGTCGACGATCGCGGCGTCGGCAAGCTCGTGCATGCCGAACGCGGGGGCGAGCAGGCCCTCGATCAGCGACTGCGTCGCCTTGCCGCCGGCGCCGTGCGCCATCGTGACCTGGGCGTCGCGGAACTTGGCCCGCTTCGCCCGCGCGGTCTCGATGATCGCGAGCATCTTCTGCTCTCGCTCGGAGACCGGGCTCAAACGACCTCCCTCTCGCGCGCGAAGCGGCCGAAGTTGTAGTAGGCGGCGCAGGCGCCCTCGCTCGAGACCATGCACGTCCCGATCGGCCGCTCCGGTGTGCAGGCGGTGCCGAACACCTTGCACTCCCACGGCTTGATCACGCCCTTGAGCACCTCGCCGCACTGGCACGCCTTCGGGTCGGCGACGCGCACGCCCGGCACCGAGTAGCGCCGCTCGGCGTCGAACTCCGCGTACGCGTCCGCCAGCGCGAGCCCGCTCTGGGAGATGAAGCCCATCCCGCGCCACTCGAAGTGCGGCCGCAGCACGAACACCTCGGCGAGCACCTCGAGCGCGCGCCGGTTGCCCTCGTACGGCACCACCCGCGTGTACTGGTTCTCGACCTGGCAGCGGCCCTCCGCGAGCTGGGCGAGGATCATCCGCACCGCCTGCAGGACGTCGAGCGGCTCGAAGCCGGCGACGACCAGCGGCTTGCCGTAGTCGGCGGGTATGAACTCGAACGGCCGCGCGCCGACGACCGTCGCGACGTGACCGGGACCGATGAAGCCGTCGAGCCGCAGGTCCGGCGAGTCGAGCAGCGCCCGCAGCGGCGGCACGATCATCACGTGGTTCGACATGCAGAAGAAGTTGCGCACGCCCTCCGCCTTCGCGCGCTTCAGCGTCAGCGCGGTCGACGGCGCGGTGGTCTCGAAGCCGATCGCGAAGAAGACGACGTCGCGGTCGGGGTTCGCCTTCGCGAGCCGCAGCGCGTCGAGCGGCGAGTAGACCATCCGCACGTCCGCGCCCTGTGCCTTCGCGTCCTGGAGCGAGCCGGCGGAGCCGGGGATCCGCATCATGTCGCCGAAGCAGGTGAAGATCACGCCGGGCTCGTGCGCGATCGCGATCCCGTCGTCGACGCGGCCCATCGGGATCACGCAGACGGGACAGCCGGGGCCGTGGACCAGCTCGACGTTGCCCGGCAGCAGGTCGTCGATCCCGTACTTGTAGATCGAGTGCGTGTGGCCGCCGCAGACCTCCATCAGCTTGTAGTGGCGGCCCGGCTCGACGGCGGCGAGGATCTCGCCCGCCAGCGCGCGGCCCAGCTCGGCGTCGCGGAACTCGTCGACGAACCTCATGCGGGCGCGGCCCTCGCGATCGCCGTGCCCGCGTGGACGAGCAGCTCCTCGCCCACCGTCACGCCGTCGACGAGCGCGATCTCGACGCTCGAGCGGCGGCCGTCCGCGTCCTCGCAGAGCGCGAGTCCGCGCTCCTCGTCGATCCTCCGCACCCGCATCGGCAGCGCCTCGTCGCCGCACGTGATGCAGGTGCAGAAAGACCCGAGATCGCTCACTCGATCACGCTCGCCTTGAGCTCCTCGAGCTCCTGCTCGTACTCGGCGCCCATCTGCTCGAGCAGCCGCCGCGTCGCGAGCGCCTCCTGCTCGTCGACCTGGGAGATCGCGAAGCCGACGTGGATGAGCACCCAGTCACCGGGGCCGACGCCGTCGAGGAGGCCGACGTTGACGTTGCGCCTGACCCCGGCTACGTCGACCTGGGCGAGGTGGTTGGCCTCGTCGACGAGATCGAGGATCTGACCCGGCACGGCCAAGCACACGCGGAGCGATTACCCCCTCGCTCGAAAAAAGTGGGCGAACGTCGCCCGTCGTCAGGCATACCACTCTGTCTCATTTGTGGCAAGTCGGTGACCGGACAGGCGCCCTCGGTGTCGCCACCGTTACAACTCAGCGCCATGAAGAGACTCCGGACCTTCCTCCTCCCGGCGTTCGCGGCCGCCATGCTGGCGGCGATGAGCGCACCCGCCGATGCGCGGCAGTCCCACCGCGACCACGCCGAGCCGATCGTGATCGGCCACCGCGGCGCCTCCGGCTACCGCCCGGAGCACACGCTCGCGGCCTACCGGCTCGCCGTACGGCTGGGCGCCGACTACATCGAGCCGGACCTCGCGATCACCAAGGACGGCGTGCTCGTCGCGCGCCACGAGCCCGAGATCGGCGGCACGACCGACGTCGCCGACCATCCCGAGTTCGCGAGCCGCCGTACGACGAAGATGATCGACGGACAGCCGTTCACCGGCTGGTTCACGGAGGACTTCACGCTCGCCGAGCTCAAGACGCTGCGCGCGAAGGAGCGGATCCCCGATCTGCGGCCGGGCAACGCGGCGGCCTACGACGGCATCTACGAAGTTCCGACGCTCCAGGAGGTGCTCGACCTGCGCGAGCGGCTCTCGCGCAAGTACGGGCGCGAGATCGGCGTCTACCCCGAGACGAAGCACCCGACGTACTTCCGCGACATCGGGCTGCCGCTCGAGGAGCCGCTGATCCGCGCGCTGCGCCGCAACGGGCTCGACCGCCGGCGCGCGCCCGTGTTCGTGCAGTCGTTCGAGGTCTCCAACCTGAAGGCGCTCGACGACGTGCTGAAGGTGCCGCTCGTGCAGCTGTTCGGCGCCAAGGCGACGAAGCCGTACGACTTCGTCGTCAGCGGCGACCCGCGCACCTACGAGCAGCTCGCCGCGCCCGCCGAGCTGCGCGAGATCGCCCGCTACGCGGACGGCGTCGGCCCGTCGAAGGACTACATCGTCCCGCGCGACGCCGCGGGCTGCTCGCTGGCGCCGACGTCGTTCGTCGACGACGCACATCGCGCCGGCCTGCTGGTGCACCCGTACACGTTCCGGGCGGAGAACAGCTTCCTGCCGTGCGAGCTGCGCTCGTCCACGATCCCGACGCGGCACGGCGACCTCGAGGCGGAGGTGCGCCAGTTCTTCGACCTCGGCGTCGACGGCGTGTTCGTCGACCACCCGGACTACGCGGTCGACGCGCGCGACGGCGACTGACAGTCGCATCTAGGCTCCCGCCGCGTGCGGACGCTCACGCGGCGGGAGCTCAACCGCGCGCTGCTCGCGCGCCAGCTCCTGCTCGAGCGCGGCACGATGGCGCTGCCGCGGGCGCTCGAGCAGGTAGCAGGGATCCAGGCGCAGTACGCGCCGTCGATGTACGTCGGCCTGTGGTCGCGGCTGGAGCGCTTCGAGCGCGCCGCGCTGACGGCGGCGCTCGAGCGGCGCGCGGTCGTGCAGGCGACGCTGCTGCGCTCGACGATCCACCTCGTCTCGCCGCGGGACTACTGGGCGTTCGCGCTCGCCACGCGCGCGGCCCGGCGCGACAGCTGGCTCAGGTCGGTCCGCGACGCGCCGAGCGCTGCGGCGCTGGCGGGCGCGGCGCGCACGCTGCGGCGCCGGCTGCAGCGCGACGGCGTACTGCGGCGTACGGAGATCGAGGAGCTGCTCGGCAAGGAGCGGGCGCGCGGCGTCGGGCTGTGGGTCGACCTCGTGCGCGCGCCGCCGTCGGGCACGTGGGAGCGGCGCCGCGCCGACCTCTACGCGCTCGCCGAGGACTGGCTCGGCCCTCCGGACCTGACCGTGCGGGCGGCGACCGAGCGGCTCGTCCGCCGCTACCTCAGCGGCTTCGGCCCCGCGTCGGCAAAGGACGTCGCGAGCTTCACGGGACTGAACGCCACCGCGCTGAAGCCGGTGCTGGCAGGGCTCCAGCTCGAACGCCACAGGAGCGAGGACGGCGAGGAGCTGTTCGACCTGCCCGGCGCGCCGCTGCCCGATCCCGAGACGCCGGCGCCCCCGCGCTTCCTGCCGACCTGGGACGCGACGCTGCTCGTGCACGCCCGCCGCACCGGCGTGCTGCCCGAGGAGCACCGGCCGAAGCTGTTCGGCGTCAAGACGCCGCAGTCGTTCCCGTCGTTCCTGGTCGACGGCGCGGTCGCCGGCACGTGGCGTCACGAGCGCGGCCGGATAGCGCTCGAGCCGTTCGGCAAGCTCGACGCGGCGGCGCGGCGCGCGCTCGCCGCCGAGGCCGAGCGGCTCGCGGCGTTCCACGCGTGACTCAGTCGAGCTCGTCGACCAGCTCGGCGATCGACTCGATGACGCGCGAGGCTCGGAACGGATGGCGCTCCACGTCGGCGCGGGTCGTGACGCCCGTGAGCACGAGGATCGTCTCGAGGCCCGCCTCGAGCCCGGACACGATGTCGGTGTCCATGCGGTCGCCGATCATCGCGGTGCTCTCGGAGTGCGCGTCGAGCGTGTTGAGCGCGGACCGCATCATCAGCGGGTTCGGCTTGCCGACGAAGTACGGCGCCACGCCCGTCGCGCGGCTGATCAGCGCGGCGACTGCTCCGGTCGCCGGCAGGGGGCCGTCGGGCGACGGCCCGGTCACGTCGGGGTTCGTCGCGATGAAGCGCGCCCCCGTCTCGATCAGCCGGATCGCCCGCGTGATGCGCTCGAAGCTGTAGGTGCGGGTCTCGCCGATCACGACGTAGTCGGGCTCGCGCTCGGTCATCGTGTAGCCGGCCTCGTGCAGCGCCGTCGTCAGGCCGGCCTCGCCCACCACGAACGCCGTGCCGCCGGGGCGCTGGTCCTCGAGGAAGCGCGCGGTCGCCAGCGCCGACGTCCAGATCGACTCCTCCGGCACGGTCAGGCCACTGGCGAGCAGCCGCGCGGAGAGGTCGCGGCGCGTGTAGATCGAGTTGTTCGTCAGCACGAGGAACGGCGTGCCGCGCTCGCGCAGGCGCGACAGGAACGCGTCCGCGCCCGGGATCGCCTGCTCCTCGTGCACGAGCACGCCGTCCATGTCCATCAGCCACGACTGGATCGGCTCGCGCGGCTTGCTCGGCACGTGTTGCATGGTTGCGCAGGAGGGTTCGGGCTCGCGGCCCGCTACGCCGCGCGTGCGGCGAGCAGCTCTTCAGTCGGCAGCTCCCAGATCGGGCGCGTCGACTCGCCGGCGAGCGACTCGGCGGCCCGCACGAGGTCGACGGCGACCGAGCGCACCTGCGCGACGATCTGCGTCGTCATCAGCGACGGCTCGCGCTCGTGGATCTCCTCGGCGACCCGCGCGGCGCGCAGCGCCAGCTCGCGCGCGCCGGTGTTGCGCTCCGGCTGCTCGTACTGCGCCGCCAGCACCCAGACGGCGTCGGCCAGCTCGCGCACGGCGCCCCCGAGCTGCGGCGCACGCTCGCCGGCGCGCACCACGCGCACGGCATAGCGCGCCAGGATGCGCGTGTTGCGGACGGCGAAGTCGAGCTGCGGCATCGTCTCCTCGTAGCGCCGCACGTGCGGCAGCTCCGCACGCCGCGCCGGCGCAAAGCGCGCCGTCTCGGTCGCGGCGATCAGCGCGCGCTCGAGCGCCTCGACGTCCTCGTCGATCCCGCGCGCCGCCGCCAGCGCGCGCTCGGCGCGAGCCGGGTCGCCGTCCTGCAGCGCGCTCGCGGTCTCCTCGAGCGTGCGGCCGAGCTTGCCGAACACGGTCTGCGCGACCTGGCCCACCATCGCGACCGGGACGGGCGGCAACAGCAGCGACGCGACGGCGAGGCCGACGCCGCCGCCGATCAGGCCCTCCAGGATCCGGTCGGCCGAGAATCCACCGGCGGTCGAGTGGTAGGAGGCGAGCAGGATCGCCGAGATCGCCGCCTCGCTGACGAGCAGCTCGCCGCCGCGGAACAGGAGCGCCGCCGACATCGCCAAGATCACGAGCACGGCGATCTGCCACGGGCCGGCGCCGATCAGCGCCAGCAGCACGCTCGCCACCGCGATCCCGACGAGGATTCCGCCGATCAGCTCGATCGCCTGCCGGCGGCGCTGGCCGTAGGTGGCGCCGAGGCAGACGATCGCGGCGATCGCCGCGAACGCGGGCCGGTCGGTCGGCAGCAGCGCGTCCGCGAGCAGCCAGGCAACAAGCGCCGCGGCCGCGGTTTGGAGGATCGCGGGCAGGGAAGGACGCAGCCGGCGGCGGGCGGCCGTCCATGCCGAACGAAGGGACCTGTCGCGAAACGTGCCCACGCAAGCTCCTACGGGCGCCGCTCGCAACAGTTACGCCGCGCAACATCTCTTCACATGACCACCGTTGACCTGCGTGTCCCCGGCCTTTCAGAGCTGCACCGACGGCGCAGCGACAAGTGGGCGGGGCACGCGCCCGACGTGCTCGCCTCGACGATCGCGGAGATGGACTTCCCGCTCGCCCCGGCGGTCACCGATGCGCTGCACGCGGCGGTCGAGCGCCACGACCTCGGCTACGCGCCGGCGGATCCGGCCCGCCTGTGCGCGGCGTTCGCGCAGTTCGCGGCGCGGCGGCTGGACTGGAGCGTCGATCCCGCGCAGGTGACGCTCGTGCCCGACGTGATGGCAGGCCTGGTCGAGCTGTGCCGCGTCCTCGCTGAACCGGGCGACGCGATCGCGTTCGCGACGCCGGCGTACCCGCCGTTCTTCTCCGACCTCCCGCAGGCCGGCGTGCGGCTGCGCGAGATCGCGCTGCTGCCCGACGGCACGCTCGACCTGGATGCGCTCGACGCGGAGCTCGCCGGCGGCGTGCGCGTGCTGTTGCTCGCCAACCCGCACAACCCGACCGGTTGCGTGCTGCCGAGCGACGAGCTCGAGCGGATCGCCGAACGCTGCGCCGCCCGCGGCGCATGGGTTCTCGCGGACGAGATCCACGCGCCGCTGGTCCTCGCCGGCGCGCGCCACACGCCGTGGCTCGAGGTCTCCGATGCCGCGCGCGAGCACGGCATCGCGCTCACTTCGGCGTCGAAGGCGTTCAACTTCGCCGGCCTCAAGACGGGCCTGGCCGTGACCGCCTCCGATCGCGCGCGCGAGGCGGTCGCGCGGCTGCCGGACCTCTCAGACCGGGTCGGGCTGCTGGGAATCGTCGCCGCCGAGGCGGCGTTCGCGGACGGTGACGCGTGGCTCGACGCGGTGCTCGCCAAGCTCGACGCCAACCGCGCGCTGCTCGGCGAGCGGCTGGCAGACGAGCTGCCCGAAGTCCGCTGGAAGCCGCCCGAGGGGACATATCTGGCGTGGCTGGACTGCCGCTGCCTCGGCCTCGGCGACGACCCCGCGGCCGCGTTCCTCGCCCGCGGCCGCGTCGCGCTCAGCAGCGGGCTCGATTACGGGCGCCCCGGCGCCGGGCACGCGCGGCTGAACTTCGGCACGAGCCCGGAGCTCGTCGCCGAGACGGTCGCGCGGATGGCGTCGGCGATCTAGGTCGCGGGCACCTTCGCGACGACGCGCCTGCCGCCGATCTGGCCGTCGATCCTGAGCTTGGTGGCGCCCGGCGCGAACCAGATCCCGCTGACCTGGACCTGGCCGAACGAGCCGGCGACGACCAGCGCGACGTTGGCGTCGATCGCCCCCGTCTCGAAGTCGTAGGTCCCGCGGCCGGTGACGGCCAGGTCCTCGACGTAGCGGTAGAGGCCGAGGTCGATCGTCGCACCGACGTCGTCCTCGGTCGAGGTCATCAGGCCGCCGCGCAGGCCCATGGCGTGGTCGCTCGGGCCGGCGATGAAGAACCGCCGGAACGCATCGGCGACCGTGGCCGCCGCTGCTGCGGCGAGCTTGCGGTCCGCGCGCGTCGAGCGGTCCTCGGGCGACGCCTTCTTTGCCGGGCGCATGTCCGCGCTCGTGCGCGCGAAGCGGCCGACGCCGGGGAAGGCGTAGGCGGGCCGGGTGGCGCAGCTCGCATCGCCCGCGCTGCCGGTCGCCAGGAAGCGCTGTATCAGCGCTCTGGCGCAGTCGCCGTTCGGGCCGAAGGCCGCTACATGGGTGGACCCTGCGACGTCGATCAGGCGGCTGTTCGGTAACACCTCGCGCACGTCCTCGACGATCGCGCGCGGCAGGAAGATGTCGTATTCGGCGGCCAGGATCAGCGCCGGCGCGCGCACGGGCTTCGCGTCGTCCGGGATCGGGCGCTCGCGGTCGTGCGTGGGCGCAGGCCAGCCGATGCACGGATCCGGCTGGAAGGAGCCCAGCGGCGCCGGGGCGGCCCAGCCGTCGACCGAGAACGGGGCGAACTGACGCGGATCGAGCATGCTCCGGGCGGCGTCGAACTGCCGCCGGCGCTCGTCGAACGACGCGAGCGGATCCCACTGGAAGAGCTGGTCGGTGCAGAAGCGAGCGGAGAGGAGCCCGGCGGAGAAGATCTCCGGCGGCGGCGGGCCCCCGGGGAACGTGACGAACGTCTCGGCGGCGAGCCGCAGCAGTGGCGCCGCGTCGCCGCGTCGCAGCGCTCGCGCGGCCGCCGCGACCTCGCTCTGCGCGCTGAAGCCGCCGAAGTCGCCGAGCATCAACCGCACCAGCATGGCCTCATCGACGTGGACCGTGTGCGGGTCGCCGAGCGAGTCGAACGCAGTCCCGTCCACGGGCGCCGTACGCAGCCGCTTCGCAAGCCAGGCCAGATCCTCCGACGCGCGCGGGTGATCCCGGCGGCAGTTGTCGGACCGCCGGCAGATCGTGTTCACGAGCGTCGGGATGTTCCTTGCGACGTCCGTCGCCCACGGGTCGAAGTCGACGAGCGAGAACGGCGAGTCGAGCACCACCGTGCCCAGGCGACGCGGGTGCCGGACGCCGTATGCCTGGAGGTCGGCGGCGGCGTACGACAGGCCGTAGAAGTCGAAGCGCTTGACGTCGAGCGCGTCGCGGACGGCCTCGATGTCGGCCGCGACGTCCTCGCTGCCATAGAGGTCGGAGGTGTTGCCGAGCTGCTCGCCGCACAGGCGCACGTTCTCGTAGAAGTCGCCGGCGCCTGCCTGCAACGGCGGGCAGTCGATCGCGTCCGAGAGGCCGGTGCCGCGGTAGTCGATCAGGACGACGTCACGGCTGGCGCGCAGCGGCCCGAAGAGCTCGTTCACGAAGCCCTCGCCGCCGCCCTGCGTGGCCGAGACGCCCGGGCCTCCGAAGGTGGCGAAGATCGGCCGTCCAACGCGCGCGGAGTCGTCCGTGTGTGGGAAGACGGCGAAGAAGATCCCGATCTGCGCGCCCGCGGGGCGGTCGCGGTCGAGCGGCACCTCGACGCGCCCGCACAGCCCGCCCGGCACCTCGTCGCATGGCTCGAGGCCGGCGCCGGGCGCCGGCCCGCCGTCATGCGCAACGGGGCCGGAGGCCTCCCACTGGAGCTGCTCCGCTCCCCATCTCGGCGCCGCGACCGCCGGGGCGGCGAAGACAAGGACGACCAACGCGACCAGCGACAGCACGGTCCGGCGCATGACGGGTCCTTTCCTGGGGGTCCCGCCGACGCTACCCCCGCGCGCGCGAGCGGGTCAAGTGCTGCGCAGGAACGCCAGGACGGCCAGCACGCGGCGGTGGTCGTCGTCGCTCGCCGGCAGGTCGAGCTTGCCGAAGATGCTCGAGATGTGCTTCTCGACGGCGCCCGTCTGGACGACCATCGCGCGCGCGATCGCCGCGTTGGTGCGGCCCTCCGCCATCAGCTCGAGCACCTCGCGCTCGCGCGGCGTCAGCTCCGCGAGCGCGCCGCCGCCGGAGTCGCGCTCGCGGACCAGCTCGGCGACCACCTCGCGGTCGAGCGCGGTGCCGCCGGCGGCGACCCTGCGGACGGCGTCGAGGAACCCGCGCACGTCGCCGACGCGCTCCTTGAGCAGGTAGCCGACGCCGCCCTCGCCGGACGCGAGCAGCTCGCTCGTGTAGACCGGCTCGACGTACTGGGACAGGATCAGCACGCCGAGCCCAGGCTGGCGCCTGCGCGCCTCGATCGCGGCGCGCAGGCCCTCGTCGGTGAACGTCGGCGGGAGCCGCACGTCGACGATCGCGACGTCCGGCTTGTGGCCGCCGACGACGCGGAGCAGGCCATCCGCGTCGTCCGCCTGGGCGACCACTTCGACGTCGTTCTCGCGCAGCAGCGCCACGATCCCCTCGCGCAGCAGCGCGAGATCCTCGGCGATCACCACGCGCACGGCAGCTCCGCTCGCAGCACGGTGCCGGCGCCCGGCGGGCTCGAGACCGCCAAGCGGCAGTCGAGCGCCTCGACGCGGTGGCGCAGGCCCGTCAATCCGCTGCCGTCCGGATCGGCGCCGCCCGTGCCGCTGTCGGACACCTCGACGGCGAGCGAGTCGCCGTTCAAACGTACCCACACCCGCGCGGGCGCGCCCCCGCCGTGCTTGGCGGCGTTCGTCAGCGCCTCCGCGACGACGAAGTAGGCGGCGGTCTCGACGACCGGCGGCGGGCGCCGGTCTACGTCCACGTCGACGTCGACCTTCAAGGGCGACCGCTGGGCGAGGCCCTCGACGGCCGCGGCGAGCCCACGGTCCGCGAGCACCGGCGGGGCGATCCCGCGTGCGAGGTCGCGCAGCTCCGCGATCGCCGCGCCCGCCTCCTCGCGCGCGCCGCGCACCAGCTCGACCACGTCGGGCCGGTCGGCGAGCTTCTCCTCCGCCCGCCCGAGCTGCATGCTCAGCGCGACGAGCCGCGCCTGCGCGCCGTCGTGCAGGTCGCGCTCGATCCGCCGCAGCTGGGTCGCCTGCACGTCGAGCGCGCCCCTGCGCGTGCGCGTGAGCTCGTCGACGCGCTCGACCAGCTCCTCCTCGCGCGGACGCGGGCCTGCCCAGCCAAGCGCGACGAGCACGCCGTGCAGCGCCACCGCCGCCGCAAGGCCGAGCAGCGGCCAGGCCGGCCAGAACACCTCGCCCGCGGTCAGCGCCCATAGCGCCCCGAGGATCAACGCGATCGTCGTCGCGACTAGCGCATGGCCCTCCAGCACGCGCCGCGGCGAGCGCGGCGCCCGCGCGACGTGCCAGCCGATCGCGTGCAGGACCACCGTCACCGCTGCGCCGGCCCAGACCCACGCCGGCCAGAAGTAGTCGGAGCCGGCGAGCGCCCAGATCGCGGTGCAGACGAAGCCGGTGAGGGCCGCCAGCGCGATGTGGAGCGACAGCGCGGCCCCGCCGCGTCCGGCGGCCTCCTGCTGCGGGACGAACTGAGGCTCGGCGGTCATCGTCGCCATCCTAGGTGCGCGGGAAACGGTGGTCATGCGGCCACTCTTGCGCTGGCTGCCCGCATCGTCGCCGGGGTGTGGCACCGGATGTCGCGCGCTGCTCCCCCGTCTCCGTACGGGGGCTGTCCCCCGGTCGTACGATGCGCGCGAGCCGCCATGATCGTCGACTGCGCGCACTACCGCGACGGGCGCCGCCAGCACGAAGGGCCGATGCGGCCCGAGGAGGCGGCGGCGATCTGCGGCCGCGACCCCGGCTTCGTCTGGCTCGGCATGGTCGACCCGGCCGACGAGGAGCTCGAGTCGATGCAGGACATCTTCGGCCTGCACGAGCTCGCGGTCGAAGACGCGCAGAGCTTCCACCTGCGGCCGAAGGTCGAGCAGTACCAGGAGGGCATCGCGTTCGTGGTGCTGCGCACGGCGCGCTACCTCGCGGACCGCGAGGAGGTCGAGTTCGGCGAGATCTCGATCTTCCTCGGCGCCGACTTCATCATCACCGTCCGCCAGGGCGCCGCCAGCGACCTGCATTCGGCGCGGCTGCGGCTGGAGGAGCGCCCGCAGCTGCTGAGCGAGGGCCCGCCGGCCGCGCTGTGGGCGATCGTCGACAAGGTCGTCGACGACTACGCCCCGGTGGTCGAGGAGCTCGAGCGCGACATCGAGGAGGTCGAGCAGACGGTCTTCGCCGGCGGCATCGCGCCGGTCCAGCGGATCTACCTCCTGCGGCGCGAGGTGAGCGACTTCTATCGCGCCGTCCACCCGCTGCTGGCGCCCGTCTCGCAGCTGGCGCGCGGCGGCATGCTCGACGTGACCCCGGCGGTGGCGCAGTACTTCCGCGACGTCAACGACCACCTCAGCCTCGTCAACGACGAGATCGTCGCCCAGCGCGACCTGCTCACGACGATCCTGCAGGCGAACATGGCGGTGATCGGCGTGCAGCAGTCCGACATCGTGCGCAAGATCTCGGGCTGGGCCGCGATCATCACGGTGCCGACGTTCATCGCGTCGTTCTACGGGATGAACTTCGAGCACATGCCCGAGCTCGGCTGGGCCGGCTCGTACCCGCTCGCGATCGCGCTGATGCTGCTCACGGCGCTGGCGCTGCACCGCGGGTTCAAGCGCGCGGGCTGGCTCTAAGGACCGGAGTAAAGCGGCGCCTCGTGCAGCGGGCGCCGCGCCTCGCGGGCGCGCACGACCGTGACCGGGATCTGGAGCCGCTCGATCCGGGACGGGAGGTCGCGCTTGAGCCACTGCGACACGCGCTCGGGCAGCGTCGAGACGATCACCTCGTCGAAGCGCTGGTGCACGAGCACGCGCTCGACCGCAAGCAGCGCGTCGGCGGGACCGATCAGCGGCGTGACGCTGCTGCCGGCCGCGTCCTCGAGCAGCGGGATCGCGAGCTCGAGCGTCTTGCGCGCCTCCTCGTCCCCGTACGGCACCTCGCACGCCAGCTGCGGCACGAGCAGCGCGAACGAGCACGGGCCGCGCCGCGCCCGCTCCCGCACCGCCTCGATCAGGGCGGGCGTCGCGGCCGTGCGGTTCGCGACCACGAGGATGCGTGCCGGCTCGGCCATCGGCTCGCATAGTGTTGCGCGCCATGCAGCGATTCATATGCGTGACCTGCGGAACCCAGTACGCGGACTCGGACGAGCCGCCGGCGGAGTGCACGATCTGCGTCGACGAGCGCCAGTACGTCGGGCCGGGCGGTCAGCAGTGGACGACGCTCGTCCAGCTCGCGGCCGAGCGCTCGAACGAGGTCCGCAAGGAGGGCACGCTCGTCGGCATCGGGACCGAGCCGTCGTTCGCGATCGGCCAGCGCGCGCTGCTCGTGCCGTACGGCGACTCGAACCTGATGTGGGACTGCATCAGCCTGCTCGACGACACCAGCGCCGACGCGGTCGAGCGACGCGGCGGCCTCGCCGGGATCGCGATCTCGCACCCGCACTACTACTCGTCGATGGTCGAGTGGGCGCACCGCTTCGACTGCCCGATCCACCTGCACGCCGACGATGCCGAGTGGGTGATGCGCCCCGATCCCGCGATCCGGCACTGGGACGGCGCCACGCTCGAGCTGGACCACGGCCTGACGCTGATCCGCGGCGGCGGCCACTTCCCGGGCGGCGCGATGCTGCACCGCCCGCACGGCGGCGGCGAGCTGCTGACCGGCGACATCATCCAGGTGATCCCAGACCGGGCGTTCATCAGCTTCATGTGGAGCTATCCCAACCTCGTCCCGCTGCCCGAGGCGGAGGTGCGGGCGATCGCGGCGGCGGTCGAGCCGTTCGAGTTCGACACGATCTACGGCGCCTGGTGGGGCCGCGTCGTCGGGCCGGGCGCGAAGGACGTCGTGCGGCGCTCGGCAGAGCGTTACGCCCGCGCGCTGCGCGGCGAGCTGCACGGGATCAGCGCGACTCGAGCAGCTCGAACCTGATCCCGCGCGCACGCAGGCGCGCGATCAGCGCCTCGCCCATCGCCTCCGCCGTCGTCACCTGGCCGGCGGTCGGCGGCAGGTCGTCGGTCGCGAGGCAGAGCGCCGACTCGGCGAGCATCTTGGCCGTCTCCTCATAGCCGGGATCGCCGCCGGAGACCTCGGTCACGACGCGCTCCCCGCCGCCCTCGCCGACGAAGCGGACGCGGAACCAGCTGCGCTCGCGCCGCTCGGGCGACGGCCCGTCGCCCGACTTCATCCGGCCACGCAGCCACGAGCGCGTCGGCGGCAGCTGGGAGAGCGCGAACACGGCGCCGACGCCCGCCACCGTGCCGAGCGCGACCGGCAGCTGGCCGAAAGCGGCGTAGTGCCCGTACGAGAAGTCCGGCCCGTAGCGCTCGAGCGCGCACGCCGAGCGCTTGACGATCTGCGGGTCGATCGTCGGCAGCGGCAGTGCCCACGCGCCGAGCGAGCGCTCGTAGCGCGCCGGCTCCTTGACCGACGACACCTTCCGCTCGCAGCGCGGCTCGACGCGGCGGCGCTCGACGTATGCGGTGCCGGTCTGGCGCAGGCGCGAGAACTGCGTTACGGCGGAATGGAACGTGCCGGCCGACGGCCGCCCGCCGGCGCTCACGTAGCCGCGGACCGTGATCGGCACGTCCTCGGGCAGCTGCTCGACCGTGAACAGCACGCCGAGGTCGTGCGGGATCGAGTCGAACCCGCACGCGTGAACCAGGCGGGCGCCGCTCGCCTCGGCGGTGGCGTGGTGGCGGACGTACATGCGGTCGACGAACTCGGGCTCGCCGGTCAGGTCCGCATAGTCGGTGCCCGACTGCGCGCACGCGGCGACGAGCGGCTCGCCGTACTCGAGGTACGGCCCGACGGTCGTCGCGACGACGTGCGTGCGCTCGGCGACCACGCGCAGCGCGTCGGCGTCCGCGGCGTCCGCCTCGAGCAGCTCGAGCTCCGCGCACGCGGGGTCGATCGCGGCAAGCCGCTCGCGCACGCGCGCCAGCCTGTCCGGACTGCGGCCGGCGAGCGCCCAGCGCGTCCCCTCGGGCGCGTGGCGGGCGAGGTACTCGGCGGTCAGCCCGCCGGTGAACCCGGTCGCGCCGCACAGGACGATGTCGAGCGGCGGCTGCTCAGCCATGCTGGAATCCCTTTGGGATTTCAAGGGTCGAGGACGCCGCATGGCGGCGATCGGCGGCCGCCGATTTCGGGTGGAACGTCGCGAGACGGCCCACTAGCCTGCCCGGATGGGGAAGCGGACCGAGCGCATGACCGATCTCCTGCGCGGACCGCGCGGCGACGTCGATCTCGGCGCGATCGACACGCGCGCCACGCCGGGGTTCAGCGGGGCCAAGGAGGACGCGCAGGCGCTGCTGCCCGAGCTCGGCGAGCGCCTCGCCACGCTGCAGGAGCAGCTCTACGCGAACGGGCGCACCGGCGGCAAGAACAGCCTGCTGCTCGTCCTGCAGGGGATGGACACGTCCGGCAAGGGCGGGACCGTCGAGCACGTCGTCGGCGCCGTCGACCCGAGCGGCGTCCGGGTCGTCGCGTTCCGCCGGCCGACGCGGGAGGAGCTCGCACACGATTTCCTCTGGCGGATCCGCAAGCCGCTTCCCGAGCCGGGCATGATCGCCGTGTTCGACCGCTCGCACTACGAGGACGTCGTCGCGGCGCGGGTGCGCAAGATCGTCGACCGGCGTACCTGGTCGCGCCGCTACGCGGCGATCAACAGGTTCGAGGAGCGGCTCGCGGCGCAGGGCACGCTGGTCGTCAAGTGCTTCTTGCACATCTCCCCCGAGGAGCAGCGCGAGCGGCTTCTTGCGCGGCTGGAGGACCCTACCAAGCACTGGAAGTACCGCCCCGGCGACCTCGAGGACCGCGCGCTGTGGCCCGACTTCCAGCGCGCCTACGGCGACGCGATCGGACGCTGCAACACCGACGCGGCGCCGTGGTACGTCGTGCCGGCGGATCGCAAGTGGTACCGCAACTGGGCGATCAGCCGAATGCTGATCGAGCGGCTCGAGCAGCTCGGGCTCGGCTGGCCGGCGGCGACGTTCGACGTCGAGGAGCAGACGGCGCTGCTGTCGTCAGAGGATCCGCTCGCGCGGTCCTGACCAGGCGCGTCTGGCCACCCCGTCAGGGGGGCGCCGCGAGTTCGTGACGGCGGCGACGGCCTCGCCCGTCGCGGGGATGAACGCCGTGAACGAGCGGCTGCCGCCGGTCCCGCCGTTATGCCACCACATGCGGACACCGCGCCGTGCCGGAGACCGGATCCAGCACAGGCCGAACTGAACCGTCAAGCCGCGGGCGCGCGGCGTCAGCGCGAGCGCGACCGCGTCCGCCATGGCGGGCGGCGGGCTCATGCAGGCGGTCGCGAGCGAGAGCGCGCCGCGCGCCGTGCCGCGCAGGCATCCCGCGGGCGCGTAGGCGCCCATCGTCCACGGCGGGACGGGCCGGCCGCGCCGGTCATGCGGCTGGGCGACGGGCGGCGCGTTGCGCGCCCACAGCTCGCCGATGCCCAGCGGCGCGAGCACGCGCTCGTGCACGAGCTGCTCGTACGGCGCGCCGGCGCGAACGGCGAGCGCCTGCCCGAGCAGCGCAGCGCCGAGGTTGGAGTAGTGCGGCCGCCGGCGGCGCCGCACGCGCACGCGGGCGAGGTCGTCGACGAGCCCGGTGACGGTCGTGCCCGCGTATGGATCGCTGCGGTGCTTGAACGTGCGGCGCAGGAATGCGAGCGAGAGCCGCGGGAGCCCCGCCGTGTGCGACGCGAGGTCGCCGAGCCTAAGCGCCCGCGCGCCCGGGAGGCACTCGTCCAGCGTCGTGTCCAGCGCGACCTCGCCGCGCACGATCGCGTCGGCGAGCAGCAGCCCGGTCACGGCCTTCGTGATCGAGCCGAGCTCGAACGCCGCATCGGGCTCGACCGGCCCGGCCGCCGCCACCTCGACGGCGCCGCCGGCGCCGGCGCGTGCGAGGACGATGCCGGCCGGCGGCTTCGGCGCCGCGCGGGCGGCGAGCTCGGCGAGGTCGCTCACGGCTTATCCGTCTCTCCCTTGCTCGGGGGGTCAGCGCAATCAGATCGGCGTGCGGACCCAGCGTCAAGCGCGGGCGGCGGGTGATCTGGTGTTCGCGTTGGAACGCCGCGACGTTCACCCAGCCGCACCTGGGGTAGCGGCGACCGCATGACCACTGCGAACGAGAAGATCCTCCAATATCTGGGCGAGGCGCACGCGACCGAGACCGGCCTGGTCCGCGTGCTCCAGTCGCAGATCGCGATGACCCCGCGCGGCAGCTACCGCAACGGGCTCGAGAAGCACCTGGACGAGACGCGCCGGCACGCGGAGCGGCTGCGCGCGCGGATGCGCGAGCTCGGCGACAGCGGCGGCGTGCTGCAGATCGGCAAGGGCATCGCCGAGAGCGTCGCGGCGCAGGCGCTTGCGCTGGGCAAGACTCCGCTCGACCTGCTGCGCGGGAGCGGCGGCGAGGAGAAGGTGCTCAAGAACGCCAAGGACACGGCGGCGACCGAGGCGCTCGAGATCGCGACCTACACCGCGCTCGAGCAGCTCGCCGAGGCCGTGGGCGACCGGGAGACGGCGAGCCTTGCGGCGTCGATCCGCGCCGACGAGCAGCGCATGCTCGACAAGGTCCTGCGCGAGATCCCGAAGCTGACAGCGGCGGTCGTGCGCGCGGACGTGCGTGGCAACGGCTCCTACGACATCGCGCAGACGGGCGCGGCCGACGCGACGCGCGCCGCCGGCCGCCGCACCCGGACGGCGGCGAAGCGCACGGCGACGAGCGCGCGGCGGACGGCGCGCAAGGCCCCTGGCGCGACCCGCGCGGCGGGCGCCGCCAAGGGCGCGGCCTCGCGCGAGCAGGACCTGCCGATCGCACGCTTCGACTCGCTCAACGCGGACGAGATCGTGGGCCGGCTGCCGCAGCTCACGCAGGTCGAGCTCGCCCAGGTCGAGGTCTACGAGCGCGCGCACGACAGCCGCGCAACGGTGCTGGAGCGGATCGCGTCGCTGCGCACGAGCGAGCCGTGGCCGGGGTACGACGAGATGAGCGTCGACGAGCTACGGCGCGCGCTGGCCGACGCCGACGAGCGCCGCGCGCGGGCGGCACGCGACTACGAGCGAGCGCACAAGAACCGCGCGGGCGTGATCGGGGCGACCGAGCGCGAGCTCTCGAACGCGTAGCGGGTGCGGGCGGGTCGCGGCGGCCCTGGCGCCGCCGCGGCCCTCCGCGCGGTCAACGGCGGGCATTGAGGACGCGAGCTCGGCCGGAACGGCGGTCCGTCGCCGGCCGGTCGCGCGTTCACGGCGCATATCGCCGTCAAGGCGCGACCGGCAGCCGATCACGCTCCTTCATGCCCGCCGTTCACAAGCGCCAGCGCCTCCGCGAGCTCCCGGACCGACGCGACCGTGATCGGATCGGCGACGACAATCGCCTCGTCGGCCCCCGCCGCAGCCAGCTCCCGCAGGTGCTCCGCCACGCGCGCCGCCTCGACCGCCGGCGCCTCCGACACCCGCTCGCCGCCCCGGCCACCCACCCGCACGAGCACGCACGCGCTGCGCGCCACCTCCCCCGCCGCCCGCCCCGCGTCCCGCGCCGCGGCGTCGATCCGCTCGTTCAGCGCCGCGAAGCCCTCGGCGCTGTTGCCGTAGTCCTCGTACCACGTGTTCCACGCGTCCGCGTGCGGCAGCGCGAGCCCGAGCACGCGCGGCCCGTTGCTGCCGATCATGAGCGGCACGCGCCGCGCCGGCGGCGGCAGCAGCACGGCGGCGTCGGCCTGCCAGAAGCGCCCGCTCATGGACACCCGTTCCCCCGCCAGCAGCCCGCGCACGATCGCGAACGACTCCTCGAAGCGGCTGACGCGGCGGTCGTACGGGATCCCGAACGCGCGGAACTCGACCTCGTTCCAGCCCGCGCCGAGCCCGAGCACGAAGCGCCCGCCGCTGACCTCGTCGATCGTCGCGGCCATCTTCGCGATCACCCCCGGCGGGTGGAACGCGGTGCACGCGACGAGCGGCCCGAGCCGCACCCGCTCGGTCACGGCGGCGAGCGCCGACAGCAACGTCCACGCCTCCCACGGCGCGCGCTCCGGGCGCCCGTCGCCGCGGTAGAGCAGGTGATCGCCGATCCAGATCGAGTCGAACCCGCCCTCCTCCGCGGCCCGCGCGAGCGCGACGTACTCCGGCCAGCGCACTTCGCGCTCGACCTCCGGCAGTTGGATTCCGATCCGCATCGCTTGTAGCTTCGCCGCGTGCCCGACATGGGCGCGCGCCGCATCAACGCGACTTGCGGATCGCGTCGATCAGCTCCCACTTCCCCATCTTCGACCGCCCGGGGATGTCGCGCTCCTTCGCGACCTCGTAGAGCTGCTGGCGGTTGCGGTCCTCGAGCCTATGGCCGGCCCGCCCGCCGCGCTGCCGGCTCTTCGACGCCTGCCTGCCGAGCTCGCTGCGCGTGCTCTTGGGCAGGTTCGCGATCGTCCGCTTGCTCTTGGCGGCCGCCTGCGCCTTCTTCACGTTCCTGCGGGCGGCCTGCGTCTGCTTCTTCGTCGCCATGTGGGCTGTCGTACCCGCTCGGCGCTACGCCTCCACTCCCGCGTCGCCGGCCGCCGGCCCGTGCACGCGCCGCGCGACGCCGGTGGCGATCGCGGCGTCGGCGACCGCGTCCGCGACAGCCTCGGCGACGCGCCGGTTGAAGACGCTGGCGATGATGTAGTCGGGGTGCAACTCGTCGTCGGGGATGACGCACGCGATCGCCTGCGCCGCGGCGAGCTTCATCTCCTCGTTGATCGCGCGTGCGCGCACCGCGAGCGCACCCTTGAAGACGCCCGGGAACGCGAGCACGTTGTTGATCTGGTTCGGGTAGTCGCTGCGGCCCGTCGCAATGATCGCGACGTCGTCGCGTACGTGCTCCGGCTGCACCTCGGGCACCGGGTTCGCGAGCGCGAACACGATCGCGTCGTCCGCCATGCGTCCGACTCCATCGGGCGAGACGGCGCCGGGGCCGGAGAGGCCGAGCATCACGTCGGCGCCGGCGAGCACGTCGTCGGGCGAGCCCTTCACGCGGCGCGGGTTCGTGCGCTGCGCGAGCTCGGCGCGCTCCGGGCTGAGCACCGGGTCGCCGGCCCAGAGCGCGCCGTGGCGGTCGCAGACGACGATGTCGCGGATGCCCTGCGCGAGCATGATCTCAGTGCACGCCACGCCGGCCGCGCCGGCGCCGACGACGACGACCCTGATGTCCTCGGGCCGCTTGCCGACGATCCGCAGCGCGTTGAGCAGCGCCGCGAGCACGACGATCGCGGTGCCGTGCTGGTCGTCGTGGAAGACCGGGATGTCGAGCTCGTCGCGCAGCCGCCGCTCGATCTCGAAGCAGCGCGGCGCGGCGATGTCCTCGAGATTGATCCCGCCGAACGTCGGCGCCGCCGCCTTGACGAACGCGACGATCTCGTCGACGTCCTTCGTGGCGATGCAGAGCGGGAACGCGTCGACGCCGGCGAACTCCTTGAACAGCATCGCCTTGCCCTCCATGACCGGCATAGCCGCCTCGGGACCGATGTCGCCCAGCCCGAGCACCGCTGTGCCGTCGGAGACGACGGCGACCGTGTTGCCCTTGATCGTCAGCGCCCACGCGGCGGAGCGGTCGCGGTTGATCGCCATCGACACGCGGCCGACGCCGGGCGTGTAGGCCATCGAGAGGTCGTCGCGCGTCTTGAGCGGAAGCTTCGCGTTGACCTCGATCTTGCCGCCCTTGTGCATCAGGAACGTGCGGTCAGACACGCTGTCGACGTGCACCGACGCGAGCTCGCGCACCGCGCCGACGACCGCCTCGGCGTGGTCGCCGTCGACGCACGCGACGGTCACGTCGCGCACGACCTGGTCGGACTCCACGCGCACGAGGTCGATCGCGCCGAGCATCGCGCGCGACTCCGCGATCGCCTGCGCGACGCTCGCGAACGCGCCCGCCTCCTGCGGCAGGTGCAGCCGCATCGTGAAGCTGTACGACGCGGACGTCTGCAGGCGGGCGTCGGCCGCGCTCACCGCCGCTCCTCGTCGAGCTCCAGCACGACGTCGACGCTGTCGCCGTCCTCGATCCCGGCGGCGCGCCTGATCTCCGCGCGCAGCCCGAGGTACGTCCGGCCGCCGTAGACCGCCAGCCGGCCCGCGAACGGCGTGCCGTTGAGCGTGCCCTTGACCGGCGCGCGCGCCTGACCGAACGCCACCTTGCCGTCGAACGGCACCACGACCCAGTGCCCGCCGTCGTCCGCGTGCTCGAGCGTACCCGTGAACCGCCGCCGCTCCATGGCCCGGATCCTAGTGGTCGATCGTTGCCAGACCGGCACCGGCGCGGGTGGGCGCGATCACCCCTCTAGGGGCTGTGCTCGCGCCGCGCGCGCGGGGATGCTGGCGCCTATGACCGCGCGCCTCGACCCGGCCGGCTTCGCGAAGGCACTGATGCTGGAGTCCGCCGACATCCCGCCCGACATGACGCTAGCCCAATGGCGGCGCGAGAAGCAGGTCGCGACGCCGATGATGCGCCGCCGCCGCCGCGCGCTGCGGGCGCTGCGCCGCCGCCGCGCGCTCTAGCACACGCGGCCGAGCAGCGCGGGCACGTCGGCGATCGAGTCGACGACCGCCGTCGGCTCGACGCCCGAGTCGCGCAGCGCGTCGTCGCGGTACTTGCCGGTGCGCACGAGGATGCCGGCGAGCCCGGCGTCCAGGGCACCGCCGACGTCGGTCTCGATGTCGTCGCCGACCATCGCGGCGTCCTCCGCCGCGAGCGGGATGCCGGCCAGGATCGTCGCGAAGAAGTCCTTGGAGGGCTTGCCGACGACGAACGCGTCCCGGCGCGTCGCATACTCGAGCGCCGCGACGAACGGCCCGACGTCGAGCGCGAGCCCCTCCGGCCGCAGCCAGTAGCGGTTCTTCTGCAGCGCGATCAGCTCGGCGCCGTCCATCACGTGCCCGAACGCGCGGTTGAGCACCGCGTAGTCGAACGCCTCGCCGAGATCGCCGACGACGACCGCCTCGACGTCCTCGTCGACCTCCTCTAGGTCGGCGAAGTCCTGCTTGACGTCGTCGCGCACGAGCAGCATCGCGCGCCGCCGGTCCTGCTCGACGCAGTGCGCGACGGCGAGCGCCGCCGGCGTGCTGAGCTCCTGCTCGGCCACGTCGAAGCCGAGCCGCCGGAGGCGCTCGAGGATCTGCCCGCGCGGGCGCGACGTCGTGTTCGTGACGAAGCGCAGCTGCAGCCCGCGATCGCGCAACTCGCCGACGGCGTCGCGGGCGCCGTCGACCGGCTCGTCCTCCACGTAGAGGACGCCGTCGAGGTCGAGCAGCAGCGCCTGCGGGTTCATCGTGAACAGATTGTTTATGCTCGGGACGTGTTCGCGTACCTCGATCCAGGCACGGGCAGCATGCTGGTCCAGCTGCTCGTCGGCGGGATCGCCGCGGCCGCCGTCACGGCGAAGCTCTACTGGCACCGGATCCTGCGGCTGCTGCGGATCCGCAAGGACGAGCCCCGGCCGGAACGGAAAAGCTGAGCGCCGAACCGGGTTCGTTCCGCGACCACGAGAGTCGCGTCTTCACGACACCGGAGGGCGTGTACCGCGCGCTGAGCCCGGCGGGGCTGGAGGAGTGGCGCACGCTCGCGGAGAGCCCGCTGTGGTCTGAGCTGCTCGCGGAGGGCCGGGTGGTCGCCACCGAGGAGGCCGAGCTCGACGGCGTGCCGGAACTGCTCGCGTCCGACGCCGCCGCCGTGCTGCGCCACGAGCGCGTGCCGTTCGTCTCCTACCCGTACGAGTGGCCGTTCTCGATGCTCAAGGACGCCGCGCTGCTGCAGCTCGAGCTGAACCGGCGCGCGCTCGCCGCCGACCTCGCGCTCAAGGACGCCTCGCCGTACAACGTGCAATGGCGCGGCGCGCGGCCGCTGTTCATCGATGTCGGCTCGTTCGAGCGGCTGCGGCCCGACGAGCCGTGGGCCGGCTACCGCCAGTTCTGCATGCTGTTCCTCTATCCGCTGATGCTGCAGGCCTACAAGGACCTGTCGTTCCACGCGCCGCTGCGGGGGTCGCTCGACGGCATCGCGCCGCACGACGCGCGCGCGATCCTGGCCGGCGAGCGCTTCCGCAAGGGCGTGCTCTCGAACGTGCTGATGCACGCGCGGCTCGAGTCGCGCTACGCCGGCGCCGCCGGGCGCGAGGTCAAGCGCGACCTCAAACGCGCCGGCTTCGGCAAGGAGCTGCTGGCGGCCAACTTCGCCAAGCTCGAGAAGCTCGTCGCGCGGCTCGAGTGGAAGCCCGGTGAGACGGCGTGGACCGGCTACGCCGAGGACAACACCTACGACGCGGCGGCCGCCGAGGCGAAGGAGCGGTTCGTGCGCGAGGCGGCGGCGCGCCGGCGAGCGGTGCTCGCCTGGGACCTCGGCTGCAACGACGGGCGCTACGCGCGCATCGCGGCCGAGTCGGCCGATCTCGTCGTCGCGCTCGACGCCGACCACGCGACCGTCGACGCGCTCTACCGGCGGCTGCGCGAGGAGCAGCGCGAGGACGTGCTCGCGCTGGTGATGAGCGTCACCGACCCGTCGCCCGACCTCGGCTGGCGCGGACGCGAGCGCGCCGCGCTCGAGCGCCGCGGGACGCCGGCGCTCGTGCTCTGCCTGGCGCTCGTGCACCACGTCTGCATCGCGGGCAACGTGCCGGTGCGCGAGCTGCTCGACTGGCTGCGCTCGCTCGACGCCGCGCTCGTGATCGAGTTCCCGGACCGCTCCGACCCGATGGTGCAGCGACTGCTCGGCGGCAAGCGCGAGGGGAGCAACCCGGACTACGAGCGCGACCGCTTCGAGCGCGTCCTGGAGGAGCGGTTCGACGTCGATCGCAGCACGGCCGTGTCCGCGACGCGCACCCTCTACGAGGCGCGCCCGCGAGCGTGAGCTTCGCGCGCGCCGCACTGCACCTCGGCGGTCTGTGGGCGCTCGCGTTCGCGCAGCCGCTGTTCGATCTGCTCGGGCATAACGCGCAGTTCTTCGTCGCGCACGGCAGCACGGCCGGCGACATCCTGTTGCTCGCGTTCGGCTACGCGCTGGTGCCGCCGCTCGCCGGCGCGACGCTGGTCTGGGCGCTCAGCCGGATCAGGCCGGCGCTCGGCTGGGCCGCGATGCTCGTGCTGGTCGCGCTGATCGTCGCCGGCCTCGTGCTGCCGCCGCTGGGCGACGCGCTCGCCGGCTCGCCGTTCGCGATCGCGGTCGCGCTCGCTGTCGGCGCGGGCGCCGCGATGCTGTACGCGCGGATCGACGCGGTGCGCTCGTTCGCGACGGTGCTCTCCCCCGCGCCGCTGATCGTGCTGCTCCTGTTCCTCGTCGTCTCGCCCGTGCGCGGGCTGCTGTTCCCGAGCGAGGCGGGCGGCGCGGTCGCCGGCCCGGCGCGCTCCTCGACGCCGATCGTCCACATCGTGCTCGACGAGCTGCCGCAGAGCACGCTCGCGACCGCGCGCGGGCGGATCGACGCCGAGCTGTTCCCCAACTTCGCGCGGCTGGCGCGGACGGCGACCTGGTACCGCAACGCGACGACGGTCGACGACCTCACGACCGAGGCTGTGCCCGCGCAGCTCACCGGCATGCGGCCCGAGCAGGGCCGGATCCCGACGACGCGCGACCACCCGCGCAGCCTCTTCACGCTGTTCGAGCGCAGCCACGCGCTCACGGTCGTCGAGCCGATCACCGACCTCTGCCCGGAGCGGCTGTGCGGCGACGACCGGCCGGGCACCGCCGACCGGCTGGAGTCGCTCGAGTCCGACCTCGAGGTCGTCGTCCAGCACCTGCTGCTGCCGGAGGACATGCGCGACGGGCTGCCGGCGATAGACCGCGTCTGGGAGGGGTTCGAGACGCAGTGGGAGGTCGGTACGGGCGACCTGCGCGGCGGTTCGAAGCTGCGCGCGGACATCCTGGCGCGGCTCGCCGCCGACGACGCGACGGCGGGATTCGAGCGCGCGATCGCATCGCTCGACGCGCGCGACGGCGCGCGCCCACCGCTGCTGTTCCTGCACTCGACGCTCCCGCACGGCGGCTGGCGCTACCTGCCCGACGGTCGCCAGTACCCGGTCGAAGGGCTCGAGTACATCGGCCTCGCGAGCCAGGGCTGGATCGGTCCGCAGTGGCAGGTCGACCAGGGGTTCCAGCGGCACGTGCTGCAGGTGCAGTACGTCGACACGCTGCTCGGGCGGCTGCTCGACGCGCTGCGCGCGCGCGGGCTCTACGACGACGCCGTGATCGTCGTCGCGGCCGACCACGGCGCGTCGTTCGTGACCGGGAAGCCGCGCCGGCCGGCGACGCACGACAACGTCGGCGCGATCGCGCCGGTGCCGCTGTTCGTCAAGCTGCCCGGGCAGCGCGAGGGGCACGTCGACGACGGCGCGGTGCGTACGGTCGACGTGCTGCCGACGATCGCCGCGGCGGCCGGCGCGGGGGTGCCGTGGCGGACCGACGGCGTGGCGGCGTCGGAGCGGCGGGTCGATCCGGGCGCGCGCATCGACGTCGCGCACGCGGGCGAGCCCGCCGTCTCGGAGCCGCTCTCGTACGTGCTCGCGGAGCGGGCGGAGCGGGAGGCGGTCGAGGCGCGCCTGCTGCGCGCCGGCCTGTACGGGATCGGCCCGCGGCCGGACCTGCTCGGCCGCCGGGTCGCGTTGTCGCGGGGCGCCCGCGACGTCGACGTCGACCCGGAGTCGCCGGTGCTGCCCTCGTTCGTGGCCGGCGACGCGGGCGACCTGCGGGCGGGCGCGGAGCTGGCGGTCGCGGTCAACGGCCGCGTCGAGGCAACCACGCGCGTCTACCGGGACGACGGCCGCTCCCGCTACGCCGCGCTCGTGCCGCCCGAGTCGCTGCGAGCGGGCGCCAACGCGGTTGCGGTACTGGAGGTGCGGCCCGGCGACGAGCTGCGGCCGCTGCGCTAGCGCGACGCGGCGCTGCGGCGTGGCGCCGGCTGCGCGGCTGAGCCCGGCGGCGTGGCGGGTCCGGCCAACTGCGGCAGGTAAGGGAGGCGAGGGAGCCGTCCGCCCGGCTGGCGAGGGGGTGTGACCTTGGACTTCGCTCCTGGGAAAGGAATTGGTCACACCCCTCCCGAATCCCGCCGCGCGGTCAGCTCCCTGACCGCCCTACCCCGCCGCAGTTGACGTTCGCCGAACCCGCCGCGACGCCCGACTCACTCACGCCACCCCGGCGTCGATCAGCAGCCTCCAGACCTCGCCCTGGTCCACGACCTCGACCCCGAGCTTCTCCGCCTTCGCCGTCTTCGCCGCGCCGACGTTCTCGCCGGTGATCAGCAGATCCGTGTTGGCCGATACCGAGGACG
>Ga0081538_10000853_pt1 | contig 32893 bp, 35 predicted proteins | sample TabmetS5T2R1_FD_71022 | JGI IMG/M metagenome (GOLD analysis project Ga0081538, IMG submission 71022) | Tabebuia heterophylla rhizosphere microbial communities from the University of Puerto Rico - S5T2R1 | ecosystem: Host-associated > Plants > Roots > Rhizosphere ...
CGCTCGCCTGCTTCCTCGCGGCGCTCGGCCAGCAAGTGCCGGGCGGCGTCGTTGTCGAGCCGGGCCTGCGGTCGCAGGTCGAGGACCGCTGGCGCGCCGCTTACCAGAAGGCCGGAAGCGGCGCGCTCGGGGCGCTTCGCGAGGCCGACCCTGAGCTCGTCGCGGAGGACTCGGAGCGGCTCGGCGCCGCGCTCCACCGTGTCCTCGAGGCCCTGCCCGACGGCAGCCGCGCCCTCGTTGTCGGTCACAGTCCGACGAACGAGGCTGCAGTTTTCGGCCTCACCGGCGAAATCGTTCCGCCGCTCGGTAAGGGCGCCGGCGTCCGTGTCCTCGCCGGCGACCACGGCTACCAGGTCGAACCACTTGAGTAAGAGCACCGAGGCCCGCGCGAACAAGCGGTTTCTCAGGGCTCCCAGACGGCTGCCGGCGGTCCCTCCGTGCCCATGGCGTGGCAGAAAGGGGCTTTGAGCAGGACTTTCTTGCTCCATGACGCCTGCGTGTCATCACTGAGACAACACCGCCAGGCGCCTATAGGCCCCTCGAGCGCCGGCTGGGAGCGCTACTCGATCAGGCTCGCGGAGAGGCCGACGACTGCGCATGAGGCGACGGTGGTGACGACGCCGACGCGAAGGCGCCAGACGGCGACGAAGGAGAGGACCGCGAGCACGATCACGAGCCAGTCGGGCCGATCGTCGGCGAAGGCGGCGTGGCGGGCGACAAACACGGCAAGGGCGGCGATCACTCCGACAACGGCGATGGTGATGCCGTTGAGCGAAGCGGCGAACGCGCCCGTGGTGCGGATCCGGTCGATGATCGGTGCGCCGCTCAGGATGAAGACGAACGAGGGAACAAATGTGCAGACAGTGGCGATAGTCGCCCCGACCAGGCCCCAAGCCAGCCCTCCCTCGACGTTGTAGCCCGCGAGGAAACCGACGAAGGTGTTGACCATGATCAGCGGTCCCGGCGTCGATTCGCCGAGCGCCAGGCCAGCGACCATGTCGTCCGCGGTGAGCCAACCGAAGCGGTCGACCGCGGCACTAGCGACGAAGGGGAGCACCGCATACGCGCCTCCGAAGGTGACGAGGGCAGCGAGAGTGAAGAAGCCGGCGAGCTCCGCGACGAGGCCTCCGGCGAGAAGCAGAGCGGCGAAGGGGACGAGCCAGAGGAGTAGTGTCTTCACGAACCGGCGACGCAGGCCTGTCTCCGCCGTCGAGTCGTTCGCCGCATCCTCCTCGCCTCCGTGGGCCGAGGGCTTGCCGAGCAGCCGTGGCCGGCGGGCGCCCGCGAGATACCCGACCACGGCGGCGAGCGCGATGATGGCCGGGAAGGGAACGCCGGCCACAATCAGGCCGAAGGCCACGGCGGCCAGCACGAGGGCCGCGGGCGTGTGGACTACGCGACCGCCCACCCGGATGACCGCGGCAGCGACGAGCGCAATCACGGCCGCTCCGAGCCCGCGCACTACCCCGGCGACGGCCGCCACCTCGCCGTACTCCACGTAGATCGCGCTTAGCACGCAGAGTAGGACGAACGACGGCAGGACGAACAAGCCGCCGGCCGTGATCGCCCCGCGCACGCCGTACATGGAATACCCGATGTAGGAGGCGAGCTGCTGCGCCTCCGGCCCGGGAAGCGCCATGCAAAAGTTGAGAGCGTGCAGAAAGCGCCGCTCGGAGATCCAGCTTCGCCGCTCGACCAGCTCGTCGTGCATGATCGCGATCTGCCCCGCCGGCCCGCCGAAGCTGATCAGCCCCAGCTTCAGCCAGAAGCGGAACGCCTGGGCTTCGCCTGGCAGCGCCGTTGCCGCCGGCGCGACCGGCGCGCCGGCGGCGGGCTGGATCGCCGTGTCGGACCTCATGTGCTCGGTTGCTCGCGAGGATGCGAGCGGCGAAAGAACTCGTAAAGGCCGTCGAAGAGAGGCCCAGTCAAGCCGAGCAGCTCCGTGTCGTCTCGAGCCACCAGCGAGGCTCCGCGGATCAGGACGTCGAGGCCGGGCGCCTCGGGAGCGTCGTAGCGCTCGTCGCCGATGTCGGCCTCATGGACGATGCGGCCGATGTCTCGCAGCGCCGGCTCGTCGAAGTCGTAGCGGCGGAGGAAGCTTTCGAAGCTGCAGCTGCCGCCGCGGTGACCGAGATCGACACCGCGCATGTCGAACGGCGTCGCATCGTCCGGGACCTCGTCGGGGTCGTCGACGAAGACGAACTGCGGAGCTGGGTCGATGAACCTCTGGATCAGCCAGGCGCAGGCGGCACGGTCGACGTGACAATGGCGCCTTGTCGCCCACTTCATCGCGCGACCTCGACGACCCGCTCGGCAAGTCCTTCGACCGCCGCCCTCGCCTGCTCGCGCTCGCGGGGCGGGAAGTAGTCCCGTGATCCGATGCGGCGGAGTTCGCGGCGAAGGCGCGCGAGCGTGCGGCGACGCTCGCCCTCGCCGGCGCCGAGCGCACCCTCCGCATCGCGAACGATCGTCCGGTACTCCTCGGCGATGCGCTCGGCCATCGAGGCAGCCAGCGCACGCTCCTGGGCGGCGGTTGCAGGCGTAGAGATCCAGAGTGAGGCGTCACCGCCAGCGTCGATCACCTCGTCGGCCAACCACTCGAGCTGCTCGCGGTTGCGACTGTCGAGCGGCAGCGCGGCAACCCCGTCGATCACCTGCGCCACCCCGAGCCGGCGCAGCTTCCGCCACAGCGTGATCCTCGGGGTCGAAGGTTCACGCGGAAGCCGATAGACGAGCGTGACCCATTGGGCTTGCATTGCCGCCTTAACCCTACTGTAACCACGGTTTCAGTGTGTGGGCCGCGCCGAGCCCTCCAGCTCGCCGAAGTTCTCAACGCGCTTGCCACCACCCCGACACCACCATCACGTAGGCCGACTCTTCGGCCGACATTGGACAGCGTGGCTCCTCGAGCAATTCCGCAGGCAATCACGCAGGGAGAATGTGCATCTGGAGCCGCCTCCAGGAGGCCGTCCACCGCATGAACAAGCCATTTATGCCGGCTCGCCGGACGGCCGCCGACGCCCTCTACATACCCATGGCGTGGTAGCCGGAGTCCACGTAGAGCGTCGTGCCGGTGATGTTCGCCGCTTCGTCCGAGAGGAGGAACGCGCCCGCGGCGCCGACGTCGTCGGCACCGATCGGGCGGTGGAGCGGGGCCCGCTCCTCGACGATCGCCTCCATCGTCGGGAAGCCGGCGATGGAGCGGGCGGCCAGCGTCCGAACGGGCCCGGCCGAGACGGCGTTGACGCGGATGTTCTTCTGGCCGAGGTCCCAGGCGAGGTAGCGCACCGACGAGTCCAGCGTCGCCTTGGCGACGCCCATGACGTTGTAGTGGGGCACCGCCCGCTCGCCGCCGAGGTAGGTCATCGTCATGATCGCGCCGCCGCCGGCGGCCTCCATCAGGGGCTCGGCCAAGCGCGCGCATGCCACCAGCGAGTAGGCGGAGACGTCGAGGGCAAGCCAGAAGCGGTCCCGCGGGGTGTCGGTGAAGCGGCCCTCGAGGTCACGCGTGTCCGCGAAGGCGACCGAGTGGACGAGCAGGTCGAGCTTCCCGCCGAAGGTCTCGGACACCTCCGCGAAGACGCGGTCGAGGTCGTCGTCCGAGCGAACGTCGCACGGCGTGATCAACGGTGACTCGACGGAGTCTGCCAGCTCGCGGACGTTCTTCTCGATGCGCTCGCCCTGGAAGGTGAAGGCGAGCTTCGCCCCGCCGTCGGCCAGTCGCTGGGCGATCGCCCAGGCGATCGAGCGTCGGTTCGCGACGCCGAGCACGAGGCCCGACTTTCCGGCAAAGCGGTCGCTCATCGAGCCGGGAGTCTAATCTCGGGGCGATGCGGGTCGCGGTCGTCACCGGCGGGTCGAGCGGAATCGGCGCCGCGACCGCGCGACTCCTGACCGAGCGCGGCTGGCGCTGCATCCTGCTCGCGCGGGGCGCGGAACGTCTGGAGCGCGTCGCCGGCGAGCTGGGCGCCGAGGCCGAGGTCTGCGACGTCTCGAATCGGGAGCAGGTCGAGGCTGCGGCCGCGCGGATCGGAGAGCGCCATCGGGCCGTGCACCTGCTCGTCTCGAGCGCCGGCATTCCCGGCGGCGGACGCTACCTCGATCTGCCGCCGGAACGGATCGAGCAGGTGACGGCGACGAACTACCTCGGCGGCGTCTGGGCTCTCCGCGCCTTCCTGCCGCTCCTCGAGGCGGGCGCACCCTCGGATGTGGTCAACGTCGCCTCCATCGCGGGCGTCTACGCGGTGGGCGGCTCCTCCGGGCCGTATGCCGCTTCGAAGCACGCCCAGCTCGCCTTCTCGCGTGGAATCGCCGCCGAGCTCGCTCCCCGCGGCATCCGCGTCCATGCGGTCAACCCCGGCCCGGTTCGGACGGACGGGTTTCCGCAGAACCGGCTGAAGGGGACGCGCTTCGACCGCTTCGTTCTCCCGCCCGAGCGCGTGGCCGAGGCGATCCTCCGCGCCGTGGAACGCGGGAAGCCCGAGTCCTACGTCTTCGGCGCCTACCGCGTCGCCGGCCTCCTCCAGGCCGCGTTCCCGGGGACGCTCGTGCGGCTCCACACGCGGCGGCGCCTCCGCCGGCGCAAGTAACAGACTGTTACTTGACCTGCGCGGCCAGGCGCTTCGGCGCGACTCGAAGGTAGCTGTCCGTGACGAGGTCGCGAACTTCCTCCCAGTCGACCTTGGCGACATCCAGGCGGAGACCGATCCAGCCACGCGCGCCGAGGTACGCAGGGAAGTAGAAGCGCTCGGGATCGCCCTCGACGAGCGCCCGCGGCTCGCCCCATGGCGCGCGGCAGTTGAGCCCGACGATGCCGTCGCCGTGGTGGTCGTCCAGGAAGTACGCGAACGTCTTCCCGCGGATCCGGAACGTCGCGTGCTTCCCGGTGAGCTCCCGCGTCGCCTCGGGGAGGGCGAGGCAGATTCGGGAGAGGCGCGCGAGCCGGGGGTCTTCGCTCATCGCGCCAGCCGCAGCGCGACTCCTGCGACGGCCGCGCCCGCGACCGCATCGAGGACGTAGTGGTTCGCGGTGACGAACACCACCGCCGCCACCAGCGGCGGATAGCCGGGCGCGAGGGTACGGAGTACCCGGCTTTCGCTCGCGCTCTCGATCCCCGCCGCGGTCACGACCGCGTAAGCCACGTGGATGCTCGGCATCGCCGCGAGCGGGTCGTAGAGCTGCGCCACGGCGCCGGAGTCGAGGTCGAGGCCGGAGACGTCGGCGATCGTGTCCACGAAGTGGTCGAGGGAGCGCGGCGGCGCGCAGGGGAAGAAGTAGAAGATCGGCTGGCAGGCGAGCGTCGTGATCACGGCGGCGCGTCTGAAGCGGTCGAACTCGGGATGCCGCCGGGTGTAGAGCCGCATCAGCCAGCCGACGGTGAGGGCAGCGTTGGAGATGACATAAGCGACGTTGAGGACGCCCAGGACGCGGCGGTGCGGGAGCAGGAGCTCCTGGAGCTTCGGCTCCACGTGGATTCCGAGCCGGCGCTCGAGCGCGACCACCCGCTCCGCGTTCTTGGCCGCCTGCAACCGGCCCGCCTCCCCTCGTTTGCGGCGGCTCGCGAGGAGGTAGAGCGCGTATACGCCCAAACCGATCGCGACCTCGCGCTTGCCGGAAAAGCGCCCAGCTTGCCTCGTCCGCCGTCCCACTCCAGCGCGCATACTTACCTGCCACATGCAGAAGTGGCGCCGGAACCTCGTCCGCATCGGGATCGGAACGGCCGCGACCGGGGCGTTCCTCTGGCTCTTCCTCCGCGAGGTCGACCTGGGCGAGGCCTGGCGGGAGATCACCGCCCTGCCGGGCTGGACGATGGTCGCGGCGCTCGGCCTCGTGGTCGCCAACGTGCTGATCATGTCCCTCCGCTGGGGCTACCTGCTCAGCGGCGCCGGCTACCGCATCGGCCTGTGGAAGTTGTTCTCCACCGTCGCCGTCGGCCGCGGCGCCAACAACATCCTTCCTGCCCGCGGCGGCGACCTCCTCCGCATCGAGGCAATGCGCGAGCGGCAGGTGCCCGTGTTCGCGAGCGCGGGAACGCTCTTCGCCGAGCGGCTGCTCGACGGAGTCATCCTCTCGGCCTGGATTCTCTTCGGCGCACTCGCCATCGGCGAGGGCGGGCCGATGCTCCTGACCGGGGTGGCGCTCTCGGCGGGGGCGGCGCTCGGCGTCGCGCTCGTCGCGCTCGCCGCGCGCGATCCGGATCGAGCAGAGCGCTTCGCGTGGCGGGCGACCCGCAGGCTGCCGCCCCGGTGGCACACGCGCTTCACCAGAGCGGCCGCTCACTTCGTGGACGGGCTGGGCGCGTTCCGCGGGCGCACGCGTCTGGCGGCCATCTTCGGAACGTCGGCGGCGATGTGGATCGCCGACGTCGCCATGTACTACATCGTCGGAGAGTTCGCGTTCGGCCTGGACCTGCCCCTCGGCGCGTACTTCCTGCTGGAAGGGATCGGGAACCTCGCCCTGGCGGTGCCCGCGACTGCCGCCGGCATCGGCACCTTCGACTACCTGACGCTGCTCGCCGCCAAGGGCATCGACGTCAACCCGGACAAGGCGACCGCATACGTCCTGACCATGCACGCCCTCGCCGTCCTTCCCGTGACGATCATGGGCGCGTTCCTGGTCAGCCCTGCGTTCCCTCGGCTGCTCGGCCGCCGTCGCGAGCCTGCCCGGGAATCCGGCTGACGCTTGCATGCTCGCGGGCGAGGTACGGCAGCTCGCCCGCGCGAACCGGGGCTACGGAGAGCGCCTCCGCCAGCCGGCGCCTCCGACCATCCGCGGTCAGTAGCTCCGGCTCCACGAGCCTCCCGGTCTCCCTGCCAACCGCGACCGCCTCGGCGAGGTCGCGCTCGAGGGCGACCGCGTCGGCGTCGGCGCCGGCCTGGAGCCGGGCGGCGACGACCTGGCCGCACGTCAGTGGCATGGTCGAGCGGAGGAGGGCGAGGAGCTCGTCGTCGACGCCCGCTCCCTCGAGCCGGACCGGCGGGCCGAGCACGAGGTGAACCCGGGTCCGCCCGCGGACGAGCGGGTCGTAGGCGAGCGCGAGCGGCCGGACTGCCGGCGGCTTCCCGCGGCGCACGAGCGCGCCGATCCCGGGCCGGAGGGGGCCGAGCTCGCCGCCGGGCGAGGGGCGGCCCTCCGGAAAGACGATGAGGATGTTGCCGCCGCGGACGATCTCGACGAGGGCGCGGAAGTCGCCGGCGGCCTGCGCGGCCCTGCCGCTCCAGAAACCGTCCAGGCCTCGGGTGTCCTCGGGCGACACCGGCTGCCAGAGGAGGTCGGCGTAGTCGCCTCTGAGCGCATCCATCGCCCGCGCCGGGGCCGGCAGCCCGGCGACGGCCGCGCGCTCTCGGAACGCGGCAGCGCGCTCCGCGGGCAGGAAGCTGTCGAGCGGTTCCTCCGGTCGAGCGTCGAGCACCTCGCCGGTCCGTGCGACGTTCGCGCTCCGGATCGGGAAGACGTTGACGACCGGCAGCCATTTCGCGACGCCGACCCGGTAGAGGAGCCGTCGCGCGCGCGGTGAGAGGTCCGGCGGGAAGCCTGCGAAGAATCCGGGCAGGAACATGTCGTCGCGCGCGGCGAAGTGCATGCGGCGTGTCGTGTTCCGGCGGCCGCCCGTGGCGAAGTAGATCGGCGGGCAGATCACCGGCACGTCGGTTTCGCGCCGGTGGGTGACGGCGACGAGCGTCCCGGGATCGAGGGCGAAGCCTTCGGGGTCGTAGACGTGCACGCGGAAGGCCGCGTTCGAATAGACCCACATCCCGTGGCCCACGGCGTCGTAGAGGTCGGGCACGTCTATATCCTGGCGGCATGGCGGCGCTTCGGCTGGGAGACCCGGCTCCCGACTTCTCGCTCCCGGCTCTCGACGGGACGACGCACGCGGTCGCGGACCATGAGGGACGCCCGGTCGTGGTCGTCTTCTCGTGCTGCCACTGCCCCTATGTCGTCGGCTGGGAAGATCGGCTGAACGACGCGGCGCGCCGTGTCGACGGGGAGGCCGGCTTCCTCGTGATCAATGCCAACGCCGGCTACCTCGGCGACTCGCCCGACGACATGCGGCACCGAGCCGAGGAGAAGGGCTTCGTCTTCCCGTTCCTCTACGACGAGTCGCAGGAGACCGCCCGCGCGTACGGCGCCTCGCGGACGCCGGAAGTGTTCGTCTTCGACGCGGAGCACCGGCTCGTCTACCACGGCGCTCCGGACTCCGACCATCGGGATCCGGCCGGCGCCGAGCCGTACCTGGCCCCTGCGCTCGAGGCCGTGCTCGCGGGAACCCAGCCGGAGGTGCAGGAGACCCCGCCCGTCGGCTGCACCATCAAGTGGCGCTAGAACCGCTCAAGTAACACTCTGTTACTTGGCCAGCTCGGCGCGGACGAGGGCGAGGGCTTCGTCGGGGGTCGCGATCGTTCCCACCGCGCGCTCCTCCGCGACCAGCTCGAGCAGCCGGCCGACCTCCGGCCCCGGCTCGACGCCTAGCGCGAGCACGTCCTCGCCGCGGAGCAACGGCTCCGGGTGATCGCCCGCCCGAGCTGTCCTCACCGCGTCATAGAGGTCGGCCGCGCCCAGGAAGGCCAGCGCCGAGAGAGCCCAGGGCTCCGTGCGGCGGCGGAAGCGGTGGATCTCCCGCGGTGAGTCGTCGGCCGGCCTCTCCGCGCGCAGCAGCGTGTGCGCCAGCTTCCGGAGGTCGTTCGAGATCGGAAAGCGTCCGAGACCCTCGCCGAAGACGACCACCAGGAGGTATCCCGGCGTGTCGGCCGGGTCGACCCGGTCCAGGTGCTCGAGCGAGCCGCCGAGCGGCTCGAGGAGGCCAAGCTCCGCGGCCCGGTGGAAGCCCGGCGGCGAGAGGCGCTCGAGCTCGGCCAGGATCCGCTCCCCAGCCGGTTCGCCGACCGACTCCGCAGCCGCACGCACGAGCGCGTCGGTGTCGTCGTCGAGCCGGAAGCCGAGCTCGTCCTCCAGCCTGACCGCGCGCAGGAGGCGGAGGGGGTCGTCCTCGAAGATCGCCGGGCCGACCGCGCGCAGGAGCCGCGCCGCCAGGTCGGCCTCCCCGCCGTGCGGGTCGATGAGGTTCTCGCCCTCCAGCGGCCGGGCCAGCGCGTTGACGGTAAAGTCGCGGGTGGCCAGGTCCTCCTCGATCGTCTCGCCGTGCAGCGGCGTGAAGTCGACCGTCTTCCCGCCGTGGAAGGCGACGCGCCACGCGCCGTGGCGCTCGGAGAGCGGGAAGACGGCACCGCCGCTCAGGCGCGCGTAGAGCCGGGCCGCCAGCTCCGGGTCCGGACAGGCGACGTCAAGGTCGATGACCTCCCGCCCGAGCAGCTCATCCCGCACCGCGCCGCCCACGATCCAGGCCGGCCCGTCGCCCACCGCCTGCCGGATCCGCTCATCCATCGACGTACGTCCGCTCGGCCCGAGTCGGATCGCGGTTCAGGCCTGTCGTGATCTCGTAGTTGATGGTCCGGAGGACGCGGGCGTGCTCCTCGGCCAGGACGCCGTCACCGAGCAGCGTCACCTCTGCGCCAGCCGGGTCGTCGGCGAGCTCGACCGCGAACGAGTCCATCGAGATCGTCCCGACGACCCGGCGCCGCCTCCCGGTCACGAGCACCTCGGTGCCGGTGAGGCCGCGGCGGAAGCCGTCCGCGTAGCCGACCGGGACGATGCCGACGCGGGTCGGCTCTTCGGCGACGAACCGCCGGCCGTAGCCGGTGCTCTCGCCGGGGTCGAGGGTCCGCACCTGGGCGACGTAGCTCCGCCAGGAGAGCACGGGCTCGAGCCCTTGCGCCGCAGGGTCGTCGCCGAACGGTGACAGCCCGTAGAGGGCGAGTCCGCAGCGGACCGCATGGAACCGCGCCTCCGGGAAGCGCAGCGTGGCGGCGCTGTTCGCCAGGTGGGCCGTGACGCCGGGGAAGGCTTCGGCGACGTCGCGAAAGCGCGCGATCTGCTCCCGCGCGAACGTCTCGTCCGGCTCGTCTGCGGTCGCGAGGTGGCTCATGACGCCGACGACCTGCTCCCGCGGGACGGCGAGGGCCTCGGCGGTCGTCATCCCCCAACGCCCCATGCCCGTGTCCACCTTGAGGTGTACGGCCAGATGCTCGGGCGCCGGTGGAGCCGCGAGCGCGACCTCGAGGCGGGCATCCCGGGCGACCGGCTCCTCGCCGTCGTCGAGCGGGCCTAGAACGAGGATCCTCGCCGACGGGAAGGCCTCTCGGAGATCGGCCCCTTCGCGCACGGTCGCGACGCCGAGCGCGGAGGCCCCGCCCTCGAGCGCCGTCCTGGCGGCCGCGACCGCCCCGTGGCCGTAGGCGTCCGCCTTGACGACGGCCCAGAGCTCGGCCGGGGCCGCGGCGTCTCGAAGCAAGGTGGCGTTGCGCCGCAGCGCGCCCAGGTCGATCGTGATCCGGGACCGCCTCACCGCGACAGCGCAGGCGAGAGCGACTCGACGACGTCGCGGGCAATCATGCCCGCCTGCCCGTGCCGCTCGGCGGCGAGGTGCGAGGCTGTCCCGCAGGCTGCAGCCGCCGCGACGGCGGCGACGTCCCCTTCCATTCCCTTGGAGAGGAAGGCTGCGACCACGCCGGTCAGCACGTCGCCGCTGCCCGCCGTCGCAAGGCCCGGATTTCCGAGGCCGACCACCACCGGGTCGCGCCCGGGGGCGGCGACGAGCGTGTCCGCTCCCTTGAGGAGCGTGACGGTCCCCGTCTCGTCGGCGCCCGCCTGCACGGCGTCCAGGCGGTTGGCGGCGATCCTCGCGGATGACCGGCCGAGGAGGCGCCCCAGCTCGCCCGCGTGAGGCGTCAGCACAGTCGGCGCGTCCCTGGCAAACACCCAGTCGAGGTGGCCGGCGAGGGCCCAGAGGCCGTCGGCGTCGAGGACGACCGGCTTGTCGATCCGGTCGAGCAGAAATCCCACGAGCGCACGGGTGCCATCCGTTCGACCCAGGCCCGGGCCGAGCGCGATGGCGCGAGCCCGCTCGGCCGCCGCGAGGATCTCGTCCGCGGACTCGGCCGTCATGCGGCCGTCCTCGTCGGGACACGGCCTCGTCATCACCTCGAGCAACCGCTCCTCGAAGACGACGCCGAGCGACGCGGGAACGCAGGCGGTGACGATCCCGGCTCCGGCGCGCAGCGCCGCCTCGGACGTCAGCGACGGGGCGCCGGTGAGCCCGGTCGAGCCGCCGACGACGAGCACCGACCCGGCGGAGTACTTGTTGTCACGCTCCGTGCGCCGGGGAACGAGGTCGAGGATCCCGGCCGTCGCCTCGCGGATCCGGGTCGACGAGGGCTCGAGGCCGATGTCGGCCACGACGACCTCGCCGGAGTGGAAGCGGCCCGGCGCGATCGCGTGACCGACCTTCCGCGCGTGGAAGGTGACCGTGAGCGTCGCCTCGACCGCGGCGCCCCCGACCCGCCCGGTGGACGCATCGACGCCCGACGGAAGGTCGACCGAGACGATGGGTGCGCTGCCGCCGTTCAGCTCGGCGATGGCCTGCTCCGCCGCCGGCCTCGGCTTCCCGCTGAAGCCGGTCCCGAAGAGCGCGTCCACCGCTACATCGGCCGGCCCGACCTCATCCGCGAACGGCACCACGGCCTTTTTGGCTCGCCGGAGCATCTCGGCCGCGTCACCCTTGACCGCGTCCTCCGCGCCGAGCAGTCGGACGGAGCACTCCTTCCCGGCGCGCGCCAGCTCGGCGGCCGCCATGAGGCCGTCGCCGCCGTTCGCGCCGGTCCCGCACCAGACCGCCATGTGGTTCGCCGCTGGGAAGCGGCGAAGGAGCTCCTCGGCGACGCTCTTTCCAGCGCGCTCCATCAGCTCGAGCGTCGGGCCGGGGTACGCGGCCTCGGCGGCGCGCATCTCCTCCGCGGTGTAGAGAGGCTCGTAGGTCATCCGGGAGGGGCGACGACGGCCACAGCGGCGGCCATGCCCTTCGAGTGCGTCATCGAGAGGTCGATCTCCCCGGCTCCGACACGCGCCGACCAGGCCTCCAGGCGCCCGGAGAGCCGGACCGACGGCTTCGGCCGCCCGGCGATCTCGACCTCCTTCCAGGCGAAGGCTCTCGCGACGCCGAACCCGAGCGCCTTGCCGACCGCCTCCTTCCCCGCGAACCGCGCCGCGTAGTGCTGGGCCGGATTTGCGCGCGAGTCGCAGTACTCGCGCTCGGCTGCGGTGAAGCAGCGCTCGCGAAAGCGCGGGTAGCGCTCGAGGGCGTCGTGGATCCGCTGGATCTCGATCAGGTCGAGACCGACCTTCACCCGGCCTCCCGGAGGAGAGCGGGTACGTCTGCGATCGAGTCGACGACCGCGTCTGGCCGCGGCTCTGCGCCCACGAGCGAGTCCTCTCTGAACTTCCCGGTGCGGACGAGCACGGCGCGCAGGCCCGCCGCCTTGGCGCCGCCGACGTCGGCTTCGATGTCGTCCCCGACCATGACCGCCTCTTCCGCCGAGGCGCCGAGGTCCGCGAGAGCCACGTCGAAGTAGGCGCGGGTCGGCTTCCCGACCACCTCCGCGCCGACACCCGCCGCGTACTCGAGCCCGGCCACGAAGGCACCGGCGTCGAGGAGCGGTCCCCGCGAGGTCTGCCACCAGCGGTTCTTGTGCAGGCAGACGAGGCGGGCACCGGCCTCGAGCTCGGCGAATGCCCGGTTGAGATTCTCGTAGCCGAACACCCGCCCTGTCTCCTCGGTCTCATCCGCGCCACCGAGGAGGACGACCTCGGCGTCGCGGTCGACGAGCTCGACCTGCTCGGCGAGGTCCCCCCGAACCGCGTCCATGGTCAGCGCGAGGACGCGCGCGCCCGCGAGTAGCGCTGCGGCCGCGGCCGGCGTCGTCGTCAGCTCCCCGGTGTCGAGCTCGATCCCGAGCGCGCGGAGGTCGTCGGCCAGCCGCTCCCGCGCCCGCGTCGTATTGTTGGTCACGAAGCGGAGACGGTGTCCGTCGTCCCTGAGGGCCCGCACGGCTTCCGCTCCGCCCGGCACGGGCTCGCCCGACACGTGCAGGACGCCGTCGATGTCGAGCAGAATCGCCGCCATGCGCCCCGAGTCTATTCGCGTCAACCGCGGGCTTGCGATCCCGCTAAGCGAGATCCGCCTGCGCACGTCCCGCTCGAGCGGGCCGGGCGGCCAGCACGCGCAGAAGACCGAGACGCGGGTCGAGGCGAGCTTCGACGTCGAGGCATCGGAATCGTTGTCCACTGCCGAGAAGCGACGCCTCCGCACGAAGGTCGGCCCCGTGATTCGCGCCGTCGCGCAGGACGAGCGCAGCCAGTGGCGCAACCGCGAGCTCGCCCTCGAAAGGCTTGCGGACGCCATCCGAGCTGGGCTGCGGACGGAGCGCCGGCGGCGGCCGACGAGCCCGACGCCTGCCTCCAGGGAGCGGCGCCTCGACGAGAAACGGATTCGCAGCCGCACGAAGCGGCTCCGCAGGCCGCCGGACGAGGACTAAGGTTGTCAACTCCACCGGGCCAGGTCTACCATCGACTCATGCGGCGTCGACTGGCGTTGCCAGCGTTCCTGGGCGCGCTCGGGCTCCTCTGGGCCGGCGCCCACGCGGTCGCCCACGACCTCGTCACGCACCCTGCGGCCGGAAACCACCACAGCACCGGACACGGCCCGGTAGAACGCTACCTCACCTTCCTGCCGACATCGTTTGCGCTCTGCCTCGCGCTCGCCCTGGCCGTCGCCGCCGGCACCGGGCTCGGCAGACGCTGGACGGGGTCGGCGCCGCGGTCTCTATGGCTCTTCGGCGCGGCTCCCCTGCTCGGGTTTGCGGTCGACGCGCTGATCGAGCTTCCCGTCCACGGGCACGCCACGGTTTCGGGCTCGACGGTCCTCGCTCTCGAGCTCGCCCCGGCGCTCCTGGTCGGCGTCGTCGTCCAGATACCGTTCGCGCTCGCTGCCGTCGGGCTCGCGAGCGGCATTCTCAGGCTCGCCGAGGGCCTCGCCCGGGCCCTCTGCGCCCCTCGCGTGCGGTCCGCGTGGCCCAGCGCGGCGTCGGGCGGCTGGAGCCTGCACGCGCGCCCCGGCGTCCTCTGCCTCGCCGGCTCCAACCGCTCCCGGGCCCCGCCCGGCGCGCTCGGCGCCTAGTTTCCGGAGCGACAGCGCCGGGAGGCGCCGTCCTCGTGCCCACCACCCGCGAGGGCGAACCGCGCCGAGCGGCGACCCCCAGCTCCGGAACGAGGCTCCCACCCGGTCCGGCCGGCACGCGAGACCCAGCTCGACCCGCGTCGGACGCGGCTTCGGGGGCCTCATGAAGGCCGGCGCCGCCGTTGCCTCCTGTACCTCCGCGGCGGCGCCTGCCTTCTCCTTCCTCACACTGGAACCCCTTCCCAGTTGTCTGACAAGCAGATCGCATTTACCATCGCCGGTGCTGTGAGGCGCAGACACGTCCTCGTGTCGGTCCTCCTCGCCCTCTCGGGCCTTGGGTGGGCGGCCGCGCACGCGCTTGCCCACCGGACAGTGATGGGCGAGGCTTCGCCGTCGACGAACGCCCTCACCGCGTACCTCAGCTACCTGACGACCTCCTTTGTGCTGTGTCTCGCGCTGGCGCTCCCGCTTGCCGCCGGCGCGATCGTCGGCAAGCGCTGGCAGGGCGCGTCGGCACGCTCGCTCTGGCTGTTCGGCCTGGTCCCGATCGTCGGCTTCCTCGGACACGAGCTGGCGGAGCCGCTGTTCGGTGGTGCACGCGGCTCAGACCTCTCGGCGCTCGCGCCGGTCGTCCTCGTCGGGCTCGCCATCCAGATTCCCTTCGCGCTCGTCGCCGTGGGGCTCGCGCGCCGCGTTCTCTGGCTGGCCGAGACCCTCGCTCGCGCACTCGTGCGGCCGAACTGCGCGCATGAGGCCGAGGCGACGCAGCCCCTCCCGCGTCCGCACGCGACCCGCGCCTACCGCTTCCGTCTCGACCTCGCTCACGCGCAGCGGGGCCCCCCGCCTCTCCCGGCCTAGGGCTGGCAATCCGGGAGCGCGCCGTCGGGCGTAGTTCCCCGAGAGGAGAGGGGGGAGACATGGTTCAGGTCGCTGAGCCGACCTGGCGAGCAAATCGAGAGGTGTTACCTGCGCTTGCGTGTGCGCGCCTCGCCGGCTGCCCCGAAAGCGCCGTCACCTCCTCGCCGTCGGACGCATGATGCGAGTCGGCCGTCGTCCCGCCTGGCTGCTCTCGCTCGCCCTCGCAGCGGGCGGAGCTCTCGCCGCGCACGGACTCGCCTACCGCCTCGCCGAGCCCGACCCCGAGCGGCGTCACCATCTGCTCGAGGAGAGCGGCCACAGCTATCTCGACTTCCGGCTCGTCGGTTCGCTCCTCGTCGCGCTCGTCCTCATAGGCTTCGCGGGACGCCTGCTCGCCGGGGGGCGCCGTGCAGGCACACCGCCCCTCTGGTGCTTTGCGCTCGCACCTCCGCTGGGGTTCGCCTGCCAGGAGCACGCCGAGCATGCGCTCACCCAGTCGTTGAGCGCCGGGACCCCGCTCGAGCCTGTCTTCCTCATCGGTCTCGCCCTGCAGCTTCCCTTTGCACTCGCCGGCTTCCTCATGGCGCGAGCGCTCCTGGCGGCGGCTGACGCGCTCGTGGTGCGCCTCGGCTCGCCGCCGCGCTTCGCCTTCACGCCGGATACGAGTCCCGTCCTTCGGTTCGTCGACTGGTTTCCTGCCGCGCCCGTCCTGATCGGCGCACGCGGGCAGCGGGCGCCGCCCCTCCATTCCGCACTCTGACATCTCGGGGACCGCGTTCGCGCGTCCCCTGAGCCGGGAAGGAGGCGAGGACGATCCGTCAGCACAATCCAGTTCACCGAAGCCGGTTGCTCGCGGCGCTGGTTCTGGCGTTCGCGGCTGCAGCCGCATTCGCCCCCGCCGCGTCGGCGCACTCCGTGCTGATCGGGACGCAGCCGGGGAACGACGTCGTCGTTCCTCAGTCGCCCGATCAGGTCGTTCTGGAGTTCAACGAGCCGGTCGATGCGTCGCTCGGCTCGCTCCGCGTGTTCGACGGACAAGGCGAGGAGGTGGACCAAGGCGAGGTCAGCCAGCCGGTCGCAACCGAGGTCGCGGTCGGGCTCGCTCCCGAGCTGGCGCCGGGCACCTACACGGTGGCCTGGCGCGTGGTCTCGTCGGACTCGGACCCGATCTCGGGCGCCTTCGTGTTCCACGTGCTGGAGCGCGGAGTCGGGGCTGCCAACGTGTCGATCGACGCGCTCACCGGCACTTCGACGGCCGTCGACGTCCTCTTCACCACAGGGCGGTTCTTCGATCTCGCCCTCCTCCTCATGGTCGTGGGCGGCTCGGCCGTTCTCGTCGTCGCGCTCCCGTCAGCCGAATGGCGGGTGCGGCGACGCCTCTACGGGCTTGTCGCCGCACTCGCGGGAGCCTTGGCGGTCGTCGCGCTGGTGAATATCCTGCTCCAGGGGGCGACGGCGGGCGGACTGACGCTCGTCGACGCGATCTCCTGGAGCCTCTTCAGGTCGGTGCTCGAGACGGACTACGGAGAGGTGCTGCTCATCCAGTCGGCGCTCGCAGCGACGCTGGCGCTGACTGCGCTGGCCCTTCGCCACTCCGAGGGTCGCGGCCGCAGGCCGCTGACCGCACTCACGCTTCTGCTCGGCGCAGGGCTGTGGCTCACGCCCTCCTTCGCGGGCCACGCCCGCACCCTGGGCGGGCTCGGCCTCGTGTCCGACATCTTCCACGTGATCGCCGCCGCACTCTGGACGGGTGGTCTCGCTGTTCTCGTGATCGCCCTCCTGATGGCGGAGGCAGATCGCTGGCCGCTGGCGACCCGCGCCGTGCCGCGCTTCTCGAACATGGCGGTCGGAGCCGTGGTCGCTCTCCTGACGGCCGGCATCATCTCGGCCTACCTCCAGCTCCGCACCTGGAGCGCGCTCTGGGACAACCGGTACGGGCTCCTGGTGCTGACGAAGATCGTCCTCGTCGTCCCGCTCCTCGGCCTTGGCGCGTACAACAACCGCTACGCGGTGCCGCGTCTCAGGGCGGGGATCGCGTCGGTGCTCGAACGCCGGCGCTTCCTCTACACCGCGGGGACGGAGCTCCTGATCATGGTCGGGATCGTCGCCGTCACGGCGGTGCTCGTGAACACGGAGCCCGCACGGGTGGAGGCGATGGAGATGGCGGCTGACGACCACGCGGCCATGCCCGGCCCGGAGATGCCCGCAGGCCATGAGCCCTTCGAGGGCACCGTCATGCTCGGCGACATGGAAGCGATGGTCACCGTCGACCCGGCCATGGCGGGCGAGAACACGATCACGATCATGCTGATGGACTCGGCCGCGGCCCAGGACGTCACCAAGGTGAGCGTCGGCGCGTCGCTGCCGAGTCAGGACATCGGGCCGCTGGACCTCATGGCGAAGCCCGATCCGGCGGAGCCCGGAACGTACGTGATCGAGGGCGCCTCGCTCTCGATCGCGGGCGATTGGGAGCTCCGCATCGAAGCGCTGATAGGCGAATTCGACCTACTGACCGAAACGATCACCGTTCCCATCCAAGGAGCTAACTGAACGTGTTACGAAACGTGCTCACCTGCTTCGCGCTGGCCGCCGTGGTCTTTCCCCCCGCGGCGGCCGCGCACGTCACCATCCAACCCGGCGAATGGGAGCCGGGAGCGTTCGCGGCGATGGTCGTCCGCGTCCCCAACGAGAGCGACGCGGCCGCCACGACTTCCATCTCGATGCAGTTCCCGGAAGAGGTCCTCACGGCCCGCTTCCAGCCCCACCCCGTCTGCGACCGCGAAGTCGAGATGGCTCCCCTCGATCAGCCCGTCGAGGACATCACGGAGCGGATCACGAGGGTCACCTGGACCTGCGATCCGGGTATCGCCGTCGGGGAGTTCGACGAGTTCGGCATCAGCTTCCAGATCCCCGAGGGCGCCGCCGAAGGAGACGAGATTCTCTTCCCTACGGTCCAGGTGTACTCGGACGGCGAGGAGCGAGGTTGGGTCGACCCCGACCCCGAGGCCGAGTCCCCCGCGCCTCGGATCACCGTCGTCGCGCCCGAAGAGGAGGCGGCGGCGGCTCCGCCCGCGACGACCACTGAGGAGACGGCTGCGGCTCCCCCAACAGGTTCCGGGGGTGACGACGACAGCATGTCGACTGTCGCCCTGATCTTCGGGATCGCCGGGCTCGCTACAGGCCTGATCGCCCTCGGGATCGCGCTCTTCCGCAAGCCGAAGGCGACCGCCTAGCGAAGCCCTCTCCAGGGGCCGGCGCCGTCGACCCACCACCTCCCGTCGGCGCCGGCCCATTCTCACACAGATCCGGGGTTGTGCAGCCGCTCTGGCAAGACTAAAGTGCGAAAGAGTTACTCGTCTCTCCCCAGGGTACGTGGAGAGGCGACGCCGGCTGCATCGCCTCGGCACGAGAGGGCCGCTCTGCGCGGCCCTCTCGGGCGTCTGCCTCAGCGGGCGGGCGTCGTGCCCAGCCGGCGCGTCTGCTCCCCCGCCTCGCCGAAGAGGCTCTCCCACGTCCGGTTCAGCGCCCGCGCGAACTCGACCTCGAGCATCCGGAAGTGCTCGTCAAGCACCGCGGCGAGCTCCTTCAGATCGCCGCGGCGCATGGCCTCCACCTGGCGCTCGTGGATGGCGAGCGTCTCCTCGTCGTTCTCGCGCCCGCCCTGGTAGGAGTCGCGGATGGGGGCGAGGTCGGCCTCGAGGTTCCGCATCGCGCTCTGCAGCGTCTTGTTGTGCGAGGCCCGGATCACCGCACGGTGGAACATGGCGTTGGCGCCCATGACGCGTGGCCGGTCGCCGATGTTGCGTCGGAGGAGGTCGTTCGTCCGCTCGATGCCGGCGTAGTCCTCCTCCGTCGCGGCCCGCGTCGCCATCACCGTGACAGCGCCCTCGAGCACCCGGCGCCCGTGGAGGACGTCGACGGCTTCCTCCGCCTCCACGGCGACGTTCTGGGAGATGGCGTCGACCGGAATCACCTCGGAGGCCATGAAGATTCCGCCGCCCTTGCCCGCGCGCACGCGGAGCAGGCCGCTGCGCTCGAGCACGCGGAGCGCCTGCCGCAGGGTCGGCTTGGAGATCCCCAGCTGGCCGGCGAGCTGCTCCTCGGTCGGCAGGCGGTCGTCGAGGCGCAGCCGCGAGCGCTCGATCCCTTCGAGGAGGTTCTCGATCGCCGCTTCGAACGTCCGGGACGTTCTCACGGGCTCTACGGACACCACGACGCTCACCGCTACTTCGGTCTACGGGCGCCCAGGCCGGTTGGTTCGTCCGTGCTCGACTCCGGGTGCTGCCGGCATGCGAAGGAGCGCTACTCGACCGTCACGGTCTTGGCGAGGTTCCGCGGCTGGTCGACGTTCATGCCGCGCAGGCGCGCGATCCGGTACGCGATCAGCTGCAGCGGGATGACGGCAAGCGCGGCCTGCAGGAACGGGTGCGTCCGCGGCACGAAGACGACGTCGTCGGCGTGGTGCTGGATGTCTTCGTTCCCGTCCGTGGCGATGGCGACGACCTCTGCCCCCCGCGCCCGGACCTCCTGGATGTTCGAGACGACCTTGTCGTAGACGTGCGAGTCGGTCGCGACAACCACGACCGGCGTCTCCTCGTCGAGCAGCGCGATCGGCCCGTGCTTCATCTCGCCCGCAGAGTAGGCCTCGGTCGGGATGTAGGAGATCTCCTTCAGCTTGAGCGCGCCTTCGAGGCTCACGGGCAGCCCGATATGGCGGCCGAGATAGAGGAAGAACGGCTTCTGGTAGTGGCGCTGAGCGATCTCCTCGATCGGATGGTCGGCGTCGAGGTAGGCGCTGATCTTCGCCGGCAGGGACTGCACCTCGCGGAGGAGCTGCTCGATCTCGGCCTCGGGCAGCGTCTTCCGCACCTGAGCGAGCTTGAGCCCGAGGAGGTACAGGAGCGTCACCTGCGACGTGAAGGTCTTGGTGGCGGCGACCCCGGTCTCCATGCCGGCGCGCGTGTAGAGGACGCGGTCGACCTCACGGGTGATCTGCGTTCCCATCAGGTTCGTGATCGCGACGGTGCGGGCGCCGCTCTGGCCGGCGAGGCGCACCGCCTGCACCGTGTCGCGCGTCTCGCCCGACTGGGAGATGCCCAGCACGAGCGTGTCCTTCGTCAGCACCGGGTTCCGGTAGATCCACTCGCTCGCGATGTCCGGCTCGCACGGGATGCGCGCCCACTCCTCCACGATGTAGCGGCCGATGACGCCGGCGTGGTACGCGGTCCCACAGGCGAGGATGACCATGCGCCGCAGGTTCCGGATCTCCATCTCCGTGAGGCCGATGTCCTCGAGGTCGAGCCGCCCACTGCGCACGCGGTCGCCGATCGTGTCGGCGACGGCTTGGGGCTGCTCGTAGATCTCCTTGAGCATGAAGGTCTCGTAGCCCTGTTTCTCCGCGGCCTCGTCGTCCCAGTCCACCTCCATCTCCTCGCACTCCCGTTCACGGCCGCCGTCGACGGGGATGAAGCGCACGCCCGCGGGCGTGATTGCGACGACCTCCCCGTCCTCGATCAGCTTCACGCGGCGCGTCTCCCGCAGGAAAGCGGCGATGGAGGACGCGAGGAACATCTCGCCGTCCCCGACGCCGACGACCAGCGGGCACTGGAGCCGCGCGCCGACGAGTGTGTCCGGATGCTCGCGATGGATGACGACGAAGGCGAAGTGGCCGTCGAGCTCGGCGTACGTCGCGCGCACGGCCTCGGCGAGGTCGCCCGTGTAGTTGCGCTCGACGAGGTGCGCGACCACCTCGGCGTCGGTCTCGGACGTGAACGCGTGGCCGTCGGCCACGAGCGAATCGCGAAGCTCACGGAAGTTCTCGACGATCCCGTTCAGGACGACCGCGACCTCGTCCTCGACGCAACCGGTCAGCGGGTGCGCGTTCTCGTACGAGACCTTGCCGTGCGTCGCCCAGCGCGTGTGGCCGACACCCGTCGTCGAGGGCGAGCCGTTGAGGCCCGCCGCCTCCTTGAGCTGGTCGAGGTTCCCGACCGCCCTCACGTAATCGAGGCCCTCGTCCTCGATCAGGCAGAGCCCGGCCGAGTCATAGCCGCGGTATTCGAGACGCTCGAGCCCCTGGAGGAGGAGCCCCTTCGCAGTCCTCGAGCCCACGTAGCCGATGATCCCGCACACTCGAAAACCCCCTCCATGTCCTCGCCGGGGTCCCGACCCGACTGCCTCATTGCCTACCGACTATGCGTCTGAGCCATCTCCGAAAACGGGATCAGAAAACTCGAGCCCGGCCGTCTATCTAGCCGAGCTCTCTCTGAACGAGAGTCACGATCGTATCACAGAGGCGGCGCGCTTCCTCCTCCGTCTCGGCCTCCGCGAGAACCCTCACGACCGGCTCCGTGCCCGATGGACGCACGAGAACACGGCTCTCGCTGCCGAGCCCGGCGCCGAAGTGCTGGGCCTCCTCGAGCAGGCCCGGCGGGAGCTCCTTCGTGCGGACGGCGACGTTTGCCTTCGCCTGCGGATAGCGCGGCATGATCGCGGCCAGCTCGGCGAGGGGAACGGCCTGCTCGACGACGGCGCGGCAGACGAGCAGCCCGGCCACCAGACCGTCCCCGGTGACGTGGCCGTCGAGGTAGAGAACGTGCCCGGACTGCTCGCCGCCGAGCACGCCGCCCTCGGCGCGGAGCGCCTCGAGCACATACCGGTCTCCAACCTCGGTCGTGACGACGCGGATGCCGTTGTCGGCCATCAGGCGGTGGAAGCCGAGGTTCGTCATCTGGGTGACCGCTACGAGGTCGACGCCCAGGTGGAGCGCGAGGATCGCGACGATCTGGTCCCCGTCGACCTCCGCCCCGAGAGCGTCAACCGCGAGCATGCGGTCGCCGTCGCCGTCGAAGGCGATGCCGAGATCGGCGTCCGCCTCCGGCACCGCCCTGGCCAAGGCCCGGAGGTCGGTCGCGCCGCAGCCGTCGTTGATGTTCGTCCCGTCGGGCTCGTCGCCGATGACGGTGACGCGTGCGCCGAGGAGCTCGAAGGCGGCCGGCGCGACCTCGACCATGGCGCCGTTCGCGCAGTCGATGACGACGCGGAGGCCGTCCAGCGGGGCGCCGAAGCGCTCGCAGACGAGGTCGACGTAGCGCCCGGCCTGGCCGGGCGCCTCCCTCACCGACCCGGCGCGGGTGGGGTCGCCGACAGCGTCGAGCAGAGCCTCGATCGCCTCCTCCTCCGCGTCCTCGAGCTTCCAGCCGGCCCGGAAGAGCTTGATCCCGTTGTACTCAGCGGGGTTGTGGGACGCGGAGACCACCGCTCCCGCGTCCTCGGCCAGCATCGCGACAGCCGGTGTCGGGAGCACGCCGCCGAGAACGACGTCGGCCCCGCCAGAGGTCAACCCCGCCGCGAGCGCCTGCTCCAGCGCCGGCCCGGAGGCGCGCGTGTCGCGCCCGATGAGCGTCTCGGCGCCCACGGTCCAGCGGGCGAAGGCGAGCCCGAGCCGCTCGACGAGCCTCTCGGTCAGTTCCCGGCCGACGACCCCCCGTACCCCGTCGGTCCCGAACAGGCGCCGCACGGCCATTAGTGCCTCTCCGGGTGGTGCCCGCCCGACTCTGGCCCGCGAGCACGCGGCGCCGGGGCCCACCCTCTTCCTTTCCAAGGCACCCAGCCTTGGCCGCGGAAGAGTGCGGCCTCCGGCTTGGTGCTCGCGACCCAGAGCTCGGGTAGCACGCCCCGAAGAGGCACCGGCTACCTCTTGGAGAACTGCGGTGCCTTGCGGGCCTTGTGGAGTCCGGCCTTCTTGCGCTCGACGATGCGCGCGTCGCGCGTGAGAAAGCCCTCGCGCTTGAGGATGCCGCGGAGCTCGGGATCGGCCTCGACGAGCGCGCGGGCAATGCCGTGGCGCAGCGCACCCGCCTGCCCGGTCGGGCCGCCGCCGTTGATGCGGGCACGGATGTCGAAACGGCCCTCGACGCCGGCCGCGCGCAGCGGCGCGGTCGCAGTCGAGCGCAGGGCCTCCCGCGGGAAGTAGTCCTCGAGGGAGCGACCGTTGATCCACGTGCCCCCGTCGCCCGGGCGCAGGATCACGCGCGCCACGGAGGTCTTGCGCTTGCCGGTACCCCGGTACTGTGCGATCTTGGACATTAGTGCCCCTCCAGGCAATACGAGCCCTCTTCTGCCCCGCGATCACGCTGCGCCAGAGCCCACCCTCGCCCTTGCCAAGGCTGGCAGCCTTGGCCGCGCGCGAGTGCGAACTCTGGCTTGGTGCTCGCGACGCAGAATCTGGGCTGAATTACCTGAACGGGCACTAGTCCAGTGGAAGCGGTTGCGGGTTCTGGGCCTCGTGCGGATGCTCCGGGCCCGCGTACACCTTGAGCTTCGTGATCTGCCGCCGCGCCAGCCGGTTGCGCGGAAGCATGCCCTTGACCGCCTTGCGGATGACCTCGGTGGGGCGCCGCTCGAGCTGCTCGAGCAGGGTGCGGGAGCGCAGGCCGCCCGGGTAGCCCGAGTGGCGGTAGTAGCGCTTCTGCTCGAGCTTCTTGCCGGTCACGGCGATCTTCTCGGCGTTGACGACGACGACGAAGTCGCCCGTGTCGATGTGCGGCGTGTACTGCGGCTTGCCCTTGCCGCGGAGCGTGTCCGCGATCCGCGTGGCGAGGCGCCCGAGGGTCTGACCCTCGGCGTCCACGACGAACCAGCGCTGCTCGACCTCTTTGGGCTTGGCGGAATAGGTCTTCATCACACAGAAAAGCGGCGGACAGGCCGTCCGCCGAGGGCGGATTCTAGCAGCGTCTAGGAATCGACCGCGGTGGGGCTCGCCTCCACCGGCGCGCCGAACCCGCGGCGGCCGATCCAGGCCGCTGGGAGGACGACGAGCACCGTCGCGCCGATCGCCAGCGCCGCGACGCCGATCGCGGTCAGCGCGTAGCCGCCGAGGAGCGCGAGGCTCGCCCCCGTCATCCCGGAGAGGAGGTCGTTGAAGCCGAGGAGCTTGCCTCGCTCCCAGGGCATCGAGCAGTCTGCGAGCTGCGCCGTCGCGGCGACGAACGAGAGATTCCAGCCGAGACCGAGGCCGAAGAGCGCGATCGCGGTGGCCGGCACGCTCTCGATCCAGAGCAGGCTGACACAGGACACCGCCATCAGGAGCAGGCCGCTCACGAGCGCCGGCGGCCTGCCGATCCGGTCGACGACGTCGCCCACGACGAGGACGAGCGCATACATCCCGAGCACGTGGGCACCGATGATCGGGAAGACCGCCTCGCCGGAGTGGTGATTGTGGTCGACGACGACGGCCCCGGTGAGGGTCATCACGCCCACCATGACGCTGAAGCTCGCCTGGGCGGCCAGGATCGAGGGGATGACTCCGGGCCGGCCGAGAAGCTCGCGCAGGGGCGCCGGCGGCCGGGGCTCGGCGGCCGGCGTCCCGACGGCGAGAAGCTCGGCGATCCGCTTCGGGTCCGGGCGGACGAAGAGGACGAGCACGAGGCCGACGACCATGAACGCGGAGCCGGCGAGCCAGAGCAGCGCGAGGGAGTCGCCGTCCAGGGTCCGCCCCGAGAGAAGCGGGCTGAAGACCACAGGGCCGAGGATCGCGCCGAAGACCGCGCCTGCCACGACGAGCGCGATTCCTCGGGCCCGCCGCTCGGGCGGATACATGTCCCCGGCGGCGGTGCGGGCCAGCAGCGACGTCCCGCCGGCCACGCCGACGAACGCGAGCCCGAGGAAGACGGGAAACGGCGATTCGACGGCGCTCCCGAGCGCGGCGAGGCAGCCCCCGAGGATGCCGACGACGAAGCCCGCCGCGATCACCGGCACGCGCCCGAAGCGGTCCATCGCCCGGCCTGCAGGGAGCGCCGCGAGCGCGCCGGACGCGAGCACGATCGCCGGCCCGAGCCCGAGGAGGCCCCTGACGCCGGTGACGAGGACGAACGTCAGCGAGGCGACCGCGGCCGAGAGCTGGAGCATCCCCGAGTTCGCGGCGAGGGCGGCGGAGAGGAGCGCCGTGTTGCGCTTGATCGGGAGCTGTTCCGGGGCTGCCTGCACGTCGCTAAGCGTACTGGGGCCGATAACGCCGCCGTAACGGCCGGAGCCTTGCGCGCCGTGCGCCGCGGGAAATCACCGCGAGCCGTAGTCCACGAGCGCAGCCTTGAAGGCAGCGGCCCCGCCGTGGCTCGGATGACGCACGTAGGGACCGCCGAGTACCCGGTGGGCGACGCGCCCGACGGCGAGCACGGTGCGCCCGCCTGCGAGCTCGCGGACGAAGGGCAGGCCCGCCTCGATCTCCGCACTCGTCGGCGATCTGTTCGTCTCCGGCCGGCCGGGAAGGTGCGGGTGGGTCGGCACGACGTTCCAGAGGAGGACGTCGTCGGCGAGCCCGAGCTCGTCCAGGGCCCGGTGCACGATCGTGGCCGTCGACTCCCCGGGCGGTTTGCCGCTGAGCTGGCGCTCCGAGGTGAACGGGACGCCGCTCATGCGCGCGCCGCGGTAGCCGGGCGCCTCGCCGACCAGGAGCAGGCGGGCCGGTCGCCGCCGCTCGAGGTACGCGCGAAGCCTCGCCCGGCGCATGGAGGCGCCTTCGCCCTCGCGATAGAAGTTCCACGTCGCGCCGATCCGCGCCGCCGCCAGCTTGCGCACGAAGACTTCGCTCGTCACCGAGGCGCGTAGCCTACCGCCGCGTGCGCCGCATCACCTTCCCGCTCTACGTCGGCGGCTTCCTGGGCCCGTTCGGGGGCGCCATGCTCGCCGCGATCATCCCGAACGTGGCGCTGGGGCTCGACGCCTCCATCGCCCAGGTCGCGGCGGCGATCACGACCTACATGGTCCCGTTCGCGCTGCTCCAGCTCGTCTCCGGCACCCTGGCCGAGCGGCTCGGGCCGCGTCGGGTCGTCCGCACGGGTTACGTCGCCTTCGGCCTCGCGGCGCTGGCGTGCGCCCTCGCGCCCGAGATCTGGAGCTTCCTAGCCGCCCGCGCTGCCATGGGTGCCGCGAACGCCTTTCTCTCCCCGATCCTCCTCGCCGCGCTCTCGGAGGTCGTCGCGCCCGACGTACTCGGGCGCACAGTGGGGACGTTCGCCGCCGCGCAGACGGCGGGGCTCATGCTCGCGCCGGTGCTCGGCGGGCTGCTCGGCGAGATCTCCTGGCGGCTGGCCTTCGTCCTCGTCGCGGTCGTCTCCGTGGCGCTCGCCATCCCGAAGCAGACACTCGGGACGATGGAGTGGCAGCCCCGCTCCAACGGACAGGCCTCGCTGCGAGCCCTCCTCAACCGCTGGATCGCCCTGCTCGCGACGCAGGCGACGCTCGGCTACCTCGGCTTCACCGCGATCGGCTTCGTCCTCGTCCTCGTGGGCGCCGACGAGTTCGGCCTGGGCTCCGGCACGCGCGGCCTCCTGATCGCCGGCTACGGGGTGGGCGGGATCCTGCTCGGCCGCTTCGCCGGAAGCGTCGTCGATCGCGCGGGCCGCCCGGCGTCGGCGCTCGCCGGCGCGATCGCGTGCACCGTCGGCGTGCTCGGCCTGATCGTCGCGCCCAGCGCGTGGAGCCTCGGGCTCGTCTACTTCGGGATCGGCTGCGCGTCCACGTTCGTCTGGGCGGGCTTGAACACGATCGCCGTCGAGTCCTTCCCGGAGAATCGGGCCGGCGCCACCTCCGCGTACAGTGCCTTCAAGTTCGCAGGGGTCGCGATCGCGCCGCTGATCTACGTGCCGCTCTTCAACGTGGACTCCCGTCTTCCGTTCGTCCTCGCCGCCGCGTTCTCGGCGCTCCTGGCCGTGCTCGTGCTTCCCTGGTTCGCGCGCTACTCATGAGGCGCCGCGTCGTCGTTCACGGCCGCGTCCAAGGGGTCTTCTTCCGCGACTCCACGCGCAGGCTCGCGCTCGGGCACGGCGTCAGCGGCTGGGTGCGGAACACGTGGGAGGGCACGGTCGAGGCCGTCTTCGAGGGCCCGCCGGAAGCCGTGGAGCGCCTCGTCGAGTTCAGTCGGCACGGGCCGTCCGGCGCGGCGGTCGAGCGCGTCGAGGTCTTCGACGAGGACGAGGAAGGCCTCGCCGGCTTCGCGGTCCGCTGAGACGGGGAACCTCGCTGCCCCGGCGAGCGTAGAAGCTGCGAGAGGAGGAATCGCATGAAACGAATCCTGATCGCAGCGGTTCTGGTCGGTGCGCTCGTGCAGGCAGGGGCGGCGAGCGCCGGATGCATGGCCACGGTGGGCCTCGCCCCGCCTCCCGCCGGGATCGACCCCGGCACCACGTGGACGGCGGAGCTGACGATTCTCCAGCACGGCATCAACCCGCTTCCGAACGCGGACACCGCCCGTCCGACGCTCACGATCGTGAACGCCGAGACCGGCGCGGAGCGAACGTTCGTCGCCCGGAGCACGAAGGACCCGGCGGTCTTCGTCGCCAAGGTCGTCTTCCCGAGCAAGGGAAGCTGGTCGTACCAGGTGTACGACGACTTCACGAGCGAGGGCGGCCAGCCCGTGCCCTGCGCGCAGACGCACAGCTTTACCGCGGTGAGCGTCGGCGGGGCGCCGACCGGCGGTGGCGGTAGCGAGCCTCCGGCGCCGACGCCGGCGAATCCCGTGCCCGCCGCGGCTCCTGCCGACGGGGGCGAGGGCTTCCCGGTCTGGCCTGTCGTCGGCGGCGCGCTCGCGGCCCTGGCGGCGCTTGGCCTCTCGCTCGCCCTGCTGAGGCGCAGGCGCGGTGCGCACGCCCCCGGGGTGGCGACCCACTAGGCGGGGATCCGACGCATGAGGCCCGCCCCTGCGAGCGGCGCCGTGGCGGCGAGCCCGAAGGCGATTCCCCAGGACGTCGACTCGACGAGGACTGCGAAGAGGGGCGGCGCGACGGCGGAGGCGACGGCAAGGGCCGTCTGCTGGAAGCCGAGCGCCGCCCCCGCTCGGTTCCGTCCGGCGATCTCCGCGGCGGCGGTGAAGGAGAGCCCGTTCCAGGATTGGGAGAGCGCGCCGGCGACGACGAAGACGGGGATGAAGAGCGCGAGCGGCGCCGCCGTGAGCGCGGCGCTCACGGCGATCGCCACCGACAGCGCGAACGCCAGCTTGAGGAGCGGCACGATGCGGGCGCCGACCCGATCGGACCAGCGGCCGGCGACGATCCTGAGGGCCGCGCCGATCACCTGCATGAGCGCAAAGACTCCCGCGGCCGCGGCGGTCGAGAGCCCGCGCACGCCGTGGAGGAAGAGGACGGTGAACGCCATGAGGCTGATCTGCGCCGTGACGATGAGGCCGCTTCCTACAGCCAGGCGCCACATGCGCCCGTCCCGAAGCGGATGGACGATGTCCCCGAGCGGCGGGCCTTCCTCGGCAGGCGCCTCTCGTAGGCCGATTGCCCCGGCGACCGCCGTCGCGAGGCAGGCGCCGGCCAACACGAGCAGTCCGGCGCGCGTTCCCCCGGCAGCGGCGATCGGCGGAAGGACGAGCGCGGCCGCGGCGCCGCCGAGCGGAAGCGCGGTCTGCCGGATCCCCAGGGCGAAGCCACGCTCGGACGGCTGAAACCAGCCGAGGACCGCCCGCCCGCTCGCCGCGTTCACGCTGGCGCCCGCCGCTCCCGCGAGGACGAGCAGGGCGACGAGCGCTCCGTAGGAGGACGAGAGCGCCGCGACCGCCAGCGCCACGCTGGCCGCGGCCAGGCCGGAGGCGAGCACGAGTCGCTCGCCGAGCCGGTCCGTCAGCAACCCCCAGGGGAGCAGCGTCACCACCGACCCGATGCTGACGGCGGCGATGACGACGCCGACCTGGGTCAGCGTCAGCCCGTACTCGTCCCGGAGCTCCGGCGCCAGCACCGGAATCCCGAGGAAGACGGCGGAGTAGCTCGCCTGGGCGACCGTTCCGAGGGCGAGGATCGTCCAGCGGTAGCGGCTCACGGCGCGAGGCTATCCGGCACGCGTCCTGTGGAGGGACCGCCACACGCTCGGCGCGATGCGCCACACGCGGGTGCGACGTTCCTCGTTACGCTGGAAAGCGGGTGGTGGGCCGGGGTGCCCCGAGCGCGAGCGGCAACCGCCCCGGCCGCCGGGGACAGGGCGCCCTCAGGCTGCTAGCCGCAGCAGCCTTCCTTGTACCGGCAGGCCAAGCAGTGCCAGGACGCCTTCGTCCACGTCATCTCGGCGCCGCAGCGCGGGCACGTCGCCTCCGCCGCGGCCTCGTCGGCCGGCAGGCGGCACTCCGCCTGCTCGACCTTCAGCTTCACTCCCACTCGATCGTCGCCGGCGGCTTCGAGGAGAGGTCGAGCGCGACGCGGTTGACGGCCGGGATCTCGTTGATAATCCGGCTCGAGATCGTCTCCAGCAGGTCGTAGGGTAGGCGCGCCCAGTCGGCGGTCATGGCGTCCTCGGACGTGACCGCGCGGATGATGATCGGATAGGCGTACGTCCGCTCGTCGCCCTGGACGCCGACGGAGCGGATTGCAGGCAGGACGGCGAAGCACTGCCACAGCTCGCGGTAGAGGCCGGCGCGGCGCACCTCCTCGAGCAGGATGGCATCCGCTTCCCGCAGCGTCGCGAGCCGCTCCTCCGTGACGTCGCCGATGATGCGGATCGCCAGCCCCGGCCCGGGGAACGGATGCCGCCAGACCATCTCCTCGGGCAAGCCGAGCTCCTCGCCGACGCGCCTCACCTCGTCCTTGAACAGCATGCGCAGGGGCTCGACCAGCTCGAGGTCCATCACGTCAGGAAGGCCGCCGACGTTGTGGTGGGACTTGATCGTCGCGGCGACGCCCTCGCTCGAGCCACCCGATTCGATTACGTCCGAGTAGAGCGTCCCCTGCACGAGATAACGGACGTCGCCGAGGGTGCGGGCCTCCCCCTCGAACACACGGATGAACTCCTCGCCGATCGCCTTGCGCTTCTCCTCGGGGTCGGTGACGCCGGACAGCCGGGTGAGGAAGCGCTCGCGGGCGTCGACGTGGATGAGTGGCACGTGGAAGTGGCGCCCGAACGTCTCCGCGACTTGCGTCGCCTCGTCCTTGCGGAGAAGGCCGTGGTCGACGAAGACGCACGTGAGCTGGTCGCCGACCGCCTTGTGTACGAGGAGCGCGGCGACCGCGGAATCGACCCCGCCCGAGAGGCCGCAGAGCACGCGCTCGCGGCCCACCTGCGCTCGGATGCGCGCAGTCTCCTCCTCGATGACTGCGGCGGCAGTCCACACCGGCGGCGCGTCGGCCACCCGGTAGAGGAAGTTCTTGAGGATTTCGGTGCCGTGCTCGGTGTGCACCACCTCCGGGTGGAACTGAATGCCGTAGAGGCCGCGCGCCGGATCCTCGAAGCCCGCGATCGGGGTCGCCCGCGAGGAGGCGGTCACCCGCGCGCCCTCCGGCGGCGCCGTGACGGAGTCGCCGTGGCTCATCCACCCCACCTGCCCCGGCGGCAGGCCGCCGAAGAGCTCGCTGTCCGCGTCCACCTCCACGTCGGCCCGTCCGAACTCCGCGCCGTCGGTGCGCTCGACCCGGCCGCCGAGGTCCCTGGCCATGAGCTGCATCCCGTAGCAGATGCCGAGCACGGGGACGCCGAGGTCGAAGATGCCGGCCTCGGCCTGCGGCGCGCCCTCCGCGTAGACCGACGCAGGCCCGCCCGAGAGGACGAGCGCGAGCGGTCGCCGGGCGGCGATCACCGCCGGCGAGGTCGTGTGATGGACGAGCTCCGAGTACACCCGGCACTCGCGCACGCGCCGGGCGATCAGCTGCGAGTACTGCCCGCCGAAGTCGACGACGAGGACCGGGCGCTCCTCCGGCGCCGGCTCCGGAGCCGGGAGGGGCACGACGTCGCCCATTACCTCCCCGGCCTGTAGTTCGGCGCTTCCTTGACGAGGGCGACGTCGTGCGGGTGGCTCTCGCGCTGGCCCGCCGCGGTGACCCGGACGAAGGTGGCGGACTTGAGCTCCTCGATCGTGGCGGCGCCGCAGTAGCCCATCGCCTGGCGGAGTCCGCCGACGAGCTGTTGCACGACGTTCCGTAGCGGGCCCTTGTAGGCGACGCGCCCCTCGATCCCCTCCGGGACGAGCTTTCCCACCTCCTCGACGTCCTGCTGGAAGTAGCGGTCGCTCGAGTACCGCGTCCGCATCGCGCCGAGCGAGCCCATGCCGCGGTACTCCTTGAACTGCTCCCCCTGGTGGAAGACGACCTCGCCCGGGCTCTCGTCCGTTCCGGCCAGCAGGCCGCCCAGCATGACCGTGTCGGCACCGGCGGCGATCGCCTTCGCGATGTCGCCGGAGAACTGGATGCCGCCATCCGCGATCACGGGGACGCCATGACGGGCCGCGGCCTGGGCGCAGTCGTAGACGGCGGTGACCTGGGGCACGCCGATCCCGGCGACGACGCGCGTCGTGCAGATGGCCCCTGGCCCCATGCCGACCTTGACCGCGTCCGCGCCGGCCTCGATGAGCGCTGCCGTCGCCTCGGGCGTGGCGACGTTGCCCGCGACGACGGGGACGTCGTAGCGGCCCTTCAGCTCCCGCACGGCCTCGAGCACCCCGACGGAGTGCCCGTGGGCCGTGTCGACGACGAGTACGTCCACCTCCTCGTCCACGAGCGCCGCGGCCCGCTCCAGCCCATCATCCCCGGTACCCACCGCCGCCGCGACGCGCAGGCGACCCTGTTCGTCCTTCGTCGCCAGCGGGTACTGGAGCCTCTTCGAGATGTCCTTGACGGTGATAAGACCCTTGAGCCTGCCGTCGGTGTCGACCACCGGAAGCTTCTCGATCTTGTGCTCGTGGAGGACGGCGCGCGCCTGCTCGAGCGTCGTGCCCACCGGGACGGTGACGAGATCCGCCGACGTCATCAGGTCGGAGACGGGCCGGGCGGTGTCGTCCTCGAAGCGAAGGTCGCGATTCGTGAGGATGCCGACCAGGCGGCCGTCGTCGTCCGTCACCGGGACGCCGGAGATCCGGTACGTCTCCATGATCTGGAGCGCCGCGGCGACGGGAGCGTCCGGCGGTAGCGTGACCGGCTCCACGATCATCCCGGCCTCCGAGCGCTTCACCTTGTCCACCTCGGCGGCCTGCGCCTCGACGGAGAGGTTGCGGTGGACGACGCCGATGCCGCCCTCCCGCGCGAGGCCGATCGCGGTACGAGCCTCGGTGACCGTGTCCATCGCCGCCGAGACGATCGGGATCTGGAGTTCGATCGAGCGCGTGAGGCGAGTCGTCGTCGAGACGTCGCCCGGGAGGACTCGCGACTCCGAGGGAACGAGGAGCACGTCGTCGAACGTCAGCCCTTCCTTGGCGAACTTGCGCTCCAGGGCGAGGAGGCGCTCGATCTCGTCCTGACGCAGCTCGACGCTCAACTTGGAGCGATCGTACCAGCGCCGCCCGCTGGCCTCGCTAGGCTGGCCCGCACACGGTCGGCCACCGAAAGGGGTCTGGGGTGAGGAGATTGGTCACGGCCATTGCGGCCGCGGTTGCTCTCGCCGGCGCGACGACGGCGAGCGCACACGTGTTCACGATCCACGGCGACTGGAAGATCGCGTCGTTCGCAGTCAAGCGCGACGGCACGCTTGGGGGCGCCATCGACGCGTTCGGGCGGCCGGGCAGCCGCGAGCGTCACGGCGTCGCCTGCACGGTTCGCTGGCCGCGGCACGGGCTCAGGATCGGCTTCTACAACCTGGGCGGGCAGAACCCGTGCAGGGGGCAGTTCGGCTTCTTCTCGAACGCGCGCGTCACGGGCCCGCACTGGCGGACGAATCGGGGCCTGGAGATCGGCGACCGACAACGGCGTGTCAGGAGCCTCTATCCGAACGCGCTCTTCCACTCCGGCGAGGAGAGCGTCTTCCCGCCCGGCTGGTGGCTCGTGACGCGACGGTCGCAGGTCGGGACCGGCGGCAAGTACCCGGGTCTCCTCGCGACGGTGCAGGATCGGCGCGTCGCACAGTTCCAGGTCCGCTACCCGGCCGGCGGCGACTAGGAGGGTTTGACGGAATGTTGCTCGTCGCCGGGGTGCGATGGTCGTTCCGAGGCAAGGACGCAGGGCGCGCCCGTAGCGAATGAGCTACGGGCGCGACTGAGGACGCAGTCCTCGGGGC
>Ga0081538_10000854_pt1 | contig 32885 bp, 33 predicted proteins | sample TabmetS5T2R1_FD_71022 | JGI IMG/M metagenome (GOLD analysis project Ga0081538, IMG submission 71022) | Tabebuia heterophylla rhizosphere microbial communities from the University of Puerto Rico - S5T2R1 | ecosystem: Host-associated > Plants > Roots > Rhizosphere ...
AGCCGGCGATAGGCCGTCCCGGTGCCCTGCCCCAGCCCAAGCTTGGGCAGGAACTCGATTGCCTGGGCGGCGCACAGATATTCGATCGCCAGAATGCGCCGCGTGTTGTCAATCACCTTCAGCGCCTTCAGTGCTCCCGGCGTGCCGAGGCTGATGTGATCCTCCTGCTGCGCCGAGGTGACGTAGTTGTCGGCAACGGCCGGCTGGCTGAGCCGCTTATTCTCCGCCGCGAGAGACGCCGCGACATACTGCACGATCATCAGGCCGGAATTGACGCCCGGCTGTTTCACCAGGAACGCCGGCAATCCGCTGGTCGCCGGATTGAGCAGGCGGTCGATGCGCCGCTCCGCGATCGAGCCAAGCTCCGCCACTGCCAGCGCCATCAGGTCGACCGCCATCGCGACCGATTGGCCGTGCGGATGCGCGTTGGAGATCACGCGATAGGAGTCCGGCGTGCCGATCACCAGCGGATTGTCGGTCGCCGACTTGAGCTCGATCACGATCTGCCTGCGCGCGTGGTCGAGCTGGTCGCGGGTCGCACCATGCACCTGCGGGATCGAGCGCAGCGACAGGGCGTCCTGGGTGCGATGGCCGCGGAAATGCGCCATCATTTCGCTGCCCTTGAGCAGGCTGCGCAGCCGCTTGCCGACCGCAACCACGCCGGCATGAGGCTTCAACGCCAGCACTTCCTCGTCGAACGCATCGGTCTGGCCTTTCAGCGCCTCGAACGACAAGGCCGCGATGACATCCGCCCAATCGGCGAGACGCGCCGCTTCCACCACGCCAAGGCACGACAAGCCGGCAAGGCAGCGCGTGCCGTTGACCAGGCACAGCCCGTCCTTCGGGCCAACGTCGATCGCGTGAAGACCGGCAGCCGTGATCGCTTCGCTGGCCGACATGCGGCGGCCGGCATGTTCGACATCGCCGATGCCGAGCAGCGCCAGGCCGATATGCGCGCCGTGCACGATGTAGCCGACCGAACCCTGGCTCGGCACGATCGGATTGATGTTGTGATTGAGGAACGCGACCAGCTGATCGATCACCGCCGGGCTGACGCCGGAATGGCCGTGGCACATATCGTTGACCAGCGCGACCATGATGGCGCGCGTCTCCGATGCGTGCAGCGGCTCGCCGACGCCGCAAGCGTGGCTCAGCAGCGTGTTGCGGGAGATTTGCGCCAGCTCGTTCGGGGCGAGCTTCACGTCGCTCAGCGCGCCGAGGCCAGTGGTAATACCGTAGGCGCGCTCGCCGCTTTTCATGATGCGGTCGACGATGGCGCGGCCATTCTCCAGCTTGGCGCGCGCGGTTGGACCGAGTGCCAGACGCGCGCGGCCGTGGGAGACCGCGGCGATCTCCTCGCAGGTCAGCGGCGCCGCGTCGCGCAGGATGGTGGGTTGGCCAAGCTCTCGAGCCGACATGTCAGATCTCTTGTATAGACAAGTACGTATGACTTACGCCCGGCGCTCTCCGGGGTCAAAGAAAAAGGCCGGTCGCGAGGACCGGCCTGATTGAGAAATTCGAATACGAACCAGAATTAGAACAGACCTTCGACCTCGCCCTTGGGATTGAGCTTGATCGAGTTGGCCGACGGCACGCGCGGCAGGCCGGGCATGGTCATGATCTCGCCGCAGATGACCACGATGAACTCGGCGCCGGCGGACAGCCGTACCTCGCGGATCGGCACCACGTGGTTGCTGGGCGCGCCCTTGAGGTTCGGGTCGGTCGAGAAGCTGTACTGGGTCTTGGCCATGCAGACCGGGTAGTTGCCGAAGCCCATCTTCTCCAGCTCGTGGAAGCGGTCGCGCACCACCTTGTCGGCGATGATGCCCTGCGCGCCATAGAGGCTCTGGGCGATGGTGCGCACCTTGTCCCACAGCGGCATGTTGTCCGGATAGAGATAGCTGAAGCCGCTCCGCTGCTCGGTCAGCTTGACGACCGCGTGAGCCAGCTTCTCGATGCCCGCCGAGCCGTAGGCCCAGTGGTTGCACTCGATCGCCTCGACGCCCAGCTCGGCGCAGATCTGCCGCACCGCGTCGAGCTCGGCATCGGTGTCGGCGACGAAGCGGTTGATGGCCACCACTGGCGGCACACCGAACTTCTTCACGTTCTCGATATGGCGCGCGAGGTTCGACGCGCCCTTCTTCAGCGCCTCGACATTCTCCTTGCCGAGGTCCTCCTTGGCGACGCCGCCATGCATCTTGAGCGCGCGGATGGTGCCGACGATGACCACGGCCGACGGCTTGAGGCCGGCCTTGCGGCACTTGATGTCGAAGAACTTCTCCGCGCCGAGGTCGGCGCCGAAGCCGGCTTCGGTCACCACGTAGTCGGCGAGCTTCAGCGCCGTGGTGGTGGCGATCACCGAGTTGCAGCCGTGGGCGATGTTGGCAAACGGGCCGCCGTGGATGAAGGCGGGGTTGTTCTCCAGCGTCTGCACCACGTTGGGCGCGATCGCGTCCTTGAGCAGCACCGTCATCGGCCCTTCGGCCTTCAAGTCGCGGGCGTAGATCGGCTTCTTGTCGCGGGTATAGCCGACGATGATGTTGCCGAGGCGCTGGGTCAGGTCCTTGAGGTCGCGCGCCAGGCAGAAGATCGCCATCACCTCGGAGGCGACGGTGATGTCGAAGCCGTCCTCGCGCGGGAAGCCGTTGGGCGTGCCGCCCAGCGAGTTCACGATCGAGCGCAGCGCGCGGTCGTTCATGTCCATGACGCTCCGCCAGGCAACGCGGCGGGTGTCAAAGCCGAGGTCGTTGCCCCAGTAGATGTGGTTGTCGATCAGCGCCGACAGCAGGTTGTGCGCGGTCGAGATGGCGTGGAAGTCGCCGGTGAAGTGCAGGTTGATGTCTTCCATCGGCACGACCTGGGCATAGCCGCCGCCGGCCGCGCCGCCCTTCACGCCGAAACACGGGCCGAGGCTCGGCTCGCGCAGGCAGATGATCGCCTTCTTGCCGATGCGGTTGAGGCCATCGCCAAGGCCGACGGTGGTGGTGGTCTTGCCCTCGCCCGCCGGCGTCGGGCTGATCGCGGTGACGAGGATCAGCTTGCCGTCCGCCTTGCCCTGCAGGCTCTCGACGAACTTCATCGAGAGCTTGGCCTTGGTATGGCCATAGGGCAGCAGGTGCTCGTCCGGGATGCCGAGCTTGTTCGCGACCTCGCGGATCGGCTTCATCGTGGCATCGCGTGCGATCTCGATATCGCTGCCCACCTTCTTGTTCATGGACTCGTCACTCCTGCGGCCTTGTGGTTCCCCTGACGCCGCCATTGCTGCAGCGCCTGTCGAAAATCGGCTGAAGCCTATGGAGATTCCCTTGTGATCGAAAGTCTGTCCGCGACGGTTCTTGTCGAAATTCCGGTGTCCAAAGGTCCGAATTCATTGTGCTTTCGGGCGCGGCGCGAACCCCACGGATCGCTAAAACTTCAATTAAATCAAGGCTAAAGCCGGCGGTTTCTTTATCTCTGATTCATGCCGCGTCAATACACTGTCAACGTCCCAGCCGGGTGATTGCCCCGTCCCCCATCGATGCCCGGCTACCGGGCCGCTGTCGCAAGGCAGCGGCCCGTATCATTTGCGCCACGTGCGCCGCAGCGTCCGCACCAGCCATAGGCACAGGACGATCCCCGGGATCAGGAAAACCAACTCGTGCGCCCAAAGCAATACGAACGCCGCTGGCGAGCCGTTGCACGTCGCGCAATCCATTCCGCGGTGCTCCAGGATGAACGCGACACGCAGGATGCTATTCACCAACAACATCGCGGTCAGCGGGATAATGGCCGCAAGCCCCACCCACGGCCACCACCGCATCCGCATCGTGACCATGATCAACGCAGCGGCCCAAAGCGCCATATAGCCCCACAGCGCCAGGCGACCGAGCAGGCTGTCCACCTGCTGGAGATACGAGAAGCCGATCACGGCAACAGCGTAGATGGCGAAGAAAATTCTCATGGCTGCGGATCGCTCCCCGCAAAGCATGATCCGCGTTCCGGATGGCGGAAGTCTGGTGAGTTCGAGGCGAGATTATGCAGGCACTAGGCCAAAGTACTGCGGTACACGCTGGATGCGTCGAAATAATAGATATGCCTTCCACGTCCCAGCAGGCTGTGCTCGAGTAGCTGAGAACCATCCGGCAACAGCATCCGCACTTTCTCGACGCCATTGAGCGCATCGCCATCGAGCGTTCCGAGATAGCCGGTTCCCGGAGGATCCCCATACTGCCCCGATAGAAGCGCCTTCGATCGTGTTACCGCCAATTCGCTACAACCGCGTAGTTCGGTCTTCCAATGGGTCACGCGGAAGTCGCTCGAAACGCGGCAGATGGGAAAATCCGTATAGTAGTACGCAACCGCCTCTGTCCCCGAGACATTGAGCGCATAGCAATCCGCGATCTGCCCGGCGAGGAACTCCCAGACCTTCTCGCCGGTCTCTGAAAAGCAAGCGAGGCCCGCCGCGCCAATCGGCCTTGGCCCCGGACCTCCCCATCCATAGTTACCGAAGACGCCTTCGTCGAAGTATGAGACCCAGATCAGCCCGCGCCGGTCGATGTAGACACGGTTGATGCCGTCACCGAGCAGAATGTTCGAGGTCCTGCCGCTCGCGGGATCGCAAATCACGCCATTGAGATCGAGGTCTGCGCTGTTCCGCCATTGGCACCGTCTCCCGACCACCAGCACCCTGCCGTCCGGGAACACGTCGACCAGCGGATAGGCCAGGTCAAGAAGCGGCAGATCGACGATGTAGTGCCAGTCGTTTCTCACGCCTACCAGGCGAAAGCGCGTCGGCGCATTCATCCGTGTCGGGACAAAGCGCGCCGTCGGCCGGTGGTCGGTGCCGAAGACAGCGTCCTTCGCCTCGAGCTCCACGAACAGGAACAACAGCGTTCCATCGTCCGCAACCGAGCGGGTGACAATCTCGTATTCGCCCGGAAAGGCCGGTGTATCAGCGATCTTCTCGAAGGGGATGGCGTTCATGGAGCGTCAGAACGAAGCGTGGTGGGCGATGACGGACTCGAACCGCCGACATCTTCCGTGTAAAGGAAGCGCTCTACCGACTGAGCTAATCGCCCATTCCGGCTATCATTTAGAGAACTGGAACGAAGGACACAAGTCACGTGAAACGACCCAAACCGAGACCGCCAGCTGACGTGCCGGAAGGCACTGTTTCGTTCGGTGGCCCGATCGGGTGGTTTTCGATCGCATTAATCATAAACACCGAGGCGGTGCCGATCGAGCGCCTTTCGGAGCTCCTACGCTGCCAACCGACCGACTATCGGCAAAAAGGCGTTCCGCTCTTCCGCCCGGACGGAACCGTCAAGCGGATACCGAAGTTCTCCAGCTGGCGACTGAAGCTGCTACCGGACGAGACCGACGAGTGGAACATCTGCGAGGCAGCGAAGCTGCTCCTGGCACGTGTGGCAGACGAGGTTGCGGTTTGGCGTGAGATTACGAGCGATGGCGACGCGCGTCTCTCATTTGGATTGTCGATGGATCAGAGCAATCTCGGATTCATGCTCGATACCGAGCTGATCCGATATCTGGCAGACCGCGGCATCCGGGCCGATTTCGACATCTATACCGAAGACTTCGATCTTCCCTTCGTGCCGCCGCCCGCACGGTCAGAGCGGACGTCGCATTAAACCTGAAAACGAAACCGGCCACCGCTTGGGTGGCCGGTCTGTCATCACTTCGGTGATGGAATCAATCTGTGCCTAGTTGACCGCGTCCTTCAGTCCCTTGCCGGCCTTGAACTTCGGCAGCTTGGATGCCGGGATCTGGATCTCTTCGCCAGTGCGGGGATTGCGGCCCTTCGACTTCGCGCGCTTGGCGACGCTGAAGGTACCAAAGCCGACCAGCCGCACTTCGTTGTTCTTCTTGAGCGCCTTGGTGATGGCGTCGAAGACGGCATCGACCGCGCGGGCTGCGTCTGATTTGGAAAGGCCGGTATCGTCGGCCACTTCCGCAATCAAGTCGTTCTTGTTCACTGGGTACCCCCCTTGCTCTCTGGATCGTTCGAATTGATTGGATTGGTTTTGCCAGGCCCTGAACGCGGGATTTTAGAACCCCGTTTTTAAGGCCGTCAATGCAAGAACCGCGATTATCCCCAGGATAATCGCGGCTCTCAGCACGTTGTCAGATGATTGTTAGATCGAGAAAATGCTGTACGATCAGTGCGTCACGATGCCGACGTCCTCATCGCCTGACTTCTCGCCGACGGGCGTCGCCGGTTCCGCTGGCTCGATCCACTCGATCGGCGTCAGCGGCGCAACGAGCGCACGCTTCAGCACTTCATCGACAGTCGCGGCCGGCACGATCTCCAGACCACGCTTCACGTTGTCAGGAATTTCCGCCAAGTCCTTCTCGTTCTCGGACGGAATGACAACGGTCTTGATGCCCGCGCGCAGCGCGGCCAGCAGCTTCTCCTTCAAGCCGCCGATCGGCAGCACGCGGCCACGTAGCGTGACCTCGCCGGTCATCGCAACATCGCGACGCACCGGAATGCCGGTGAGAACCGACACGATCGTGGTTACCATCGCGACACCGGCGGAAGGTCCATCCTTCGGCGTCGCGCCTTCCGGCACGTGCACGTGGATGTCCTTGCGGCCGAACAAGGTCGGCTTGATGCCGAATTCGGCGGCGCGCGACTTCACGAACGATTCCGCGGCCTGAACCGATTCCTTCATCACGTCGCCGAGCTTGCCGGTGGCCGACACCTTGCCCTTGCCGGGCAGCGTGACCGCTTCGATGGTGAGGATGTCGCCGCCCACCTCGGTCCAGGCGAGACCGGTGACGACGCCCACCATGTCCTTGGCCTCCGCTTCGCCGTAGCGGAACTTCCGCACGCCGGCGAACTTCGCCAGGTTGCGGCGGCTGATCGAGACCTTCTTGAGATTCTTCATCAGAATCTCTTTGATCGACTTGCGCGCCAGGTTGGCGATCTCGCGCTCGAGGTTACGGACGCCCGCCTCGCGGGTGTAATAGCGCACCAGGTCGCGGATCGCGTCTTCCGACACCGTCCACTCGGTCTTCTTCAGCGCATGGTCCTTCATCTGCTTGGGGACCAGGTGGCGGAACGCGATCTCCACCTTCTCATCCTCGGTGTAGCCGGGGATGCGGATGATCTCCATGCGGTCCATCAGCGGCTGCGGCATGCGCAGGGTGTTCGCCGTGGTGATGAACATCACGTCGCTGAGGTCGTAGTCGACCTCCAGGTAGTGGTCGTTGAAGTTGACGTTCTGCTCGGGGTCGAGGACCTCCAGCAGCGCCGACGACGGGTCGCCGCGCCAGTCCTGGCCGAGCTTGTCGATCTCGTCCAGCAGGAACAGCGGGTTCGACGACTTCGCCTTCTTCATCGCCTGGATGACCTTGCCCGGCATCGAGCCGATATAGGTCCGGCGGTGGCCACGCACCTCGGCTTCGTCACGCACGCCGCCAAGCGAGATGCGGATGAAGTTGCGGCCAGTCGCCCTGGCGATCGACTTGCCCAGCGAGGTCTTGCCGACGCCCGGCGGGCCGACCAGGCACAGGATCGGGCCCTTGATCTTCTTCTGGCGCTGCTGCACGGCCAGGTATTCAAGGATGCGCTCCTTGACCTTCTCCAGGCCGTAGTGGTCGTCGTTCAGCACCTTCTCGGCGAGCTTGATGTCCTTCTTGATCTTGGTCGGCTTGCTCCATGGAATGGACAGCAGCCAGTCCAGGTAGTTGCGGACCACCGTGGCTTCCGCCGACATCGGGCTCATGGTGCGGAGCTTCTTGACCTCCGCCGCGGCCTTCTCGCGCGCTTCCTTGGAGAGCTTGGTCTTCTTGATGCGCTCCTCGAGCTCGGCCAGCTCGTCGCGGCCGTCCTCGGACTCGCCCAGCTCCTTCTGGATCGCCTTCATCTGTTCGTTGAGGTAGTACTCGCGCTGCGTCTTCTCCATCTGGCGCTTGACGCGCGAGCGGATGCGCTTTTCCACCTGCAGGACGCCGATCTCCCCTTCCATGAAGGAGAACACCTTCTCCAGGCGCGCCGACACCGACGCGATCTCGAGCAGCTCCTGCTTGTCGGAGATCTTGAGGGTCAGATGCGAGGCAACCGTGTCGGCCAGCTTCGAGGGATCCTCGATCTGGTTGACCGAGACCAGCACCTCGGGCGGGATCTTCTTGTTGAGCTTGATATACTGCTCGAACTGCGTGATCACCGAGCGGGCCAGCGCCTCGACTTCCTTGCCCTCGTTGTCGCTCTCGCCCATCTCGCCCGCGCGGGCGATGAAGAACGGATCGATCTCGGAGAAGTCCTCGATCTTGGCGCGCATGCCGCCCTCGACCAGCACCTTCACGGTGCCGTCGGGCAGCTTCAGCAGCTGCAGCACAGTGCCGACCGTGCCGACCCCGTACATATCTGCCGGGCCAGGATCGTCCTGGGCCGCGTTGCGCTGGGTGACGAGGAGAATCTGCTTATCCTCCTTCATCACGTCCTCGAGCGCGCGCACCGACTTCTCGCGCCCGACGAACAGCGGCACGATCATGTGCGGGAACACCACGATGTCCCTGAGCGGCAGGACCGGATACTTGGGGAGGGTGGGATTTTCTTGCGTCATCGCAATGCAGACTCCAATGCTTCAACAGGCAGACTAGCCCCGCCAGTACCCCCTAGCAACCTCATGACCGGACAAGATTTCCCGGTCGGATCGGGGGCAAACGCGCGCCGTCATTTTCCCTGCACGAACCATGCCGATGGTGGCGATTGCGGACAGGCGCGTCATAACGGCGCACGGTGGCCGGGCGGTTGGCCCGTTGTTCTGTTAACTATCTGGTAAACGGCGCAGGTGCCTTCAAGGTCTGCCTTTCGGCAGCCCCAGGATGCCCAGAATGCAGGGTACGCGGGACTGCTCAGGCGCCGGCCGCGTCGCCGCGACGATCGGTGTAGATGTAGAGCGGCTTGGCCTTGCCCTCGACCACTTCCCGGCTGATCACGATGGCTTCGACGCCGTCCAGGCTGGGCAGGTCGAACATCGATTCCAGCAGGATCGCTTCCAGGATGGAGCGAAGGCCACGGGCGCCGGTCTTGCGGGCGATCGCCCTGCGCGCGATCGCGTTCAGCGCATCCTCGGCGAAGTCGAGACGGACGTCTTCCATCTCGAACAGCCGCTGATACTGCTTCACCAGCGCATTCTTGGGCTCGGTCAGGATCTTGACCAGAGCTTCTTCATCCAGATCCTCGAGCGTCGCCACGATCGGCAGACGACCAACGAATTCCGGGATCAGCCCGAACTTCAGCAGGTCTTCAGGCTCGACCTCGCGCAGCACTTCGCCCGCGCGCCGGTCGTCCGGACCGCGCACATCAGCGCCGAAGCCGATGGCGGAACCGCCGCGGCCGCGCTGCGCGATGATCTTCTCGAGGCCAGCGAACGCGCCGCCGCAAATGAACAGGATGTTGGTCGTATCGACCTGCAGGAATTCCTGCTGCGGATGCTTGCGGCCGCCCTGCGGCGGAACCGAAGCGATGGTGCCTTCCATGATCTTCAGCAGCGCCTGCTGCACGCCCTCGCCCGACACGTCGCGGGTGATCGAGGGGTTGTCCGACTTGCGGCTGATCTTGTCGACCTCGTCGATGTAGACGATGCCGCGCTGCGCGCGCTCGACATTGTAGTCGGCGGACTGCAGCAGCTTCAGGATGATGTTCTCGACATCCTCGCCCACGTAGCCGGCTTCGGTCAGCGTGGTGGCGTCGGCCATGGTGAACGGCACGTCGATGATGCGCGCCAGCGTCTGGGCCAGCAGCGTCTTGCCGCAACCGGTCGGGCCGACCAGCAGGATGTTCGACTTGGACAGCTCGACGTCATTCTGCTTCCCGACGTGGGCGAGCCGCTTGTAGTGGTTGTGCACGGCGACGGAGAGCACCTTCTTGGCGTGCTCCTGCCCGATCACGTAGTCGTCCAGGACCTTGCAAATGTCGCGCGGGCTCGGAACACCGTCACGCGAGCGCACCAGGGTGGTCTTGTGCTCCTCACGGATGATGTCCATGCACAGCTCGACGCATTCATCGCAGATGAAGACGGTCGGGCCGGCGATCAGCTTGCGAACCTCATGCTGGCTCTTTCCGCAGAACGAGCAGTAGAGGGTGTTTTTTGAATCGCTGCCGCTGGACTTGTTCATTCGCTATCCGTTCGCACCACGCCGGGGCCGGATTCGGCCCCTCGGATGCCATGTTAGCCTTGGAAAATTCGTCCGCACAACGGCTTTATGCCGCCGCGCGCCCGCCAGGACGCCCGGGCCCGCCGCACTGTGGCGCCGGACCAATATACGACACTGGTTCGGGGCCCGCGATTACCCGATCGGCCTATTCCAAGCCGAATCAAGCCTAGGCCCGGTATGGTGACCAAAGGGTTAAGAACTGGATTTCGAGCCCGGCTCATCGCTCTTCGGACGCTCGGCAATGACCTCGTCCACCAGGCCGAATTCCTTGGCCTCCACTGGGGTCATGAACCGGTCGCGCTCCATCGCGTCCTCGATCGTCTTCAAGTCCTGCCCGGTGTGCTTGACGTAGATCTTGTTCAGCCGGTCACGGGTCTTGATGATCTCCTTGGCGTGGATCTCGATGTCCGTCGCCTGGCCCTGGAAGCCGCCCGAGGGCTGATGGATCATGATGTTCGAGTGCGGCAGGCTGTAGCGCTTGCCCTTGGCGCCGGCGGTCAGCAGCAGCGAGCCGGCAGACGCCGCCAAGCCGACGCAGATGGTGGAGATGTCCGGACGGACGTACTGCATGGTGTCGTACATCGCGAGGCCCGAAGTCACCACGCCGCCCGGCGAGTTGATGTAGAGCGAGATCTCCTTGCTGGGGTTCTCTGACTCCAGGAACAAAAGCTGGGCGCAGACCAGACTGGCCATGTGGTCATTCACCGGCCCGACCACGAAGATGATCCGCTCCTTGAGCAGCCGCGAATAGATGTCGAAGGCCCGCTCGCCGCGCGCGGTCTGCTCGACCACCATCGGCACCAGCATGTTGTTGTAAATCTCGATTGGGTCGCGATCTCTGATCATGTAGCCCTCGTCAAAACGCTGTGGTCCGGCCCGACGGTCGAATCATGGGCCGGCGAATCATCGTATTTTGCGCCGATCATACGCCGCGTCCCGCCTCGCGCAATCGCGCTGCGATCAGGCGGCGGCTTCGCCTTCCTTGCGGAACTCGTCCGGGCTGGTGCGACGCTCGGACACCTGCGCGAGTTCCAGGATGAAGTCGATGACCTTGTCCTCATATATGGGCGCGCGGAGCTGATTCAAAGCCTCCGGCGACTTTTGATAATATTCGATCACCTGCTTCTCCTGGCCCGGGAAGCGGCGGGCCTCGGTGATGATCGCGCGGGTCAAATCATCATTCGGAACCTGGATATTGTTGGTGCGGCCGACTTCCGACAGCAGCAGGCCGAGCTTCACGCGGCGCTTGGCGATATCACGGTACTCGGTCTTGAGCTGCTCCTCGCTCTTGCCCTTGTCCTCGGCATCCAGGCGGTCGGCCTTCATGTCCGCCTCGATCTGCTTCCAGATCGCCTCGAACTCGGCCTCGACCAAGCCTTCGGGCAGCGTGAAATCGTGCTTGTCGGCGAGCTGGTCGAGCAGCACGCGCTTGAGGCGCGCGCGACCGGCGAGGCCGTAGTCGCGCTCGATCTGCTCGCGCACGCGCTTGCGCAGCCCGTCGAGGTTGTCGGCGCCGAGCGCCTTCGCCATCTCGTCGTCTATCGGCTGGTCCTTGAGCTGGCTGATCTGCTTCACCGTGACGTCGAACTCGGCCGGCTTGCCCGCCAGTTCCTTGTTGCCGTACTCCGCAGGGAAGGTCACTTGCACGACCTTCTTGTCGCCCTTCTTCAGGCCGACCAGCTGGTCTTCGAAGCCCGGGATAAACATGCCGGAGCCGAGCTCCAGGTGGAAATCCTCGGCCTTGCCGCCGTCAAACTCCTTGCCGTCAACGCGGCCGACGAAGTCGATGTGCACGACATCGCCCGACTTCGACGCGTAGTCGTCCGGCGCGTTCTCCGGCTTGCGCTGGCGCTTCGCCAGGCGCTGCAGGCTCTCGTCGATCTCGGTGTCCGGCACGTCGACGACAGTGCGCTCGAGCTTGAGAGTCTTGAAATCGACCGGCGTGATGTCCGGGATCACTTCCATCGCGACGCTGAACTCGAGGTCCTTGCCGTCCTCGAAGCTCACGATCTCGACCTTCGGCTGGCCGGCCGGGCGCAGGTTGCGCTCGTTGAGCAGCTGGTGCGAACCCTCATGCACCGTCTTCTCCAGCACCTCGCCCATCACCGACTTCTCGTAGCGCTGCTTCAGCAGCTGCAGCGGCACCTTGCCTGGACGGAAGCCCGGCATGCGGATCCGCTCGCCCAGCTCCTTGAGGCGCGTCTCGATCTGTCCCTGGAGCGCGTCCGCGGGGACGACGACCTTGTATTCACGCTTGAGGCCGGTGGCGTTGGTTTCGGTGATCTGCATGGAAAGGCTCTATCCGCTGATTGCTCGTTGTTGGCGGTTCCGGCAAAGGCGACGGCACGGGACAGTCGAGTGGTGCGGGCGGAGGGACTTGAACCCCCACGACTTGCGTCACTGGAACCTAAATCCAGCGCGTCTACCAGTTCCGCCACGCCCGCCCGGCGTTGTGTCTTAAGGCGCCATCGCGGGTTGCCGCCCCGCATTGTCGGGCGCGGATGTATCCCAGGCGCGGCGTCGGCACAAGGAAAAAGGCCGAATCCTGGCGCTTGGCCGGCTGGTTGGGTGGCTTGGGAATTAACCCTTTTGCGCCAGCGCCTTGGCCAGGGCGGCCGGCAGCCGGTCCGGCAGGTCCTCGGCGATCAGGCCGATCCCGAAGCTTTCCGCCGCCTGGCCATGCAGCCAAGCGCCCATGGCGGCAGCCTCGAAGGGTGGCATCTGGAGCCCCAGCAGGCCGGTGATGACCCCGGCCAGGACGTCCCCGGAGCCCGCGGTCGCCAGCGTCGGCGGCGCTCCAGCGGCCACGATGCTGCCTCTATCCGGTGACGCTATGACCGTGTCGGAGCCTTTGAGAACGATGGTGCAACCAGTGCGCTGGGCGGCCTCGAGGGCGCGCTCGATCTTGCTCGGCCGCGCCACCAGGTCGGGGAACAGGCGTCCGAACTCCCCTTCGTGGGGCGTCAGGACGATATCGGGCCGGCCCTGCACCAGCCGGCTGTGGCCGGCCATCACTGTCAGGCCGCCGCCGTCGATCACCGTGGGCCGGCTGAGTGCCGTGCCAGTGCGCACCAGGTCCGCAGTCGCGCCGTCCGGCTCCAGGCCGCTGCCGACCAGGATCGACGTGATCCGCTCATCGCCCGCGATCCCGGCAAAGGCCGCGAGGTCGCCGGCCTTGCGCACGATCGCGCCGGGCTGAGCGGCAGCGTAGACCGGCCAGGCCTCCGGCGGCACCGCCAGGGTCAGGAGCCCGATGCCCACCCGCCGCGCCGCATGCGCCGCCAGACGCGCCGCGCCGGTCATGACTGCGCCGCCGGCGATCACAGCATGGCCGCGCCGATACTTGTGATGCGTCGGCTTTGGCACCGGATAATCCGAAGCCCACGGCGCTGGCTGGTTCAGCCAACAGGCCGGCTCTGCCGCGGCAAGATCGGCGGCCCCGAATCCTACATCGGCCACCACGACCTCACCGCATTGCGCCGCGCCCAGCTGCAGCACGTGACCCAGCTTGCGCCAGTTGAACGTCACCGTGAGTTCGGCCTCGATCGCCGCGCCCATGATCCGTCCGTCGTCGGCATGCACGCCGCTCGTGATATCGACCGCGACGACTGTTGCTGCCGAACGATTGACCGCTTCGATCAGCGCGGCGGTCTCGCCCTCCAGCGCGCGATCGAGGCCGATGCCGAACAACGCGTCCACGACGATCGCGGATCGATCGAGCGCTTCAATCGCGGCGGCATCGGGCTTCTGCACATCGCCATGCCACAAGGCTGCCGCGCGCGCCGCGTCGCCGCCGTATTCGGATTTGCCACGCATGGCGTGCACCGTCACCCGATAGCCTGCGGCGCGCAGCGTGGCAGCAGTAATGAAGCCATCGCCGCCGTTGTTGCCAGGCCCGCACAGCACATGCACGTCGCCGACGCCATCCACCGGCCAACGCGCGATGATCGCGTCGGCCACCGCGACACCGGCGCGACGCATGGCCTCGAAGCTCGGCAGGCCGCGCGCGAACGCAGCCTGTTCGGCGGCGCGCATCTGCGCTCCGGTCAGCAGCGCCAAATCGGGATGATCGCCAAGCTGCATCGGTCGGCTCACCTCGCTGAAATGAGAAAGGTGGCTAGTTGAGGACTGGCCGGCAGAACTGATCGCCGAACCGCGCCCTGATGTCCTCGCACGCTTTCTGCGCGTCGCCAAGGCTCTCGAACGGGCCGGCGAAGACACGATAGAGCGAGCCTTTCGCTTCGCCCAGGAAATAGCGACGGAGATCCAGGTCGAGCTTCTTGAGCAGGCTCGGATATTGCACCGTCAGCTTGTTCCAATAGGAGCGCGCATCGCCCTCCTGCCCGGATTCATAGAGCCAGATGCGATAGATCTTCACATCTCCGGTGAGGGATTCAGCCGCCGGCAACTCGGCCCGCGGATCGTTCGGATCGAGCGCGAGCGTGCCCTCGCCGGTCGGATTGGGCGGCGTCGCCTCCACCGGCTTTTCCACCTGCGCCTCTTCCGCTGCCTGCTCCTTTGGTGGCGGGGCTGCTTCCGCGGGTGCTTGCCCTGTGGTGGCTGCCTCCACGGGCGGCGCCTCCGGCGCGGGCTCTTGCTTGGCTCCGTCTGTGGGCTGGTTTGCAGCCTGCTCCATCTCGTCGGGTGCAGCGTTCTGCGATTCCGCCGGTGGGTTTTCTGTCTTTGCTTGGTCCGGCGGCGTTTCGGTCTTCTGGGCCTGCTGATTGTCGGCCTGTTGATTGCCGGGCGGCGCGCCTTCCTCGACCACGGGCGTGGAACTCACCGCCGCCTTGTCAATCGCCGCCAGCTCCTTGCGCGCGGGTTCGAAGCCGGCGGTGGCGGCGCGGTCGTACCATTGCCGCGCGGCGTCCATGTCCTTCGACACGCCGGTGCCGTCGCGATAGAAGCCGGCGATCGCGAACTGCGCTTCGGGCAGGCCGCTCTCCGCCGCCTGCAGCAGATGCTCCGCCGCCTTCTTCATGTCCTTCTTGACGCCGACGCCGGCGGCATATTGCAGGCCGAGATTGAAGCGCGCGGTGGTGTTGCCGGCCTCCGCCGCCTTCGACCACAGCTCGATCGCCTTCGGCACATCCTGCTTGATGCCACGGCCGTCGGCATAGAGCCGCGCGAGGTTGTTGACAGCGGGCGCGTAGTTCTGGTCGGCGGCCTTCTGGTACCACTCGGATGCTGCCTTCGGATCAGCATAGGGCACGCCCTGCCCCAGTTCGTACAACATGCCGAGTCCGTGCTGCGCATGCGCATCGCCCGCCTTCGCGCTCTCGATCCATTCGGAGAAGGCGCGGCTGTAGTCCTTGCGGTTGAAAGCGGCGAGCCCGGCCGCATAGTCGGCAAGAGCGGCGGACGACAGCAGCAGGATCGCAGCCCCGGCCGCCAGGCATGGGCGCCAGGGACGCATGGCACGCGACGCTCGAAACATCCCCCTCAAGCCCCGAATCGTGGTGCGAATCGCCATGACAGCACTATGCGCCGCTGGATTTATGCGTGCAACGCAGGGCCATTGCACGCTAGTTGGGCGCCGGCTCGCGCGTGCCGGCGATGATCGGCACGGGACCGGCGATCGGTCCGGCATGGTGATGCACCATGCGCCAGATCTTGCCGGCGCGCACGAACAGGTTGGTGGCGATGAAGCCGTGGCCGGAAACCGATTCCAGGCAGCACACGATTCCCATGTCGCCGATGAGATCGCGCGCGAGCACGCGATGCGCGATCGGCATCGCCCCGGCATTGGTGAAGATCTCTGCCCAGCTGCGCAGCACCGCCTCGCGGCCGTGGATCGGCTGCCAACCCGGATGACAGCAGAACACCGCATCGCTGTCCGCCCACAGCTCCGACATCTGGTCGATGTTCGCGGTCGAGAACGCATCGTAAAACGCACTGTTCGCGAACTCGATGGCGGCCAATGCGCTCATGCTCACTACTGCTGCCGTTGGGATTCGTTGTCGGGGCCATCATTTGGCCCATCGTTGCCCGGATCGCCGATCGGCGGACCTGCTGACTCCGGCGACTGCGGAATGTAGTCCCTCGGCATTGCCCGCAAGCCCGCGACCGAGGTTGCGCAGCCAGACGTGACGTTGATCCGCTGTCCGGCATTAACCGCCACGGTGCTCGGCGTGTTGCAGGCAAGCACGTCCACCGCGCCTTCGATCACGTTGACCTCGGTCGCGCCGTCGGCCGAGACGAAGATCACCAGGTGCGTGCCGCGAATGGTCATGGTCGCGGTCGGCGTGACCAGCTTCACGTTCTCCTTGTTCTTGAGCTCGCCGCTCTGGTAGCGGAACGCGCCGATCCGGAGCGACAGCTGGCCGCCGCCGGTCGCCGTGCCAGGATCGTAGACGAACTCGTCCAGCCGCACCTCGCCGTTCGGCCCGACCACCAGATGCGTGTTGTCCAGGAACTGCAACTCAGTCGAACCGCGGACACCGGTCTTCACCAGTTCCTGGGAGTACACTTCGTCCTGGAAATAGATCTCCCGGGTCGCTTCCTGATCGCCCGCCGCGGTCGCACCGCGATAGGTGCGCTGAATGACCGCACCGATCTCGGGAGCCTGGGCGGAGGCCAGTTGGGCCGTGTCCAGGACGGCGATGGCGGCCACCATCATCCAAAGCGTCCGACAGATCCATGTTCGCTTCATCGCACTCAGCCCTCTTTCCGCGCTGCTTCCGGCTCGCGATTCGGCCGAAAAGCTCAAGCAAAATATATACTTACCGTAAAGATAAACCTAGCGGGAAGGTCGCGGCGGCGGTCATAGGGCTGGAACCGAGCGCGTAAGCTGCGACATGACGCCGGCTGCGCGCGAGCCGGAAAACACAGTTAACTCAAAGACCTAAGCGAGCCTTGCGCAGCGCGTTCGGCGCTGCAACATTGGCCGAACGGGAGGAGCGATGATCGGACGATTGAACCACGTGGCCATTGCGGTACCGGACCTGGCAGCCGCCTCCGCGACCTACGGCAATGCGCTGGGCGCCAAGGTGTCGGCGCCGATCCCGCAGCCGGCGCACGGCGTCACGGTGGTGTTCGTCGAGCTGCCGAATACCAAAATCGAGCTGCTCCATCCCCTGGGCGACAACTCGCCGATCAAGGCTTTCCTGGAGCGCAACCCGAGCGGCGGCATCCACCACGTCTGCTACGAGGTGGAAGACATCTACGCCGCGCGCGACCGCCTGAAGGCGGAAGGCGCCCGCGTGCTGGGCGACGGCGAGCCGAAGATCGGCGCCCATGACAAGCCGGTGTTGTTCCTGCATCCCAAGGATTTCTACGGCACCTTGATCGAGCTCGAGCAGGCGTGACGTGAGCTACTGGTTCTCGCAGGCCGCGATCTTCCTGCTGATCTGGTTCGTGATCCTGTTCGCGGTCCTGCCCTGGGGCGTGCGGCAGCAGACCGACACCGAGCCCGGCCACGATCCCGGCGCGCCGGCCAACCCGCAGCTTGGCCGCAAGGCGGCGATCACTACTGTCATTTCCTTGCTGGTGTGGGGCGTCTATTTCTACGTGACGCAGATCCTCGGATTCTCGCTGCTCGCGCTCACGCAGACCGGAAGCTGATCATGACCACGTACTACTGCGACGTCGCGCCCGGCCATGAGTGGCACGGGCCCTACCATGAATCGCACTACGGCTTTCCGATCGCCGATGACGATGAGCTGTTCGAGCGCCTGATCCTCGAGATCAACCAGGCGGGGCTCAGCTGGCTCACCATCCTCAAGCGCCAGGATGCGTTCCGGAAAGCGTTCCGCGGCTTCGAGATCGAGAAAGTGGCGCGCCTCGGCGCGCGCGACGTCGAGCGGCTGATGAAAGACGAATCCATCATCCGCAACCGCATGAAGATCCAAGCGACAATCGAGAACGCCAAGCGCATCAAGGCCATCCAGCGCGACATGGGCTCGTTCGCCGAGTGGCTGAAGTCGCACCACCCCAAGCGCAAGGACGAATGGGTCAAGCTGTTCAAGAAGACCTTCGTCTTTACCGGCGGCGAGATCGTCGGTGAGTTCCTGATGAGCATCGGCTATCTGCCCGGCGCGCATCACGCCGGCTGCCCGACCTACAAGCGTATCGCAAAGTTGAAGCCGGCCTGGGCCGACGCCGAGAAGAAGGGCTTCCGCTACTCGGAGGGCTGAGGCTGGACCGACTTGTTGTCGGCCTCATCCAACTCGGCCTCGAGGTCCGCTTCCTGTTTCGCGCGCCGCTTCTCGACCATCCGGGCCAGGACGATCGAAATCTCGTAGAGCAGGATCAGCGGCACCGCCAGGCTGATCTGACTGATCACATCAGGGGGCGTCACGATGGCGGCGACGACAACCACCAGCACGATCGCATAGCGCCTCTTGGCGGCCAACCCCGCCGAGGTGATGAGGCCAACACGGGCCAGCAGCGTGAGCAGGACCGGCAACTGGAAACACAGGCCGAACGCAATGATCATGCTCATCGCCAGGCCGACATATTCGCCGACCCTGTTCTCCATCTCGACGGGCAGCCTGCCGTCGCCGCCGAGTTCCTGGAAGCTGCCTGAGAACTGGATCATCCAGGGGAATAGCACGTAGTAGAAGAAAGCCGCGCCGAGCAGGAACATGAAGGGCGTCGCCAAGAGGAAAGGCAGGAACGCCTGCCGCTCGTTCTTATAGAGGCCTGGTGCCACGAACGCCCAGATCTGCCCGGCGATGATGGGGAACGCGACGCAAAGAGCGCCGAACGCCGCCAGCTTCACCTGGGTGAAGAACGCCTCGAGGAGGCCGGTGTAGATGAACCTGCCCTGGTCATGCAGGTAGTCCGCAAGCGGCACGGCCAGGAAGTTGAAGATTGGCGTGGCGAAACTGTAGCAGGCGATGAAAGCGACAATGAACGCCGCCAACGAATAGAGCAGCCGCCGGCGCAGCTCGACTAGGTGCTCGAGCAGCGGCATTTTCTTTTCGTCTTCGGCGCCGGCCATGAAACTATACTTTCGCCTCGGCCTTGGGAGCGTCGCCGGCTGGTTCGCCTTCTATCGCGGGCTCCGGAGCGGGAATCGCCGGAGCCGGCGCCGCGGCTGCGATCGGTGGTGACTGAGGGATCGGTCCGACGGGCGAAATCTGCCGCGTCTCCTTCAGTTCCTTCTCGACGCCGGTAACCGATGATTTCAGTTCGCCGGTCGGATCGACCACATTCTCGATCGCCTTCGAAATCGATCCCTTGCCGATAGACTGCGCGGCCTTGCGGGCGTCATCGAGTTCGGCCTCGCGCACGATCTCGTTGACGCCGCTCTGGAATTCGCCAGCGAGCTTGCGCGCCGCCTTGGTCAGGTTGCTGATGGTGCGGAGCGCATTCGGCAGCTCCTTCGGTCCCAGCACGACAAGAGCGACCGCTCCGACGACCAGCAGCTCGCTCCAGCCCAGATCGAACATGAACTACGCCTTCCAACCGGGGTCGGCCGCAAACTACGAGCGGTCGATGACGCTCTGCTGCTTGTCGGTGTTCTCGGCCTGGGCCTGCTCGCCATCCTTGGGCTCTTTCAGGCCCTTGCGGAAGGCGGTGATGCCCTGGCCCAGGTCCTTCATCAGGCGCGGAATCTTACCGCCGCCGCCGAACAGGACGAGAATGATGGCTAGGACGATCAGCCAATGCCAAATGCTAAAGCTCCCCATTCGGGCTCTCCTTGGGTTTTACGCGGGCGGACTATCGCAGAATGACCCTGGGGCTGCAACAAGCCGCTGCACGCTATTTCGATTGAATTACGGTCGTATAAGCCTTTGGATTTTCACGTTTCCGGGAACATGAGAATCGCATCCGGCGGAACCTTCAGGATGACCCGCTCGCCCGCTCTCGGCGGACGACCATGGAGCCGGACCGACAGCTTCACGTCTCGCCCTTCGGCGTCCCGCACCGGCACATGCACGACCCAGCCGGTCCCAAGAAAATGGGTATCCTGCACCTCAACAATCAAGCCGTCCGCTTCGTCGCCCCGCGCGTGCGACAAGGTGACGGCTTCCGGGCGGAAGCTGACGACCACGCGCGCACCCTCGGCTTGCCCGGGCGCGCTCAATCGCCCAAGCGGGCTCTCCACATGGCCGCCCCGCACCACGCCGCGCAGCTCGTTGACCCGGGAAAAGAAGCTGGCCGCGAACAGATCCGTTGGCCGGTAATAGAGTTCCTGAGGCGGCCCGCTTTGCACGATCTTGCCGGCGCGCATCAGGTAGATGCGGTCGGCCATGAAGAGCGCCTCTTCCGGATCGTGGGTGACCAGCAGCGCCGCCGTCCCGTTCCGCCGCAGCAAGCGCAGCGTGTCGTCCCGCACCTGCTCGCGCAGGCGCTCGTCGAGGCCGGAGAAGGGTTCATCCAGCAGCAGCACCGACGGCTCCGGCGCCAGCGCGCGGGCCAGTGCCACCCGCTGCTGCTGTCCGCCGGACAGGGCATGGGGATAGGCATCGATGTAGCTGTCCATCTCCACCTGGCGCAGCACGTCGCGCACGCGCTTGTCGCGCTCCGCCGGCGCCAGCTGGGCGAGGCCGAAGGCGACGTTGCCGGCGACCGTCAGATGCGGGAACAGCGCGAAATCCTGGAACACAAGCCCGATATGGCGCCGTTCCGGCGGCACGCGCACCCGCGTGGCCGGATCGCCCACCACGTCGCCGCGCATGGAGACACGGCCGCTCTGCAGCGTCTCGAGGCCGGCCGCCAGCCGCAGCACGGTCGACTTGCCGCAGCCCGATGGGCCCACCAGGCACACCACCTCGCCCGCCTTCACCGACAGCGAGACGCCGTCGACCGCGCGCACGCGCTCGTAGTCGTGCTCGAGGCTCTGCAGCACCAGGGCGTCCTGCGGCTGCATCACTGATCCTTCTGCGCGCCGGGGCGCGCCGCGCGGATCGCGCGCGACAGCAGATAGACCGGCAGGATGCCGACCAGCCCGATCGCCAGCGCCGGTCCCGCCGCCTCCACCAGCCGCTCGTCGGAGGCGAGGTCGTAGGTGCGCGTCGCCAGCGTGTCGAAGTTGAACGGCCGCAGCACCAGCGTGGCCGGCAGTTCCTTGAGCACGTCGACGAACACCAGGATCGCAGCGGTCAGCAGCGTGCCGCGCATGATCGGCAGATGGACGAGCCCGAGCGTCTGGCTGGGCGAGCGCCCGAGCGAGCGCGCCGCCAGGTCCATGCTGAGCGTGATCTTGCCGAGGCTCGCCTCGACCGCGCTGAAGCTGATGGTGAGGAAGCGCGTCAGATAGGCGTAGGTGACTGCGACCAGCGTGCCGGTGAAGACGAGGCCGATGCTCCAGCCGAACTGTGCCTTGGTCCAATTGGCGAGCGCATGGTCGAGCGCCACCAGCGGCAGCAGCACGCCGATCGCCAGCACGGTACCTGGCACCGCATAGCCGGCGCTCGCAACCCGCGCCGCGATCCTGGTCGCGCGCGTCGAATGCAGCCGTAGGGCATAGGCAAGCAGCACCGCGACCGACAGGGTCAGCACCGCCGCGATCGCGGAAATCACGAACGAGTTGCGCAGCACGCCGAGGAACTGCGCGTTGTTCCAGAATTCCGGACTGCTCAGGGCCCAGTGCAGCAGCATGGCGGCCGGCAGCGCGAAGCCGAGCACGACCGGCAGCGCGCACCCGGCGATCGCGCCGAAGGCCGCCCAGCCTTGCAGCTTGTAGCGCGGCAGCGGCCGGTAGCGCGCCGTGGAGTGCGCATAGCTCGCCCGCCCGCGCGACCAGCGCTCGATCGCCAGCAAGGCGAACACGAACAACAGCAGGATGACCGCGATCTGCGAGGCCGCGACCGGATCGCCCATGCCGCGCCAGACGCGGAAGATCCCGGTCGCGAGCGTATTGATGCCGAAATAGGAAACGGTGCCGTAATCGTTCAGCGCTTCCATCAGCGCCAGCGCAACGCCCGCCACGATGGCGGGGCGCGCCAGCGGCAATGCGACGCGGCGGAAGCTGCTCCACGGCGAGCAGCCGAGGGTACGGCTCACCTCCAGCACGCAGACCGACTGCTCGAGGAAGGCGGCGCGCGCCAGCAGATAGACATAAGGATAGAGCACCAGCACCAGCATCAGAATGGCGCCGGGCAGCGAGCGGATATCCGGCAGCCACCGCAGCCCGTCCGGATCGCCGATCGTCTCGCGCAGGGTGGTCTGCACTGGACCCGCATAGTCGAGCAATCCGGTGTAGGCATAGGCGATCACGTAGGCGGGGAACGCCATCGGCAGCAGCAGCGCCCAGTCGAACAGGCGCCGTCCAGGAAAGCGGCACAGCGTGGTCATCCACGCCGCCGGCACGCCGACGATCAGCACCCCGACGGTCACGCCGCTCATGATCAAGAAGGAGTTGACGACATAGTCGCCAAGTACCGTTTCGACCAGATGCTCCCAGATCTCGCTGCGCGCGCCGAAGGCGCTGATGAGGACGGAGACGACCGGGGCCGCGATCAGCGCCGCCAACGCACAGGCGGCAATGGTCCAGCGCGAGGGCCAACTCCAATGGCGCGCACCGAAACGAACCGAAGTGGCGGCTTGCGGTTGCGACGTCAGGCTCACGTTCCGTCCAGGGCGGCTCAGCCCGCCAAAGGGTTCAAGGGCGCCGGCATCGACCGGCGAGCGCGCCCCTCGACCCTAGTGCGACTTATTCTGAATTGCAATTCGGCGGGGTTGGCCTATTCGGACTGTGCCGCAGCCTTGGGCTTGCGGGACCCGGACACTTCGTCGCTGTCCTCGTCGGCCGGGGTCTCGCCGTCCGCCTCGCCCTCGGATTCAGCAGTGTCCTCGGTGGTGTCCTCGAAGTCTTCGTCCTCGTCGTCGAAGTCTTCGTCATCATCGTCGTCGAAGTCCTCGCCGTCGTCAGTGTCTTCGTCCCCATTGTCCTCGGCCCCAGCGCTGGCCTCAGCCTCGGCACCGCCTTCCGCCTCCGCGCGGCGCAGGGCCTCGGCCTCGTAGGCATCGTCGGCCGCCTGGGCCTCCGGATCGTCCTCGTTCCGCTGGGCGAGCATGTCGGAGATGTTGCCGTCCTCATCCTCTTCCTCGGCCACCGGCGCACCGTTCGGCAGGCCCTGGGTGCCCAGGGTCGCGACCGTCGCGCGCGCATCGAGCAGGCCGGCAGCCTTCAGCTCCTCGACGCCCGGCAGGGCATCGCAGCTCTCGAGCCCGAAATGCTCCAGGAACGCATCGGTGGTCGCCCAGGTGACGGGGCGGCCCGGCGTCTCACGCCGCCCCTTCGGCTTGATCCAGCCAATCTCCAGCAGCATGTCGAGCGTGCCAGCGGAAACGACCACGCCGCGGATCTCTTCGATCTCGGCGCGCGTCGCCGGCTGGTGATAGGCGATGATGGCAAGGGTTTCGATCGCGGCGCGGCTCAGCTTGCGCACGACCTCCTTCTCGATGTGGAACTTGGAAGCAAGGTCCGGCGCGGTGCGGAACGCCCAGCGGTCATCGAACGCCAGCAGATGGACGCCGCGGTTGGCGTAGAGATCCTTCAGCTCCTGCAGCAGGCCGTTGATGTCGGCGCCTTCGGGCATGCGGCCCGCCAGCTCCTTCTCGGCCAGGGGTTCGGTCGCGGCGAACAGGATCGCCTCGAGCAGACGCAGTAGTTGAAAGCGATCGTCGGTCATTGCAGTCCTTCGGTGTTCACAGTCTCGGCCGCGGCGAGATTGCCGCTGCCACGGCGCATGAAGATCGGACCGAACAGCTGCTCCTGCCGCAGCTCGATCCGGCCGGTGCGCGCCAACTCCAGGCTGGCCGCGAACGTCGCCGCGAGCGCGGCGCGGCGCGGCAGGCCGCGCTGCAATCCGGGCGGCAGGAACGCCTGCAGCGTCGTCCAGTCCAGCACCTGCCCCAGCATCTCGCCGATGCGATGCAGGGCATCGTCCATCGAGAACAGGTTCATCGGCGCGATCTGCAGCAGGCCCTCGTTGCGGCGGCCGGGATAATTGCCGTAGGCCTTCAGCAGGTCATAGAGCGCCAGCTTGTAAACCGGCTTTTCGATGATCTGCACCGGCTCCGGCAGGCCGCGGCCGAAGAAGTCGCGGCCATATTGCGGCAGCGCCATCAGGTCGCGCCCGGCCTTCTGCATCGCTTCGAGGCGCTGCAGCTGGAACGCCAACGCGGCCGCCAGCTCGGCGCCGCTCGGCTCGCCGTCCGCCGGCGGCTCGGGCAGCAGCAGGCGCGATTTCAGGTACGCGATCCACGCCGCCATCACCAGATAGTCGGCGGCGATCTCCAGCCGCAGGCGGCGCGCCCGCGCCACGAAAGAGAGATACTGATCGGCGAGTTCCAGGATCGAGATCTTCTTGAGATCGACCTTCTGGTCGCGCGCCAGCGTGAGGAGGACGTCAATCGGCCCCTCGAAGCCATCGAGGTCGAGATGGAGCTCGAACTCGCCGCCGCCTGACGGCGACCCCTCGTCGGGGGTGAAGCTCTTGTCGAACTCTTCGTCGACCGCGATCACCGTCATGGTGCGCCGTTCCCCGTTACCACATACACAAAAGTCGCGACATGCTCGACGATCGGACTCAAGATCCACCACATCACATTGAGATCGACGCCGATCTGCTGGCCGATCAATGGCAGGCCGATCAGAGCGATCAGCAGGATGATCATGCCGAACCGCTCTAGCCGCGCCAGTCGATAGGCCAGCGGATTAGGCAGCAATCCCACAGCGACTCGCCCCCCGTCCAGTGGTGGCAACGGGATCATGTTAAAGACGCCGATCATCACGTTGAAAATAACGGAAGAGATCAAAATCTTGGTGATCAGAATCGGTGCGGAATCGGGCGAGATCGGAACGAAGTGCAGCGCCGCTGCCGAGGCCAGCGCGATCAGCAGGTTGCTCGCCGGCCCGGCGCCAGCCACCAGCACCATATCGCGCCGCGGATTGCGCAGCCGGCGATAGTTCACCGGCACCGGCTTTGCGTAGCCGAACATGAAACCGGTGGTGAAATACAGCAGCGCCGGGAGGATGATCGTCCCCATTGGGTCGATGTGTCGGAACGGATTGAAGGTCACTCGGCCCAGCTGATAGGCGGTATCGTCACCCAGCTTCCAGGCGACATATCCATGTGCGGCCTCGTGCAAGGTGATCGCCACGATCATGCCCGGCGCAAGGATCGCGATCGTCTCTAAAAATTCTGCAATTTCAGGTGACAACGCGCGACTCCCGAGAAATTAGGCGAGCCGCGACAAGCGTGTCAGGCAAGCAGGGCGGTCAGCTCTTTCTCAACCTGATCCAGCTTTGCCAGCTGACCCTTGCCCACCTGGCGGCGGCCACGTGTGTAGCGCTCCAGGCCCGCCTTCGACAAGGGCGGAGCACCGGCCGCCACCTGAACCATTTCCTCCATCTTGCCGTTGCAATGGAGGGCGATGTCACAGCCGGCCGCGACCGACTGCTTTGCCAGCTCGCCAAGCGTGCCGCGCAACGCCTTCATGGACAGATCGTCGCTCAGCAGCAATCCGTCAAACCCGATCTCGCCGCGGATGATCTCGGCGATCACCTTGGCCGACAATGTGGCCGGCAGATCCTTGTCGATCGCCTCGTAGACGATGTGCGCGGTCATGCCCCAGGGCAGATCGTTGAGGCGCTTGAACGGCACGAAGTCGATGCGCGACAGCTCGGCGTGCGAGGTCGTCACGCGCGGCAGATCGTGATGGCTGTCGACCATCGAGCGGCCGTGGCCGGGAATATGCTTGATGACCGGGGTGATGCCGGCCGACATCAATCCATCGGCTGCGGCGCGGCCGAGGGTCGCCACCTGCTCCGGATCACCGCCGAAGGCGCGGTCGCCGATTACGTCATGCGCGCCCGGCTGATGCACGTCGATCAGCGGCGCGCAATCGACGTCGATGCCGAGCGCCGCCAGCTCGGCGCCGATCAGCTGGTGATTGAGGAACACCGCCTTGCGACCATCGCTCGCGCGCTGTGCGGCAAGCGCACCGAACTTCGCGGCTGCGGACCTGGCGTGCCAGTGCGGCGGCTTCAGGCGCTGCACCCGCCCGCCCTCCTGGTCGATCAGGACCGGCGCCTCGGCATGCTCGACCGAGGCGCGCAGGTCGTTCACCAGGCGGCGCACCTGGTCCGGATCGGCGACGTTGCGCGCGAACAGGATGAAGCCGAGCGGCTGAACGTCGCGAAAGAAGGCACGCTCCTCGCTCGTCAGGACCTGACCCGAAACTCCAAAGATCGCCGCCTGCATGCTCGAATATTCCTTCCCTAAGCGCTAAAGCCTGATCCGATTGAAGTCGGACCAGGCTTTAGATTCAACTAACGCCAAAGTGTTCGGCAAGGATTACTTCGCGACCACCAGGCAGTCCTGCCCCTTCTGCTTCAGGCTGGCGCACAGCTCTTTCGCCGCCGTCTTGTCGGCCAACGGCCCCGCCTGCAGGCGATAGAAGATGCCCGAAGTTCCCTTGTCGACGCGCTCGATGTGGAGGCTGAGCGGGCCAAGAAGATCGGGGTGCGCCTTCTGCAACGCCGCCCATTCCTTCTGCACGGAGGCTTCCGACTTGCCGGCCGCCAGCTGCACGCGGGTGTTGCCGGCCGGCGCGGTCGGCGTGACCGCCGCCTGCTGCGTCGGCTCTTCCTGCGCAGCCGGTTGCTCAGCGGCTGGCGCCGGTTCGGGCTGAGCGGCCTGGGCCGGCTCTGGTTGAGCGGCTGGCGCCGGTTCAGGCTGAGCAGCCTGCGCTGGCTCGGGCTGCGCGGCCGGCGCTGGCTCCGGCGTGGCAGCCGGTGCCGGCGTCTGAGTGGCCTCTGCGGTGGTGTTCTGCGCCGGCTCGCTCGCCGTTGGCGTCTCGGCGGTCTGCGTCGCTTCCGGCGTGGTCGTGGCCGGCGCTGCCGGGGCGGTCTCGGTGGTGCCGTTGTCCTCCATCGCCGGCAGCGGCGTCTCGGAAAGCGGCACGTCCGGCGACGGTGCGACATCAGGCGCTTGCGCGGTCGGCGCGGCGTTGCTGTCGGTGTTCTCAACCACGGTCGGCGCCTCACCGGCAGCCGGTGGCGTCATCGGCTGCTCCGGCTCCGGCATGACGGTTTCGCCCTGCGTTTGGGTCGAGGGGTCAAGCACCTGGACATTCTGGTTCTGCACCTGCAGGCCGCCCTCCTGCCCTTCCGCAGGCTTCACTTTCTCGGGCGTGGCGTCCGCGGTGACCACAGGCACTTCCGTGCTCGGCTCGCCGCCGGTCCACAGCCAGGCGCCAAGCGCGATCACGACAATCATGGCGGCCCCGACCAGCAAACGGCGATTGCGCCGCTTGCGACGCACGACGCCTGACTCAGTGTCAGCGGTGAGCGGCTCGCTGATCGGCGGCGGCGGCAGATCGGCCAGCAGATCGCGCTGCGCCGGTGCGGTCGCACCCGGCTGGGAGCCGCCGCGCATCATGCGCGCCAACGGATTGGCGGCGGCAGCTGTGGCGGCCGCAGTCGCTGCGGTCTCCGACGAGATTTCCGGCGTCGGCTGCGGCATAGCCGTGAAGGTTGGCGGTTCGGTGGACAGGGCCGGCGGCTCCGGCATGGAGACCTGCTCCGGCGCCATTTCTTCGCGTTCCGGCATCTCCGGAATCTCGATGGTGCCACTCGATTCCGGTGCCACGCTGCTTTCCTCGTCCTTCGGCGCATCGGGTTCCTGCTGGGCAGGCTCCTGCGGCGTCTGCATGCGCGGGAAGGGCGTCATCGGAATTGGGCCGCGCGCCATGCCGGTGCCCGGCGGCGGCGACTGGATCGAGCGGAAGAACGGGTCACCCCTCACATCGTTGGCCGGCCGCGGCCGGTCGCCGGTGCCGCCGGCTTCATCGATCTTCGGCGCGGCTGCCCCGGTCGGGCCGAGATCGCCGCGCAGACGGCTCAGGGCCGCGGCAACGCTCGCTTGGATCTGGTCGGGTTTCTCTGACGACATGGCTCGCTTCTCCAGCAAAGTACGGCCTGCGATCGCCGCACCCTGGCTCGACGTCGGCGCGGCTGACGTGCCCTCTGCCCGGCCGTTTCCCCCTCGCCCGGACAGCGCTGCAAGCTGTTCTCGATTCAGAGAATCAGCGATTCCCCGAGTCGGTCAAGAATTACGACTCGTGGATAACTCCATTAAATGCCGGATTCAACTAGACTTTTTAGCCTATTACAAGCGCTCGTATAAGTCGAACAAATGCTGGTGGGTTTCCAGCGCAAACTTGTCGGTCATGCCGGCGATATAGTCGGCCACCAGGCGCGCCGCGGCCGTCTCGTCGACCCCCGCCACCTGGGCCTGCCACTCCGCCGGCAGGCACTGCGGTTGCTCCAAGTGCAGGTCGAACAACTCGCTCACCACGCGCTTGGCTTTCATCGTCATCTGGTTGACGCGGTGGTGGCGATACATGCGCGTGAACAGGAATTCCTTGAGCGCGTGGTCGTTGGCGCGCATCGCGTCGGAGAAGGCAATCACCGGCGCCTTCTGCGCGCGCACGTCTGCGACCGACACGATGCCGGCCAGGCGCCGGGTCGATTCCGCAACCACGTCGCGCACCATCAGATTGATCATGCGCCGGATCGATTCATGGATTAGACGCGGCAGTTCCAATCCCGGATAGCGGGCGGAGACTTCCGCGATCACGGGACCCGCGAGCGGCACGTCCTTGAGATCGGCGAGCGTAAACAATCCAGCGCGCAATCCGTCGTCGATGTCATGGTTGTTGTAGGCGATATCGTCGCTGATCGCGGCGACCTGCGCTTCCGGTCCGGCGAACTCGCCGATCTCCAGGTCCCATGCCTCGCAATAGCGCGAAATCGTCTGCGGCACAGGCCTTGCCAGCGTTTTCGCCGAGGCGTGCGGGCCAGTCAGCGGGCCGTTGTGCTTGACCACGCCTTCGAGCGTTTCCCAGCTGAGATTGAGTCCGTCGAATGCCGCATAGCGCCGCTCCAGCAGCGTCACAATGCGGAAGGTCTGCTCGTTGTGATCGAAGCCGCCGTAGTCCGCCATGCAGTGCGCGAGCGCATCCTCGCCCGCATGACCGAATGGTGTGTGGCCGAGATCGTGCGCGAGCGCGACCGCTTCGGCGAGATCCTCATTCAAGTCGAGCGCGCGTGCGATCGAGCGCGCGATCTGCGCCACCTCGATGCTGTGGGTCAGGCGCGTGCGGTAGTGATCGCCCTCGTGGTACACGAAGACCTGGGTCTTGTGCTTCAGCCGGCGGAAGGCGGTGCTGTGAATGATGCGGTCGCGGTCGCGCTGAAAGACAGACCGGTTGGCGCTCTCCTCCTCGGCCACCAGCCGGCCGCGCGACCCCTCGGGATTGCTGGCATAAATTTGCATGGCGGGAAGCTAGAGTAGAGCCCTGGCCCTGGCAACGGAGCCCCGCCCGCCAGACTCGCAACGGTAGAAAGGAGGCAGTCATGCCATCCGCCGCCGCCTACCCGGAAGTGACCGGCCATTGCCTGTGCGGAAAAGTGCGCTATCGGGCCATCGCCGCCCCGATCTGGGTCGCCTATTGCCACTGCCCGAGTTGCCGTCGAGCGACCGGCAGCGTGATCGCCCCCTATGCCGGCTACCGGCCGCAGGACCTGGTTTTCGAGGGCGAGGCGCCAGTCCGCTATGCCTCGTCCCCCGACGCGATCCGCCAGTTCTGCGGCACCTGCGGGACGCCGATCAGCTACGAATCTCCGCGCTGGCCAGACCAGATCCACCTGCTTCTGGGCTCCGCCGACCACCTGGAAGGCCTGAAACCGCAAGGCCACGCCTATTGCGAATACCAGGTGCCGTGGTTCGACGTCGCGGATAACCTGCCTCGGGGCCGCGGTTCCCCTTAGCGGTCAAGCACTTAGCGCATGGCTCGCAGTCCGGGGCGGCGTTTGACATTCGGCCCCGGCGCCCTACATTTAACGCCGAGAGCCCATTTCACAGCGGTTTAGCCCATGAACGACATGTCGCCCGTGCCGGAACGCCAGGTCAGCCTGTCCGACAGCGCCGTCAAGCGCATCGCTAGCCTGATCTCAGCGGAAGGGGATTCCAGCCTGATGCTGCGCCTCACCGTCTCGGGGGGCGGCTGCTCCGGCTTCCAGTACGGCTTCTCCTTCGACAACGCGGTCCAGGCCGACGACCACCTGTTCGAGCGCGATGGCGTGAAGGTCGTGATCGACGACACCTCGCTCGACCTGCTGTCGGGCGCCGAGATCGATTTCGTCGAGGACCTGGTCGGCGCCTCGTTCCAAGTGAAGAACCCGAACGCCAAGTCCTCCTGCGGCTGCGGCAGCTCCTTCTCCATCGGCTAGCGGCCGGCGCGTGCTGACCGTCGCAAGCTTCAACGTCAATTCCCTGCGCGTGCGCATGCCGCATCTGACGGCGTGGCTGAAAAGCGCCGCGCCCGATGTCGCCCTGCTCCAGGAGATCAAGTGCCTGGACGAGGAACTGCCGCGCATGGAGATCGAGAGCCTGGGCTATCAGGTCTCCGCGGTCGGCATGAAAGCGCGCCATGGCGTTGCGCTGCTGTCGAAGGCCAAGCACACGGTCGAGCACCGCGCCTTGCCCGGCGACGACACCGACGCCGAGGCGCGCTATCTCGAAGCTGTCATTCACGTACCGGCGCCGCATGACCGGCCGGTGCGGGTCGCCAGCATCTACCTGCCGAACGGCAATCCGATCGACACCGAGAAGTTTCCCTACAAGCTGCGCTGGATGGACCGCCTGATCCGACACGCGCGCGAACTCTTGAAGCGCGAGGAGATCGTGGTGCTGGGCGGCGACTTCAACGTCTGCCCGAGCGACGAGGATGTGTTCGACGTGCACGCGATGGCGGACGACGCCCTGTGCCAGGTCGAGACGCGCCAGCGCTGGCGCGAATTCATGAACCTCGGCTATGTCGACGCCCTGCGCGCGCTCTATCCGAGCGGGCGGCATTACACGTTCTGGGACTACCAGGCGATGCGCTGGCCGCGCAACGAGGGCTTGCGCATCGACCACCTGATGCTCTCGCCCCAGGCGGCCGATCTGCTGGAAGCGGTCGGCATCGACAAGGAGCCGCGCAAGCTCGACCGCCCGTCCGACCACACGCCGATCTGGGCGCGGCTGGCGGCCGCGTAGCCGGTTAAATTCATCCAAGACTTGGGTCCGCTTTTGGCCGACCATGGCACGGTGCTTCGATTGAGGAGACCGTCATGGCGATCCACGAGATGTTCGCGTACATCTGCGTCAAGAATGCCGGCAAGGCGATCGAGTTCTACAAGGCCGCGTTCGGCGCCACCGAGAAGTTCCGATTGACCGAGCCCAGCGGCCGCATCGGCCACGCCGAGCTGCTGTTCGGCAAGGACACGCTGATGCTGGCCGACGAATTCCCGGAGATGGGCTTCCTCGCGCCCGCGCCCGATGCCCCGCGCACCTTCGTCATCCACCTGCACGTCGACAACGCCGATGCGACGATCGAAAGCGCGGTCAAGGCCGGCGCGAAGCTGGTGCGCCCCGCGCAGGACCAGTTCTACGGCGAACGCTCCGGCACCGTGCGCGATCCGTTCGGCTACGACTGGATGCTCGGCCACTCGATCGAAGAGGTGGAGCCGGCGGAGATGCAGCGGAGGTACGATGCGCTGATGAAGCGGAGTGCTTCATGATGCGCACATTCTAGAGCGTCGGATTCTCAGCTAGAGTCGGGAGGGATTCCCGTGGGGTTTGGTTCGTGATTCACTTCCGTGAGGAGGTGATTCGCCATGCCCAAGCCCTATTCCCTGGACTTGCGAGAGCGGGTGGCTGGGTTTGTCGATGCGGGCCATTCAAGGCGCGCGGCGGCGAGCCATTTTGACGTATCGGTGTCCTTTGTTGTGAAGCTGGTGAGGGCCGCTGGAGAGAGCGGTCGGCTGGAGCCGAAGCCGTCAGGTGGCCGGCGACATGCCAAGCTGGAGCCGCATCGGGCGTTTCTTCTGGCGCGGGTCAGCGAGAAGGAGGATATCACGATGCCGGAGCTGGCTTTGGCGTTGGAGGCCACAACCGGCACCAAGGCAGACCCGGCCTCGCTGTCACGGTGGCTAATCCGCAACGGCTATCGCTTCAAAAAAAACGCTGCTGGCCAGCGAGCAAGATCGCCCCGAGATCCGCGCGGCGCGCGATGAGTGGAAGGAGCACCGACAGCCGACGATGCGGCTTGAGCCGGATCGGTTGGTCTTCATCGATGAGACCGGCACCACCACCAAGATGACGCGATTGCGCGGCCGCTGCTTGAAGGGCCAGCGACTGCGATCCAAGGCGCCGTTCGGCCACTGGAAGACGCAAACCTTCGTCGCCGGCCTGCGCTCGAATGGGCTGACCGCACCCTTCGTCGTCGACCAACCCATGAACCGGCGCATCTTCGAGGTCTATGTCGAAACCCAGCTCGCACCCGCCTTGAAGCCGGGCGACGTCGTCATCATGGACAACCTGCCCGCCCACAAGAGCCCGAGGGCCGAGGCCGCGATCCGCGCCAAGGGCGCCTGGGTCCTGTTCTTGCCGCCCTACAGTCCCGACCTCAATCCGATCGAAATGGCCTTCGCCAAGCTCAAAGCTCACCTCCGCGCCAGAGCCATCAGGACTATCGATGCACTCTGGCAGGCCATCGGCGACATCTGCGAGCTCTTCACCCCAACCGAATGCAAAAACTACTTCGATGCCGCAGGATATGGACTCACATGAAAATCCGTTGCTCTAGAGCTGCCTAGATGGCATCGAGCCGCTCAGGCGCGTTATTTTTCACCTTCACTACAGCCTTCGATACCGCGTCGGCTGACCAACACATCATCATTCGCCGGCTTCATCAGGGCGGCCGCGGCATCG
>Ga0081538_10000855_pt1 | contig 32847 bp, 30 predicted proteins | sample TabmetS5T2R1_FD_71022 | JGI IMG/M metagenome (GOLD analysis project Ga0081538, IMG submission 71022) | Tabebuia heterophylla rhizosphere microbial communities from the University of Puerto Rico - S5T2R1 | ecosystem: Host-associated > Plants > Roots > Rhizosphere ...
AGGTGCCGACCGACCTGCTGTCGGCCGAGGCGGGCGCCACCCCCCCCGAGCTCGAGCGGGCGCCCTCCGACGCGCCGGCTCCAGACGAAGGGCGCGTCGCCCGCGCGCTGGAGCTGCTGGAGGCCTCGCGCCGGCCGCTCGTGTGGGCCGGCGGCGGCGCGCTCCAGGCGGACGCCGGCGAGGCGGTGGCGCGCCTGGCCGAACGGCTCGTGGCGCCGCTGATCCTCACCTACTCGGCCCGCGGACTGGTCGCGCGCGGCCACCCGTGCCTGGTGGACGCTTCGCCCCATGTTCGCGCGGTCGGTGCCCTCTGGGACGACGCCGACCTCGTCGTCGGAATCGGCACCGACTTCGACGCGATGATGACCCAGGGCTGGAGGCAGGCCCAACCCCCGCATCTGGTGGCGATCAACGTCGACGCGGCGGATGCGGCGAAGAACTACCGCCCCGACGTCCTCGTGGAGGGCGACGCGGCCGAGGGCGCGGGCATGCTGGCCGACCGACTCTCGGAGCGCGGCGGGATCGAGTCGCTCGGGCGGCGGCTACGCGACCTGAACGCCACCGTGCGGGACGAATTGGCGGCCAGCGACCCCGAGGCGAGCGATTTCCTGCTCGCGATCGAGCGAGCGCTGCCCGACGACGCGATCGTGGTCAGCGACATGTGCATCCCGGGCTACTGGCTGGGCGGCTTTCACCACCCGCCCGCGCCGCGCAAGCTCTCCTATCCCCTCGGCTGGGGCACCCTGGGCTGCGCCTTCCCGCAGGGATTGGGCGCAGCGCTCGCGGGCGCGGGGCCCGCGGTCAGCGTCTCGGGCGACGGTGGCTTCCTCTACGCCTGCGGGGAGCTGGCGGCGGCGCGGCAGGAGAACATCCCGCTCACCGCGGTCATCGTGGACGACGGCGGCTACGGGATGATCCGCTTCGACCAGGACCGGCACGGCGATCCGCGCGAAGGAGTGGACCTCGTCACTCCCGACTTCGCGGCCATGGCGGCGTCGTTCGGGATCCGGGCCGACACCGTCGAGGGCGTCGGGGAGCACTTCGCGGTGGCGCTGAGGGGCCACGTGGCGCTCGACGAGCCGACGGTGCTCGTGGCCCACGCCGCGCTGGGCCCACCGCCCAACGTGTCGCCGCGCTGGTACCGGCAATGAGCGAGGAGGAGAGGTCGTCCGCGGGTCCGGCGCCCGGTGGCCGCCTCGCGGACGCCTCACGACGAGCGTACGAGTTGGCCCGGGCCCCGGTCCGGGCCGAGCTGCTGGAGGAGGCGGCACAGGCGTCGCGGCTCGGGCTGCGCAGCCGCCGCGAGCGGATCGCCACGGCCGCCCGCCCGATCCTCCAGACCGCGGTCGCGGCCACGGCCGCCTGGCTGGTCGCCAGTGAGGTGGTCGGTCACCGCAGACCCTTCTTCGCCCCCGTTGCGGCCATCATCACCCTCGGCCTCACCGTGGGCGAGCGGCGTCGACGCGCGGTGGAGCTGGCGATCGGCGTGGCGGTGGGAATCGCGATCGCCGACCTGCTGGTGGCCTGGATCGGCACCGGGACCTGGCAGATCGGCGTGACCGTGGCCCTGGCGATGTTCGGGGCGCTCCTGGTGGGCGGTGGGCCGCTCCTGGCCACCCAGGCCGCCGTGTCGGCCGTGCTGGTGGTGGCTCTGCAACCGCCGGACGAGAGCTTCGACTTCACCCGCGCGATCGACGGCCTCACCGGCGCCGTGATCGGGCTCGTGGTCGGCTCGCTGCTGCTGCCCGCCGATCCGGTGCGCATGATCCGCGGCGGCACGGGCCCGGTGATCGACAGCCTGGCCGCGGCGCTCGACCACGTCGCGGCGGCGGTGGAGCGGCGCGACGACGCAGAGTCGGAGCGGGCCATCGCCCGGGTGGCGGCGGTGCGGGCTCGCCACGACGACCTCGAGGACGCTGTCGCAGAGGCGGCGGACGCCGCGCGCATGTCGCTCGGGCGACGGACCGCGCTGCGGCGGGTCGCGGAGCTGTCCGAGCTCGCTCGCCACACGCGGCTCGCCATCGGCGACGCCCGTTCCCTCGCTCGTGGGGTGAGCCGGGCGATCGCGCTCGACGACGCCACCCCGGACGCCGTTCACCTGGCCATCCGCGAGCTGGCGGAGGCCACCAGGGCACTGCACGTACTGCTGGACGACGACGATCCGCTCCCCGCCCGAGAGCGCGCCACCCGTGCGGCCGCGCTGGCCAACGAGGTCCTTCGGGAGACGACGAACCTCTCCGCGCTGCACATCGTGGGCCAGATCAGGCTGATCGCCGTCGATCTGCTGCGAGCGACCGGGATGGAACGAACCCGCGCGCAGGAGCTGGTGCGGGGCACGCAGCCGGACGCCGGCGGGCTCTGAGCCCGAGCGTCAGGCGGCGCGAGGAAGCGGAAACGCGCGCAGAAAGCGCTCGAGAACCGCCCGCTCGCCTTCCACCTCGACCTGCCGCCCGCGCTCGGCCTCGCCAAGGCGGCGGCCCTGCCACAGAAGCTCGGCGAGCGTGCCGGGCCGGGTCACGAGCGTCGCGTCCGGGCGCTCAGCGGCGCCGCGCGCGACCTCGAAGCTGCCGTCCGCCACCCGGGCGCGGAACGACTGCTCCCCGAGGCGAAGCTCGACTGTGGCGTCCAGACCGTCCGCGGCCGCGGGTGAGAACAGTGTTTTCAGGCCGAGGATCGTCGAGTCGACCCCGATCTCGGTCGGGGATGGCGGCGGAGGGGCGGAGCTGCCGAAGCGGCCGAGGGCGAGCACGACCTCTTCGAGCTCCCGGCCGCGCTCGGTGAGCTCGTATACGTGCGAGGCCGCCGGCGGGGCGAGCTTGCGACGCGCCACGATGCCCGCCGCCTCGAGCTCCCGCAGCCGCTGCGAGAGCACATCCGGACTCAGGTTCGGAAGCCCGGCCCTCAGATCGGTAAAGCGCTTCGGGCCCAACAGCAGCTCACGGACGACCAGCAGCGCCCAGCGCTCGCCCACGGCGTCGAGCGCGCGGGCGATCCCGCAGGGATCTCCGTAGGTGCGGTGCCTCGCCACCGCTCCAAGTTTAGTCTGTGGTAGGAATTGCCATGCTGTCGATTGGTTTCTCCAATCATGTGATAGGGTAACCCAACTTCGAACGAGATGGAGCGTGAGAGATGAGCGAGCGCAACGGATACCGCCCCGGCGTGCCGTCCTGGGTCGATGTCCTCGGGCCCGACCCGCGGCGCCTGACCGACTTCTACGGCGCGATCTTCGGGTGGGACTTCGCCGGACCCGGCTCGATGCCGGGCGAGCAGCCGGGCGAGTACTTCGTGGCCCGCCTTCGTGGTCGGGACGTGGCCGGAATCGGGTCGCTGCCGGTGGGTGCGGAGGGGCCGGCGTGGACCACCTACATCGAGGTCGAGGGCGCCGACCGCGCGGCGGAGGAGGTCCGGCGTGCCGGCGGCGCCGTTCTCGTCGAGCCGTTCGAAGCGCCTCCCGCGGGCCGGATGGCGGTGGTCGCCGATCGCCAGGGCGCGAGCTTCTGCCTATGGGAGCCCCGCGACCGCCGCGGCGCCCAGCTCGTCAACGAACCGGGCGCTTGGAGCATGAGCGCCCTCAATGCGCCCGACCGGCACGGGGCCGCGACGTTCTACGGCGAAGTGTTCGGCTGGGAGCTCGACAGCTTCCAGCTCGGCGACACGGAGGTCGGCCTCTTCCGGCTCCCCGGCTACGTCGGGGGCGAGCCGGGGCAGCCCGTCCCCCGGGATCTGGTCGCGACCCTGCTGCCGCTCGAGGACGGCGACGCGGCGCGGGCTCACTGGAGCGTCGATTTCTGGGTCGACGACCTCGACCGGGTGGTCGCTACGGCCACCGACCGGGGTGGCGGTGTGGTCGTGGCCCCCTACGCCGCCCCGCCGCTGCGCCAGGCGGTGATCAGCGATCCGAACGGGGTCGCGTTCAGCGTCAGCCAGCTGACCGCGGGCACGTAGCACGCAGAGACGCCCGCGAGCAGCCTCGCGCCCGCACCGATAGCGTCGCCCCTTTCGACGACTCGAAAGGAAGCCGCATCATGGACTGGAAGCTCGAGCTGGTCGCGATCCCCGTTTCGGACGTGGATCGGGCCAAGGCGTTCTACACCGACAAGGCGGGCTTCAACGCCGATCACGACCGTCGCGTCAGCGACGAGATTCGCTTCGTCCAGCTGACGCCTCCCGGTTCGGCTTGCTCGATCGCGCTGGGGACCGGGGTCGTGGAAACCGCCCCGGGATCCGTGCAGGGCATGCAGCTCGTGGTCCCGGACATCCAGGCCGCCCATGCCGAGCTGGTCGAGCGCGGCGTGGAGGTCAGCGACGTCCAGGAGTTCCCCTGGGGCTCGTTCGTCTTCTTCAGCGATCCGGACGGCAACGGCTGGGCCGTCCAGCAGCTGCCGTCGCGCGACTAAGCGCCCGCCTCTACTCCCGCCTGGTTCGCCAGCAAGCAGGGTGGCGGCGCCGCGCGCGCCGTACTGGGTTTTGGCCTCAGCGCGGCCAAAAGTGAGTACAGCGCCGCGATCTCGCCCAGCCGCACTTGTCTTCAAGCTAACTTGAACTATTAGCCTTCGTGAGACACCGCCCCAGAAGCCGAGGAGGTCGCACTCGTTGACCGAGCTAGTCCGCATGGAATCCGCCCTCGAGGGCCTGCACGCCTCGACCCCCGAGCCGCTGCCATTCGCGCCGCAGCTGAGCATCCGTGCCTTCCTGCTGCGGCGCGAGCGGGGCAATCTGCTCGTCTACAGCACGGCCGGGCTCGAATCCGACGCGGCGGCCATCGATGACCTCGGCGGTATCTCACGCCAGTATCTGAACCACCGCCACGAGGCCATGTTCGCCTCCGACTGGGTCGAGGCCCCGCTCTTCGTGCACGAGGACGAGCGCGCCTCGGTGGCCCGCAAGGTGCCCGTCCGCGGCACGTTCTCGAAGCGCCACGTGCTGGACGACGACTTCGAGGCCATCCCCACCCCCGGCCACACGAGCGGCGCCACCGCGTACCTCTGGGACAGCGGCCGCCACCGCTTCCTGTTCACCGGCGACACCGTCTACCTGGACGACGGCGAATGGGTCGCCGCCGTGCTCGAGTCGAGCGATCGCGCTCGGTACATCGAGAGCCTCGAGCTCATGCGCGACCTCGACTTCGACGTACTCGTGCCGTGGGCCGCGACCGGCGGCCGGCCCTACCACGCGCTCGCCGACCGGGCGGATGCCCGACGGCGCATCAATGCGATCCTCGCGCGCCTACGGCGGGGCGAGGCCCGCTAGGAGGCCATCTAGTCCCAGGCCAGCCGGAAGCCGTGGTTGCCGGTCAGCTCGGCCACGTCCATCTGTGCCTTCTGGAGCTTCCCGGCGTAGTCCCAGTTCACCGACTGCCAGCGGGTGAACTGGTCGAGCACCCACACGCCCGACTGGCGGCTGCCGTTCCCCGATCGGCCGTTGCCGCCGAACGGCAGGTGCGCCTCGGCGCCGGACGTGGAGTTGTTCACCGACAGCATCCCGGCGCTCACCCGCTCGCGGAAGCGGAAGGCCGGTCCAGCGTCGCTCGTATAGATGGCCGCCGATAGCCCGTATCCGTGGCCGTTGGCCAGCTCTATGGCCTCGTCGAAGTCGCCGAAGGAGGCCACGCCCACGATCGGCCCGAAGGTCTCCGTGCGGTAGATCTCGTCCGCGGCGGTCACGCCGTCCACGATCGTCGGGTGGTCGTAGATGCCGATCTCGGGATCGCCCACGAATCCGGCCCGCGGGTTCTCGCTTGTGATCCGCCCGATTCCGCTCGAGCCGGAGACGCGGTGGTGATCGCGGATCAGCTCGAGCCAGTCGAGGAAGCGCTCGTGGAAGCGCTCATGGATCATCGGCCCGTAGAGGACCTCCTCGAAGGGATCGCCGATCGGGGCGTCCTCGACGGCGCGGGTGAAGCGGCGCATGAACTCGTCGTGCACCGATTCCTGGACGATCACGGTGCCCAGCGACGTACAGCGCTGGCCGGCGGTGCCAAACCCGCTGAAGAGGGCGCCCTCGACCGCCAGGTCGAGCTCGGCGTCGGGCATCACGACGAGCGGGTTCTTGCCCCCCAGCTCGAGGCACGGCGACTGCAGGTAGCGGCCGCACAGCTCGCCGAGCTTGGCCCCAACGGCTGAGGAGCCGGTGAGCCCGACCTTGTCGACGAGCCCCTCTTCGAGCGCCTCCTCGATGCCGTCGTACGCCGCCGGCCCGTCGCACTGGACGAGGTTGAGCACGCCCTCGGGCAGCCCCCCGGCGAGGAAGAGCGAGGCCATCGCGTCACCCAGCGCCGGCGTGTACTCGGCCGGCTTCCAGACCACCGCGTTGCCGCACAAGAGCGCGGGCACGAGATACCAGGAGGGGACCGCGACGGGGAAGTTGCCCGCGGTGACGATCGCCGCCACGCCCACCGGGTTGCGGAACGTGAACAGCTGCTTGTCCGGCATCTCGCTCGGCACGGTCATGCCGTACAGGCGGCGGCCCTCGGACAGGAAGAAGTCGCAGGTGTCGATGATCTCCTGCACCTCGCCGAGCGCCTCGGGATAGGGCTTGCCGACCTCGCGCGTGACGAGCCGCGCGAGCGGCTCCTTGTTCTCCTCGACCAAGCGCCCGATCTGGGCGATCACGCGGCCACGCACCGGCGCCGGCACCGCGGCCCACCCGGGCTGCGCCTCGCGCGCGGCGCGACAGGCGTCCACGAAGGTCGAGGCGTCGGCGAGCAGCGCCTCGCACACCACCTCGTCGAGGTTGGCGGGGTTGCGCGACTCGATGCGCCGCCCGTCCTCGCGGGGCTCGCCCGCGACGATGGAGGAGACCGTTCTCGTACCCGTGATGCTCATGGGCCGTAGCGTATCCGGCACATGGAACTAGTAGACGTGGTCGTCGCCGGTGGCGGCGTGATGGGGACGAGCATCGCGTTCCACCTCGCCGAGGCGGGTGTGGACGTGCTGCTCTGCGAGCGCCGCGAGCTGGGCTCCGGCTCGACCGGCAAGGGGGCCGGCGGGATACGGGGGATGTTCTCGGACGAGCTGAACGTGCGCATCGCCCTTCGCAGCCTCGACGCGTGGGAGGCGTTCGCGGAGCGCCCCGGGGCCCAGATCGACTTCGACGGCGTGGGGTACCTCTTTCTGCTCTCGAGCGACGAGGAGGTGGCCGCGTTCGAGCGCGGGGTGGCCATGCAGAACGCGCTCGGGCTGCCGAGCCGTATGGTCTCCCCCGCCGAGGCGGCGGAGCTCTCGCCGCTGGCCGGCCTCGAGGGCGTCCTGGCGGGCGCGTTCTGCCCCCGAGCGGGCCACGCCACCCCCGACGCCGCCGTTCAGGGCTACGCCGCCGGCGCACGTGCCCACGGCGCGCGGGTCGTGACCGGGTGCGCCGTCGCGGGCGTCGACGTGCGCCGCGGACGGCTGCGGGGCGTGGACACGAGCCGCGGCCCGGTGCGGGCGGACGCCCTCGTCTGCGCGGCCGGGGTGGGCTCCGCGCAGGTCGCCGCCCTAGCGAACGCGGAGCTGCCGGTGACCGGGCAGCGGCGGCGCATCGCGTACACCGGCCCGATCGACGGCCTGCCGGAGCGAATCCCGTTCACCATCGACTTCGCGACCGGCTTCTACTTCCACCGCGAGGGCCCGGGTCTGCTGTTCGGTACGAACGAGGTCTGCGAGACCCAGGACGAGTGGCTGGAACGGGCGGTGCCGGTGCTCGAGCGTAGAGCGCCGCTCCTGCTCGACGCCCCGATCGCGGGCGGCTGGTCCGGTCTGTACGAGATGACCCCGGACCACAACGCGCTGATCGGCGAGGCGGAGAGCCCGGCGCGGTTCTTGTACGCCACCGGGTTCTCCGGCCACGGCTTCCAGCAGGCGCCGGCCGTGGGCGAGATCGTGCGCGACCTCTACCTGCGCCGCGAGCCGTTCGTGGAGGTGGGCCCGCTGGCCGCCGGGCGAGCCGAGCGGCGCGAGCGCAACATCGTCTAACCGGGGTCCCCCAGGCGGCGCTCGAGCTGCTCGAGCTGCGCGCGCAGCTCGGCCGGGAGCCGCTCGCCGAAGCGGGCGAAGTGCTGGTGCACCTGCGGCAGCTGGATGCGCCACTCCTCGGAGTTGACCTTCAGCAGCTCGGCCATCTGCGCCGCCGACACGTCGAGACCGTCGGTGTCGATCGCCCCTGCCGCCGGCACCAACCCGATCGGCGTCTCGACCGCCTCGGCCTGGCCGTCGCAGCGGCGGAAGATCCAGGCCAGGACGCGGCTGTTGTCGCCGAAGCCGGGCCAGAGGTAGTGGCCGTCGTCGTCCTTGCGAAACCAGTTGACCATGAAGATCTTCGGCAGCACGGCGCCCTCGCGCCGGCCGGTCCGCAGCCAGTGGTCGAAGTAGTCGGCCATGTGGTAGCCGCAGAACGGCAGCATGGCCATCGGGTCGAAGCGCAGCTCGCCGACGGTGCCGGCCGCCGCGGCCGTCTTCTCGGAGCCCATGATGGCGCCGAGGAACACGCCGTGCTCCCAGTCGAAGGCCTCCGTCACGAGCGGCACCACGGTCGCCCGGCGGCCGCCGAAGAGGAAGGCGTCGATCGGGACGCCCGCCGGATCCTCCCAGTTCGGCGCGATCGACGGGCACTGTGCGGCGGGGGCGGTGAAGCGGGCGTTCGGGTGGGCGGCGGGGGCGTCGGAGTCCGGCGTCCAGTCCTCGCCGTGCCAGTCGAGGGCGTGCGCGGGCGGCTCGGGGGTCATCCCCTCCCACCAGACGTCGCGGTCGTCGGTGAGCGCGCAGTTGGTGAAGATCGTGTCCTTGCGGACCGTCGCCATCGCGTTGGGGTTGGTCTCCTCGCCGGTCCCGGGAGCGACGCCGAAGAAGCCGGCCTCCGGATTGATGGCGCAGAGGCGCCCGTCGCGACCGAATTTCATCCAGGCGATGTCGTCCCCCACCGTCTCGACCTTCCAATCCGCAAGCGTGGGGATCAGCATCGCCAGGTTGGTCTTACCGCAGGCGGACGGGAACGCGCCGGCTACGTGCTTGACCGCGCCCTCGGGCGAGGTGAGCTTGAGGATGAGCATGTGCTCGGCCATCCAGCCCTCGTCGCGGGCCATCACCGACGCGATCCGCAGGGCGAAGCACTTCTTGCCGAGCAGGGCGTTGCCGCCGTAGCCGGAGCCGAAGGACCAGATCTCACGCGTCTCCGGGAAGTGCACGATGTACTTGTTGTCGGCGTTGCACGGCCAGGGCACGTCCTCCACCCCGTCGACCAGCGGCATCCCGACCGAGTGCAGGCAGGGAACGAACTCGCCGTCCTCCCCCAGCACCTCCAGCGCGCCGGCCCCCATGCGGGTCATGATGCGCATCGACACGGCCACGTATGCGGAGTCGGTCAGCTGCACCCCAATGTGGGCGATCGGCGACCCGAGCGGCCCCATCGAGAACGGCACCACGTACATCGTGCGGCCGCGCATCGCGCCGCGGAAGAGCTCGGAGAGGGTGTTGCGCATCTCTTCGGGGTCGCGCCAGTTGTTGGTGGGTCCGGCGTCGTCCTCCTCCGCGGAGCAGATGAACGTGCGATCCTCGACGCGCGCCACGTCGCCGGGGTCCGAGCGGGCCAGGTAGGAGCTCGGCCGCTTGGCGTCCGCCAGCCGCTCGAAGGTGCCCGCCTCGACCAGCTGGACGCAGAGCGCGTCGTACTCCGCGGCGGAGCCGTCGCACCAGTGAACCGCGTCCGGCTGGGTGAGCTCCGCGACCTCGTCGACCCATGCGAGCAGCTTCCGATTCCTGGTCGGGGCGGTGGTGGCTTGCGTCATCGGGGGCCGTCTCCTCCTGATCCCGGGGGGGGCTAAGCGTATCCCGGGCGCCCCTACACTGCGCTTCATGCGGGCCGTCCTGCGCTTCGTCGCGGCCGTCTTGATCGTGAGCGGAGTGCTCCTCCTCGGGGACGCCGCGGCCACCATCCTGTGGCAGGAGCCCGTGTCGGCGCTCGTCGCGGAGCGCCAGCAGAACCGGCTGAAGGAGGCGCTCGCGGAGCCGCAAACGGTCGAGCGGGTGGTGCGCCGAAAGCCGCTCAAGGGCGACGCCATCGGCCGGATCGACATCCCCGCGCTCGACGTCCACGAGTACGTGGTCGAGGGCACCGACCTGGAGGATCTGCGCAAGGGCCCCGGCCACTACGCCGACACGCCTCTGCCCGGCGAGCGCGGCACGTCGGCGATCGCGGGCCACCGGACGACGTACGGCGCCCCGTTCCGGGATATCGACAAGCTCGAGCGGGGGCAGGTCATCTCCTTCGATCTGCCGTACGGGCGGTACGTGTACCGGGTGGAGCGGGTCAAGATCGTCGACGACCAGGACCTCTCGGTGCTGCGCCCCGTCCGTCACGACCGCCTGATGCTGAGCGCATGCCACCCGCTCTACAGCGCCGCGCAGCGGATCATCGTCTTCGCGCGCGCGGTCCGGCGCGAGCCGTCACAGGTCAGGCAGACCTGATGGCGGAGACGGATGCGCGGAGCGCTCGACCTCCGACGCGTCCCGCGCCTCGAACCACAGGATGAGCCCGATCACCAGCGCCAGCGAGATCGCGAGCACCGCCAGCCAGTAGAGGACCTTGAGCAGGATGCGCATCGAGCCGAGACGACGGTACCGGCTTCCCCCGCTGCCGGCACCGGTCGCGGGCGTGCTGCGGGAGTCGCCGGCGTTCGTGCCGTGCCTGCTCGCCACCGTGGCCTTCCTCGCGCTCGCCGCCGCCGACGCGGGCGCCCTCGCCATCGACTGGTATGCCGCGGCGCTGTTCGTCCTCGCGCTGTGCGTGGTGACCGTGATCGCACTGGGGGTCCCGCGCGCCGTGCCGACGGCGACCGTGGCGGCCCTCGGCCTGCTCGCCGCCTTCGCCGCGTGGGCGTACCTCTCGATCACCTGGGCCGGGCAGCAGGGCGACGCCTGGGACGGCGCCAACCGGACGGCGCTCTACCTGCTGGTGTTCGGGCTGTTCGCCGTCTGGCCGACGAGCGAGACGGGCGGCCGGATCGTGATCGGCCTGCTGGGCGCCGGCATTGCCGGCATCGGCCTCGTCGAGCTGCTGCGCGCGCAGGGCGCCGCCGATCCGACCGCCTTCTTCGTCGATGCGCGCTTCTTCGAGCCGGCCGGCTACGTGAACGCGAACGTCGCGCTGTGGACGCTCGGCATGCTGGCCTGCCTGTTCTCGGCGGCGTCGCGGGAGTCCGGTGTGGTCCTGCGCCCGCTCTTTCTGGGCGGCGCCGGGCTGCTCGCGGCGCTCGCGCTGATGGGGCAAAGCCGCGGCTGGGCGCTCGCGCTGCCCATCGCGCTCCTGGTGTTCGTCGCGCTCACCCCGGGGCGCGTGCGGCTCGTGTCCGCCGTGGCGCTCGTGGCCCTCGGCGTGCTGGTGGTCCATGGGCCGCTCGTCGCGGTGTACGACGACGGGGGCATGGGCTCGCTGGCGCGGCGGGTGGACGATGCCTCCCTGGCGGCGCTACTGCTGGCCGCCGGCCTGGCCCTGGCGGGGTTGGCGTGGGCGGCGATCGACATGCGGGTGCGGCTCTCGGGACGCGTGGAGCGCGACCTCGGGCGGGGCGTGGCGGCGGTCGCGGCGCTCTCGGCCGTCGGCCTCCTCGTCGCGGCAGCGGTCGGCGCGCCCGAGGAGCGCGTGCGAGACGCCTGGGAGGAGCTGGAGCGCGGCGGCGGCGCGGGATACGACCGCTCCGAGCTCTGGCGCACGGCCTGGGACGGCTTCCGCGACCAGCCGGCCCGCGGTATCGGCATCGAGAACCACCGGGTGGAGTACGTGGAGCGGGGCACCGCCACGGAGCCACCGCGCTCTGCGCACTCGCTCGCGCTCGGGGTGCTCGCGCAGACCGGGCTGGTGGGCGTCCTTCTACTCGGTGGCGCGCTGGTGGCGGCCGTGGTCGCCGCGCTCGGGGTCCGGCGCTCCACGCGCGGGCGGCGCGCGGTCGCCGGCGCGGCGCTGGGCATCGCGGCGTACTGGCTGTTGCACGCGTCGGTGGACCGGTTCTGGGAGTTGCCCGGCCTCACCGCTTCGGTGTTCGCGCTGTTGGGTCTCGGGGGCGCCATCGCCGCCCGCTCGGCCGCCGCCCGGCCGGTGCGGCGGCCGACGTTCGGGGCGGGTCTGGCGGTGGGGGCCGCGGCCGTCGTGCTGGGGCTCAGCTTCCTCCTCCCCTGGCTCGCGGCGCTGCAGGTGGACCGCGCCGTCGACGGCTTCGCCGACGACGCGGCCGCCGCATTCGACCGGCTCGACTCGGCCGAGCGCCTGAACCGCCTCTCGACCGAGGCCCAGCTCACCGCCGCCAGCCTCGCCCTCTCCGTGGGGGACACGGCCCGCGCCCGCACCGAGCTCGCGGAGGCGCTCGAGCGCGATCCGGACACCCCGTATGCGCTACTCCAGCTGGGCCTGCTCGCCGCCTCCGAGGGGCAACGGGAGGAGGCCCTCCGTCTCCTGCGTCGCGTTCGCGCGCTCGCCCCACGCGACGCCATCGCGCGTCAGACGTACCGCGCCGTGCGCCGCGGGGACCGGGTGCCGCGGCAGCGGGTGGACCGCCGGCTCGAGCGTCGCGCCCGCGAGGCGGACGATCGCTGAGGGCGGGGAGGCTTCCCGAGGAGGCCGGGCGCAGTGAAACAATCCCCCGATCGAGAACCCGTCGCCGCCACTCGATCTCGAGACGCTGATCCGGTCCTCGCCGGGACGCGTGACGCCTGACCCCGCGGCCCTGCGCGAGCGCTTTCCGCGCGTTGCCATCTCGCATGAGTGGCTGACGCTCCCGGGCGGCTCGGAAAAGGTCGTGCTCCAGCTGCTGGAGCTGTTCCCCGACGCCGACATCTACACGTCGGTCTACGACCCCAAGACCTGCCCGCCGGCGATCCGGCGCGCGCGGGTGCACCCGTCCTTTCTGAACCGCGTGCCCGGCGCCAAGCGCTTCTACCCGCGCCTCCTGCCGCTGATGAACACGGCCTTCGAGTCCTTCGACCTCGACGGCTACGACCTCGTGCTGTCGAGCAACCATGCGTGCGCGAAGAACGTGATCACCGCCCCCGGCACCCTGCACGTCTGCTACTGCCACACGCCGATGCGGTACGCCTGGGACCCCGGGTTCTTCGCCGGGGAGCGGCTCGGCCGGGCCGAGCGGGCGCTGCTTCCGTTCCTGCTCTCGCGCCTGCGCCGCCAGGATTTGATCGCGGCCGCCCGCCCGGACGTCTTCGTGGCCAACTCGCGCCACGTGGCCGCGCGCATCCGCAAGTACTACCGCCGCGACGCCCAGGTGGTCCACCCGCCGGTCGACGTCGCTCGCTTCCTCGGCACACCGCGCGCCGACGCCGGCTACTACCTCTTCCTCGGGCGGCTCGTGCCGTACAAGCGCGCCGACATCGCGCTGCGGGCGTGCGCCCGCCTCGATCGCCCGCTCAAGGTCGTCGGTGGCGGGCGCGGCGAGGGCGGGCTCGCCGCCCTGGCCGGGCGGCGGACCGAGTTCCTGGGGCGCGTCGACGATGCCTCGGTGGGGGGCGTGCTCGCCGGCGCCCGCGCCCTGCTATTCCCCGGCGAGGAGGATTTCGGGATCGTGCCGGTCGAGGCGCAGGCGGCCGGCGTGCCGGTGATCGCCTACAGGCGCAGTGGCGCCCGGGATAGCGTGGTCGACGGGGAAACCGGGGTGCTCTACGAGGAGCCGGGGGTGGACGGGCTCTGCGCCGCCATCGAGCGCTTCGAGGGCCTCCGCTTCGACCAGGACCGGCTTCGCCGCCACGCGAGCGCGTTCGCCCCCGAGCGCTTCCGCGAGCAGATGACCGCGCTGCTTTTGGACGCCGGCCGGTAGGGGTTCGCGCCCGGGGGGATCGCGAGCGCCCCTCGGATACCATGCCGCCGGAAGTGGGATGCCGGGCTTTCGTGCCTCAGGGTTGCGCCTCGTCCTCGTGAGCTGCCTGGTGCTGGCGGTCGCCGCGCCGGCCGCGGCGGTGCCGCGGGAGCCGCGGATGGTCGCCAAGATCAACGCCGCCCGCGAGCGGCACGGGTTGCCCCCGCTGCGGCCGTCGCGCAGCCTCACCCGCTCGGCGCGCGCCTACGCGGCCCACCTCATGCGCATCGACTGGTTCGGCCACGCCGACCGAATCCGGGCGAGTCCGCGCTTTCGCATGCTCGGTGAGGTCCTCGCATGGCACAGCGATCGGCGTCCGCGCCGGTCCGGGACCGTACGCCGGTGGCTCGCCTCGCCCGGTCACCGCAAGCTGATCCTCAAGCGGGCCTTCCGGTGGATCGGCGCGGGGCGGGCGGTCGGGCGCTTCGGCGGCGGGCCGGCGACGATCTGGGTGGTTCAGCTCGGCCGCTACTGAGCGCGCCGGGGCACCAGCACGGCGCGCTTGAACTCCGCGACCAGCGTGCCGTCCTGCTTCAGCACGCGGGTGTGCACCTTCACGATCCCGCGGTCGGGCTTCGACTGCGAGGGCCGGACCTCGAGCACCTCGGACTCGGCGAAGAGCGTGTCGCCGTGGAAGACCGGCGCGGGATGCGAGAGGTCCTCGGTCGCGAGGTTGGCGATCGCCTTGCCGGAGACGTCGGCCACCGACATCCCGAGCGCGAGCGAGTAGACGAGGGGCCCGACCACCACGTTTCGCCCCTGCTGCGAGTCCGCCGCGTACACGTCGTTTATGTGCAGCGGATGGTGGTTCATGGTGAGCAGGCAGAAGAGGTGGTCGTCCGCCTCGGTCACGGTCTTGGCCGGCCAGTGCTTGTACACCGCCCCGACCTCGAACTCCTCCAGGTACCGGCCGTAGGGACGGGCGCCGGAGGCCTCCCGGTCGGCCTGGGCGGTCTCGACGCTGCGGGGCTGGGTGTCGCTCATCGGCGGCGGAATGCTAGCCGCAAGCAGCCGGCTCGGCCGGCTGCGCGCGGATGGCTCACCCAGCGCCGGTAGCCTTCGCCGGCGGATGCGCCACCCCCGAGACTTCTTCAAGCCGCTGGCGATCGACGCCCCCGAGCCGGTCCACGAGATCCCCGTCAAGCCCTCGCGGATGATCCACTTTCTGGACTTCTCGAACGAGCGGATGGTGGCGAAGGCGCCCGAGATCGCGCCGGAGGTCGACATCCTGCTCGGGAACCTGGAGGACGCCGTCCCCGTCGAGCGCAAGGAGGCGGCGCGAGAGGGCCTCATTCGCGTCGGCCGGGAGATGGACCTCGGCGAGACGGCGCTATGGACGCGCATCAACGCGCTCGAGAGTCCCTGGATGCTCGACGACCTCACCCAGATCGTGGCGGCGGTCGGTGAGCGACTCGAGGTAGTCATGGTCCCGAAGGTCGAGGGGCCGTGGGACATCCACTACGTGGACCGGCTGCTGGCCCAGCTCGAGGCCAAGTCCGGACTCGAGCGCCCGCTCTTGGTGCACGCCATCCTCGAGACGGCCCAGGGGGTCACGAACCTAGAGGCCATCGCCTCCGCCAGCCCGCGCATGCAGGGCCTGAGCTTCGGTCCGGCCGACCTGGCCGCCAACCGCCGGATGAAGACCACCCGGGTCGGCGGCGGTCACCCCGGCTACCGCGTGATCGCGGACCCGGATCCCGACGCGCCGGACGCCCCCCGGGCCACCGCGCAGCAGGATCCCTGGCACTACTCGATCGCTCGCATGGTCGACGCCTGCGCGGCGGCCGGGATCCTGCCGTTCTACGGCCCGTACGGCGACATCCGGGACACGCAGGGCTGCGAGGCGCAGTTCCGGGCCGCGTTCCTGCTCGGCTGCGTCGGCGCGTGGTCGCTGCACCCGGTCCAGATCGAGATCGCAAAGCGCGTGTTCTCCCCCGATCCCGAGGAGGTCCGGTTCGCCAAGAAGGTGATCGAGGCCATCCCCGACGGCCGCGGCGTGCACATGATCGATGGCAAGATGCAGGACGACGCCACCTGGAAGCAGTGCAAGGTGATGGTCGATCTGGCCGAGATGCTGGCCCGCAAGGACCCCGAGCTGGCCGAGCGGTACGGGCTCCAGCCGGCCTGATGCGGTTCTTCGAGTACGAGTCCCGCGAGATCGCGCGGCGCGCCGGCATCCCGGTCACCGACTTCGGCTTTGCCACCACGGCCCAGGAGGCGCGCGAGGTCGCCCACCGGATCGGCGGACCCACGGTGATCAAGTCGCAGGTGCTCAGCGGCGGCCGCATGAAGGCCGGCGGCGTCAGGTTCGCCGACGACCCCGACGAGGCGGCCACGCACGCGGACGCCATCCTCGGGCTCGAGATTGGCGGGCACATGCCGCGCGGCGTGCTGGTCGACCCCCGGGCCGCGGTCGAACGCGAGTACTACGCGGGCGTCGTCTGGGACGGGCTGCGGAAGCTGCCGGTGATGATCTTCTCGCCGGTGGGCGGCATCGACATCGAGCAGGTGGCCGAGGAGCACCCGGACAAGGTCGCGCGCCGCCACTTCTCGACGATCCACCCGCTCTCCGACTACCGGGCCAAGGAGGTGATCGCCGCGACCGGCGTGTCCGGACGCGCGCTCACCCGCATCACCCCGATCCTGGCGCGCCTGGCGAGGCTATTTCTCGAGCACGACATGACGCTGGCGGAGATCAACCCCCTGGGCGAGCTCGGCGACGGCTCGTTCGTGGCGCTCGATGCCCACATGGAGATGGAGAACGAGGCCCGGCCGCGCCAGACGGCGCTGCTGGCCGAGCTCGGCGTGCGCGACGAGGAGACGCGCGGCGCCCGCGAGCCGACCGCCTTCGAGCTGGCCGGCGAGGAGGTCGACTCGATGGACCACCGCGGCGTGGCCGGGAACGTGACCGAGTTTGACGGTGACCTCGGGCTCGTGATCGGCGCCGGGGGCGGCTCGCTCACGCTGTTCGACGCGGTCCGCGCCCATGGCGGCCGGCCCGCGAACTACTGCGAGATCGGCGGGAACCCCTCCGTGCGCAAGGCGTGCGGCCTGGCCAAGCTGGTGCTGGAGAAGCCGGGCGTGGACAAGATCGCGGTGATGATGTCGATCGTCTCCAACACGCGGGTGGACATCGTCGCCCGCGGCGTGGTGAAGGCCTGCCTGGAGCTGGGCCACGACCCGGCGGAGAAGATCGCGATCTTTCGCATCCCCGGCGCCTGGGAGGACGAGGGGTTCAAGATCCTCGAGCGCTATGGGGTCGAGTACTGCGACCGCTCGGTCTCGATGCACGAGGCCGCCCGCCGGGCGGTGGAGAAGATCCAGGGAGTCGCGGCCTCGTGAGCGTCCTCATCGACGCGGACACGACCTTCATCGTGCAGGGCATCACCGGCCGCGAGGCCGTCAACCTCACCCGCGAGTGCCTCGACTACGGCGCGGGCGCCCGCATCGTGGGCGGCGTCACGCCGGGACGCAAGGGCCGCGACGTCCACGGCGTGCCCGTGTTCGACACCGTGACGCAGGCGGTGGAGCACCACGGCGGCCCGATCGACGGCTCAGTGGTGACCGTCCCGCCCGCCTTCACCAAGGACGCCGTGCTCGAGGCGATCGAGAACGGCGTGAGGCTGGTCGTGATCGTCACGGAGCGGATCCCACGCGCCGACGTGGCGCAGATGGTCGAGCTGGCCGCGGAGCGCGGGGCGCGGATCATCGGCCCGAACTGCCTCGGCATCATCGTCCCGGAGGTGATCAAGATGGGCGGGATCGGCGGCCCGGCCCGGGACGCGGCGAAGGCCTACAGCGCCGGCCCGGTCGGGGTGATCTCGCGCTCGGGCGGGATGACCACGGAGATGTCCTCCACCCTCACCGCCGCGGGGCTCGGCCAGTCGACGGCCGTGTCGATCGGCGGCGACGCGATCATCGGGTCCACCTACGCCGAGCTCATGCCGCTCTTCGAGCGCGACGATCAGACGCAGGCGATCGTCATCTACACCGAGCCGGGCGGCCGCATGGAGGCCGAGCTCGCGCGCCACGTGACGGAGGCGAGCGAGCGGCCGCTGCCGATCGTGGCGTTCATGGCCGGCCGCTTCATGGACGAGATGCCGGGCATGAGCTTCGGTCACGCCGGCACCATCGTCGAGGGTCGCGAGGACACCGCGACCGAGAAGATCGCCCGGCTCGAGTCCGCCGGGATCACGGTGGCGGAGGAGATCTCCGAGATCCCTGCGCTCGTGAGGGAACGCCTCGGGGCGGCCGTCTGATGGACGGAATCTTCATCCGCGTCGAGGTCGATCCCGCCGCCGCGGCGGACGGGGAGCTGGCCCGGAAGCTCGAGGAGGCCTGTCCCGTCGACATCTACGCCGCCGGCGCCGGCGGGGTGCGGATAGTGGCCGAGAACCTCGACGAGTGCGTTCTCTGCGAGCTGTGCCTCGATGCCGCGCCGGCGGGCGCGGTGCGGGTGGTCAAGCTCTACGACAACGGGGCCGCGCTGGAGCGCTCATGAGTCTAGGCGACCGCGGGGGCCACCCGGCGCCCGATCTGCGCGACGGCGTCGAGGTCGCGATGCAGCAGAAGCTGGAGCATCACCCGCTCGACCCCGGCGGCGGCCAGACCGCGTAGCCGCTCGGTCGCCTCGTCGAGCGTGCCCACCATCCAGCTGTCGGGGAGGCCCTCGAGCAGGTCGTCGGCGCCCTGCGCGACGCCGCGCCACTCGGCGAGGCGCCCGGCGCGGTCGCGCAGCTCGGAGCGGTCCTCGCCGACCAGCCAGCCGGTCATGAGCGAGAGGGGCACGCGATCGCGGTGCAGGCGCGAGCAGGCGGCGTCCAGCTCGCCCCGGATGACCGCACACTCGTCCGCGGTCTTGAAGACCGTGTTGTACTCGTCGGCGAAGCGGGCGGCGAGGGCGAGGCTGCGGGGGCCGCCCTGCCCTCCGAGGATCAGGTTCGGGCGCGGCCGCTGGAGCGGCTTCGGCAGCGCGTCGAGCTCGCGGACGCGGTAGCGGCGACCGTCGAAGGAGAACGGCCCCTCCTGCCACTGGCGCGAGATCAGCTGCAGCTGCTCCTCGGTCTCCGCCAGGCGCTCGGCCAGAGGCGGGAAGGGAAAGCCATAGGCGCGGTGCTCCGCCTCCAGCCAGCCGGTGCCCACCCCGAGCTCTACCCGGCCGCCGGAGACGTGGTCCACGGTGGTCACCACCTTGGCGAGCTCGGAAGGATGCCGGAAAGTCGTGGGCGACACGAGCGTCCCGAGGCGGAGCGTGCTGGTCAGGGTGGCCAGGGCCGCCTGCGTCGCCCAGGCGTCGAGCGAGCCCCGCCCGCCGTGGCCCTCCACGGACAGGTAGTGGTCGGATCGAAACAAGGCCTCGACGCCGTGCTCCTCGCAGGCGCGCGCCAGCGCCCGCCAGTCGGCCCAGGTCACGTCCTCCTGCCCCTCGATCATCAGGGCCACCCGCATCCGGACAAGATCGCAGACCGGGCGCCCGCGAGCCGGGCGGTGGCTCAGCGGCGCGCCAGCTGGCGCTGGACCACGTTGCCCAGCAGCTTCGTCACGGCCGGGTCGCCGCTCACGCGCAGGTGGCCGTGCTCGTACGCCTGGACCCAGTCGCGCAGGCGGCCCTCGGCCGCCAGCTCGTTGAAGTGCGAGCGGGCGATCGAGACGTCGAGGCGAGCGTCGGCGGCCGGGTCGCGCGCGATCGTCGGCCCGGGCACCTCCACGCGCCAGATCGGCACCTCGCCGCCGCGGGCGCGCAGCTCGACGCGCATGACTAGCCTCAGCTGCTTGAGCGCCGGCACCTCCGCCTGGAGGCGCTCGACCGCGCCGCGTATGAGGGCCCTGGTGTCGCCGGCCGCCACGTCAGCGCTTCACCGCTTGTTGCGCTCGAGGAGCTTCTTGCCGATCACCATCCGCTGGATCTCGGAGGTGCCCTCGCCGATCAGAAGCAGCGGCGCGTCGCGGTAGAGGCGCTCGATCTCGTACTCCTTCGAGTAGCCGTAACCGCCGTGGATGCGAAACGCGTCCTCGACCACCTCCTTGCCGGCCTCCGAGGCGAACAGCTTGGCCATGCCGGCCTCGAGGTCGGAGCGCTCGCCGGCGTCCTTCATGCGCGCCGCCTTGAGCGTGAGCAGGCGCGCCGCCTCCACCTTGGTGGCCATGTCGGCGAGCTTGAACTGGATCGCCTGGTGGCGCGCGATCGCGCGGCCGAAGGCCTTGCGCTCCTGCGAGTACCGCAGGGCCAGCTCGAGCGCCCGCTGCGCGATGCCGACGCCGCGGGCGGCCACGTTCACGCGGCCCACCTCCAGCGCGTCCATCATCTGTCCGAAGCCCTTGCCCAGGCCGGCCTCCTCGCCGCCCAGGATGCGATCGGGCGGGCAGCGGTAGCCGTCGTACACCAGCTCGGTGGACTCCACGCCCTTGTAGCCCATCTTCTTGATCTTGGGCGGAATCGTCAGCCCGGGGTTCTCGGCCGCTCCCGGTTCCTTCTCGGTGATGAAGCAGGTCATTCCGCGGTACGCCGGCTCGGCCTTGGGATCGGTCTTCATGAGGACGAACACGACGCCCGACAGGAGCCCGTTCGTGACCCACATCTTCTGGCCGCCCAGCTCCCAGTCGCCATCGCCCGTGCGCTTCGCCACCGCCTTGATGCCCTGGACGTCCGAGCCCACCTCCGGCTCCGACAGTGAGAAAGCGGCCCGCAGCTCGCCCGTCGCCATCCGCGGCAGGAAGTGCTCCTTCTGCTCGTCGGTCCCGAACTTCATCAGCAGGTACGAGCCGATGAAGTGGGTGTTCACGATCCCGGAGACGGAGATCCAGCCCCGCGACAGCTCCTCGACGATCATCGCGTAGGTCGTGAGGTCGAGCCCCATCCCGCCGTACTCCTCCGGGATGGTGACGCCGAACAGCCCGATCTCCTTCATCTGATCGACCACGCCCTCGGGGAACTTGTCCTCGTGGTCGTACTCCTCGGCGATCGGGATGACCTCGTTGTCCACGAACTGGCGCACCATCTCGGTGATGGCCTTCTGCTCGTCGGTCTTGTCGGTGTAGGGCGCTGCTAGGGCCATGGACGGCGCAGGATACCGGCGGGGCTGGGCGCCGCTCGCGGCACCAACTAGCGCAGGATCTCCACGAGCAACACCCACGCGTTGGCGACCGCGCCCGTAGTCGCGAGCACGATCCCGGCCGCCACCCAGTAGAGCCCTCCGCCGGCCTCGGCGAGCAGGCTGACGGCGCCCAGCACGACGGGGATCGTTCCCAGGCCGACCATGAGCCAGTGGCCGAAGACGTGTGCCCGTTGTCGGTCGCTACCGGCCATGCTCCGGCCCGTGAGGCCGAGGATCAGCACGGCGAACGCCAGGCCGACGGCCAGCAACTCGGCCGCCAGCGTCCCCCGGGACTGACCGGGTATCAGTCCGATCAACGAGACGAGCACCACGCTGAGCAGCAGCATCACCGTCGCCAGGGCCCGCGCGGGCAGGCCCCGGGATCCCAGGATGCGGTCGACGTTGATCGACACGGCCACGAAGACGAGCCCCGCGAGCGCCGCCGAGGCGCCGGCGCTTGCCACGAAGAAGTCCGTCCACTCGCTCGCCTCGTACGCGGTCATGGTGGAGGCCCGACCCTAAATCAGCGCGCCCCACCGGGCCGCGCACAACGCCCGTGTCAGTACCCGCGCGGGTGGCGGGCCACGAACGCCGCCGACTCGCGCAGTGTCCGGCTCCAGCGCGGGCCGGTCCCGGGGCCGGGGGCGTCGCGATCGCGCAGCGACGTATCGAAGCGGAAGCCGGCGACCACGGCGTAGGCGTGGCCGCCGTGGGCGTAGACCGTGATCCAGCGGCCCGGCCCGGCCTGACCCCAGCTCATGAGCGGACCCGAGGGCAGCGGCGCCCGCAGGAAGCGACCACCGTAGAGCGCGTAGCTCACCGCGCCGGAGCAGTCGTAGCCGCTGTCGAGCGCGCCCTTCACGAACTGTGTGTGGCCGCCGCCGTAGCGGTACGGCTTCTCGACGATGCCGTTGGCGGCGGCGATCACGCGCTTGACCCGCGCGGGCGCCGAGGCCGGGGCGATCAGTCGACCGTTCACCAGCTTCGCCTTCTGCGGCGGCGGCGGCGGGGGCACGAAGGCCGTGCCGCCGGACCCCGACGGGGGCGGGACCGCTTCGGCGGCGGGCGCGGCCGCGATCGCGCCGGCGAGGCACGTGGAGGCCACGGCGGCATGCAGCAGCTTGGTGCGTGAGGCTGTGAGCATTCTCTTTCGAACGCCTGCGGAGTTAGCTGACGGGCTCGCGCTGAAAGAGCTCGCGCGCTTCCCGAAGGAAGTTCGCCCCAGTGGTTCGCACCACTTTGGTTCCCCCGCTCCGCCCTGCGGCGGACTCGGCGTGCCGGGCAAAGTAGCAGATGGTTCGGGTCCGGTGGAACCGGCGGGCGATTTCGCCCGGCGGCGCGACCGGGCCGCATCTGCGAATCTCCCTTGCGGAACCCACGATGCTCGTCAGCCCGCCGCAGTGACGACGACCCGACGCAAGCGGCTGACCGCCGAGGCCCGGCGGTCGGCGATCCTCGACGCCGCGCTAGAGGTGTTCGCGAAGCGCGGCTACTACGCCTCCTCGATCGACGACATCGCGCGGACGGCGGGGATCTCGAAGGCCCTCATCTACGAGCACTTCAACTCGAAGCAGGCGCTGCACGCCGACCTGATCGACGTCCACGCCAGCGAGCTCTTCCGGCGCATCGGTGACGCGGTGGAGGCGGTCGACGTGATGTCCGGCGCCGAGCGCCTCGAGGCCGGGCTCGACGCCTACTTCGCCTTCGTCGAGGAGCACCGGGACGCCTGGCGCATCCTCACGCGCCAGGCCCTCGACCCCGAGTCGGCGGAGGCGCTCGACCGGATCACCGTGCAGGTCACGGCCGTGGTGGCCGCTCTCATGGCCCAGGACCCCGGCGCCCAGATCGGCGACGAGTCGCCCGAGGAGCGCGATCGGCGGCTCGAGCTGCTCGCGCAGATGCTGGTCGGCGCGGTTCAGTCGATCGCGAACTGGTGGGCCGCCGACCGGCGTGACATCCCCCGGGCGTGGATCCGCCAGAACGCCATGGAGTTCGCCTGGCTCGGGCTCGAGCGCTTGGGCCAGGGGACGCGCTGGTAGCCGGGATGACCCACGCCGGGGCCGCTTCGCCGCCTCGCCGGTGAACTTCGCGCGCGACACGGTGGACGCCGCGGAGCGGTCCCGGCGGGCGCTGGTCGCGATCACCCGCACGAACGAGCGGCGCGAGATCTCGTTCGGCGAGGTGGCCGACCGCTCGGCGCGGCTCGCCGGCACGCTCGTGGAAGCCGGCGTGGGCCGCGGCGACGTCGTCACCACGGTCGTCGGGAACCGGCCCGAGTGGGTCTATGCGATGGTCGCCTGCTGGCGCGTCGGCGCGGTCGCCCAGCCGTGCTCCGAGCAGTTGCGGCCGGCCGAGCTGCGGGCGCGGATGGCGCTGGTGGCTCCCGCGGCGGTGGTGGCCGACGAGCGCGACGCGGACACGGTCGTCCGCGCCGGCTTCGAGGGGCGCCTGCTGACCGTGCCCGACGAGCGGCTCTACGCCGCCCCGCCCGCCCCGCCGGTCGAGCTGGCGGCCGAGGACCCGGCTCTGGTCATCTTCACCTCGGGCACCGCGGGCCAGCCCAAGCCGGTGCGCCACGGACAGCGCTATCTCGCCGGTCAGCGGGTTCAGGCCGAGCACTGGTACGGGGCCGGCCCGCGCGATCTGTGTTGGTGCACCGCGGCGAGCGGCTGGTCGCTGTCGGCGCGCAACGCGTTCGTGGCCGCTTGGCTGCGCGGAGCCGCCGCCGTGGTCCATGACGCCCGGTTCGACCCCGACGAGCGGCTCGACGTCCTGGAGCGCGAGCGGGTGAATGTGCTCTGCATGTCGCCCACGGAGTACCGCGCGATGGCCAAGCTCGCCGAGCTGCGCCGGCTGCCGGCGCTGCGCCACGCCTGCGCCGCAGGCGAGCCGCTCAACCCCGAGGTGGTGCGGGCGTGGCAGGAGCACGTCGGCGTGTCGGTGCACGACGGCTATGGCCAGACCGAGACGGGCCACCTGACGGGCATGCCGATCGGCCCGCCGGTGGTGCCGGGGTCGATGGGGCGCCCGCTGCCCGGCTTTCGCGCGTGGATCGACGCCGGCGAGCTCGTCATCGACCCCCGCACCGTTCCGACGTTCTTCCTCGACGGCGCCCGCGACGAGCCGTGGCGCACGGGGGACCGCGTACGGGAGGACGACGACGGCTACCTCTGGTTCGAGGGCCGCACGGACGACGTGATCATCTCCGCCGGGTACCGCATCGGCCCGTTCGAGGTCGAGTCCGCCCTCGTCTCGCATCCGGCCGTCGCGGAGGCGGCGGCCGTGGCGGCTCCGGACGAGATCCGCGGGCATGTCGTCCGCGCCGTGGTGGTCCTTCGCCGCGGGTACGCGCCGGGGGCCGACCTGGTCCGCGAGCTGCAGGACCACGTCAAGCGGGAGACAGCGCCCTACAAGTACCCGCGCATCGTCGAGTTCGCCGACGCGCTGCCGAAGACCGCGAGCGGCAAGATCCGACGCGCTGCACTGCGCGGCCCCGGGTAGCCTCAGGGGGATGGCGAACCGGCTGGCACACGAGACCTCTCCCTACCTCCTCCAGCACCAGGACAATCCCGTTGACTGGTATCCCTGGGGCGACGAGGCGCTCGCGCGCGCTCGCGACGAGGACCGCCCCATCCTGCTCTCGATCGGCTACTCCGCCTGCCACTGGTGCCACGTGATGGAGCGCGAGTCGTTCGAGGACCCGGAGACGGCGGCGCTCATGAACTCACGCTTCGTGCCGGTCAAGCTCGACCGCGAGGAGCGGCCGGACCTCGACGCCATCTATATGGAGGCCTGCCAGGCGATGACGGGGGCCGGCGGCTGGCCGCTCAACGTGTTTCTCACCCCCGAGCAGGTGCCGTTCTATGCCGGGACGTACTTCCCCCCGGAGTCGCGCGGCGGGATGCCGGCCTGGCGCTCGGTCCTGACGGCGGTGGCGGACGCCTGGGACCAGCGCGCGGACGAGATTCGCAGCGGCGGCGAGCGCATCGCGCAGCGGCTGCGGGGCGGAGCGCTGCTCACCCCCTCGACGGAGCCGCTGTCCGCCGCCGCCCTCGACGAGGCGGTGGCCGGGCTCCGCGCCCAGTACGACCGGGCGAACGGCGGCTTCGGCGCCGCGCCGAAGTTCCCGCCCGCCTCGGCGCTCGAGTTCCTCCTGCGCCGGCCCGAAACCGAGATGACCTCGCACACCCTCCGGGCGATGGCGTCGGGCGGCATGTACGACCAGATCGGCGGCGGCTTTGCCCGCTACTCGGTCGACCCGTACTGGCTCGTGCCGCATTTCGAGAAGATGCTCTACGACAACGCGCTCCTCGCCCGCGTGTACCTGCACGGCTGGCAGGTGACCGGCGACGCCCTCTTTAGGCGGGTCAGCGAGGAGACGCTCGACTGGGCGCTGCGCGAGATGCGCGGTCCAGAGGACGGCTTCTTCTCCGCGCTCGACGCCGACTCCGAGGGCGTGGAGGGCAAGTTCTACGTCTGGACGGTGGAGCAGATGCGCGCGGCCCTGGCCGGCGAGCCGGACGCCGACGACGCGATCGCCTGGTTCGGCGCCACCGACCGCGGCAACTTCGAGGGCGCCAACATCCCCGTGCGCGGACCGGGCGACCCGGAGCGCCTCAGCGCCTGGCGCCGGCGCCTCTACGAGGCGCGCGCCGACCGGGTCTGGCCGGGCCTCGACGACAAGCGGCTCGCCGCGTGGAACGCGCTCATGATCACGGCGCTGGCGGATGCCGGCGCGGCCCTGGAGCGCTCCGACTACCTCGCCGCCGCCCGCGCCTGCGCGGAGTTCGTGCTGGACCGGATGCGGACGCCGGACGGCCGCCTGCTGCGCACCTGGAAGGACGGGGAGGCCAAGCTCAACGCCTACCTGGAGGACCACGCCTTCCTGCTCGAGGCGCTACTCACGTTGTACGAGGCGAGCTTCGAGCCGCGGTGGTTCGCCGCCGCCCGGGAGCTGGCGGACACGATGATCGAGCGCTTCGCCGACGAGGAGCGGGGAGGCTTCTTCGAGACCTCCGCCGACCACGAGCGCCTCGTGGCCCGCCGCAAGGACCTCGAGGACCACCCCATCCCCTCCGGCAACGCCAGTGCCGCATACGGCCTGCTTCGGCTCGCGGCGCTAACCGGGGAGCACGACTACGAGCGCCGCGGGGAGTCGGTCCTCCGGCTGCTCCATGAGGTCGCGGTCAAGCATCCCCAGGCCTTCGGACACCTGCTGCAGGCGCTCGACTTCCGGCTGGCGTCGGTGCGCGAGGTGGCGCTCGTGGGCGACGACCTCCGGCCGCTGGAGCGCGTGGTGCGGGGCGCCTTCCGTCCCCACCTCGTCGTCGCCGGGGGGCCACACGACGGCGTGCCCCTGCTCGAGGGCCGCGAGCCGGTGGACGGCCGGCCCGCGGCCTACGTCTGCGAGGGCTTCGCCTGCAAGGCACCCGTGACCGAGCCGGAAGAGCTCCGGGCCCTTCTGGCCTGACGCGGGCGGCCCTACGCCCGCGCTCGGCCCTCCACGTCCGTCACCGCGGTCGGGGCGAGCCGGCGGCCGTCATCGGCCGGCCGGCCATCCCCGTCGCCGCCGTCCGTCCTCGCGAGCTGCGACGGCCACCACACCTTGGGGCCGAGCTTCTCGACGATCGCCGGCACCAGCACGCTTCGCACCAGGAACGTGTCGAGCAACACGCCGAACGCCACGACGAAGCCGATCTCGGTGAGGAACACGAGCGGCAGCACCGCCAGCACGGAGAAAGTGCCCGCCAGGACGATGCCGGCGCTCGTGATGACCCCGCCGGTCACGGCCAGCGCCCGCAGCATGCCCTCACGCGTGCCGTGTCGGAGCGCCTCCTCGCGCGCCCGGGCCATCAGGAAGATGTTGTAGTCCACCCCCAGCGCGACGAGGAACACGAACGCGAACAGCGGTAGCGACGGGTCGGAGCCGGGGAAGTCGAACACCACGTCGAAGGCGAGGTAGCCCACGCCCAAGGCGGCCAGGAAGCTGAGGATCACCGTGCCGATGAGGATCAGCGGGGCAATGATCGCCCGCAATAGCAGGACCAGGATCAAGAAGACGACCACCAGCACGATCGGGGGGATCACGGTGGAGTCCCACGCGGCGGCCTCGCGAACGTCGAACTCCACCGCGGTCGGCCCGCCGACGAGCGTGCCGGGCGCGGCCGCCCTCACCGCATCCCGTATCGGCTCAACCAGGTCGTAGGCCTCGGTGGAATAGGGCGGCGGCTCGAGGGTCGCCTGGACCAGCGTGCCCGGGCCGCCCTGCGCCACCGGCGGCGATACCGACTCGACGCCGTCGCTTCCCTCTAGGGCGCGGGTCACCGCCCGCACGTCGCCGTCCGCCGGGACGATCACGTCAGTCGGCGCGCTGGCGCCGGCGGGAAAGCTCCGCGCCAGCAGCTCCTGCCCCTCCACCGACTCCACCTCGGTCGTGTAGCCGTCGTTCGTGGTCAGGTCGGTCGAGAACGCGGCCAGCCCGGCGCACATGACGAGCAGCACGGCGATCGATCCGGTCATCACCCGCACCGGGCGCGCCGCCACGCGGTCGCCGACGCGCTTCCAGAAGCCGTGCGTCTCGTCCGCCAGGTGCTCGTGCTTCGTGCGCCGAATCTCGTACGGCTTGAAGAACCTGGTGTCGAAGAAACCGAAAATCAGGTTGGGAACCCGGACGCGCCCGGCCGACAGGGCCCCGACGATCCACTTGACCAGCGCGTTCAGGAACACGAGCGGCAGGAGCAGGATGTAGGCCACCACGGCTCCGATCACCGTCAGCAACGCGAACGCGCTGGAGCCGTCACGGATTCGTTGTCCGATTCCGCTCTCGGCCACGCCCGTCGGGACTCTCCATTCCGGCGTGTGAGGCACGAAGGGCCAGAACGCCCGGCGGCCGAAGACCGTTAGGAGGGCCGGAAGCAGCGTGAGCATCGAGATCGCCGCGCAGGCGATGCCGATGGCCCCGATCGGGCCCAGGCCGGACGTGCCGTTGACCTTGGCGATCGTGAGACAGAGCAGCGCGGCGATGACCGTTGCGGCGGAGGCGAGCACGGCGGGGCCGGCGGAGGTCATCGCCGTCTGCATCGCCTCGTGGCGGTCCAGGCTGCGGTGGAGCTCCTCGCGGTACCGCGCCACGATCAGGAGGGCATAGTCGGTCCCGGCGCCGAGCACGAGCACCGACATGATCGAGCTCGACTGCCCGTTGATCGTCACACCGAGCTCGGAGATCCCGTAGCCCACCGAGCGCGACAGGATCTCGGCGAACATGACGGCCACCAGTGGGATGAGGAAGAAGATCGGCGACCGGTAGATCACGATCAGCAGGAAGATCACGAGCGACGCGGCGGCGAGCAGGAGGGTGCCGTTGATGCCCTCGAAGACGTCGATGGCGTCCGCGGCGTAGCCCGCCCCGCCGGTGATCTTGACCTCGAGACCGCCGCCCGGATCGGAGACGGTGTCGCGCCAGAACTCGATCGGGTCGAGGACCGTGTCGCCCTGGCCGTCGCCGCGGATGTAGGCGGTCACGATCGCCGCCTTGCCGTCGGGCGAGCAGACCGGACCGACGAAGGGGGCGTACTGGCGCGGTTGGCCCGGGACCGGCGTCGTTGGCCCGGCGCAGCCGTCGGCCTGTCCGCCGACGCGCGCGTCGCCACCCGGCGCCCCGGTGCTGCCCTGAGCGGCGCCGTTCTGCGAGCCACTCTCCTGGCCGCCCGACGCCGCGGTGGCGCCGTCCGTGACGACGCCGGGGAAGTCCTGCTCGAAGCGCCGGGGCTCTTCGGTGAGCTTCCCGATGTCGTCGCTGATCTTGGCGAAGTCGCCCGGGGTCAGCCCGGATGCCCGGCGGTAGAGGATTACCGCGGGCGCCAGCTCGCCGCCCTGCAGGTCCTCGGTGGCCTCGAGCGCCTCGGTCGACTCGGCATCTCCGGGGAGGAACGACGTCGACTCGTTGTCCTCGGCGTCGGTGAACTTGCCGGGGAGGTTCGCTGGACCGGCGGCTATGAAGATTCCAATCAGCCAGACTGCGAACACGACCCACTTGGCGCGCCGTCCGGCGGCGATGGCGAAGATCGAGCGACGTTGGCGGTTCATGGGGCTGTACCTCTACCAGCTAGAAGCTTGACGGTCAAGATTCTCGCCCGTTAAGATCTCGTGACGGTGAGCCCCGTCGACACCCTCACGGCTCTCCAGCGGTGGGAGTTGGAGAACGACCGCTTCGATCTCGCGGTGGCTCGCGCCTACGGGGTCGGAATCACTGAGATCCGCGCGATCGGTCACATCCAAACCACGGGGGAGCTTACGCCCCGAGCGCTCGGTTACGCACTCGGCCTGAGCTCCGGGGCTGTCACGGCACTGATTGACCGACTCGAGCGCTCGGGGTGGGTAACCCGTTCACCGCATCCGGTGGACCGCCGCTCGGTGGTCCTACGCGCGACGGACCGCTCCCGCGAGATCGCGGAGCGGATCTGGAAGCCCTACGCCGAGGCGCTCGCGGAGGCGACCGCCGATCTGCCGGCCACCCACCGCGAATCGCTGGCGTGGTTCCTCACCCGAGCGGCGGACATCGCCGCCGAGGGCGCTAGAGAATGGCGAGGTACCGGTCCAGCTCCCACTGCGTTACCTGCACGCGGTAGTCCTCCCACTCCTGCCGCTTGATCTCCACGTAGCGATTGAAGATGTGCTCGCCGAAGGTGCGCAGCACGAGCTCCGACTCCGCCGTGAGCTCGATCGCCTCGCCCAGTGTCTCGGGCAGCTGCTCGATGCCCAGGCGGCGGCGCTCCTCCGGGCTGATGTGGTACAGGTTCTTCTCCATCGGCTCGGGGAGCTCATAGCCCTTCTCGACCCCCTCGAGGCCGGCCGCGAGCAGCACCGCAAACGTCAGATAGGGGTTGCAGGCGGGATCGGGGCAGCGGATCTCGGCGCGCGTGGCCTGCTCCTTGCCCGGGTGGTAGAGCGGCACGCGGACGAGCGCCGAGCGATTGCGGCGCGACCACGCGCAGTACACCGGGGCCTCGTAGCCGGGCACGAGCCGCTTGTAGGAGTTCACCCACTGCGCGAACACGGACGTGATTTCGCGTGCGTGCCTGAGCTGGCCGGCGATGAACGCCTTGCCGACGTCCGAGAGGTAGTACTGGTCGTTCGCCTCGTAGAAGGCGTTTCGCCCGTCCTTGAAGAGCGACTGGTGCGTGTGCATTCCGGAGCCGTTCTCACCGAACAGCGGCTTCGGCATGAAGGTGGCGTGCCAGCCGTACTTCATGGCGTACTCCTTGACCGTGATGCGGTAGGTCATGGTGTGGTCCGCCATCTCGAGCCCGTTCGCGTAGCGCATGTCGATCTCGTGCTGCGATGGGCCGACCTCGTGATGGGTGTACTCCACGTGGATGCCGAGCTGCTCGAGGGCCAGCACGGTCTCGCGGCGCACGTCCGAGCCGGCGTCGAGCGCCGTCAGGTCGAAGTAGCCGCCCTCGTCGAGGATCTCCGGTGTGCCGTTCTCGGGCCGGGCGTTGCGGAAGTAGAAGTACTCGAGCTCCGGCCCCACGTAGAACCGGTCGAAGCCCATCTCGCTCGCCCGCGCGAGCGCGCGCCGGAGCACGTGCCGCGGGTCACCCTCGTACGGCTCGCGATCCGGCGTGACCACGTCGCAGAACATGCGGGCCACACCCTTGTCCTCCGGTCGCCAGGGCAGGATCGCGAACGTCGAGGGATCCGGCATCGCGATCATGTCGGACTCCTCGATCGCGTTGAAGCCGGTGATCGACGAGCCGTCGAAGCCCATGCCGCCCTCGAACGCGTCATCGAGCTCCTCGGCGTTGATGGAGAAGCTCTTCAGCTGCCCGAGGATGTCGGTGAACCACAGGCGGATGAAGCGGATGTCGCGATCCTGGACGAAGGACTTGATGTCGTCGGCGGTCGTCGGCTGGTCGGCCACGGTCTTCGTTTGGTCGGCCATGAGGCTCCTTCGGAGGTCGGTGCGAGGCGGTTGAGGCCGCGTAGGCTAACGCGCGCGCCTGCGGTAGAGGCCGCCGAGCAGAGCGTCGCGTTCGGGCGGCTCGGCACGGCGGCTGCGGCCGTCGCCGCCCGGCACGCTCCGGAGTTGCCGAGCGGCGCCCTCGGCGTCGGCAGGCGGCGTCCTCCGGCGAACTCCGGCATCGCCTAGCGGCGCCCTCCGTCGCCGCCGCCCGCTCCGCTCCGGCGTCGCCCGCCCGCCCCGCTCCGGCGTCGCCGAGCGGCGCCCTCGGCGTCGGCCTCGCCCCGCGCTTGCGCGCCCGTCGGCTACAACCAGGCGCGCGCCCAGGTCTTGAGCGCGCGTACGGCCGGCTCGAGCGCCTCGCCCTTGGCGGTGAGCGCGTATTCCACCCGTACCGGCATGTCCGCGATCACGCGACGCTCGACGATCCCCTCCGCCTCGAGCTCCTTCATGCGCTCGGAGAGCAGCCGGTCCGAGAGGTCGGGCACGAGCTGCTTGAACTCGGAGAAGCGCGCGGGGCCATCGAGTAGGACGAAGAGGATCGCTCCCGTCCAGCGTTTGCCGACCAGCTCCACCGCTCGGTGGTAGGACGCGCAGCAGGCATCACGCCGAACGACTGTGGCCTGCTGGAAGGCCATGCGGTACATCGTAAAGACCTCGGCGGCCCACCTGGACCTTATGCGGCCTGCAGCAGTCGGGACCCTTCGCTCGAGCCGTCCAGCGGCACGTCGCCCGCGCGCGTCACGAGGTTGCCGAAGGTGCCGAGCGCCACGTGCGCGATCGTCTCCAGGAGCTGCTCGTCGGTCCAGCCGGCCTCGAGGGCCTCCTCTTGCTTGTGGCGTGGCGGGACGCCCTCGCTCTCGACCAGCGCCTTGACGAAGCGCAGCAGGATCGACTCACGCTCGTCGCGGGAGTCGAACTCGCGGGCCAGGGCGATCTCGTCGAGGCCGAGGCCGGCCTCGCGGGCGGTCCGCTGGAGGGTCGACAGCGCGTACTCGCTCCCCTGATGCTCCGCCACCGCAAGCGCGATGCGCTGCTGCGTCGGGTACGGCAGGCTGCCGTTCCGGAGCTCGGAGCGAAAGCGTGCGTAGGCGCGCAGCACCGCAGGTGAGCCGGCGAGCACGCCGATGAAGTTCGGAAGCTGGCCGCCGCCCGCGAGCGCGCCCTTGAGGATCGGGACGCTCAGCTCCGGCGCGGTGAGCTCATCGTGGACCTGGAACCTGCTCTCTTTGGTCTTCATGCCGACTTCACTTTCTGCGTGCTGCTTACTGCCCGTAAGTCTAGAAGAAAAAGGAGTATCCGACACTCCAATCAGAGATACGCGCCCGGGGTCGTAGTGGATCGAATGAGCGGGTCGGCGCCACTGTGCCGCGGCCGCGGGGCGTCGGGCAGGCGCGCCGCGTCGGTCGGCCGCGAGGTGCGCGGTTCCGGCGCGCCCTGCGTGCGGGGCGTGCCGGACGAATGGCACGCCCGAGATTTGCCGGGGCGCAGGCAGGCGCGCCCGGCGCATGGCGTGCGGGATCCACTGGGCGCAGGCCGCGCGCCCGGCGCGCGGGTCTGTCCGGCACATGGCGCGCGGGTCTGTCGGGCGCGTGGCGCGCGCCCGGCGCATGGCGTGCCGGTCTGCCCGGTGCAGGCCGGCACGGCCGCCGTCGCGCGCGCGGCGGCCGTCCTGGCGGCCCCGCGGATGATTTTTCGGTTCGGCACCGGGGCGGTGCCGAACGTCGATGTCGTGGCCTGGACGGGAGGGTCTCGCCTCCTGGGGCAAACCCGCGTCCCGTCGACCGCCGTCGCGACGGCCAGCCGCGCCGCCTCGGGCGCCGAGGCGCGCTGACCGAGACGGGTGCCCGGCGTCCCCGGGACGGCGATGTTTGCGCGGTGGTGCCGGCGCCGCGGCACGTACGGCGCGGCCTACCTTTACGCGTGCGCGGTCCCGGCGGCGACGGCCACCAGGAACAGGCCCA
>Ga0081538_10000856_pt1 | contig 32796 bp, 41 predicted proteins | sample TabmetS5T2R1_FD_71022 | JGI IMG/M metagenome (GOLD analysis project Ga0081538, IMG submission 71022) | Tabebuia heterophylla rhizosphere microbial communities from the University of Puerto Rico - S5T2R1 | ecosystem: Host-associated > Plants > Roots > Rhizosphere ...
TCGGCACTGATGTGAGGCACCGCCAGGTGCAGCACCGTCAGGTCCATCGACACGAGCAGTGTCGGCAGCGCCAGCACCGCCAGGCCCGCCCACACCCGTGCCGTCGCCCGCGGAGGCCCTCCCGACGCCGCAACGTCAACCGTCGGTCGGGCCATCGTTCACTCCTCCTACGTGTCGAGGATGTTCGGGCTGCCGCCTCCGACGACCCGTCGGACCTCGGCCATGAGGCGGATCCTCAGACCCGCCGAGCCTGGACACCCGGCGGCGCAGCCGTCGCTTGCCATCTCTGCGGTGGGACGATGACCCATCCGGCCGCCGTCTTCGTGCCTGTCGGAATGGTGCCCAGTCCATGTGACTCCTCGCCTTCTGGTCGATCCGATGTCGTCCCGCCGAGCTGCTCGCGGGGACCCTCACCGAGCCTTCGCCTGACTTCGACCAGCGTCGCACATCGGTATAGCAATTGCAACCGATCGCAATGCGTTGTACGATGCAATCATGGTTGACAGGAACGAGATCGCCGCTGCTCTTCGACAGATCGGGCGTGGCTACGAGGCTCTGGCCCGAGCGGTCGCGGAACACGAAACATCCGCCACACCTGACAAGCGCTACCTCGCCGCCCTGCGCCAGTGGGCCGATCAGGGACTCACCCGCGACCAAGCGACCACGCTGCTGCGACAGCACGGTTTCGCGCCTCAGGCTGTTGGTGGCTGGGCGCGTGGCGACTGGATCGAAACGCGCAACGACGGCCTCCGCTACCTGACCGTGCGCTCGCACCGGTGGCTCGCCGAGCAGGCAGACAACGATGCGTGAACGGTTCAGCACCCGGATGGGTATACGGGTGTTCGACCTCGACGCCCAAGGCCACCTCACCGGGGCGGCTTACCTAGAGTACGCAAACCACACGCTATGGGAGTGCGTCCGAGCCGCGGGTGTCGACGTCGACGCCCTGCTCGCGTCGGGGGTCGGTCCGGTGAATCTCGAAACCAAGATCCGGTACCTGCGCGAGCTACGAGGCGGCGACGAGGTCGACGTCTCCTGCGAGCTCGCGTTCTCCGACGACAGGACCTACCAGGTGCACCACGAGTTTCGAACGCGAGAGGGACACCTGGTCGCCGACGTCACCTGCCGGTTCGGGCTGCTCGACCTCAAGCGGCGTCGCCTTGTCCTCGACCCCGCCTCGCGCTGGCGACAAGTCGCTCGACACCCGCAACTACTGAGTCTCGACTGAACGATCGCGCCGGGCCAACTGCGACCAGCGAGGCCAGGCACGTGAACGGCTACGCCGCAGCGACGAAGAGCCCGCCACCCTGGGCAAGATCCGTTGACGAGGCGGGGCCCCATCCCGTCGATTCATCAACCTTCACGACCTGTCCCGAGACGGACGACCATCACTGGCGCTGGAGGTCGAAACTCAAGCATCTGATCGTCGACGTCGCGCGACGGAGCGGCGCAGCGCCCCGTCATCACGATCACCACGGGCGGCTTGACGACGGGGTTCCTCTCGGACTCGACCGGATTAACAGCGACCCCGCCCGGGCAAGGGCCGGGCGTAAACGCGGATGTAATCGATGAGCATCGTCTGCGGGAACGCCACGGAACTGTCGGGGGTCACCGAGAAGGTCCCGCCCACTGCGACGTTGAGGAGCAGGAAGAACTCGTGGTCAAAGACCCAGGGCTTGCCCCGGAGGTCGCCGGGCGTCACCGTTCCGTAGAGTTCGTCGTCCAGGTACCAACGGATCCTGTCGGGTTCCCAGATGACGGCGTACAGGTGGAACTCGTCGGCCAGGCTCACGCCCGCGTCGTATGACGTGGTGACGCCAGAGGCGCCTGAGTAGCCGGGTCCGTGGACCGTGCCGTGTACGACCGCCGGGTCCTTGCCGAAGTTCTCCATGACATCGATCTCGCCACACCGTGGCCACCCGACCTGGTCGATGTTTTGGCCGAGCATCCAGAAGGCTGGCCAGACGCCGCGAGCCCCTGGCGGGCGCATCCGCGCCTGTACCAGACCGTATGAGAAGGCGAAGCGGTCCTTGGTGATCAGCCGTGCCGAGGTGTACGGGCACCCCCCGAAACGACGGGCGTCCAGCTCGGGCTCCGCACACCGAGCCACGATCGCCAGGTTGCCGGCTCCGTCGAGCGCGGCGTTCTCGACGCTTGGGGTGTAGAACTGCAACTCACGGTTCCCCCAGCCGTGCCCTCCTACTTCCGGTCGCCATATGGCGGGATCCACCGGCGAGCCGGCGGCGCCATCGAACTCGTCCGACCAGACGGGCGACCACCCAGGCAGATCCTCGAGGGCGCCATGATCCATCTGTGCCTCCCGCTGTCGACATGGGCCGTTCCCGAGCCTCCGTCAGCCATCCCGACTGTCGCCGGCACGGCTGCCATCGGTCTCCACAATCTCCCAGTTTGACGCCAGGACCGTGGCGATCGGAGTGGCCACGGTTCTGGCCCAGCGAAGCGTGTTCCATACGACGCCGGGCGGCGGGACGAGACGCGCACCGATTGCCCGCTTCGGCCACCCGCTGCCCGCTGATCCTCGATACAGAACGACGAGGCGCAAGGCCGGCTGCTATGGCGCGTCCCCGACCGGCACCTTCGCCGCCCCTCGTCAGGCGAGCAGATCGCCGGTTAGGTACTCGAAGCCCGGCTAGAGGCTGGCGATCAGACGGTCGACCCGCTCGTCGTGCGAGCGGAAGGGGTCCTTGCACAGGACCGTGCGCTGCGCCTGGTCGTTGAGCTTCAGGTGGACCCAGTCGACGGTGTAGTCGCGCTTGCGTTCCTTGGCACGGCGGACGAACTCGCCCCGTAGGCGAGCGCGGGTGGTCTGGGGTGGGACCTCGACGGCCTCGTCGATCGCCTCGTCGCTGGTCACCCGCTCGACCAACCCGCGCCCCTGCATCTTGTAGAAGAGGCTCCGGTGCCGGTCGATGTCGTGGTACTGCAGGTCGATCAGCGCCACCCGCGGGTCCGACAGCGGCAGCTCGTGCCGGGCGCTGTACGACTCGATCAGCTTGTGCTTGATCACCCAGTCGACCTCGCGGTCGAGCGACAGCGGGTCGTCGGCCAGCCGGGTCAGGCAGTGCTCCCACATCTGCAGCGCCTGGGCCTCCAGCGGCGAAAGGTCGCGGATCTCGGCGTAGCGCTGCGCTCGCTCCAGGTACTCGGACTGAATGTCGAGCGCCGACACGTCCCGCCCGTTCACCAGCCGCACCAGGCGTTTCATCGTCGGATCGTGGCTGATCTCGCGGATGGCCCGGATCGGGTTCTCCAGGGTCATGTCCCGCAGCACGAAGGTCGGATCCTCGAGCATGCGCAGCAGGATCGACGTGGCCCCGACCTTGAGGAACGTGGCGTACTCGCTCATGTTCGAGTCCCCGACGATCACGTGCAGCCGCCGATACCGCTCGGCGTCGGCGAGGGGCTCGTCGCGGGTGTTGATGATCGGCCGGCTGCGGGTCGTCGCCGACGACACGCCCTCCCAGATGTGCTCGGCCCGCTGGGCGATGCAGAACATCGCCCCCCGCGCCGTCTGCAGCACCTTGCCCGCCCCGGCGTAGATCTGCCGCGAGACGAAGAACGGGATGAGCACCTCGGCGTAGTGGCCGAAGTCGTCACGCCGCGAGGTCATGTAGTTCTCGTGGCAGCCGTACGAGTTGCCCGACGAGTCCGTGTTGTTCTTGAACAGGTAGACGCTGCCCCGGATGCCCTCGTCGCGCATCTGCTGCGACGCCGCAACCAGGAGCTGCTCGAGGAGCCGCTCACCGGCTTTGTCGTGGGTCACCAGGTCGAGGATCGAGTCGCACTCCGGCGTGGCGTACTCGGGGTGACTGCCCACGTCGAGGTACAACCGGGCGCCGTTGGCGAGGAACACGTTCGACGACCGGCCCCACGACACCACCCGGCGGAACAGGTAGCGCGCCGCCTCGTCGGGGCTCAACCGCCGCTGCCCCCGCAGGGTGAACGTGATCCCGTATTCGTTCTCGAGCCCGAAGATCCGCCGCTCCATCACCGCAACCTACCGCCGCCCCCGCCGCTCGGGGCCGGGAAGGTCCGGTTTCCCGACGGGTCCTGGTAGATCGAACCGAGCTTCGATCGCTTCGCACCATTCGGCCTCGACCCGCCGGGCTGAAGCCAGCCGCGTCCCAGACCGCCGGGAGCAGGGCGCCACGTTCCTCGGCGCCATACAGCGTCGCAGTGTCGTGTGTGCTGCCCCGTCACCGATAGACGTCGCGCCGGTCGGGCGTATGGAGTCCGGCCGCGAGCCACCAGGCTCCGTCCCGGTAGACGAGCACGAACAGGGCCAGCTCGTCGAAGGCGTCGGTCCGTCCTGGCTGCTCTTCGCCATGGTCGGCCCGATCATCAGACAGACGTTGACGTGTCCTCCCCTTCCTCGATGTCCGGTCGCCGTCCGCGACGACAGCGTGACTGACCGTCAGGGAGCGGGGTCGGCGGCTCGACGTCTGCCACGCGGATCCGGGCACCCCCGGAGCCGGGTACCCCCACAACGCCGGGTCCGCGGCTTACGCTCGACCCCATGATCGTTGGCGAAGCGACGGCAACCGTCTCGGCGACACCGGACGAGGTCTTCGACTTCGTGCTCGACCTGCAGCGCTACCGCCAGGCGGATCACAAGATCGGGAGAGTGGGCACGATCCACAACGAAGGTGACCACGGGACGGCTCAATTCTCGGCCCGCATCCGAGGACTGCCCGGCCCCAGGGGCACCTACCCATTCACCCGAACCGACAGGCGCCTGGAGTTCGGGTCGCCGATCGCGGGTCCGGCTCGGTGGTTCCTCGACTTCGAGGGCACGTTCGACACCGAACAAGCCGATGAGGGCACCGTGGTCACGCACCGGGAGGTGTTCAGCTTCAAGCGACCCTGGAATTGGCTCGCTGAACCACTGCTTCGGAGCTGGCTCGAGAATGACACGACCGAGGAGATGGTTCGTTTCAAGCAGCTCATCGAGCGAGTCGACGACCGGCCTGTTTCCGAGCAGTAGATGCTGGGCACCACCAGGTTGGCAGTCGGATCGATGAGTTCCGGCACCCGCCGGAGTCTCGACTACGGAGCGAGGGACCGGACCAACGGCCCGACCATGCGCATGGGAGGACTCACCGTGGGACAACCAGTGGTGCACTTCGAGATCATCGGAAAGGACCCGGCGATGCTCCGCAGCTACTACGGCGAGCTGTTCGGCTGGGCATACGACGTCGGCGACGCGACCACCCCGACCGTCTCACAACCCGGCACCTATGGGTTCGTGGGCGGTGCCGGGATCAACGGCGGCATCGGCGGCGGCGACGACTTCGAGGGGCGCGTCCTGTTCTATGTCGGCGTTCCCAACGTCGAGGCCGCACTCCAGAAGGCCGAGAGCCTCGGCGGGAAGCGCCAGATGGGCCCCGATGGCAGCCCTGGAAAGCTCGTTGTCGGCCAATTCACCGACCCCGAAGGCAACCTCATCGGCGTCGCCGGAACCGAATAGCGGACGCACCGAGCTGCCGATGATCGGCTGAGCTACAACCCAACTCGGCACGCGCCGTCCTCTACCCGAGTGCGAGTACTGCGTCGGCGACCTTGCCGACCGCCGCATCGGGGATCGCAGTGGCGGCCTCATCGAGGACGAGCAGCCGCGCCCCGGGGATCTCGCGCGCGATCGCCTCGCCGTTGCCAATGGGGAAGAACGGGTCGCGGCGGCCATGGACGACGAGTGTGGGGACCTTGATCTCGGGTAGGCGTTCGCGCCAGCGGGGTTTGCAGTTGAGCTTGGAGAACACCATGCCCATCTGGTTGGCCATCTGGACCGGGGCTGCGGTGCTGGGCGTGCGATCCCAGATGCGCGCGGCGATCGCGCCCGCGGCGACGGGGTCGTCGCCGAGGACCTCCGCGCGGGCGGCGGCGAACTCCGTAACCGCCTCGCGGTCGGTCCAGTCGGGCATCGGGCGCGCGAACAACCTGCGCATCGTCGCCTTGTCATGGTCCGGAAGGTCATCGTCGGGCGCGCCGGGCGCGACCGCGCGGGTGCCGGCCAGGATGAGCGCCGAGAACGCACCCGGATGGTCGAGCGCGGCCACCTGGGCGACCAACCCGCCGACGCCGATCCCGGCGAGGTGCGCGGTTCCGCCCCCGAGCGCGTCAGCAAGGGCCGCGGCGTCGGCGGCGAGGTCACGCAGGGTGTAGGCGGGCGCCTTCGGGTTCGCCGTCGTGGACTCGCCGCTGTCACGCAGGTCGTAGCGCACGACGCGGCGCCGGCCGGCGGCGAGGTGCTGGCAGAGCGTGTCGGGCCAGGAGAGCATGGTGGTCCCGCCGGCGAGCAGGATGAGTGGTGCGTCGTGGTCGCCGAAGGACTCGATGCCCAGGGTGACGCCGTTGGCGTTGAGGGTGGTCATGGGGTCAGGGTCGCTTGCCGTACCCGAGGGCTTCGATGATCTTGCCGTCCCGGACGCGCATGAGGTTCACGCCCCGGTAGTTCTCGGCGCCGGTGATGCGCCAGCGGATGACGGCGCGGTCATCGTCGATGTCGACGTGTTCGACCTCGAACTGGATTGTGGGGTCGGAGGCCAACGCCTGCCAGCCGGCGAGGCATGCGTCGTGGCCCGTCCATCGGTTGCCGTCGGGGGCGGGACCGGTGCCCTCCATCACGCAGTCGTGGGCGATGAGGTCGACGAGCTTTTCGGGTGCCCGCTCCAAGAAGGCGGCGTTGTACTGGTCGATGACGGTGGCGGTGTCGGTCATGGCCGCATCGTCGGCCCAGGTGGGCGTCGCAGCAACTCCCGGCAGGGAATGGCATCCAGGCCCGGGGTGGGCGACGATCGTCGCTGATGTCCCGATTCCCGACCGAGCTGCGGCGCTGGCGCACGGCGCGCCGGCTGAGCCAGCTGGAGCTGGCGATACAGGCGGACACGACCCAGCGGCACGTGAGCTTCATTGAACAGGGCCGCTCCCGACCGGGGCGCAACGTGGTCATGCGGCTGGCGGAGTCGCTGGAGCTCACGCTGCGCGAGCGCAACGAGCTGCTCCTCGCCGCCGGTTTCGCCCCGGCGTTCCCGGAGTCACCGCTCGACGACACGGCCCTCCGGTCGATCCGCGAGGCGCTGGACACGATCCTCGACGGCCACCTGCCGTACCCGGCGATGGTCGTACGACCACACGGCATTCTCGTCAGCGCCAACCGGGCATTCGAGCTGTTCCACGAGGGCGTCGACCCCGCTTTGCTGGCGCCGCCGGCCAACATGTTCCGCCACGCCCTCCACCCCGACGGTCTCGCGCCCCGGGTTCACAACCTGCCCGAGTGGGGCCGGCACATCACCGAGAACCTGCGGGCCCAGCTCGTACGCAGCCCGGACCCGTCGTTGGAGGAGCTGCTCGCCGAGCTCGAGGGCTACCTGCCGCCGCTACCCCCACAGGCTGACTCGCTCGGCTTCGCCGTGCCCCTGGAGCTGGCCTCGGCACACGGCGACCTCCGGCTCATCACCACGATCACGTCGTTCGCCACCGCTACCGACGTCACGCTCGCCGAGCTGCACCTCGAGGCGTTCCTACCCGCCGACGATCGCACCGCCGAGGTGCTGCGCCGCCGATCGGGGTGACGATCGACGACGCCCGGGCGATCGCCGCCACGCTCCCTCGTTCATCCGAGGCGCATGTGCGTGCCGAAGAACGTGACTGCTGCCTTCCGAGGGTTGACTACGCCAACGGGCGGCTGGAGTGGCGGTCGCCGGAGGCCGGCGCGCAACAGATCGGTGTCCCAGAACGACGCGGCTCGACGTGGCCCAGCAGGTGACCCCGAACGCCGGATCTGGACCCACCCCACGGCCGCACGTGATGCCCGATCCGGAGCCATGCCGATCAGGCAGTTCGGTGCTGTGGCCGCCCACGGGTTTGAACTAGGGCTAGAGCCGGGGGACCATCGGGCCCGTGACCCCTCGTCCCGGATTCATCTGCGTGATGGTCAACGACATGGCTCGGTCGCTCACCTTCTACCGGCATCTGGGTTTCAAGTTCCCGCCCGAGGCGTACGGCGAGATCCACGTCGAGTTGGAGCTGCCCGGCGGACTGCACATCTTCTGGCAGCGGGTGCAGTTCGCCAAGTTGTATGCGCCGGACTATCGGCCGTCGCCCCATGGCATGGTGACACTTGGGTTCCAGGTCGACTCCGCCCGTGAGGTCGATGCGCTGTTCACCAAGCTCAAGGGGCTCGGCTACCAGGCGGATCGCACGCCGTGGGATGCCCCCTGGGGCACGCGCTACGCGAACGTCTACGACCCCGACGGCAACCTCGTCGAGATCTACCACCCGCCGCCTTGAGATCGAGGAGGCGCCGGGCGAGGGAAGCGCATGTCGATGCGGGTGCCGGTGGCGGGGTGGTCGTCTTAGGGTCGCCGGGCGGCTCACGAAAGCGCTCAGATCGCCGCCTCCGGGCGGCTGCTGCCCGATCGATCCCGCATGCGGAACGCGAAGGCGCCAGATCGGCAGGGATCTGGCGCGGTGCGCCTCCCGTTCTCGAATGAGCTCGCGAGTGGCAGCCGCTGCGACTACCTCGTGGACAGGGCCGTACGCGAGAACTGCGTGGCCCCCTGGGACGGTGGCGCCCCGGGCGCTGGGCCCCAGGCAAGGCTACGCGGGCGGCCCCCCGACGGGCACGGGTTGTGGCCGCGTCGTGACGCGGGCGTGGATCGCCAGCGTTGCGACGCCGGCCACCACCAGCGCAGCCACGTTGAGGCCGAGCTGCAAGGCGGCGCCGGCGACCTCGCTCCATTCCCGGTACGCGGTGGCGACACCCACATTGCTGGCGGCCGGAATCGTCGTGACCGAAACCAGCACACCAACCAGCGCCCCACTTCGTGCCTCGGTTAGCGAGAGCATCCCGACGACGCCGGCCAGCACCGCCACAATCACAGCCATGCCGTCTGGATGCGAGATGAACGCCGTCAGCTCCCGGTCCCCCAGCTCATACGCATTGGGCGCCAGCCCCGTGACCCGGAAGATGATCGTCGCGGCCAGGGCAGCCACCGCTGCCATGACCAAACCGGTGCTCAGTGTCACCGCCGCCGCACCCGCAGGCGTGCGCCGGCGGCGCACGATCGCGACACAGAGTGCCGCGAGAGGACCGTACTCCGGACCGACCACCATCGCACCGATCACCAGGATCGGGGAGTCCAGCAGGATGCCAGCCGCGGCGATGATCGCTGCCAGCGCCATGAACGCGAGGAACGAGACCGTGAGAATCGCCTCCACGCGCGTCCGCGACTCCAGTTCTTCCCACACCAGGGCGTCGGCACCGTGTCCCGGAGCCAGCGTCTCGGCTGCCGCCGCCGCATCCGACACGACGGCGTCGACGGACTCCACCGCGATCGCGCCACGACGGTGCACACCCCGGGCCTGAAGCCACTCGAGGACCTCGTTCGCCGCCTCCCGAGCGACGTCACAGAGGACCAGATCACCGTCCGGTCGTATCGCTGATCCCGATCCCCGGACGATATGTACGACGCCACGCGTCGTGCTCAACCGCTCGAGGACCACGTCGGTCAACTCATGGGGAACGATCAGCCTCAGGTGCAGCATGGCGACATCCTGACCCGCAGCGACCCTGGCGCTCCCGCTCGATGGCCAAGCATCAGCCGACGGTGAACGTGACCATCGCGAGTCCAGCAACGACGGCGCCCCGCCCCCGACCCGGCCGTCAACGAGCGCACACGGCAACGCCCGCATCCCAACGCCCGCCTTGACGTGTCGTCGTATAGCTCGCCGGAACGACTGTCGTCTTCGGCTCGCTGATTCGCATCACCGCAATCGTGACCATCACGGCGTCGATGCCCGAGATCGACGCAGTTCTGGCGCGTCTCGGCCATGACTTCAGGATCGATCGGCCTCGCGCGTGAGCAGCAAGACAATGGACATGGCCACGACCGACAGGCCGGCCGGTGCTGCAACGTGCCGAACCGGCGTGGTACCAGCCACGACGCGCCGGACCGTGTCGAAGAGCGCGAGCCCGCTGAACGCGCTCACAACCACGAACGTGAGCAGCGCCCACCACCTCGTCCAGGTCCAATGCACGAGTAGACCAACCCCGAGTACGCAGGCCCAACCAGCAGCAAGGGCGGCGCCGACAATGAGCGGCGGGACGAGAACGACTTCCAGCTCATCCCAGGAGTGAGTATTGAGGGCGAACCCGAGCGTGGTGATGCCGATTGCGGCGGTCGAAAACGTCAATCCCGCGGCCAGGACCGTTCGGCGGGCAGGAGTCCGAGCCATGCGACACAGATTGGCCGAACCGAGCGCCTGCTGCCTGCCAGGCGGGAGGCACAGAACCACGGGGCGCGAGAGCGGCAGTCATCCGTGGACGCGTTCAGCTGTCGCGAACCAGCACGTGGCGAGCCACCCGACGGCTATTGCTAGGCCGATGACATCCATCGGAGTGTCGAGGTCGTCGAAACCCAAGAGAACGCTCACGACGAGCCCCGCTGTCAGCGCTGCGAGGGCAACGATTGTATGACCAGAGCGGTCGACCCAGACGGCGGCGACTTTGAACCGAACGGGTCGCGACCCACCACGGACGTGCCACCAGCACATGGAGCGGGATGCCGAAGACGGCGCCGTAGTTGGACGCCGTGAGCGCCACTCCCACCACCACCACCAGACGCAACAGTCCTAGGGCGGTCAGCCAAGCCGCTTGGCGGTCACGCTGCTCATGGTCCACCGGACCCCGGCCTGCCCGTTCCCGAGCGCCGAGCGGCAGATACGGGCAGCTACTCCTCCTGAGCCTGCTCTCGCCACCTGTCTGCCTGCATGCGCTGGATCCGCATGCCCTCGCGCCCGGTCCGCGTGAAGAACCAGACCCCGATGGCGAAGCAGACCCACAGGATGCCGATGCCTACGAGCAGGACCCCGATTCCGATCATTGTCTCCAAGGCGCACCTCCAAACGGCCGGCCCTTTGGCGGCCCGATCTTGCCGGACCACGGTGATCGACGCAGCCAGGACATTGAAACTTTGCTGCGGTACACCGACTTCCCGTTGCGGGCGGCCCTCGCCCGCCCCGATCCTCAGCACATAACGACGCGGCGCAGATCGACAGATCTGCGGCGCCACGCCTCGCTAAAGCGGCACTTCCGCGTCTACCCCGAGCGAGCCGCCCCCCTCAGTCGGGGACGATGAGGCCCACGGCTGCTATTGCCAACAACAGGGTCCCGGCAGCGATGGGGTAGCGGGCGAATCGCCGAGGCGCTACCTGGGTGGGCATGCGCTCGTCCATGCCGCCCCACGCCATGAGAGACACCACGAGGCCCGCCACCATCAGCACCCCGCCGACGACGCCGATTGTCTCGAACAGGTCATCCACCAGGGTCACTCTCGCGCTGACCGACCTCGTGACGCCCAAATCCCTGCTACAGAACGCCGGGGTGCGAGATCGGCTGTGGTCTGCCCCGCGACTAGGCCTACGGTGCTCGGTATTGCTCGTCGAGGACCCGCTCGATCCAGGGCCGCGGCCCTTGGGAGAGGCTGTCGCTGGCGAGCCAGGGGAAGACTGTCAACCAGTCGACCTCGTCCGGGTTGTAGCCCAACCCGCCGAGCGCCCGGGCGACACCCGGCAGTTCCCCGACTGAAGCGACAACGGCGACTCGCAGGGTCTGGTCGTGGCGTTCGGTATGGAGCTGGCGGATCACCTGGCCCAGCTGTTCGGCCCAGTAGCGGGAGTCGGCGTTAAGGAAGCCCGGCCCCGACGGGTGGGGTCCGAGGGCCTGTCTCGCGTGGACGGCCAGCAGGTATCCCACGACGGCCCGGGTGACATAGCGGGAGGCGATCATCGCCACGAGCGGGCGGAAGGGCTCCAGGGGGACGAGCCACAAGGGTATGCGGGCCTGCCGGGCGTCCCGCGACGCAGCGACACTCGTTGGTGCCGCGGGGGCCGTGATGAACGGGCGATCTACGCCGTCCCAGGAGTCCGGTGGTGCGTCCAGCCTCATGTGCCGGCCGCCGCCGATCCGCCGCCACTGCGACTTCCCCTCCAGGTCCCGCAGCCCGGCCATCCCTCGCCGGCTGGGCCCGGGCGCGGTGGTCGCCACCAGGTCGCACGAACGCAGGATCTCGCGCAGGGCCTCGTAGTGCTCGGGCTCTCCCAGCGGGCTGATCGGCACCAAGACGAAACGGAGCGATGATGCATCACTGGCGAACGTGATGACCGCTGCTCGCACACCCAAGTCGTCGTCGACTTCTACCAGCTGCATCGGCCCCCCTTTGTCTCAGAGTGGTCACATGGTCGCCGACGCAGCGATCGCGTGAACATCCAGCACTCCACCACCCGCGCACAACGCAGCGCAGAACGAGGGTGCGCGAGATCAATCGACCGGGAAGTGCCCCGGCGACTAGGCAGGTCCTCCCCGTCGGACCTTGCGCCTTCACGGGTCATCCATTGCAGTCTGTGCCACGGCCAGGCCCGGGCCCACGACCCGCGAGCCCGGGGAAGCGTGCGCTGGCCCCGGCGACAGAGGACTGATTCAGGAGGATGACGATGGATGAGCAGGCGCGACAGACGGCGTTCATGTCAGCGCTTGTCACCGAGCACTTCGTTTTGCAGTCGGTGGCTAGCACCACGGTCAGCGAAGCCGGGTCCCGGGCCTCGCTGTATGTCTTCTCTTTGTCGAGTTCGCTGGTCGCGATGGGGTTCACGGCCGACAGCGATGCCTTCCCGACCTTGGTCGCCGCCGTCCTCCCGGCCCTGTTCGTGCTTGGCTGGTTCACGGTCGTGCGGCTGGTCGACACGTCCGTGGGCAGCTACCGGGTCCAGGAGGCCATCGCGCACATCCGGGGCTTCTACCGTCAGCTGACGCCGGAAGCTCCCTATTACTTCCCGGCCTGGCAGGGCACCGACGAGGAGGCGGCGGAGGCGCTAGCGATGCTCGGCACCCAGCCGCGGCGGTCGACGGTCCTGTTCACGACGGCGGGCATGGTCTCCGCCATCAACAGCCTCGTCGGAGGCGTCGGGGTTGCGTTGCTGACCAACGAGGTCCTCGGCCACGGGAGCGACGTCCCGGTCGTCGTGGCGGGCTGTGGGTTCGGAGTCGCGTGCCTCACTGCGGCATCCATCTACCAGCTGCGCCGCTACCAGGCGACCGCCGCGGAGGAGACCCGCCGGTGGGCGCGCCGATGAGATCCGGAACCGGGGCCGATTCAACACCGCCGGTCGGTCCTCCGCATAGTCGGGGAACGGCTACGTGACACGGGGCGGTACGCGGTGGGAGGCCGGAGACGCCGCAGCCCGCACCGCTGTGTTCCTGGGCGAACCCCCAGAGGGCGCTCGAGGTCGGCCTAACCCTCGGCGACCCGATAGGTTCACTAGCCCCGAATGACCGCCAATCCCCGCGGCTCCTTGGATTGGAGTGCGTCATGCCAAACGTCCGCAGGTACGCCCTTGGCACCCCGGTCTGGGTCAACCTCGATACGGTCGCCGGCACGACGGCGGCAAGCAAGTTCTACGGCGGCCTCTTCGGCTGGACGGCGCGCGCCTGGCATCGCCCCCTGGAGGATGCGTCCCATTGGTGGGTCTTCCTTCTCGGCGGTCGTGACGTCGGGAGCGTGGCGCCGGGGCCACATCCGGTCTGGGAGATGTACATGTCGGTGGACAACGCTGACGAGACGGCTCGGGTGGTCGTCGACAATGGGGGTGCGGTCGTGCTCTGGCTGGGGGAGATCGACGGGGTCAGCCGCCTCGCGGTGTGTACCGATCCCGTCGGCGCGCGGTTCGGGCTCTGGGAGCCGAAGGGCCATCCCGCCGCGTCCCGTATGCACGAAATCAATTCCTTTACCTGGGGTGAGTTGTTGTGCCGCGACATCGTCGCCGCGAAGGATTTCTACGGCGCGGTGTTCGGCTGGGAAGGCCGGACCCGTGCGGTTGCCGAAGGATCGACTTACACCGAGTTCTTCGTCCCGGACGTCGACCAGGCTGTCGCCGGCATGGTGCAGATGAACCAGCTGTGGTCCGAGGACGTGCCGCCGCATTGGATGCTCTACTTCGCCGTCGCCGACACCGATGAGATCGCCAGGCGCGTCGGCCAACTCGGAGGTACGGTGTCCGTCGCCCCCTTGGACCGCGCGGATGTCGGCCGCATCGCGGTGCTCAAAGACCCAGAGGGAGCCGTCTTCTCGGTCCTCCAGCGCCGATGACCGCCGCTGGCCCGTGGGTCGAGGGGTGCCTCGGCGTCAAGTGAGCCCGTCATGCAAAAGCGGCTAGCCACGCCGAGCCGCAGTTGTGCCGGTGATCGTGTCAACGGGAATCGGGATGTGCCGATGACCGCCGCTGGTCCTCGGCTGGACTCGAGGCGAACGAGGACGATGCTCGAGGCCATGCTGCCGGTGGACGATGTACTGCACCAGAACGGCTACCACGGGCCACGCGTTGACATGCCCGACGACGCCGCCATCCGGACCAGGCTGCTGGCGTTCATCGGCCGCAACCCTAGGTAGACCCTTCCGGCCCCTCGACGCGCTGATCACGGTCGGCGGCCTTCTGGTGCCCCAGGCGTGCGAAGGTCGTCACGCCGTCCTGATCACCAGCGTTCGACGAGGTGCTCCCGGCCGGGCGGCGGGTCGTAGGGCTTGGGCCAGAAGTCCGTGATTCTGGTGATCACCGCGCCGTCGTGCTCGAAGAAGGCGACGGCGAGCGACGACTCGCCGTCGAGCGTCCAGCGGAACAGCAGCGCGCCATGTGCGTCGTCACCGAGGACGACCTGGGGGTCGATGTGCCAGTCGCCCGGGTACTCGGCGTTGAAGGTCACGTAGCGGTCACGGCCTCGGATCCGTTCACGCGTCTGCGGCAGCTCGTAGACGACATCGGGCGCCAACAGCTCAGCGAACCCTGCCCAGTCCCGCCGGTCCAACCGGTCCGCAAATGCCGCCACCAGAGCTTTGCCATCGGTCACCAACGATGGCATAGCACGCCAGGATCCTGGCGGGCGACGTGCGACGCAGCCGCCAGCACCGACCGCCCGGCGACCGGCTGTTCGAGGTCCAGCCTCTCGAGGCCGGCGTCGAGGCCTTCGTGTTCACGTTCGGATGCCTCCTAGGGCTCGCGCTCGAAGGGACGTGGGTTACGCCATGCCACGTAGCGCTGCCATAGATATCCGAGATGTTCGGCAAGTCGGGTCATCCTCACTCACCTCCTTCGGTATGAGGTCGGCTTCGCACACGCAGTCCTCGCGTGGAAGCGGGTTGGACGGCGAAGCGATTCCCCCAAGCGCACATCACAGGCGCGATGCGGCCCGGCCGGATCGTTGCTGTTCGAGATGCTCCGCCCGGCCGGGCCGGCAAATCTGGGGGTGGACTTTTCGGGTAGTTGTGCCGATCAGTCGTTGTTGAGACGCTCGGCATAGGGCTCGCGCGTGCCGAGCTTCGCCAGCCCACGGCTGACGATGTAGGCGGCCGCGACCCATGCGATGTACCGCCAGCCCTCATTCGCCCCGAGGTCTGCGTCGGCCACGTAGGTCGCGATCAAGATGGCGACGACGACGGCAAGCATCATGACGAATTCCGTCGTCTTGAACCCCGACTTCGTCTCCGTGAAGGTCCTGCGATGCCCATTGGCATCGGCCCGCCGCCTCGCCACACCCGGGTCGAGGTCCGTCCGCTGAGTTGCCATGATTTCTCTTGTTCCTTCTGTAGTGGTTGGATGAGTCGCCTTCCCTGGTTTGCACCTCTGAAACTCATAGTTTGCTCATTGACAAACGTCACAGGCAGCCGGGCGAACGTGACACCAGATACGCCTCTACCGAGCCGTCCCGGCTACCTGCGCCATGCGCATGAGCGCTTCAGGTAGTCACGCCCGGAGGTGGACCCTGCGGATGACTGCTGACCTGGGAACGGCCGTAGGGTCTGTGTCGGTCATCCGACACTCGAATGTCCGTCGACTACTACTTGTCCCGATCAGCACAGGTGCCGCAAGGTAGGCGGTTCCGTCGGCGTCGGCGCTACTTCCGCTATCGGCCTTCCCGCCTGGGCCTGAAGCGGCCGTCGCCCGGTTGGACCAGGCCGGACTCGTAGGCGGCGATCACCGCCTGCACTCGGCTGCGCAGGCCGAGCTTGGTCAGGACGCTGCTCACGTGGGTCTTCACCGTGGCCTCGCTGAGGTACAGCTCGGCGGCCAGCTCGGTGTTGGACCACCCGGCGGCGAGGCCCACGAGGACCTCGCGCTCGCGGTCGGTGAGGCCGGCCCCGGCGACGGCCTCGGCCATGGGCGTGGGGCGGGACCGGTCGGCGGCGCCATCGAGCTCGACGTAGCGCTCGATGACCCGCCGGGTGACCGCCGGGGCCAGGAGGCTCTCGTGGCGGGCGACGGTGTGGATGGCCTCGATCAGCGGGTCGGGGCCGACGTCTTTGAGCAGGAAGCCGCTGGCCCCGGCCCGCAGGGCGTCGAACAGGTACTCGTCGTCGTCGAAGGTCGTGAGCACCAGCACCCGGGGCGGGGCGTCGGACGACGCGACGATCCGTCGGGTCGCCTCGAGGCCGTCGAGCAGGGGCATGCGGACGTCCATGAGCACCACGTCGGGTCGGGCGCTGGCCGCCGCCTCGACTGCTTCGAGGCCGTCGGCCGCCTCGGCCACGACCGCCAGGTCGGGCTCGTTGTCGAGGATCTGGCGTAGCCCGACGCGGATCATCGCCTGGTCGTCGGCCACCAGGACCCGGATCGTCGTCGCCCTGTCGGCGCTCACGGCCTGTCGTTCTGGTGGCGGGGCATGGTGGCCCGCACCGACCAGCCGCCTAGCTCGCTGCGGGCAATGTCGAGCCGTCCGCCACAGGCCGCGGCCCGCTCGGCCATCCCCCGCAGCCCGTGCCCCGAGGCGGTGAGGGCCGGGGCCTTGCCGCTGCGGCCGTCGTCGTCGACCGCGAGCACCAGATCGCCCGCTTCGTCCGTCACGCGGACCACCGCCCGTCGAGCCTCGGCGTGGCGCAGGGCGTTGGTCACGCCCTCCTGGGCGATGCGCACCACGGCCAGCTCGACCTGGGGGTCGACCACCGGGAGCGGGTCGGGCAGCGTGATCTCGACGTCGAGCCCGACGGGGGCCAGCCGCTCGACGATCGTCCGCAGGTCGGCCAGCTTGGGCTGGGGTGCCAGCTCTGGGGCGCGGTCGCCGTGGGGTGCCAGCACTGGGGCGCGGTCGCCGTGGGGTGCCAGCTCTAGGGCGCGGTCGCCGTGGGGCGCCAGCTCCAGGGGGCGGTCGCCGTCCGCCTCTCGCAGCACCTGCACGGCGTGACGCATGCCGGTGAGGGCCTCCTTGCCGGCGTCCTCGATCCAGCGCAACGCCTCGACCGCCACCTCGGGCCGGCCGGGGGCCAGCCGCTCGGCCGCCTGGGCCCGGATCACGATGGCGCTCACGTGGTGCGCGACCACGTCGTGCAGCTCGCGGGCGATGCGGGTGCGCTCCTCGACCACCACCTTCTGGGACTCGACCCCACGCAATCGCCGCTGCTCACGCACGAGAGCCCCCAAGAACGTGGTGCCCACCACGACGAACAGCGAGAACAGCACCCGCGACCAGTCGAAGCCGGGGGCCAGCGTCAGGCTGTCGAGGTCGCCGAACAGCACCCCCGTGCCTGCCAGGCACACGGCGCCCGCGACCAGTGGGCTGATGGCACCCGACTGCGCGACCAGGTAGGCGACGGCGAGGATGGGCAGCAGGTGGAACTCGGTGGCATGGTCGAGCACGCCTCCACCTCCACCGGGTGGTCCCCGGTGGTACAGCGGCAGGCTCAGCACCACGACGTAGAGCGGTACCGCGAGGAGCAGGGCTACCGGCGGCACCATGCGCCGGAGCGTGAGTACCACCGCCGTCGCCCACATCGCCACCTGGTTGTGGCCCGCCGGCAGCGCGAGCGAGGCCCCGTCACCCACCGGGGGCAGCTGCACGGCGAGCGTGGCGGCCGTCCATCCCAAGACGACCAGGACACCCATCATGACGTCCTGACCGAGGTCAGGAAGACGGTGCCACCACGCTACGAGCCGGCCAGGCATCGGCTCACGGTAACCAGCCCGGGCGGTCGCGGTTCATCGGCCGAAAGGTGGAACGACCGCCAGGCACATCGGTCCTTCGGACCACGGGAAACGCCACGGGGGACCGATGTGCCCCTGACCAGGACCTCCTTACGTTCGCTCCATGGCGAGCACCCTCTCCAACCGCCGCCGGCACGCGGCGCACCTCTCCCACCGCCGCCGGCGGCCGGCGCGGTCCCTGCGGGCCTTCCTCATCGGCGGCCTGGTCGGCGTCGTCCTCCTGGCCATCGCCGGCGTCACGACCCTGACCGTGGCGGTGACCGACGCCGTCCGCGGCCCCCAAATCGAGATCGTCCCACCGACCGGCGACCTGCCGCCGATCGGGGCCGCCGCCTATGTGGTGGTCGACGGTGACACGGGCGAACCCCTGGCCTCCCTCAACGCCGACCAGCCGCGCCCGGTAGCCAGCCTGACCAAGCTCATGACCGCCCGGCTGGTCCTCGACGCCGGGCGACTCGAGCACACCGCGACCGTCCCACCGCTGCAGATCACCGGTGACGAGTCGCTGGCAGGCCTCGAGCCCGGCGATCACGTGTCGCGGGGCGAGCTGCTGCAAGCGATGCTGGTCGCCAGCGCCAATGACGCGGCGCGCACGCTGGCGGTCGACGTGGCCGGCAGCGAGCGCCGCTTCGTCCGCATGATGAACGACGAGGCGGCAGCGGCAGGCCTCGACGCCACCCGCTACACGAACTCCGACGGCCTCGACGACCCAGCGCAGCACTCGTCGGCCGCGGACGTCGCCCGCCTCGCCCACGACCTCATGCAGGAACCCGCGTTCCGCCGCATCGTCGCCGCCGAGAGCACCGCGCTCAGGGGCTCAGAGCTGCCCGCCACCAATGACCTGCTAAGTGCCTACCCGGGCGCCGACGGCATCAAGACCGGCCACACCGACGAAGCCGGCTGGTGCATCGCCGCCTCCGCCACCCGCGACGGCGGCAGCATCATGGTCGTCGTCCTCGGCGCCCCCACCGAACAAGCCCGCGACGACGCGGCCCGCGCCCTCCTCGACTACGGCTTCTCCGTCGCCTAGATGATCCGCTCCATGGGGGTGAGGGTCCCAGGATCGGCGCGTGGAGGCGTGACACTCGGGAACGAACGCAACGCGGTCAGCGCCTGATATCGCCGAGCGCCGGAGCGCGTAGGGTTCGCTGTCGCTTGGACGAGGGCCGCCATTCGCTCGGCGATGTGTTCGAACGGTCCCGGATTGCGTCGAGCTGCCATGCTTGTGGGGTGCAGATCGTCATCACGGGGATCCACCCACCCGGCCGGAACTTCTGCCGGCCCGACGGCTCGGTGATGAACAACGTTCACGTCGGAGTGCAGGCCGCCCGCGAGCCGTCTCAGCTGATTCGGGCCGACGCATCCGAGATGCGTTGGGAGGTCGAGGTCGCCGTGGTCCGAACGAACGGATCGCTCGACTTCCGTGGCCCCGCGGTCCACGGCAAGCGCGGCGACCGATTCATCTACCTCACCTGGGGCCATGTCGGTCCGGACGAGACGTTCGAGATGTTCCGACGCGCCAAGCTGATGCTCGACCGTGTCGAGCCGGACCTCGTCGAGCTAGCGCTGACGACCGGTCGTCTCGACGCGAGCGTCGACTTGACAGGGGACGACGGCGGTCCTCGGTGCGCTCGTGTCGACCCACCAGCGATCGGCTGGTCAGTCCACCGGGTGTGACTCGAGGCAATCGGCATCAGTTGTTCCGGTGATCCCGTCCAGGCGAATCGGGATGTGCCGTGTTCGGCCGACTCATTGGGGCCGCTGATAATCTTGTGGGCGAAACCTCCAACGCGAGCATCGAGGCGCCTAACAACGCCAGTCCCACGGGCGGATCATGCCGCGATGCTGGGGGACACCGCCCACCGGATCGTGAGCGCAGAACGACGCGTCCTCTTCGAGTCAGGTCGCAATGATGATCTGGCGCCGGAGCGAGCGCAGGGACTCGGTCCTGTTCAGGCCTCGGCGGCAACCGACTTGACGAGGGCCATGCGGGCGTCGAGCTCATCGCCGAAGGCCTCGTCCTCGGCCATGGCGGCGTCGATGTCGGCGTCGGCGAAGGCCAGCACGCCCATGTCGGCGAACGCCCTCTGCACCTTGTCTCCCCACAGACCGATGTCACGCAGGATCGGCACGATACGCACAAACAAGAAGCCGCGGAACTGACGCAGCACCTCGCTGTTGTCGACGTATTCGGTGATCTCGCGGGGTAGGCCCAAGCTCGTCCAGACCTCCTCGCCGAGGAAGCGGTCGCGCATCCGGTAGCAGGCGTCCACGCAGAACTCCTCGCGTTCGTCTCGCTCGGCCTGGGTGAGCTGCGGATAGTAGTCGCGCAGTGCCAGCCGGCCGAACATCACGTGGCGGGCCTCGTCCTGCATGACATAGGTGTTGATGGCCCTGGCCAGGGGATCGGTCGCCTGCTGGCGGATGAGCCCGAAGGCGGCGAGCGCCAAGCCCTCGATGAGCACCTGCATCCCCAGGTAGGTCAGGTCCCAGCGGCTGTCGGAGATGACGTCGTCGAGCAGGGACCGCAGGTTCTGGTTGAGCGGGTACACCACCCCGATCTTGTCGTGCAAGTAGCGGCTGTAGACCTCGACATGACGAGCCTCGTCGATGGTCTGGGTGGCGGCGTAGAACTTCGAATCGATGTCCGGCACCGTCTGCACGATCTTGGCTGCGCACATCAGCGCGCCCTGCTCGCCGTGCATGAACTGGCTGAACCGCCAGGCCTCGAAATGCCGCCGCAGCTCGCCCTTGTCAGCGTCGTTCATCTTGTCCCACCACTGCGTGCCGTGGATGGCGATGAACTCGTCGGGCAGGCCGGTCGGGTTGTCCGGGTCGATTTCGGTCGACCAGTCGATCCGCTCGGAGCCGATCCATTGCTTGCGGGTGCCTTTGTCGTAGAGCCGCAGGAGCTGGTCTCGCCCGGCCTCGTAGTCGAAGTCGAACACGGTGGTGACGGCGCTGTCGACGCCCCACTTGTGCTCGCCGGTGTCAATGGCGTGGGTGGTCATCACATACCCCCTGGCGCCGAATCTCGGCGCGACCGGTCCCGGGTTTCGGTGCACCAAACGGTCCCGCATCTGCACTCGGGACGTTGGATAAGCCGGGTGCGCTCGTGGTGCCCTCGCCGTCCTTGACCACGTGGTCAGCCGCGTTCCGCAGCCCGTCGACCTGGAGCCGTAACGCCATCGTGAATCCTTCCGCCGTAATCGTCACCCCATGAGGCGTGCCGCGGGCGTGCCATTCCGTGGCACGCGCCCCCATCAGCTTATTCTCGGACGGTGCGCGACTGGGACGACGACCGGCGCGGATATCTCGCGGTGGTGCTGGGTGACGGCCGGCCGATGCTGCTGGCGGTTGCCGGAGGGCTGTTGTTCGCGGGAGGGTTCGCCCTCTTCCTGGCCGCTTCCGGCGAGTTCCTCCCGCATGACATCCACTATCTGGGCATGAGCTCCGACGACCTACACGAGGTCGCGTCTGGCCGGATTGTCGACTTCATGGTCCATGACCGAGCGGCGTTCGGAGGGACGTTGGTCGCCCTCGGGGTGCTCTACGTCTGGCTGACGGCCTTCCCGCTGTCACGCGGCGAGCAATGGGCCTGGTGGGTGTGGTTGATTAGCGGCACCAGCGGTTTCGCCAGCTTCCTGGCCTATCTCGGGTACGGCTACCTCGATACCTGGCACGGCCTGGGAACGCTGGTGATGCTGCCCGTCTACATCGTCGGCATGGTCCGGACAGCCCGACATCTCGCCGGGCCACCCCGGCTGGAGTCCCTGCGAGGACACGGTGCCTGGCTCGGGCGCGGGGACCGCGTCACACTCGGTCGGGCCGTGCTGCTACTCGGTGCCGTCGCCACCGCGGCAGGCGGGCTCGCGATCCTGCGCGTCGGGCTCGGCGACACGTTCGTCCCGGAGGATCTCGACTTCATGGGTCTCAGCGCAGCCGAGCTCCACGCGATCAACCCGCGTCTCGTCCCGTTGCTGGCCCACGACCGCGCCGGCTTCGGAGGTGGCGTGTTCACCCTTGGCCTGACGACCGCGCTGTGCCTGTGGTACGGACGACCGTCGCGGCACCTCCACCAGGCGGTGGCCCTCGCGGGCGCGGTCTCGCTCATCGGGGCCCTCGGCGTCCATTTCGTCGTTGGCTACACAGACGCCTGGCACCTGCTCCCGGCTGGCACGGCCGCCTCGTGTCTGATCGCTGGCCTTGCGTTGGAACACCCCGGTTCACGGGATGCCATCGAACTGGACGAGGCCGGCGGACCCTCGGCGCGGATCGGACAGCCGCACGCTACCTAGCCGCCAATTGCCGTCCCCGGCGGGGATCACGATCGCTGCGGCAACGAGATGTGTCGCGACGAGCACCATTGAGGTGGCGGTGTCGTCGGGCGCCGTGATTGGTGCGATGAGCGAAAGCCCGGCCGCAGCGATCGTGATCGCAAGGAACGGACGCCGGCGGCGAAGGATTGCGTCGAGCAGGACACCGGCGGCGGTCACGGACAGCCGACGCCCCGATGTCACCCCGGTCGACGTGTACCCGATGCCCGAGCCGCCATCCCTCGCCCACCGGGTCGTCAGACGGCGGTTCGCGTGGTCGATGCCGGCCGGGCCGACGAGGTCTTGGTCGCCTCGACCGCGACGGTGAGCGGGAAGCGGGGGTCGTGGTCGTTGAGGACGACTTCGGGAAGCTCCTCAACGACCTCGCCCAAGAGGAAGGCGGTGCAGGTTCGGAGATTGCCGAACCCGTTCACGGTGAAGTCGCCGGGCCAATGTCGGCTGAAGAGCTCGGCGATGCCAGCCGGGGTGAAGCGCCAGAAGTCGTCCTCGGGGTACGTCGGGCTCACGCGGCTCACCGACGGTGCGGTGGCGAGGAGCACGCCGCCGGGGCGCAGCGCCGCGAAGCAATTCGCGACGCACACACCGGGCCGCCGCAGGAGATGGAGCGTCTGGGTGAGGATGATGCAGTCGTAGGAGTCGGGCGGCAGGGCATCAGGCAGCTGAAGGTCCGCGATCAGGGTCGCGTTTGGGTTGGTGGCGTCGATGTCGACCACGGCGCTTTGGCTGACCCGATCCTCACCGAACCTCGTCGTGTAGTTGCCGTCTTGAACCTCGAGCACGTTCCCACGGATCACACGGTGCCGTGTGCTCAAGAAGCGCTCGATGTACCGCCGATCTACTGGGGTGCCCCGATCGAGCCCGTAGTGGTCGCTGAGAGGCTCGAGAGGTAGATCACCGAACGCCGTCACGGCACCAGCATCGCCCGCCACTCGTCGGGCAGCTCCGTGCGGCCCTCCCACACCGGTGATGAGACGCTTCACGCGAGGAGGCCGCAGGTCAGGTGCCTGCGAGCCGCTGGACCACTGGGGTCATGTCGTCGATAGCGGTGTCGAAGACCACGACGTAGGAGATGCCCAAGCGTTCCCGGTTGGCGACCAGCTTGTCGACGACTTCGGGCGCTGACCCGATCAGGGTCAGGGGGCTGTCGCGCACCAGCTCCTTCTCCACACCGAGCGCAGACGCCAGGCCTGCCAGGGTGGCTGCTGCGTCGCCGCCGATAGAGGTGACCTGCGTGAGGAGGTTCAGTTCGAGATCGCCGAACCGGGCTCCTGCGCGGTCGCGGACGAATGCCACTCTTTCGGCCAAGGCGTCCGTGCTCGCTCCCGTCGGGGCCAGCGAGTTGCCTGTCCAGGTAAGGCCGGTGAAACCGACAATGTCCGCCTCATCGGCGGCCAAACCGAGGACCGTGTCTCCGTGGCCGCCGATGAGCAACGGCGGATGGGGCCGTTGAACTGGGTCGAGCACGGCCTTGGTGCTGTCCGCGCCTGGACCGCCAGCGAGAAGAGTCTCGCCCGCCCACGCCGACTTCATGGCGGCCACCGCATCGCGAAGGCGGGCGGCGCGCAGCGCCGGCCTGTCGTATGACAACTCCAGCAACTCGTATTCCGGCTTGTTCCAGCCCGATCCCAATCCGAGGTCCAGGCGGCCATCAGTCAGCAGGTCGACGGTGGCCACCTCCTGAGCCAGCCGAAGGGGATGGAACAGATCGTTGTTGACAACCAGGCTGCCGACGCGCAGCGCGCTCGTCGCATCGGCAGCCGAAACCAGTGGTGCAAAGGTGGACACGCCGCCCAGGTGGTCGGGAACGAGGAGGGTCGACCAGCCATCGGCCTCCAGGCGCCGAGCCCGATCTTGCCACGCGGCTCGAGACTCGATGCCCGTCGTATTGACGCCGAAGCGGAACGGCCTTTGCACGACCCCCTTCTACCGGATGCCAGGCCTGCGGAGATCCACGAAGCCGAACGGGCCCGGCGATTCCCGTCGATGCTTCGGAGCTGTTCGGGTCGCCCGGGGTAGGAAAACTCCCCAAGGACCGCCCGAAGCCATCCCCGAACTCCAGGCCCTCACCGCCCCGACCGCCCCGCACGGGCTCAGCCGATGGCGCGGCGACCCTGTGTGGCCTCGGAGACGATCTTGGCGATCCGGCGTGTTCGTGTCTCCGGCTTGCCGGCGGTGGCGATCGACCACAGCATCTGCTTGCGGGCCGACGGCGGGAATCCGTTCCACGCAGTGCGGGCGGTGGGGACGGCGTCGAGGGCATCGGCCAGGTCGTCGGGCTCGAGCAGGTCCTCGATGGCGTCGTAGATCGTCCACCAGCCATTCGCCTTGGCCACCTCGACCGCCTGCCTCCCGGCATCGGTCATTCGCCCCTGCGCCTCCAGAGCGGCCACGCGCTGCCTGTTCAGCCGTGTCCAGCCGCTCTTCGGCTTGCGGGGCGTCATGAGCTGCAAACCCCGCTCGTCGTCGAGGATGTTTACGGTGGAGTCGATCCAGCCGAAGCAGATGGCCTCCTCGACCAGGTTCTCGTAGGGGACCGGGTCCCGTCCGCTGGCCTTCCTCCACGAAGCCACCCAGACGCCGCGGGCGGTGTCATGGTTCGCCGTCAGCCAGGCTCGCCAGGCCGCCAGGTCGGGCGGGTGGTAGATGGGCAGATCGAACTTCCAGGTCGCCGAGTGATGCGACGCCGACGGCGGGATCCCCGTGCCGTGCGGCCGCTCATGCGCTGCGGAACGGGCTGCTTGCCGAGGCACGGCGCGATCGTACGATGACGCGGCGCACGTGGCCCGACTCCTTCCGCCGCCGGGCGGCAGCTTGCGGATGGTCGCCGTGGGTAGGAGCCCCAGCGGTGGTCGTTGGGTCGTAGGCTCCCACGGTGTCTTCTGCCTCGGCGCTCCATGTCGTCCTCGGAGCGGGGGGTGGTACCGGCTCGGCGGTTGTCGACGAGCTGGTCGTCCGTGGCCTGCCGGTGCGAGCCGTGACTCGGACGGGTGTCACCAACGTGCGAGCGGGTGTCGAGCAGGTCGCAGCCGACATCGCCGAGCCGGACGGAGCCCGCCGGGCGTGCGCCGGTGCGGCCGTCGTCTACCACTGCGCCCAGCCTCCGTATACGAAGTGGGTCGAGTTGTTCCCGCCCCTGACCCGAACCGTCCTCGATGGCGCCGCAGACGCGGCCGCCAAACTCGTCTTCGCAGACAACCTCTACGTGTACGGGCCACCAGAGGGCGTGATGACCGAGGAGACGCCCCAGCGGGCGCAGGGCAAGAAGGGCCGCATCCGCATCGAGATGGCGGCAGAAATCCTGCGGGCACACGGCGATGGGAGGCTGCGCTGCACCATCGGGCGCTCCTCCGACTACTACGGCCCTCGCGGCACGAGCACCACCGCCGGCGACAACCTCATGAAGCCGGTGCTCCGGGGCAAGCGGGCGCGCTGGCTCGGCTCTCTCGACCAGCCCCATACGCTCAACTACCTGGAGGACATGGCCCGCGCCCTCGTGACGCTGGGTGAGCGCGAGGAGGCGGATGGCGAAGTGTGGCATCTGCCTGCTGCGGAGGCCCTCACCGGCCGGCAGTTCCTGACCCTGGTGTACGAGGCGGCCGGGCTGGCGCCGAAGGTGGGCGTCGCCCCCCGCCCGATGATCAGACTGATCGGTGTGTTCGATCCACTGGTGCGCGAGCTGAACGAGACGCTCTACCAGTTCGAGCGGCCATTCGTGTCGGATGCCGCGAAGTTCCAGGGCGCGTTTGGACCGTTCGAGCCGACCCCGCATCCGGAAGCGGTGCGGCGCACCGTGGAGTGGTTCCGGAACCGGTATGCCCACTGAACCGTCGAGAGCGGTGAAGGTGCAGCGGCCCTAGCTCGCCGAGCCAGCTCGACCGGTGTGTCGTCCGCCTCCGTCTCCCGGATGGGATTGCGCGCGAACTCCGCAGACGAGCGCCCGCTGCTGGCGGTCGCCTCGGACCCAAATGCGTGTGCGGCAGCATCGCCGATTGCTCCGCCGCCTCCGTAGATGGCCGCGACCTTGTCCTTCAGCATCACCTCCGGCTCCCTTCAATGGCCGGGCGGATGGCGACGATGCAGCACCCGCAGCTGAGCGTCATCGATGGATCTAGACACCGCGACGTCGAGAAACTGGGCGCCCGCCGAGCGCCCAGTACCTGTCCCGGCTCCGCCCGTAGCTGGGCCGGCTCACCCGAGCGCGTCGACGGCTGCGGCCGCGGCGTCGATCGTCTCGGCGGGCCCCTCGGGGGACGGTGGCGGGAGCAGCACGAGTCGATCCACGCCGAGATCGGCGTAGGCCGCCGCCCGTTCGGCCGTGACGCGACCTCGCGGGGTCACGCTGATCTCGAGCTCGCCGAGCTCGGCGGGTCGCTCGACGCGGTCGGCGGCCGATCGCAGGCCGGCGAGTGAGGTGGCCACGTCGTCGGGAGTGAGCCAGTACCCGTACCAGCCATGGGCGCGGGCCACCGCCCGCCGATAGGCCGGCGGGCGGTGGCCCGCCGCCACGATGGGGATCGGCCGTTGGAGCGGGCGGGGGTGGGCGTCGACCGCGGCGAAGTCCACGAAGTGCCCGTGGAACTCGGGGTGCTCGTCGTACCAGAGCGTGTGCATCGCCTCGAGGTACTCGTCGGTCATCGCGCCTCGCGCCGCGAAGTCGACGCCGAGCGCGCGGAACTCCGGTTCGAGATAGCCCGCGCCGACCCCCAGCATGACCCGACCGCCCGATAGCACGTCCAGGGTGGCTACCTGCTTGGCGAGCACCAGGGGATTGCGCTGCGGGAGGATCAGGATCCCGGTTGCCAGCCTGATCGTCGTGGTATGGGCCGCCGCCCACGCCAGCGCCAGCAACGAGTCCAGCGCCGGTTCACCTGGGCCCATCGGGGACGGTGGCACCTGTGGATCGGGCAGGACGATGTGCTCGCCCGCCCAGACCGAGTCGAAGCCGGCTGCCTCCGCCGCCCGGGTGGCCGCGACCAGACCGTCGGGCCGGCTCATCGAGGCCATGTTCACGTGGACCAGTCCCAGACGCATGTACGCAGATTGCCATCACGACTCGCACGGCGATGGGGCGGCCCTGAGCACGGCAGGTCTGGCCACCCCAGCGTCGAGTCGACGGGAATCCGGCGAGAGGGCCCCGTGTTGTGCGAGGCATCGCGAACGATGCGGTTACCCAGGGAGGGACATGGCTGACGAAGGCGCGGAGCCGTACCAATCCAGCCGAGGGCATGTCATCGTGGTTGGCCGGTCCCCGGAGAAGATGCAACAGGCGCTGCACGTGCTCGAAGCGGCCGGCTACGCGGTGACGGGCACGTTCAACCGCGACGAAGCGATGGCAGCGATCACGGCCCGAGACACCCTCTTCGCGGTTGTCGCAGGTGGTTCTGTGGACCTGAAGGCCGAGGCCGACCTACGGGCGGCGGCCGGGGCCAAGGGCGGTCGCGTTGTGCGGGCGAACATCGGCGACAGCGATCCGACCCAACACTTCACTGCGTACGTGCTCCCCCAACTGGAGAAGCTGCGATCCCAGGACACGTGACCCGTGCCTCCGCCCTCGCTGCCCAAGCTGAGGGGACGGCGCATCGGAGGGGAACGTCCCAGGTGCGCGGGGCGTGACGCCGTTCTGGGGGTACTGGGCGCCCGGCGATCCGGCCGTCACCGGGGAGGGCCGCTGGCGAGCGCGCGAGCGAGACAGCCGACCAGCGCCCGGGCGATGCTGCCATCACCGTCGAGCGACGGATTGAAGATCGTCACCTCGATCCCGACGACGTGCCCGGTCGCCACGGCCCGTTGGATCACCGTCTCCAACTCGCTCCAGGTCAGCCCGCCGGGCAACCGGTAATCCACGGCTGGCATGACGGCGTCATCGAGGGCATCGCAGTCGACGTGGATCCAGAACCCGTCGAGCTCGGCGGCAGTAACGCGGCCCAGGGCATCTGACGCGGCTTGCGCGACTCCCCGTTGGCGCAGGGTCGCAAGGTCGATCAGCGTGATGGCGGTGTCCTCGATGCGCTGGCTGCCGGCCTTGGCGGCCTCCTCGGCGTCTCGCCGAGCGAGCTGGACGACGTCTTCGTCGCGGACCAACGGCCGGCGGCCCTCGAGGTTGGTGACGACGTCCGGACCTCGGCCGGTGGCCAAGGCGAGATCCATCGACGCGGCCTCGCCGTTGGGCTCGGCTTCGGGCTGGTAGAAGTCGGCGTGACCATCGATGAACAACAGCCCATGACGCCCACGCCGCCGCAGAGCCAAGAGGTTGCCGAGCAGAATCGAGCAATCGCCGCCGAGCACGAGCGGGACGTCCCCGACCTCGAGGACCTCACCGGTTGCGTCGGCCAAGGCGTGCGCGAAGTCCCGTAGCCCGATCGGGTTGAGCAGGCCCGTGGCAGCGTCTCGGCTCGGATCGTATGGAGGCGGGGTCACGACACCCGCACGGCGCGCCCCGACTGCGTCGGCAAGGCCGGCATCGAGCAGCGCGGTTGGCAGGCGCTCGACGCCCCCGGGGAACAGGCCCAGCACGGACGGGGCCTCGATGACGGCATAGCCGGCCACACCCCATTCTCCCGTCCACGGCGAATTCGTGTGCGTGGCGTCCGTCACGATCTGGCATGGGCGCGTGGGTGGCGGCCGGCAGCGGTTGGCGCTCTCAGGCAGTCATCGGGCCGGGCGGAGTGCGGCGAGTGTGGGTTCGATGCTCAGGTCCATGAGGAACAGCAGTGAATCGGTCGGCAGCAGGCGTTTCATCGCTTCGATGACGCCGCTGTGATCGCCGTGATCGATGGCTTCGGCGTGTGCCTCGACTGCGTCCACAAACGTCTGGATGTAACGACGTTGCCCGGCCAGGAGGTCCTTGCCTCCGGGGGGACCGTGGCCCACATACAGGGTGACGTCATCGGGGAGCTCCGCCTCGAGACGGTCGAGGTTGGCCAGCCAGTCCCGCCAGTGGCCGTCGGCCAGGTAGGCGTGCATGCCGCTGTAGGCAACGTCGCCGGCGAAGATGGTGTTCTCGTCGATCTGCCACAGGCTGTCGACGTGCGATTCGCCGGGTCCGAGCTCGCGCACCGACAGGGTGATGCCGCCGAGCCGCACGTCGTCGCCGTCGTTCACGGTGCGGTCGGGGAACACCCGCCTGGTCGGCCAGTCGTCGCCCATCATCGGGCCGACGACCTCGTCCTTGAGCTGATCGTCGCGGCGGATGATCGCGTCAACCGCGTTAGTCGCCACGATGGGGACGTCATCGGCTCCGACGAGGTGCGCGAGTCCGGCGTAGTGGTCGGGGTGTGGATGGGTCACCACTACACCCGCCAAGGGGTACCCGGTGTCGTCGATCGCCTGACGGACGAGAGCCGCGTCGGTGACTGTGAGCATGCCGTCGACCACGACGACCCCGTCGGGTCCGTGAACCAGGAATGCGTTCACCGGCATCACTCGTCCTTCGATGCGCTCGACCTGTCCGGTCATGAGTGCAAGCTCCGTCGCTCGGTGCGGATTGTCATGGACGTTGCCTCCCATCAAAGACGTGAACGGCGGCCGTGAGCGGCGGCCGTGACCGGCGGCGGTAGCGGTCCAGCCCTCGCGGGTGCCGGAGACCGTGCGATCCGCTCGCCGTCATCGCCAGGCGTCGGCTTTGGTCTCGGGTTGCCCGGACGCATCGAACGTGGCCTGGTCGAAGGCGTAGTAGGCGGCACTGATCGCATGGATGGCCAGTGCGGCGTAGGGCGCGAGGAATGCCAGTGCGACGGCCAGCCCGTAAGCAGCCAGGCCCACCCCGAACCGGATGCGCGCCGCGACGACCGCGTGACGGGGAGGCAGGGCGTCGACCAGCCGGTCGTCATGGGTGATCCACGCGTAGAGGGCGGTGAAGCCGACGGAGGTGACGAACAGCGTCCCGCTGAACACCGCCACCGCCGTCCTGGTGGCCTCGCCACCGTCCCGCAAGTGCTCGGCGACGAGCGCCGTGGGGAACGGGATCAGCGTGATCCACATCAACAGGTTGAGGTTGAGCAGGAGGAGCTTGCCATCGACCACCCGCACCTGATCGAAGAGCCGGTGATGGTTGAGCCAGATCACCCCGATCTGGGCGAAGGCCAACAGATAGGCGAGGTAGCTCGGCCACTGCTCCCACAGCGCGCCGGCCAGTGACTGTCCCTCGTCGGCCTCGGGTGGCCTCAGCTCGATGGCCAGCAGCGTGATCACGATTGCCAGCACGCCGTCGGAGAAGGCCTCGAGTCTGGCCTTCGTGATACCCGACAGGTTGCGTGGGGCGCGGCCCATTGTGGTCGCGGTCATGACACCTGGCCGTCGGCTCCAGTGTGATGTTCCCGGTTCCCGGCGTGCTCATAGGAGTCGAGCCAGGCGCGCAGGTGCGCGCCGCTGTCGACCCGGTAGACCATCCGGTTATCACCCGTCGATGCATTCTGGGGGCGGAACACTTCGACGCCCAGATGACCGGGAAATCGGGTCGCGGCGGCGATGATGCCGTCCAAGAACGGCTCGTAGAACGGCTCACGACCGGGCTTCGCTCGCCGGGTCACGGTCGTCGTCACTGGGCCGGCGGCGTCTGGCAGCGACCCGACACCCGGGTCGGTCGGGTCCGCCTGGCTCAACCCAACCCCTTGTCCTTGAACTGGAGCAGGCCGATAGTGTTCCCGCCCGGATCGACGAACCATGCCGACAGCGCGAAGCCGACGTCGGCGACTCCGTCCACCGTCTTGAGATAGGGCTCGTCGTACTCCACCGCGTCCACGCCGCGGGCGCGCAGGTCGGCGACCTCGGCGACGACATCGGTGACCCGCCAGCTGGCCTTGGTCTGCTGCTCGCTGCTCGGGCTGCTCGTCCGGGTGACGACGAGGCGGCTGTCGCCGCCGCACGCGAAGGTCACGAAGTCGTCGCTCTCGATCAGGACATCCAGCCCGATCCTGTCACCGTAGAAGCGCCTCGTGGCCTCGAGGTCGCTTGCCGTCAGCATCACGTCGATCGGGTGCTTTGCGAGCATGTCATCTCCTCCGCCGATCGGGAGCACGCTCCCGGGCGGGTGGTCTGGTGTGGGCACCGGTCGTCACTCGGCCCGGGCAAGGTCGATCGTGCGACCGTTCGGTCCGGCAGGCAAGCAACGATTGTGTTTGAGTCCCACAAGGTGACGTTGTGGACTAGGGGTCATGGGCAGCAATCCGACCGGACCGGCCACCGTGGCGGGTCCGGATCTCCGACAGATGCGCTACATCGTCAAGGTGGCTGAGCTGGGGGGCTTCACGGCCGCCGCCGCAGAGCTCCACGTCGCGCAGCAGGCCGTGAGCCAACAGGTCAGGGCGACGGAACGGATGCTGGGCGTGACCCTGTTCCGTCGAACACCCCGGGCCGTGACGCCGACCCCGGCCGGCGAGGTGTTCCTGCGCGAGGCCAAACGCGTGCTCACCGCATCCGAGCGACTGTCCGAGCGCACGCAGGCGGCCGCGCGGGGCGAGGTTGGCCCGCTCCGCATCGCCTACACGATGACCTGCGCGTACGACACCTTCCCCGAACTGCACGCCGCCCTCGAGGAAGCACTTCCCGGCCTCGCGGTGCAGGCGCGCGAAGTGTTCGCCGGCGACGTTCCCTCGCTGCTGTTCAACGGCACCTTCGAGCTCGCACTCGCGCCCCGGTTCCCGCTACCCGACGGTCTCGCATCGCAACCTCTCCGCGAGGAGCCGCTGCTCGCCGCCGTGGGCGAGGACCACCGCCTCGCCGACCAGAGCAGCATCGACCTCCGAGACCTACAGCACGAGTTCTTCGAGCTCTGGCCGCGAGACATGGGTCCCGGCTTCTACGACGCGGTCGTTGCTGCCTGTCGCGCCGCCGGCTTCGAACCACGCCGCGACCCGTCCGCTGCCGGCTCGATCGTCTGGGCCAACATCGCCCAGGCACGCGGCGTTGCGCTCATCGTGAAGTCCCTGGAATCGCAGGTGCCGCACGGGGTACGGATGCTCCCGCTGCGCCGGCCGACGGCGCCCCTCCCGATCGACGTCGTGTGGGCCACCGACCCAGTGGCGCCCGCAGTCGGCCGATTCGGTGAGCTTGCACGTGAGGTCGCCGATCGTCACCGCTGGCTCCCGACCGGTGCGGAGCACGCACGATCCGCGTGACGACCACGCCGTGGGCACTGTTCGGCGGTCTGCGCTGCCGGTGCTCCCAGGCGATAGGCGAGGTTGACGCCACCGAGCACGAACGCGTCAGCCGGCGGTAGCAGGTCAAGGCCGTCGGCCCAGGAGTCGACCCACAGGCAGCAGTGGTCGGCGCCGGCGCGACGACTTTTGGAGGGCCGAGAGGTTCAAACGTGCGACGGGAATCGACCCCGCCCCGCCTGGAGAAGGAGGCCACAGCATGACATCTTCGAACCAGACCAGCTCCACCGCACTGGTCACGGGCGCGAGCCGGGGCTTCG
>Ga0081538_10000857_pt1 | contig 32766 bp, 34 predicted proteins | sample TabmetS5T2R1_FD_71022 | JGI IMG/M metagenome (GOLD analysis project Ga0081538, IMG submission 71022) | Tabebuia heterophylla rhizosphere microbial communities from the University of Puerto Rico - S5T2R1 | ecosystem: Host-associated > Plants > Roots > Rhizosphere ...
GGCAGGTCAAGAAGCTGATCGCCGGTCCGGGCGTCTACATCTGCGACGAGTGCATCGATCTCTGCAACGAGATCATCGACGAGGAGCTCACCGCTCCGTCCTCGCTCGACCTCGACAACCTCCCGCGGCCCACCGACATCTACAGCGTCCTCAACGACTACGTCGTCTCGCAGGAAGAGGCGAAGCGGACGCTCGCCGTCGCCGTCTACAACCACTACAAGCGCGTGCAGATGGGCGCCGAGGAGTCCGACGTCGAGCTCCAGAAGTCGAACATCCTCCTGCTCGGCCCGACCGGCTGCGGGAAGACACTCCTCGCGCAGACGCTCGCGCGGATTCTCAACGTCCCGTTCGCGATCGCCGACGCCACGGCGCTGACCGAGGCGGGCTACGTCGGTGAGGACGTCGAGAACATCCTCCTGAAGCTGATCCAGGCCGCCGACTTCGACATCAAGAAGGCCGAGACCGGGATCATCTACATCGACGAGGTGGACAAGATCGCGCGGAAGGCGGACAACCCGTCGATCACGCGCGACGTGTCGGGCGAGGGCGTCCAGCAGGCGCTGCTGAAGATCCTCGAGGGGACGGTCGCCTCGGTGCCGCCGCAGGGCGGGCGCAAGCACCCGCACCAGGAGTTCCTCTCGATCGACACGACCAACATCCTCTTCATCTGCGGCGGCGCGTTCGCCGGGCTGGAGAAGATCATCGGCCGGCGCATCGGGAAGAACGCGGTCGGGTTCGGCGCCGACATCCGGTCGCGGCACGACGCCGAGGTCTCGGAGCTCCTCGCCGACGTGATGCCGGAGGATCTCCTCTCGTACGGGCTGATCCCCGAGTTCATCGGCCGGCTCCCGGTCGTCTCGGCGGTGCACCAGCTCCAGCGCGACGACCTCGTGCAGATCCTGGTCGAGCCCAAGAACGCGCTCGTCAAGCAGTACCAGCGGTTCTTCGGCTACGACTCGATCGAGCTCGTCTTCACAGACGACGCCCTGTGGTCGATCGCCGATCGCGCGCTGGAGCGCGAGACCGGCGCCCGCGGCCTCCGCTCGATCATCGAGAACGCGCTGCTCGACGTCATGTTCGAGTTGCCGTCGCGCAAGGACGTCTCCAAGTGCGTCATCACGAAGGAGACGATCGACCGCGGCCTCAAGCCGACGCTCGTCACGAGCGCCGGCGCCGAGGTCGAGGACGAGGACGAGCGCGCGGCCGAGTCGGCGTAGCGGGCCCGGCAAGGGGTCTCGGTTGGTGGGCGGCTGTGATCCCCACAACGTCCTGAGCGCGACGGGCGGAGCCCGCCGCGCGGCGACTGGTTGCCGAGCGGTTCAGGCGTTCGGCATACTGGGCGCATAGTCGCTGCCTGACGACATCCGGCTCTCTTCGCGCGACCTGACGGTCGGCGCCAGTTCTGCACGCGACGATCAGCGAGACTCACGGGCCGAGATGGACACGCGCTACAACCCGAAGGGCGTCGAAGAGCGCTGGCAGCGGGCGTGGGAGGAGGAAGGCCACTACCGCGCCGACTCAGATGCGCCCGGTGAGCCCTTCTCGATCGCGCTTCCGCCCCCGAACGTCACCGGGAACCTGCACATGGGGCACGCGCTCAACGCGTCCACGCAGGACGTGCTCGTCCGCTGGCACCGGATGCGCGGGTTCAACGTGCTGTGGCAGCCGGGCTACGATCACGCGTCCATCTCCGTCCACGCGGTGATCGAACGGCAACTGCTCGCGGAGGGGACGAACCGCTTCGAGCTCGGCCGTGAGGCCTTCGTCGAACGGACTTGGCGCTGGCTCGAGGAATACGGCGGGATCATCATGAGCCAGCTTCGGAAGCTTGGCGCCTCGCTCGACTACTCGCGCGAGCGGTTCACGATGGACGACGCCTACGTGCGTGCCGTGCTCCGGTTCTTCGTCCACCTGCACGAGCGAGGGCTCGTGTACCGCGATGACCGGATCGTCAACTGGTGCCCGGGGTGCTCGACGTCGGTGTCGGACCTCGAGGTGGATCACCGGGAGGTCGACGACGCACTGACGACGGTGCGCTACCCGCTCGCCGACGGCTCGGGGTCGATCTCGATCGCGACCGTGCGGCCGCCGACGATCCTCGCCGACGTCGCCGTAGCGGTGCATCCGGGGGATGACCGGTACCGCGAGCTGGTCGGGAAGGAGGCGATCGTCCCGTACGCCGAGCGGCGGGTGCCGGTCATCGCCGACGAGCGGGTCGATCCCGAGTTCGGAACCGGTGCGCTGAAGATCACGCCGGGCCACGACCCGATCGACTTTGAGATCGGCCGCGACCACGGCCTGCCCGAGCTGACCGTCATCGGCCTCGACGGCCGCATGAACAAGAACGCCGGTGATCTGGCGGGGCTGACCCAGGAGGAGGCCGAAGAGCGGATCCTCGAGTGGCTGCGCGAGCACGACCAGCTCGAGCAGCGCGAGTCGTACCGGCACTCGGTCGGCTTCTGCAACCGCTCGAAGGACCGCATCGAGCCGCTCATCACCGAGCAGTGGTACGTGGAGATGAAGCAGCTCGCCGAGCCGGCGATCGCGGCGGTCCGGGAGGGGCGCGTGAAGTTCACCCCGGCGAACCAGGCCGGCGTGGCCCTCGACTGGCTCGAGAACATCCGTCCCTGGAACGTCTCGCGGCAGCTCTGGTGGGGCCAGCGGATTCCTGCGTGGTACTGCCCGAACGGGCACGTGACGATTACGGAGACCGAGCCGGACGGCTGCGCCGACTGCGGCGCGGCCGAGCTACGTCAGGACGAGGACGTCTTCGACACCTGGTTCTCCTCGGCGCTCTGGCCGTTCGCGACGCTTGGCTGGCCGGAGCGGACGCGCGAGTTCGAGGTCTACTACCCGACGGACATCGTCTCGACGGCGCGCGACATCATCTTCCTCTGGGTCGCGCGGATGATGATGGCCGGGCAGGAGCTCGTGGACGCCATGCCGTACCACGACGTGATCATCCACTCGTTGATCCTGGCGCCGGACGGCCGTCGCATGTCGAAGAGCCTCGGGACCGGGATCGAGCCAGACGACGTCATCGAGCAGTACGGTGCCGACGCCACGCGCTACGGCCTCCTGAAGATGTCGTCGACGCAGGACGTACGCTTCTCGGCCGGCTTCATCGACGAGGGGCGCAAGCTCGCGAACAAGCTCTGGAACGTCGCACGGCTGATCCTCACGAACGCCGAGGGCGCACAGCCGGAGAGCCGGCCGCAGGCGCTCGAGGAGCAGTGGATGATCGCGCGGCTCGATGCCGCGCACGAGCAAATCACCGACTCGATTCAGTCGTTCGAGTTCGCGCGCCTCGCCGGCGTGCTTTACCGGACGACGTTCGACGACTTCTGCGACTGGTACGCCGAGGCGATCAAGCCGCGCTTGTACGACCGGGACCCGGACGCCGTCGCGACCGCTCTCGCACTCCTCGAACGGCTCCTCGCGTATCTCCATCCGGTGATGCCGCACGTGACGGAGGAGATCTGGTCACAGCTGCCCGACAGGCAGGGGCGGCTGATCCGCGCTCCTTGGCCGGAGCCGGTCGGCAGCTTCGCCGAGACGCAGCCGCGGTTCGAGGAGATCCGCAACGCCGCCGAGATCTTCCGCCGGAGCGGTGCGGCGGTCGAGCTCGACGACGACCAGCGTCGGATTTTCGACGCAGTCGTGAAGCCGGACCGCGTCCGGACCGACGGCGATGCCGGTGCCGAGATCGAGCGCCTCCGGAAGGAGATCGCGCGAGCCGAGGACATGCTCGCCAACGAGCGATTCGTCGCCCGCGCGCCCGAGGACGTCGTCGAGGCCGAGCGCGAGAAGCTCGCCCGCTATCGACGTGAGCTCGAGGCTCTCGGCGGCTAGCGCCGGCCCGGCGACGGACTGGGTCGCCTCGCTGAGCCCCTGGCCCGAGGAGTTCGGCCTCGGCCGCATGCGCAAGCTCCTCGTGCGTCTCGGCAATCCCGAGCGCCGCTACGCCGCTGTTCACGTTGTCGGGACGAACGGCAAGTCGACCGCCACGAGGACGATTGCCGCTCTCTTACGCGCGGACGGGAGGCGAGCGGGCGCGTACACCTCGCCGCACGTGAGCGGCTGGGCGGAGCGGATCTGGGTCGACGGAGAGGAGGCCGACTTCGAAGGTGCGGTAGCGCGGGTGCGCGAGGACGCCGAGGCGGTCGGCGCGACGCAGTTCGAAGCCCTCACCGCCGCCGCCCTCGCCGAGTTCGCCGAGCGCAACGTGGATGTCGTCGTCGTCGAGGCGGGGCTCGGCGGCAGGCTCGACGCGACGAACGTCGTCGACGCCGAGGTCGTGCTCCTCACGAACGTCTCGCTCGAGCACACCGACGTGCTGGGTGAGACCCGCGAGGAAATCGCGAAGGAGAAGCTTGCCGTGGCGCATGCGGCGAGAGTAGTTGTCCTACCGGACAACGAGTTCGCCGAATTCGTACCAGACAGCGCCGAAATCGTCACGGGAGAGGCACGAAAGGCGGCCGAAATGTTCGCGGGCCATCGGATCGCCGCCGACCCGCACGTGACGCTCCCGGGAAGACTCGAGCGCCGCGGCCGCGAGCTCTGGGACGGGGCCCACACACCGGCGGGCGCCGCGTGGCTCAGGGAGCACATCACCGAGCCGGTGGACGCCGTCGTAGCGTCGATCCTCTCCGACAAGGATGTCGACGCGATGCTCGAGCAGTTCGCCGCCCTCTCCGACCGATTCGTCGCGACCGAGTCGTCGAACCCGAGGGTCCTGCCCGCCGCTCAGCTCGCCGACCGCGCGCGGCGCTACTTCCGGGACGTCATCCTCGAGCCCGATCCTCGACGCGCCCTTCAGCTCGCCCGCGCGGCGACCACAGGCCTCATCCTCGTCACCGGCTCTTTGTATTTGCTCGCCAACCTGGCTGACGCGGAGGAACAGGACGTACGATGACGAAGGTCGGTGAGCGGCTCAGCGTGTTCGCGGTCGCAGCCGCTGTCTTGCTGACGATCGTGGGACTCGCGTTCGCCGCCGGCTACGTCGTCGGGCAGCTGCTGTTGTGAGGTGAGCGGGTGATCATCGGGCAAAGCGAGAACGACTTCTTCGGAAGCCTCCGGGACTTCTTCGGGTCGGGTGCGTGGGACGTCGCCCGGAATCTCGGGATCTTCTTCGTGGTCGTCTTCTGGCTCGCGGTCGCCTACTGGGTGTTCAAGGACGCTCGGCGAAGGATCGAGGATCCGTGGCTGATCGCGATGGCGACGGTCCTGGGGCTCGTCCCGCCGTTCGTCGGCGCACTGATCTACATGCTCTTCCGCCCGCCCGAGTACCTCGAGGACGTCCGCGAGCGCGAGCTCGAGATCAAGGCGATGGAGGAACGCCTCGCGAGGCGCGAGCTTCACTGTCCCGTCTGCCGCGCGCACGTCGAGGACTCGTTCCTCGTCTGCCCGGTGTGCACGACGAAGCTCCGCCAGGCGTGCATCAACTGCAAGGCGCCGCTCGAGACGCTCTGGCAGGTCTGCCCGTACTGCGAGACGCCGGTCGAGACGCCGACGGCGATCGAGTTCCCGCCTGCACCGCGGCGCGAGCGCCCCGGCGGCTAGGCGTTAACCTGCCGCTCCGTGGCAGTGGAGCGGACATTGGTGCTGGTCAAGCCGGACGCGGTTCGGCGTGCGCTGACGGGCGAGATCGTCGCCCGCCTCGAGCAGCGGGGGCTCGAGATCACGGCCGCCCGCCTTCTCACCGTCGATCGCTCGCTCGCGGAGGAGCACTACGCCGAGCACACGGAGAAGCCGTTCTTCGGCGAGCTCGTGGACTTCATCACCTCCGGGCCGACCATGGCGCTCGTGCTGGAGGGCGAGGGCGCGATCAAGGTCGTCCGCGCGACGATGGGCGCGACGAACCCCGCGGATGCTGCGCCGGGGACGATCCGCGGCGATCTCTCGCTGTCGATGCCGGACAACCTCGTCCACGGCTCCGACTCCCCCGAGTCGGCGGAGCGCGAGATCGACCTGTGGTTCCCCGATGAGTCACGCTGAAGACGCGCTGAAGAACCGCGAGGTCTGGACGAAGGCCAACGCGGAGTACACGGACGCGAAGGCGCGCGACTCGTGGGCGCGGGAGGAGATCGACTGGGGCATGTTCTCGGGCCCTGAGGCGGAGATCGGCGCCCTCGGCGAGGTCGAGGGCAAGGACGTCGTCGAGCTCGGGTGCGGGACGGCCTACTTCGGCGCCTGGCTCGCGAGACGTGGCGCCCGGGTCACAGGGGTCGACCCGACGCCCGCGCAGCTCGAGACCGCGCGCCGCATGCAGGACGAGTTCGACCTGCACTTTCAGCTGATCGAGGCGGCCGCCGAGGACGTGCCGCTGCCCGACGCAAGCTTCGATCTCGCGGTCTCCGAGTACGGCGCGTCGATCTGGGCGGACCCGGAGCTCTGGATCGCGGAGGCCGCACGGCTCCTCCGTCCGGGTGGGCGCCTCGTCTTCCTCTGCAACTCGACGCTCTCGATCCTCTGCTCGCCCGACGAGGGGAAGGTCGAGGAGCGGCTGCTGCGCGGCCACGACGACCTGGGACGGATCGAGTGGCCGGGCGAGGACGAAGGCGTGAACTTCCATCTGCCGCACGGCGAGCTGATCCGCATCCTCCGCACGAACGGCTTCGAGATCGAGGCGCTGCACGAGCGGCTTGCGCCGCCGTCCGCCGCCGACCACGACTACTACGACTTCGTGCCGGCCGCCTGGGCGCAGCGCTGGCCGGCCGAGGAGATCTGGGTTGCCAGGAAAGCCGTCTGAGCGCGGGCCCGGGTGAGCGCTCCGCCGGCGCCGCCGCTGATCCTCGCCTCGCGCAGTCCGCAGCGCCACAACATCCTCACGCAGCTGGGGATCCCGCACGAGATCGTCGTCCCGGACTACGAAGAGGTCGGCGACGACCCGGTGGAGCATGCGGCCGGGAAGGCGCGGTCGCTCGCCTCGCTGGCCGATGCCCGTCCGGTCCTCGGCGTGGACACCGTCGTCGTCTGCGACGGGCAGGTGCTCGGCAAGCCGCGCGACGCCGCCGAGGCGGAGCGGATGCTGGAGACGCTCGGCGGCAAGACGCACGAGGTCGTCTCGGGGCTCTGTCTCCGGACGCCGGCGTGGGAGGAGCTGCACAGCGAGACCACCAGAGTGACCTTCCGGCCGCTCACGGCGCGCGACATCGCGCACTACCTCGCCGCGGAGGAGTGGCACGAGCGGGCGGGCGGCTATGCGATCCAGGAGCTCGGCGCGTCGCTCGTCGAACGGGTCGAAGGCGACTACCTCAACGTCGTCGGCCTGCCGGCCGCGCTGCTCGTCCGCCTTCTCGCCGAGCGCTTCGCAGGCACGTACGGGTTCGGTTAAGTCCCGGCCCGGGTGCAGGCCTTTCGTTAGGAGCCCCGGCGTTTCGTCGCTAGAGTTGCCCGACGGAGATGGGCCTCTTCGGGTACCTCAACGGCTTCGGCGGCCGCGACATGGCGGTGGACCTGGGCACGGCGAACACGCTCGTGTACGTCCGCGGCCGCGGGATCGTCCTCAGTGAGCCGTCGGTGGTCGCGATCGACCAGCGATCAGGCGAGGTGCACGCGGTCGGCGTCGAGGCAAAGCGGATGCTCGGGCGCACGCCCGGGACGATCTCCGCGATCCGCCCGCTGAAGGACGGCGTCATCGCCGACTTCGACGTGACGGAGCAGATGCTCCGGCACTTCATCCAGAAGGTCCACCAGCATCGCTTCGCCCACCCGCGGGTCGTCGTCTGCGTCCCGTCCGGCGTCACCGGAGTCGAGAAGCGCGCGGTCGAGGAGGCGACGCTCTCCGCCGGCGCGCGCGAGGCGCACCTGATCGAGGAGCCGATGGCGGCCGCGATCGGCGCGGGCCTTCCGGTCTCCGAGCCGACGGGGAACATGATCGTGGACGTCGGCGGCGGCACGACCGAGGTCGCAGTCATCTCCCTCGGCGGCATCGTCGTCAGCCAGAGCCTCCGCGTCGGCGGCGACGAGATGGACGAGGCGATCATCAACCACACCAAGCGCGAGTACAAGCTCCTGATCGGCAACCAGACGGCGGAGGAGATCAAGCTCGAGATCGGCTCCGCGTTCCGCATGCGGGACGAGGTCCAAGCGGAGGTGCGCGGCCGCGACATGCTCACAGGCCTTCCGAAGACGGTGGTCATGAGCTCCGACGAGGTCCGCCATGCGCTCGAGGAGCCCGTCAACCAGATTGTCGACGCGATCAAGTCCACGCTCGACAAGACGCCCCCCGAGCTCGCCGCCGACATCATGGATCGCGGCATCGTCCTCGCCGGCGGAGGAGCGCTCCTGACCGGCCTCGACGAGCGCCTACGCCACGAGACCCAGATGCCGGTGCAGCTCGCCGAGTCCCCGCTGACGTGCGTCGCCGTCGGCTCCGGTCGCAGCCTCGAGCTGATCGAGGTCATGCAGCGGACGAGCAAGAGCGCCAAGAGCCGCAACGGCTACCGGCGCTAGTCCGAACACTCATCCTTCGCCTTCCAGTTGTGCCTTCCTTCTCGTCTCCTAAACTGATCCTTCGTGCCACGTAACCGCTCAATGCGGCTGGCGGCACTGGGCTCGACGGTTCAGCGGGCCGCCTCCCCGACGTATCCGTCCTCGCGAGCGGCGGGTGCGCTCCGTCGTCGCCTCGTCGCCGCCGTCCTCGTCGTCGTCTCGCTCGCGATGCTGACGCTCTACTTCCGGGAGGCAGACAGCGGGCCCATGCACAGCGTGCAGGGCGCGGTTGCGAGCGTGCTCCACCCGTTCCAGGTGGGCGCGGAGCGGATCGCCCGGCCCTTCCGCGACGCGTACGGCTGGACGTCCGGGCTCGTCCACGCGCGCTCCGAGAACGAGAAGCTGCGCAAGGACCTCCAAGAGTTGCGGCTGAAGGCGATCCAGAACCAGTCCGCGGCCCAGGAGAACGCCGATCTCCGGAAAGCGCTGAACTACATCAGCGGCCCGACCTTCCCGCGCGACTACGACGGCCTCGCCGCCAGCGTGACGTCCTACGCCACCGGTGAGTGGGAGCAGTCGCTCGTGATCTCCGCCGGCGGGCGCAACGGCGTGAGCCTGGACGACCCGGTCGTCTCGAGCGACGGCTACCTCGTCGGCCAGGTCACGAAGGTCACCCGCACGAGCTCCGAGGTGACGCTGCTCACCGACAGCACCAGCTCGGTGACGGCGCGCGACGCGGCGACTGCGACTCTCGGCGTCCTCGAGATCGGAGAGGGGCCGGACCGCCCCTTCGAGCTCAACCGCGTCCGGAAGGAGCAGGTCGTTCGGAAGGGCGACACGATCGTCACCGCCGGACGCCGCTTCGGCCGGCTCGGCTCGATGTTCCCGGCGAACATCCCGATCGGCTCGGTGAGCCACGTCAACCAGACCGACATCGAGAACTTCCAGCAGATCCAGGTCGACCCGTTCGCCGACTTCTCGTCGCTCGACATCCTCGTCGTGCTCGTGCCGAAGGAGCAGCAGGACCCGTCGCCGTGACCGCGGACGTCTTCAAAGCCGCGATCGCGTTCTTCCTCGTAGTCGTCGTCCAGGCGACGATCGTCTCCTCGGTCGCGCCGATGGGCGGCAAGGCCGACCTCGTGCTCGTCACGCTCGCGGCAGTCGCACTGCTCCGTGGCTCGATCTTCGGCGCGATCGCCGGGTTCTACGCGGGCTTCCTGCTCGACGCGGCGAACCTCGACACGCTCGGCGTGAGCTCGCTGCTGCTGTCGCTCGCCGGCTACTGGATCGGCCGCTACGGCGAGACGACGGGCCGGGACCGCGCGCACGCGCCGCTCGTCTCGATCGCCGTCGTCACCGTCCTCTACGCGTTCGGCGCACTCGTGCTCCACGCGATGCTCGGCGAGTCGGTGTCCGTGCAGAGCGCGCTCCGGTCCCTTCCCGCGACGATCCTCCTGAACCTCGCGCTGACCGTCCCGGTCTACGCGCTCGTACGGCGGCTCTTCGCGCCGGTCTCGCGGCTGCCCATCAAGGACGTCGAGTTCGGGTAATGGCGACGGTCACCCGCATTCCGCCCCGCACGCGCTTCATGCCGCCCGATCCGCGTGTGGCCGAGCCGTACCGGATGACGCCCGCGATGGCGCTTCGGCTCGGGATCCTCGGCGCGATCGTCCTCTTCGTCTTCGCCGTCCTCTTCTTCCGCCTCTGGGCGCTTCAGGTCCTCTCGGGCGACCAGTACCTCGCCGCCGCCCAGGACAACCAGCTGCGCACGGTGCGCATTCACGCGCCGCGCGGCCCGATCCTCGACTACCAGGGACGGCTGCTCGTCACCAACCGGATCGGCACCGCGGCGCAGGTCTGGACGGCGTACATGCCGCGCCGAGGCCGCCAGCGGATGCTCCGGAACCTCTCGTCGATCCTCGTGGTGCCGGTCTCCGAGCTGCAGAGCCGGATCCGCGAGCACCGGGGGGACCCGCTGACCCCGGTCACCCTCAAGGAGGACCTGTCCCAGCAGGAGATCTTCTACTTGAAGGAGCACCGGCGCGACTTCCCGGGGCTCGAGCTGAACGACATCCACCTGCGCGACTACCCGTACGGCTCGCTCGCGCCGCAGATCCTCGGCCACGTGGGTGAGGTGACGGAGCAGCAGCTGAAGGGCGGCAACTACCTGCACGGCGACAGCGTCGGGCAGGCGGGCCTCGAGTTCTCCTACGACCGGTTCCTCCGCGGCGCCGCTGGGCTGGCGGAGCTCCGCGTCGACTCGCTCGGCCGGCCGCGGAGCAAGCCACTGAAGAGCGAAGCGCCCCAGTCGGGCCTCGCGATCCGGACGACGCTCGACGCGAAACTCCAGCGTGCCGCGGAGAACGCTCTCGTCTACGGGATCGAGGTCGCGCGCGAGAACAAGGCCTGGGCCGCGAACGCCGGTGCGGCGATCGCGATCGATCCGAAGACCGGCGCGATCCGCGCCATGGCGACGTATCCGACGTACGACCCGCGCGTCTACGTCGGCAAGCCGAAGCCGCGGCAGCTCCGGCCGCTGATCGACCAGAACGCCGCGGAGCGGGCCAACTACCCGGGGCTGAACCGCGCCGTCGCGGGGCTCTATCCGCCGGGCTCGACGTTCAAGCCGGTGACGGCGCTCGCGGCGATGCGGGAGCACCTCGTCGGGCCGTACGAGCCGCTGTCGTGCACCGGGAGGATGGAGATCGACGGGACGACGTTCCGGAACTGGAACCCGTTCGCGAACGAGGCGATGGATCTCCCGACCGCGCTCGCCGCGTCGTGCGACACCTACTTCTACCAACTGGGTCTCGAGTTCTACGGCCTCCCGCCGGAGTACGGCAGCCCGCTCCAGAAGTGGAGCTCCGCCTTCGGCTTCGGCAAGGCGAGCGGCCTCGACATCGGCGGCGAGGCGACCGGCCTGCTCCCGACGCCGGAGTGGCGCCGCAAGACCTACACGAAGGAGCGCTATCCGGACACGTGGGAGGTCGAGCGGCTCTGGAAGTCGGGCGACTCGGTGCAGCTCGCGATCGGGCAGAAGGACCTCCTCGTCACGCCGCTGCAGATGGCGCGCTTCTACGCGCTGCTCGCGAACGACGGCAAGCTCGTCACGCCGCATCTCGTCTCCAGCGTCGAGCAGCCCGGAAACTCCGGCGCGGTCAAGGCCGTGATGTCGCCGGCGCCGAAGGACGTGAACGTCGACCCCGCCGAGCTGAACGTGATCGAGGACGGCCTGTACCGCGCCACGCACGCGAGCTACGGCACGTCGGCGGGCGTCTTCGGGAGCTTCCCGGTGCCGGTCGCCGGCAAGACGGGCACGGCGGAGAAGGTCGTGACCATCAACGACCAGACGCTGATGATGGACCAGTCGTGGTGGTGCGGCTACGGGCCGACCGACAAGACGCCCGACCTCGTCGTCTGCGTCGTGATCGAGAACGGCGGCCACGGCAGCACCGCAGCGGCGCCCGCGGCGCTGAGGATCTTCGAACAGCACTTCGGCCGTGAGGCCCCGATCGTCGAGACCGGCGTGGAGACCGACTGATGGCTGATTACGCAGCAGCGGCCCCGCCGCGTGCGCGCCGGCATCCGCGCGCGGACACTGCCCGCGCCGTCTCGTTCGTCCGGCGCCTGGACTGGCTCATGCTCGGGGCCGTCGCCGGCCTCGTCGGCTTCGGGCTCTGGGCGATCGACGGGGTCACCCGGCAGGACATCCCGAGCGACCCGGACTACTACGTGACGCGCCAGGCGATCTTTGCGCTCATGGGCACCGTCGGCCTCGTCGGCGTCCTGTTCATCGATCCGTCGGTCTACCAGCGCTTCCGCAAGGCGATCTACGGCCTGCTGCTCGGGTCGCTCCTCGTCGTCATGGTGATCGGCACCGAGGTGCGCGGCTCGACGCGGTGGATCGACCTCGGCTTCTTCCAGTTCCAGCCCTCGGAGTTCGGCAAGCTGCTGCTGGCGCTGTTCCTCGCCGGGCTGCTCGCCGCGCGCGGCAAGCAGGTGACCGAGGCGCGCACGACGCTCGTCGCCATCGGGGCAGCGGCGGTGCCGACCATGTTCGTCTTCCTGCAGCCGGACATCGGGACCGCCCTCGTCTACTCCGCGATCCTGCTCGCCGCCCTCTTCTTCGCCGGGACGCGCTGGCGCGACCTCGCCGTCATCGCCGGAGTCGGGACGATCGTCGTCACGTTCGTCCTCTGGGCCGGGCCGGCGATGGGGATCGACATCCTCGAGCCGTACCAGCGTGACCGGCTCACGGCGTTCACGGATCCGTCCAAGAACCCGCAAGGCGCCGCCTACAACATCAACCAGTCGATCACCGCCGTCGGATCGGGCGGTCTCGACGGCCGCGGCGTCACCGGCGCCACGCAGACGCGCCTCGACTACCTGCCGGAGCACGAGACGGACTTCGTCTTCGCCGCGCTGTCCGAGCAGCGCGGCTTCGTCGGCGCATCGATCCTGCTCTGCCTCTACCTGCTGCTGATGTGGCGAGGGATCCGGGTGATCGCCACCGCGCGGAACCCGCTCTCCGCCATCGTCGCCGGCGCGATCGTGTTCGGCCTGCTCTTCCAGACCTTCGTGAACATCGGGATGACGATCGGAATCGCGCCGATCACCGGCATCCCGCTCCCGTTCGTGAGCGTCGGCGGCTCCGCCATGGTCACGAACCTGATGGCGATCGGCGTGCTGCAAGCGATCGCCGTCCGGCGCCGCTAAGCGCCGCTGGCGGGGCGCTTTCGCTGAAAGTCTCACGACTTTCAGCGACCGTATGAAGCCGGGCTCGAGCTGCCGCTCGAGCGCGGCGGCGAACTCGCTCCGAGGTCCCTCACCCGATCTTGTCTGCGGACGAACGAGCAAAGCCCGTTCGTCGGCGGGATGTTGTCCGGTCATGGTCCTACGATCCTGCGCATGGGATCGCGGGAGTTGCATTTTGCCGGCAAGCGTGACGCGCACGACCTGTTGCTGATCGAGGAGGCCGATGCCTGGTTCGAGTACCTCGCCGCGACGCGGGCTCAGACTGCGGCCCGGTACGGCGAAGTCGAACCGTGGGCCTGGGCCCGTCTGACGCAGCGGCTTCGGGCGATCAAGACGAAGCGGGCCAAGATCCAGCCCGCGGCGGCTTGACGGCGGCCACACCGGCCTTTCGGGCTGGAAATCGGCTGCTGCTAGCCTTGTTTCCAGATATGCGTACGACGTCAATCTCGCAGCGCGCGGAGCGCCCGGTTCCCGGCGCAGGTCTCCGTGCGCGCGACATCACCAAAGGAGTTTTCACTTGCTGCGATGGTTTCGGCGCAAGCCGAGAGAGCGAGAGCCTGCCCACGAGCAGGCAGCACAACCCGCAACTAGCACTGTAGAAGCGCCGGCCGCCGACGCGGCCGCAGACACACAGACCTCGTCCGCCGCCACCCGCCGACGCCGGCGCGGGAGCCGCGGCGGCCGCAACCGCCGTAAGCCGGGCGAGCGCGCCGAGGAAAAGGCTGACAAGCCCGAAAAGGCCGATGCGAAGGCGGAGAAGAAGCCCGAGCGGAAGCCGCGCGAGTCGCGCCAGCGGCAGACGCGCCGTCGCACGGCGACGCCGCGTTCGCTCCCGCCGCCCGCGAAGCGCGACCTCGTCATCTCCGTCGACGTCGCCGAGCAGCGCGTCGCCATCCTCGAGGACGACAAGGTCGCGGAGGTCTACCTCGAGCGCCAGGAGAGCCGGTCGATCGCCGGAAACATCTACAAGGGCACGGTCGACAACGTCCTCCCCGGCATGGAGGCCGCGTTCGTCGAGATCGGCCTCGAGAAGAACGGTTTCCTCTACGTCGACGAGATCGTCACGCCCGAGCTCGAAGGCCGGAGGCACGGCCGCAAGATCCAGGACCTCCTGAGCCGCGGCGAGGAGATCCTCGTCCAGGCGGTCAAGGACCCGATGAAGTCGAAGGGCGCGCGCCTCACGACCGAGATCTCGCTGCCCGGCCGATTCGTCGTCTACGTGCCGAGCGGCGAGGGCTTCGGCGTCTCGCGCCGGCTCCCCGACGAGGAGCGTAATCGGCTCCGCGACATTCTCAAGTCGGTGGCGCCGAAGGAAGGCAGCATGATCGTCCGCACCGCCGCCGAGGGCGCGTCGGCCGAGGACATCGAGCGCGACATCGACTTCCTCCAGCGGCTCTGGAAAGAGATCCAGGACCGCGCGAAGAAGGCGGACGCGCCGTCGCTCGTCTACCAGGAGGCCGAGCTTCCCCTGCGGGTCGTCCGCGACCTGTTCACGAACGACTTCGAGCAGGCGGTCGTGGACCACGACCTCACGTACAAGCGGATCGTCGGCTACCTGAAGAAGACCTCGCCGCACATGGCGGAGAAGGTCCGGAAGCACACCGGCAAGACCTCGCTCTTCGAGAACTTCGGCGTCGAGGAGGAGATCCGCTCGACGTTGTCGCGCCGGGTCGACCTTCCGTCCGGCGGCTACCTGGTCTTCGACTACGCGGAGGCGTTCACGGTCATCGACGTGAACACCGGCCGCTTCGTCGGCTCGCGTTCGAAGTCGTCTGCGAGCCGGCTCGAGGACACGATCACGAAGAACAACCTCGAGGCGGTCAAGGAGGTCGTCCGCCAGCTCCGGTTGCGCGACATCGGCGGGATCATCGTCATCGACTTCATCGACATGGCGAACCCGAAGAACCGGGCCGCTGTCGAGGAGGCGCTGAAGACGGAGCTCGAGCGCGACCGGACGAAGACGTACGTCGTCGAGATCTCGCCCCTGGGGCTCGTGGAGATGACCCGCCAGAACGTCTCGCACGGCCCGCGCGAGATCCTCACGAAGCGGTGCCCGACCTGCGCAGGCGACGGGGTCGTCTTCTCGGAGATCTCGGCCGCCGTCGAGGCGGAGCGCAAGCTGCGCTCGCTCGCGGCGGGCTCGCGAAGTGCCGCCTTCCGCGTCGAGCTGAACGCCCACGTCGCCGCCGCGCTGATCGGCCCCGGCGCGGACCGGCTCCGCGCGATCGAGGAGCGCACGCGCCGCCGGTTCTTCGTCGAGCAGAAGGAGGGCACGCCTCCCGAGCACTTCGAGGTCTTGGCGCGAGGGCCGTTGGCGAAGATGCAGCCCGAAGCGTCGGTCGAGGAGGGCCAGGAGCTCGAGGTCAAGTTCGTCGAGGTCGGCCTCCACGATCCGAGCCAGGGCGTCGCGAAGAAGGACAGCCTCGACATCGCGGTCGCGAACGCCGCGTCGCTCGTCGGCAAGCGGGCGAAGGTCCGCGTCAACCGCGTGCTCGACGGCACCGCCTACGCGGAGCTCGCCGACGCACCCGGCGCGGCCGAGCCGCCGATCACGGCCGAGGCGCTCGCCGAGAAGCCGACGCGCGCCCGCCGGAGTCGGGTCGCGAAGCCGAAGGCCGAGGCGGCCGTCGAAGCGGTCGCCGATGAGGAAACCGAGGCGACGCCCGACGATGCCGCCGACGAGACGCCCAAGCCCAAGAAGCGCACGCGCCGCGGCTCCCGCGGTGGACGCAGGCGGAAGAAGAAGCCGGCGGAGCCTACGGCGTCCGACGAGAGCCAGAACGGCCAGCCCACCGAGGCGTCGGTGCTGATCCACCTGCCGGACCCCGACCTCGGCGGGGAGGAGGCGGAGCCCGTCGAGGCGCAGGCCGAGACGACAGATGGCGACGAGGCGGCGAAGCCGAAGAAGAGGACCCGCCGCGGCTCCCGCGGAGGTCGCCGGCGCCGCAAGCCGTCCGCCCAGGCGAACGGCGCGAGCGCGGAAGGAAACTCCTCGGCCGAGTCCGAAAAGGCCGAGGAACCGCTGGTAGACTGACCGGAAGCCGGAGAACCCGGCCTTTTCTATGAGCTACGCGATCATCAAGCTGGGTGGGAAGCAGTACGTCGTCCGCGAGGGGGAGAAGCTGCTCGTGGACCGCCTCTCGGTGGACGAGAACAAGACCTTCCAGCCGGAGGTGATCTTCGAGGGCGGCGACGGCAAGGCCGAGCTGTCTCCGAAGGGCACCGTCACGGCGAAGGTCCTCGCCCACGTGAAGGGCGACAAGATCCGGATCGGCAAGTACCGCCGCCGGACGGGCTACCGGCGCCACACGGGCTTCCGCAGCAGCCTGACCCAGATCCAGATCGAGTCGATCGGGGCGAAGAAGAGCACGAGGTCATCCTCGTCCTCCAGGTCTCGCTCCACGACCGCAACGAAGACGACGAAGGACGAGAGCTAGATGGCGCACAAGAAGGGACTTGGCTCCTCACGGAACGGCCGCGATTCCGAGTCCAAGCGGCTCGGCGTGAAGATCTTCGACGGCCAGGACGTGAAGGCGGGGATGATCCTCGTCCGGCAGCGCGGCACGCGCTTTCGCCCGGGCCCCGGCGCGGGCCTCGGCCGCGACGACACGATCTTCGCGACGCGCGACGGGCGCGTGGAGTTTCGCCGCAGCGGCGACCGGCGCACGGTCGTCGTTGGCGAGCAGACGGCTTAGACCGCGACTGGCGTCTCGTACTGCATGTAGCGGCGGACTTGTTCCGCGCGCTCGTGTGAGTCCAGCCGGGCGACGAGGTGCAGCGCCATGTCGATCCCGGCCGACACGCCGGCCGACGTGACGACCTCGCCGCTGTCGACGAAGCGGTCGTCGCGGCGGAGCTCGATCGACGGGTCGATCTCGACGAGAGCGTCGAGGGCGCCGAACCACGTCGTCGCAGGACGGTCCCTCAGGATCCCGGCGGCGGCGTAGACGTGGGCACCGGTGCAGACGCTCGTCATGAGAGCGCCCGTGTCGCGTATCCAGCGGACCCAGTCGAGCACCTCATCGTCCTCGAGCTGGGCGCGGACGCGCCCGCCCGGCACCAGGAGGACGTCCAAGGAAGGCATGTCCGCCCAAGCGTGGTCTGGGATGACCCGCAGCCCGTGCGCGCAGCGGACCGGATCCGCGGTGCGCGCGACCGTGAAGACGGAGATGTCGCGCTCGCCGGCCGCCTGCTGCGACCACTGCGTGAGAACCTCGTACGGCCCGGCGAAGTCGAGCTCCTCGGCGCCCTCGAAGATGAAGATGCCGATCTTCACTCGGGCGAACGTACCACGAGGCACGAGCGCCGACGCTAGCGTGAGCGCGTGTTCAACGACCGAGCAAGGATCCGAATCACCGCCGGGCGAGGGGGCAGCGGCGGGCTGAGCTTCCGGCGCGAGAAGTACGTGCCGAAGGGCGGCCCCGACGGCGGCGACGGCGGGCGTGGCGGCGACGTCGTGCTCGAGGTCGACCCCGATCTCCGCGATCTCTCGTTCTTCCAGGGCCGCAAGCGCTTCAAGGCGGGCTCGGGTGGGCCGGGGCGGGGGACGAACAAACACGGCGCGGACGGCGACGACGTCGTCCTCCGGGTTCCCCTGGGCACTCAGGTCTTCTCCGACGAGGGACAGCTGATCGCCGATCTCGCCGGTGCCCGCTCGCGCGTGGTCGCGGCGCGCGGAGGCGCCGGAGGCCGCGGGAACCGGAGGTTCGCGACACCGACGCGCCGGGCGCCGCGCTTCGCCGAGGTCGGCCTTCCCGGCGAGGAGCTCGAGCTCGAGCTCCGCCTGAAGCTGATGGCGGACGCCGCGCTCGTCGGCTTCCCGAACGCCGGCAAGTCGTCGCTCCTGCGGCGCATCTCGAACGCCAAGCCGAAGGTCGCGGACTACCCGTTCACGACACTCGCGCCGGTGCTCGGAACCGTCGACTCGCCGAGCGGCCGCCAGCTCACGGTCGCCGACGTCCCAGGGCTAATCGAGGGTGCGAGCGAGGGAGTCGGGCTCGGCCACGAGTTCCTCGCGCACCTCGAGCGGGCTCGGCTGCTCGTGCACGTCATCGACGCGTCGGAACCGGACGTGGCCGAAAGGTACGAGCTGATCGGCCGCGAGCTCGCGGCGTACGGCGCGGGCCTCGACCGCCTCCAGCAGATCGTCGTCCTGAACAAGATCGACGTGGCCGGCGAGGTGGAGCTCCCGGTCGAGGACGAGCGCATCCTGCGCGTCGTCCGGACGTCTGCGGTCACGGGCGCAGGGATCGACGAGCTCGTGAACGCGCTCTTCGAGCTCTGCCCGCCGGCGCCCGAGCCGGCCGAGGAGGACGACGACGGGCTTGTCGAGTTCCTCGTCTACCGCCCGCGACCGGAGGCGCGGGGCGGCTTCCGAATCCTGCGCACCGACCGCGGCTATCGCGTCACGGGCCCGACGCCGGACGCGGACGAGCTCGAGGCCGCGCTCCGGGCAGCCGGCGCCAAGACCGGAGCTGAGGTCGAGGTCGACGGCGAGACGGTAATCCTGTCGTGACGGTCGCCATCCTCGGAGGCGTCTTCGACCCGCCGCACCTCGGCCACGTGGCGCTCGCGGAGGGCGCGCGCGACCAGCTCGGCGTCGACCGGCTGCTCGTCCTCGTCGCCGAGCGGCCGGGCCACAAGGGCACGGTCGCGGACGCCGAGACCAGGCGGCGCCTCGCCGAGCTCGCGCTCGGCCGGTTCGGTGACGTCGTCCTCGACGATCACGCCTACACGGTCGACTTCCTCCGCGAGGCGTTCCTCGACCGACCGTACTTCGTCCTCGGCGCGGACGAGTGGGAGAGCTTCGGCGCCTGGCGCGAGCCCGATGAGGTGCGGCGGTTGGCGCGGATCGCCGTCGGCGCACGTCCCGGGCATCCGCCGCCGGACGGCGACATCACGGTCCTCGAGATCGACGAGCGCTCGATCTCCTCGCGCGACATCCGCGCCCGTGTCGCGGCGGGGGAGCCGATCGACCACCTGGTGCCGCGTGGGGTGGCGGGAGAGATCGAGCGCCTCGGGCTCTACCGCGACTCGCTGCCGTCATCGTCACGCGGCTAAACTGCGACCGACCCAGAAGGGACGCTTTCAGACTCTGACTTCGCTCGAACAAGCCCGCCGCATCGCCGCTCTCGCGCAGGAGAAGCTGGCGGAGGACGTGATGATCCTCGACCTGCGGCCCGTCACGGCCTACACCGACTTCTTCGTCCTCGCGACGGGACGGAACGCGCGGCAGACGAAGGCGATCTACGACGAGGTGCGGGAGCGGATGAAGGCGGACGAGCGCGCCCGGCCCAGGGCCGTCGAGGGGGACCGCGAGGGGAACTGGATCGTCGCCGACTACCTCGACGTCGTCTTGCACATCTTCACGCCGGAGACGCGCCAGTACTACGGGCTCGAAGAGCTCTGGGGCGACATGCCCTCGGTCGAGCTCGACGCCGCTTCGGCGTAGCGCCTGCTCGCTTCGTCGAAAGTCTCACGACTTTCGACGACCGTACGAAGCCGGGCGGCGCTTCGCGCCGCGCGGCGGAGAGTTCGCACGCGGCTTCCGGCTTCCAGACGCGAACGTAGAGGAACGGGCAAAGCCCGTTCCTCGCCCACTGAAGCCCGAAGGGCAGGTCGCTACACTTCGATTCGCGGGGCCATAGCTCAGTTGGGAGAGCGTCGCGCTGGCAGCGCGAAGGTCGCCGGTTCGAGCCCGGCTGGCTCCATTCCACGGCTCAGTCGAGATCGCGCGCGGCGGTGTCCTCGCGGACCGTGAGGATCTCGTCCGCGCTGATCCAGTCGTTCGAGAGCTCCATTCCCCCTGCGCGCTCGACGGCGTCGAGGAGCGGCCTGGCCCAGACGTGCTCGATCAGGACGAGCGCCGCCGACATGTTGTTCGGCAGCGACCGGGTGACGCGAAACGTGTCGTTCTCGTCGAAGACGTGGCCGTCGGCGAGTTCCGCTGCGCCGGCGATCGCCCCTCGCTCGAGGCCCTCCGCCCCCGCGGCGCGGTACCCGGCCAGGGCGCCGACGTAGGAGCCGAACGCGGTGGCCTCTTCCCAGTCGAGATCGCTCGCGGTCATCACGGTGACCCGGCCCTCGTCGTCCTTCCGGACGACGAGCAGGTCGATGATCCGGATGATCTTCTCCCGCTTCAGGCGGTCGAGCTCCGGGAGGATCTCGCCCTTGAAGCGGTTGCCGTCGAAGGCGAGGCAGAGGAGCTGAATCGGTCCGACGCCCTCCATCACGCATCGATTCAAGCAGTCTGACGAAGACTTGCAAAACCCTTGAATCGCTCACGGCGGTGTGCACACCTATTGGCAGGACGCACAACCGGAAGGAGCTGCCATGCGCCGTCAGCTGATCCTGAAGAGCCCGTACATCAGCGGGGCCGACGTGAAGGAGGTGCAGCGCGCGCTCGGCTTCAAGGGCGACGCGGTGGACGGCGACTACGGGCCCGACACCGCGGGCGCCGTCGAGGAGTGGAAGTGGCGCGTCGGGTACCCGAAGCACCAGATCAACAACCGTCTAGGCCTGCTCGGACTCGCCTGGCTGTTCGGCGAGCAGCCGTTTCCTCCGCACTTCACACGGAACGCGAATGCCCGGAAGGGGAAGCCGTACCCGTCGATGAACGGCCTCGTCAGGCCGCTCGCGACCTCGCCCGGCACGAGTAGCGAGTTCGCGCTCGCGGACGGCGAGGGCGCCGCCGACCGAAACGGCGTGAAGCATCACGCGGGCAAGGACTGGTTCGCGCCCGGCCGGAGCCCCGTGCGGTCTCCGGTCTCCGGGACGATCGTCGAGGCGAAGGTCCGCCCGACGACGAGCGGCCAGGTCTTCGGTGGCACCGTGAAGATCGAAGCGAGGAAAGGGAAGAAGGTCTGGGTCTTCCGCCACTGCGACCCGCACAACGTCCGGGTCGGGCAAACGGTAAAGGCCGGTCAGGTCGTGGCGCGGGTCACGCCGTGGAGGGACGGCGCGCCGCACGCGCACATCGAGCTCTGGAAGGACCGGAACGCGGACTACCGGTTCGAGCGCATGGAAGACCCCATGAAGTACCTCAAGGTCTTCAAGTAAGGCCGTCGGCGGGCAGAACGACCTCGAAGCGGGCGCCGTGCGGCACCGCCTGCCGGTAGCGCAGCTGGCCCTGGTGCGCGTGCGCGTACGACTGCGCGATCGCAAGCCCGAGGCCGGTGCCGGGGCCGCGCGGCCGTCCCGAGTCGCTGCGGCTGAACCGCTCGAAGAGCGACGGCACGAACTCTGACGGCACCCCTTCGCCTCGATCCTCGACGGCGACAACCAGGCGCCCGTCGATCTGGCGGGCGTACACGATCACCGGCGGACGGCCGTAGCGGAGCGCGTTCGTGACGAGGTTCGAGAGGATCCGGTCGAAGGCCGCGGGGTCGACCGTCGCCTCCAGCCCGACGGGAGCTTCGACCGACACCTCGCGCGCCCGCTCGCCCGCCGAGGCCGACACGATCTCCTTGATCCGGTCGCGGACAGCGAACCGCTGAGGCTCGATCTCAACGGCGTGCGCGTCGAGCCGGGAAAGGTCGAGCAGCTGCTCGACGAGCAGCTTCAGGCGGAGCGTCTGGGAGCGCAGGGTCTCCTCCAGCTGCAGCTTCTGATCGGGCGCGATCTCGTCGCCGCGGTGGTCGAGTGTCTCGGTGACGCCGTGGATGACCGCGACGGGCGTCCGGAGCTCGTGCGCGGCGAGGGCGACGAAGTTGCTCTTCAGCTGGTCGGCCTGCTCGAGCGCGAGTCGCGCATCCTGCTCCTGACCGAAGAGCCGCGCGCGGTCCAGCGCAAGCTGCGCCAGCGCGCCGAGGGTGCGGAGCAGGCGGAACTCCTCGTTCCCGAAGAACGGGGCGTAGCGGCTCGTCCAGACCTGGAGCGAGCCGTTCGGCAGCGGCACCGTCAGCGTCTCGGTCGTGTCGAGGTCATGCGCGTCGGGCGCAGTGAAAGAGCCGACGACGCTGCCGCTCTCGTCGCGAAGCTCGATCGCCCCGGCGCCGACGATGCTCAGCATCGGCGGGAGCACGCTGTCCGTGACGTCGCCCGGGGTCTTCGCGCCCATCAGGCTCGCGATCGCCGCCTGGACGCGGGCGGTCTCCGGCCGCCGCCAGATCAGGCGAAGCGACGGCGGCGGGGCGAGGCCGAGGAGGAACGCGATCCCGCTCGCGGACGCGAGCAGGCCGATGGCGAGGGACAGGACGGACTCCCGGTCCGGCGAGAGGCCGGCGAGGAGGATCGCCGCCGTGATCAGGGCGCAGGCGGCCGCGAGCAGCCGCATCCGCCGCTGGGCGACGCTGGGCTGGCCACGCCCGGCGCGCCAGAGCCTGAGCGCCGCGATGATCGAGAGGAACGTCCAGTGGATCAGGAATACGACGAGGTACGCGCGGAAGCCGAACGACTGGGCGTCGCCCTCCTCCGGAAAGTCCGGCAATGCGAACGTCCAGACGACCAGGACCGCCGTCATGACCCCGACGAACCGCTCCAGCCCGACCGGCGCTCGCTCGAACGTGGTCGTGAAGCGGTACAGCAGGTACGGGAAGAGGACGAGCAGCGCGATGTTGACGCGCTGGACGATCTCTTGGAAGTCGTTGGTCGGCACGTCCGGCAGCAGGAGCCCGTCGAGCACAACGATCCCCACCGCGCCGAAGCTCAGCGCCGCCCAGAAAGCGGGCCGGCCGCGGCCGCTCAGCCAGAGCCGTAGTGCGACCACGGCAAGCACACCGAAGACGGCGACGTTGAGGTAGTCGACTGTTTGGACCGCAGTGGCCACAGGTTCGTGTCCCGAACTGAGTCTACGGTCTGAAGCGGCCGATTTCCTGCCTAGAATGGCCGGACCGTGGTCGAGATCGTCTTCCTGATGCTCGTCCTGAAGCTGCCGATCCTTTACCTGATCGCGGTCGTCTGGTGGGCGGTGCGCGCCGAGCCGCGGCCGCCGGAGCCGGCCGTGCTCCCGGTATCGACCGATCCCGATCCTCGCGGCGGACACAGGCCGGACCGCGGCCGGAGGCCGAGGAGGGGCGGGCCGCACGGCGGCAGGAGCGAGCGTCGCACGGGTAGGGTCGCGGTTCGTTGAGCGCGGACCCGATCGCCGAGCGTGACCGCCCTGCCGAGACCATCGCCGGCTTCCTGGCCGCGCTGGCGATCTTCGGCGGCGTGATCGCCGTCGCGCAGCGGCCCGTCGTGATCGGCTTGCCGGCGCTCTTCGTCGCCCTCGTGGCCGCCACGATGGCCCGCGGTCGCAACGAACGCCTGGCGGCGGCAGCCGTCGCGATCACGGCCGTCTGCTGGCTCGCGGGGATGATCGTCAGCGTGCTCACGAGCCGGCCCCTCTGGTAGCCGCCGGAGCTCCTCAGGCCGCAGGGGAAAGCGCCCTGCTACAAAGAACACAGACGGAACGTGGCTGACGTCGACGGGCTGAACGCCGGGTACGCACGAGCGGTTCTCGAGGAGTACCTCGAGAACCCTGACGCCGTGCCCGCCGAGTGGCGGGAGCTGTTCGAACGCGACCCTGAGCGCCTTCGCGAGCACCCCGGCGTCGCCCGGCTGCTCGAGCTCCTGGACGAGACGAACGGCCAGGTGGCCGCCCCGCCGGCGCCGCCGCCTCGAGCTCCGGCTGTGGAAGCCCCGTCCGAGCCGCTTCCCGCGCCGGCCGCCGCGCCGGCGGTCGACGAGACCCTGGTCGGCGCCGTGGCCGCAGCGATGGCGCTCGTCAAGGCGTACCGGACCCACGGCCACCTGGCGGCGCGGCTCGACCCGCTGGGCTCCGAGCCGGTGGGCGATCCCGCGCTCGAGCCGGAGCGGCTCCACCCACCGCTGACGCCTGAGCTGCAGCAGCAGATCCCGGCGCGGCTCCTCCGCGTCCACGTACCGGGCGAGACGCTCGCCGACGTCCTGCCGAAGCTGCAGGAGACCTATTGCGGGACGAGCGCGTACGAGATCGAGCACATCTCCGACCACCAGGAGCGCGTCTGGCTCCGGCAGGCGATCGAGTCGGGGAAGTACCGGCAGCCGTTGTCCGCCGACGACCGCAAGCGCCTGCTGGCACGCCTCTCGGAGGTCGAGGGGATGGAGCGCTACCTCCGTCGTGCGTTCCTCGGCCAGAAGCAGTTCTCCATCGAGGGGCTCGACGTCATGGTTCCCATGCTCGATCTCGCGCTCGAGCTGTCCGCGGAGGACGGCGCGCACGAGGTCGTGACGGGCATGGCGCACCGCGGCCGCCTCAACGTTCTCGCCCACCTCGTCGGCCGGCCGTACGAGGTGATCCTTCGCGAGTTCGAGGGCGAGCGGAACCTCGCCGCGATCTCGAACCAGCCCGCGGGCGCGAGCGGCGACGTCAAGTACCACCTCGGCGCCGAGGGGCGCCGCAAGACCGCAGCGGGCGACATCACCGTCACGCTCGCTGCGAACCCGAGTCACCTCGAGGCGGTCGACCCGGTCGTCGAGGGTCTCGCGCGCAGCGAGCAGACCGACCGCTCCACGCCGGACGGCGCCTACGACGCCCGCGTGGCCGTCCCGATCCTGATCCACGGCGATGCGTCGTTGCCCGGTCAGGGCGTCGTCGCCGAGACGTTCAACCTGCAGGCGCTCGGCGGCTACTCCACGGGCGGGACGCTCCACATCATCGCCAACAACCAGGTGGGCTTCACCACGGATCCCGCCGACGGGCGCTCGACCCGCTACTCGAGCGACCTCGCGAAGGGCTTCGACGTCCCGATCGTCCACGTGAACGCGGACGACCCCGAGGCAGCGGTCTCCTCGATCCGCCTCGCCGCGGCGTTCCGGCGGCGGTTCGGGCGGGACGTCGTCATCGACCTGATCGGCTACCGGCGCTGGGGCCACAACGAGGGCGACGAGCCCGCGTACACCCAGCCGCTGATGGCCGAGCGGATCAAGAACCACCCGAGCGTCCGCGAGCAGTACGCGGCGTGGCTCGTCGAGGAGGGCGTCGTGACGCAGGAAGAGGCCGACCAGCTCGCGCGGGACGTCGAGCGGAGCCTCAAGGCCGCGCACGAGACGCTGAAGGCCTCGTTCGACGCGGTGGACGAGGCCACCCTGCCCGAGCGGACGCCGCCCACCGAGAGCGCCGAGGTGACGACGGCGGTCGCGGCCGATCGGCTCCGGAGCCTCAACGAGGAGCTTCTCGGAGTCCCCGACCGCTTCACGGTCCATCCCAAGCTCCTGAAGCAGCTCGAGCGCCGACGCGAGCGGCTGGAGACCGGCGAGATCGACTGGGGCCACGGCGAGGCGCTCGCGTTCTCGAGCCTGCTCGTGGAGGGAATCCCCGTCCGCCTCACCGGGCAGGACACGGAGCGCGGCACGTTCTCCCAGCGGCACCTCGTCCTCCACGACCCGGGGACGGGCGAGCAGTACAAGCCGATGACGAACCTGCGCGAGGCGTCGGCGTCGTTCGAGGTCTTCAACTCGCCGCTCTCGGAGTACGCGACGCTGGGGTTCGAGTACGGCTACTCGGTCGGCGCGCCGGAGGCGCTCGTGATCTGGGAGGCCCAGTACGGCGACTTCGTGAACGGCGCGCAGATCGTCGTCGACCAGTTCCTCGTCTCGGGCCTCTCGAAGTGGAGCCAGACCTCACGGCTGACGCTGCTTCTGCCGCACGGGTACGAGGGCAACGGGCCGGAGCACTCGAGCGCGCGGCTGGAGCGGTTCCTCCAGCTCGCCGCGCAGGAGAACATCCGGATCGCCATCCCGAGCACGGCCGGCCAGTACTTCCACCTGCTCCGACGCCAGGCGCTCGATCCGAGCGCCCGGCCGCTCGTGGTCATGACGCCGAAGGGCCTGCTGCGGCTGAAGGACTCGGCCGCGCGACTCGAGGAGCTCGCCGAGGGTCGGTTTCAGCCGGTGATCGACGACACCCGGCCGCACGAGCAGGTGCGCCGCCTCGTCCTGACCTCCGGGAAGCTCTACTACGACATCGTCGGCCACGAGCTCCGCGAGCGGCACCCCGAGGTAGCCGTCGCTCGCATCGAACAGCTGTATCCGTTCCCCGTCGATCCCGCGGCCGCCCTCGTCGCCTCGTATCCGTCACTGGCGGAGGTCGTCTGGGCGCAGGAGGAGCCGCAGAACATGGGCGCCTGGCGCGCGATCAGGCACCGGCTCGAAGAGGCGATCGCCGGCCGCGTCCCACTTCTCTACGCTGGGCGGCCGTGGCGCGCCAGTCCGAGCGAGGGCTATCCGACGGCGCACGTCCGCGAGCAGGACCGGATCGTTCGGGACGTCTTCGGGCCCTAGGGCTTCCGCCGGTCCCAGTTGGCGCGGAACTCGCGCGCCTGACGCACCTGCCGCGCCGCCGCACGGGCGACTGTCGGCGCGTGCCGGCGCGCCTCGCGGATGATGCGCCGGCGGTGCTGCTTCGGGATCCGCCGCCAGATGTCCCAGGCGGTGAGGGCGAGGCCGACCGCGCCTAGACGGCGGGTCGCGTAGTACCGGGCGGGAAGCATCCCGGCATCCTAGTCGTCTTCCTTGTCGCCGCCGTGCTTGTCGTCCTTGTCCTTCTTCTCGTGCTTGTCCTTGTCCTGGCCCCGCCCCTCGTGGTTCTCGTGGTCGTGAGGGCCCTCGTCCCGAGGGTGGGACTCTTCGTTGTCGTGCGGATGCGGGTCGTCGGGTGAGACGCGCGGCTTCTCCTTCTTCTCTTTCTTCGGCTTCTTGGGCTTCTTCGCTTTCTTCCCCTTCTTGCTCTTGCTGTCGTCGTCGTCCCGGGTGACCGTCCGGGGGGTCGGCTGCGGCGTCGGGACGACCGTGTTCGGAGGCGCCGGCTCGGCCGCGGGCGGCGGAGGCGGAGGAGGCGTCGGTTGCGCGGGGGCCTCGGGCGTCGGGACGGCGGGCTTCGGCTTGGGCTTCGGTCTCGGGGCGGAGACCGGCGCCTCTTCGGCGGGAGCGGGGGGCGGGGTCGCTGGGGCGGCGGGAGTCTCGAGCGGGGGGAGCGCGGCGGGCGGCTGAGCCTTCGGCGGGGGAGCGAGCCGCTCGCGGCGGCTGCGCTCCAGGGCGCGCTCGAGCCGCGGCGACACGCGAACTGTCTGTTCCTGGACCCACGGGCCTGCCGCGCCGGGCTTCGGGCGAACGACCGGTGCACGGGCCTCCTGCTGGGCCACGACCTCGGACGGTGCGTGGATCAAGCCGGCAAGCGCCAGCCCCAGCAATAAGCCGGTTGTGACGTGAATTGCAGCCCCCCTCATGCTCGACCCCCTCTCTGCCGACAACTCCCACAAGACGTATCGGACGAAGACAGGGGTGTCTTGAGGGGAATCGGTATGGGGAGTTTCAAGCTCAAGCTCGTCGCCTATTTCTCGCTGATCGCGCTGCTGCCGTTCGCGGCTGCGTTCAGCGGCCTGGAGGCGGTCACGGACCGCAACGAGACGCGCCGCGTGGACGGCACGCTGGAGACGAGCGTGCGTGCCGCGCAAGCCGCGTTCGTCGACGAGGTCTCCGAGGCGGAGCGCGACGCGAAGCTGCTCGCGCGCGACACGAACTTCCAGCGCGCGCTCGCCACGAAGAACCGTCAGCGGCTCGAGAACCTGGCCTCCCGCTACTCCGTCCGGATCGAGCCGCGCGGCGGCCGTCCGATCGGAACCGTCCGGAAGCCTGCCGTGGTCCGCTCAATCGCCGTCGTCGGTAGCCACGGGCGGCTGGGACGAGTTGTCGCCCCCGTCACGATCGACCGACGCCTCGCCGCGAACATCCGCGAACGCGCGGGCGTGGCCAGCGGAGGGCAGGTCGCGTTCGTCGAGGGCGGACGGGTGCTCGCCGCATCGGCCGCGCTGGACGGCGCGATCAGTGCGCCCGCTGTGCCCGCCGAGATCCGCGTTTCCGGCCGGCACTTCCGCGCGCTCGCCTCACGCAGCCTGGCCGAGCCCCGCAACGCCGCGCTCGTGGTCCTGGTCCCGCAGGCGCGGATCGACGAGTCGGTCGGCTGGCTCCGCTCGCGCCTCTTCCTCGCGATGCTCGCGGCGCTGCTGCTGATCGCGGCCGTCGCGTACATCCAGGGCCGTTCGATCACCGGAACGCTCGGGCGGCTTGCCGAGGCGGCAAGGGGCATCGCCCGCGGAAGCCTCGGCGACCGCGTGCACGTCCGGGGCCGCGACGAGTTCGCCTCGCTCGCACATGCGTTCAACCAGATGGCCGACCAGCTCGAGGCGAGGCTCCGCGAGCTGGAGGAGGAGCGCCGGCGCCTTCGGGAGACGACGCTGCGCTTCGGCGAGGCCCTTGCGGCCACACACGACGTCGACCAGCTCCTCCGCGTCATCGTCGAGACGGCGGTCGAGACGACCGGCGCCTCGCGCGGCGAGCTGACGGACGGCGGCGTCGTCCTCATCGCGCACGGCGGCGACCGCGCGCCGCTGAAGCTCGAGTTCCCCCTCGCCGCCGGCCGGGAGGCGTTCGGCACCCTCGTCCTCTACGGCGACGACTTCACATCCGACCAGCGCGAGAGCGCAGGGTGGCTCGTCGGCCATGCCGTGATCGCGCTCAGCAACGCGCGCCAGCACCGGACGGTGGAGCAGCAGGCGCTCGTGGACAGCCTCACCGGCCTCGCGAACCGCCGGCTCTGCACCGCCGCGCTCGAGAAGGAGCTCGCGCGCGCAGAGCGCTTCGACGAGCCGCTCACGCTCGTCCTGGCCGACATCGACGACTTCAAGCGGATCAACGACCGGTGGGGTCACCCGACGGGTGACGACGTGCTGAAGGCGTTCGCAGAGCGCCTACGCGAGAGCGTCCGCGAGATCGACCTGGCCGGCCGCTGGGGCGGCGAGGAGTTCGCCCTGCTCCTGCCGGGAACCGACGTCGACGGCGGGCGCCGACTGGCCGAGCGGATCCGAGAACTTGTCGGTGGCCAACGCCTACTGGCACCGGACGGCGCGGAGATCCGAGTCTCGGCCAGCTTCGGGGTCGCCTCCTTCCCGCTCGTCGGTGGGCAGAATCAGCTCGTCGCGGCCGCCGACGCGGCGCTCTACGAGGCGAAGAGAAGCGGAAAGGACCGGGTCGTGGTCTCGGAGCCCACTGTCGTCACGAGCGGTACGTAGGCTACGAGCAGGTTTCGCCCCGTTACAATCCCCCGCCGTACGACGCAGTGCCCGGAACGCAACGGAGGATCGATGCCAGTAGAAACACCTTCACTGTTCGCCAACGTGATTCAGGATCACCTCGAGCTGAAGCGGAAGAATGCCGAGCTCGAAGGTGACATGCCCATCGACAAGTACCGCGTCGAGGACCCCTTCGAGAACCACCCGCTCTTCAAGACCGAGGAGCAGGCGCGGATCGAGGACACGCTCGACGGTCATCCCGGAGTGGAGTCGGAGCCCGTCGGCGTCGTGACCGAGGAGACGGTCGCCGCGCCCGACGAGGACGGCCTGTGGGGCCGGTCCCGCGACTTCGACTGGGGCGACTAGCCCTTTCGCACAGCCGCCGGTTTATCTCCGCCTCGTCTAGGGGTAGGCTCACTCGAACCTGAAGCGACGGAGGGGAGCCGCCATGAGAAAGCTGCTGGGTTTGATCGGCCTCGGGGCCGCGCTGACGTACTTCTTCCACCCGAGCCAGGGCGCGAGGCGCCGCGCGATGGTGCGTGGACGCTTCCAGGAGCTGGTCTCGCGCGTCGAGGAAGGGCCGAAGCCGCAGCCCGACGACGTGACGCTCGCGCGCCAGGTCGAAAGTGAGCTGTTCCGCGACGAGCACGTCCCGAAGGGCCAGATCAACGTCAACGCGGAGAACGGGAAGATCTACCTCCGCGGCCAGGTCGAGCAGCCCGAGTTGATCCGCGACCTCGAGGAGCGCGCGCGAAGCGTCCACGGCGTCAACGACGTCGAGAACCTGCTCCACCTGCCGGGGTCCGAGGCCCCGATGCACCAGGGCTAAGCGGCGTTCTCGGCTCGCCTCACCAAGGCGAGCCCGTACCAGAACCAGAGCACGAGAGCTGCGGCCGCGGCGGTCACCAGGTAGACCACCGCGGCCGACTCGAACAGCAGATCGGTGAGCAGGTAGACCGCGCCGGTGAGTGCTGCGGCGAGGAACGCCATGCCCGCGATGGACAGCCGGTTCGCCGTGCGCAGCATCTGCTCCTTGTCCCGCTGTCGCCAGCGGAGCCGGTGGTAAGCGGAGGGGGAGATCAGGAGGATCGTCGCGACCGTCGTCAGCAGGAAGGTGACGTAGAAGACGATCTCCTGCTCGTGCGTGATCCGCCGGAACTGGTTCGTGAACGGGACCGTGAGCAGGAACGCGAAGAGGACCTGGACGCCGGGCAGGACGACCCGCAGCTCGTTCAGCAGCTCGATCAGCTCGCGGTTGAGTCGATCCTCTTTGCTCTCGTTGTCGCTCAGGCCCCCGACCTCCTGATCGACACGACCTTGCTGGCCGGACGTGCGTGGTCCACCTGCAGCGTCGTGTGCTCGATGCCGTACTCGTCCGCGAGTACCCGCTCGAGCTCCCGCCTACGCGCGTGGCAGTCGTCGCCCGGCTCGACGAGGACGTGCGCCGAGAGCGCGACGAAGCCGGACGTGATCGTCCACACGTGAAGGTCGTGGACGTCCACCACGCCGTCCATCTGCGACAGTCGCCGGCCCAGCGCCTCGGCGTCGATGCCACGCGGCGTACCCTCCAGGAGGATGTTGACCGAGTCCCTGAGGACGGACCACGAGCTCGCCAGGACGAGGACAGCGATGACCGCGCCGACCAGCGGGTCGGCGTAGCGCCAGCCCGTCGTCAGGATCACCAGCGCGGCGACGACGACGCCGGCCGAGCCCAGCGCGTCGGCGATTACGTGGCGCAGCGCCGCCTGCATGTTGAGGCTCGAGTGCGCCGTGCGGGCCAGGATCCCCGCGGCGACGAGGTTCGCGGTCAGGCCGACGAGGGCCACGGCGAGCATCCAGCCGCCGAGCACCTCGGGCGGGTCGGAGATGCGCCCCCACGCCTCGATGAAGATCCAGATCGCGAGCCCGACGAGCACGAGGCCGTTCACGAGCGCCGCGAGCACCTCCGCCCGCTGGTAGCCGAAGCTCCGCTCGGGCGTGCTCGGACGCCCCGCGAGCCACACGGCGATCAGCGCGAGCCCGAGGGCGAGGTTGTCCGAGAGCATGTGGACGGCGTCCGCGAGCAGCGCGAGGCTTCCGGTGAAGAGGCCGCCGACGAGCTCGACGGCAGTGATGGCCAGGGTCAGGGTGAGGACCAGTGCGAGGGTCCGGCGGTTCCGGGCCCTGACGGCGCTGAGATGGTTCACGGACTGAGAGTATTGACGCTCATGGACGTCCGGGAGCTCCTGAAACGAGACATCGACTCGGCCGAGATCGAGGCGATCCGTGAGCTGTGGAAGCAGCACTCGCTCGCGGAGGACGGCCGCGACATCGCCGGCCTCCTGGCCACGCTGACCGACGACTGCGTGTACGAGATCGCCGGCACGCCGCACCGCTGGGAGGGCCACGAGGGCGCCACACGCTTCTACACGGGCCTGCTTTCGGCCTTCCCCGACATCGACTTCCAGCTGACGGACATCGTGGTCGGCCCGCAGGGCGTCTGCGAGGAGGCCCGCGTGACCGGGACGCACGAGCGCGACTGGCTCAACTACGAGGCGAGCGGCGAGGCGGTCGAGTTCGGCGTCGTCATCTTCTTCCCGTGGGATCCCGCGCGGCGCCTCTTCCGGGGCGAAAAGGTGCACGTTTTCGCGCTGGACGGGCAAGCGCCCTCGTAGCGCACCGGCTGTCTCTATCCTCCCGCCGATGGCAACCGTCGAAGACAAGCAGACCGTCGAGGACGTCGCACCGGTCGGGTCGGCGCCCGAGGTGTTCCGCTACTACGAGCTCGCCAAGAAGCAGGAGTGGCAGGTTCGCGACATGCCGTGGGGCGACCTGCCCCCGATCCCCGAGACCACCGGCTCGAAGGAACGGGTCGAGAAACGCCGCGGGATCTGGCGCTCGGTCATCACCCAGCAGCTCCAGGCGGACTCGCTCGCGGTCGAGATGGCCGCGCAGCTGCTCGAGATGGCGCGGCACCACGACGCGAAGCTGTACTACTCGACGATGGCGCAGGACGAGGCGCGCCACGTCGAGGCCTGGCTGAAGCTCGTCGGGGAGGCCGGCGGGCCGACCGAGCGGGACCCGCACCTCGACAAGCTCGCGCAGATCTTCCTCGGGCTGGACTCGCTCGAGGAGAAGGTCTTCCTGATGCAGGTCTTCTTCGAGCGGATGATCATCCCGCGGTTCCGGCTCATCGCCCGCTCGGCGCCGGGGACGGTCCTCGCCGACCTGTGCCGCCGCCTGACGGTCGACGACGGCATCCACCACAGCTCGGGGATGGCCTACGAGCGGGTCCTGCTCCGCACGGCCTCCAAGCAGACGAAGGAGCGGATGATCAAAGGCGCCGAGAAGATGCTCCCGATCTTCGTCGAGCACGTGCTCTGGCGGCCCAAGGAGCGGGACTTCATCACGAGTTCGATGCGGACGCGCGACCTCCAGCGCGTGAAGGCGGAGGTCGAGGACGGCGTCAAGATCGCGAACTCGCTCGGGCTCGACGTCCGCGACATCGAGTATGCGATCCCGTCGGCCTGACGGCCTCCTTCGCTGAAAGTCTCACGACTTTCAGCGA
>Ga0081538_10000858_pt1 | contig 32764 bp, 30 predicted proteins | sample TabmetS5T2R1_FD_71022 | JGI IMG/M metagenome (GOLD analysis project Ga0081538, IMG submission 71022) | Tabebuia heterophylla rhizosphere microbial communities from the University of Puerto Rico - S5T2R1 | ecosystem: Host-associated > Plants > Roots > Rhizosphere ...
GCTTCAAGGTGCCGCGCGACGTTGTGTTCGTGGACGCGTTGCCACGCAATGCTCTCGGCAAAGTGCAGCACTTCCTGCTCAAAGACGGGCAAAAGAGACCCTGATGCGCATTGCGGTGGAAACGCGTCATTAGCGGCGGCATGCGATTTCGTCCTGGCCCAGCCACGAGATCAGGTTATGGCGACGCATAAGTCGGCGGTGGCGCATCGTGCGGCAGGTCGGACAATTGTAGTCAAGGACTTTTGCGGTCAACTCGAGGTGAACCCAATACTCATCAACGATGATATCAGCGAGGCGGTCCAAGAGCTGATTAATCTTAAGCCCAACGCCGGCAAGTGTTGCCAGATTCGATTCCAATGTCCGAATCGCGTGTCGGGGGAGAAGCCGCGCAGCGCGTCGCAAGTCCCGGAACCATCAGCCGAATACGTCCTGCAGCACGCCGTCGCGCACGACGACGATGTCGTCGACTGTGATCGTCGTCTTCATCATCGGGATATCGAAATGGCCCGCGGTGTATCGGCCGGCAAACTCGTTAGCACCGGTCGAGAACAGGAAGTTGCCGGCGACAGCGCGGATCTCGGTGCCATTAGTGTCACGCCGGTCGTACATGGCCAGCGCCTCGTAACGTGCCTTCGGGTTCATCCCGAACCCGACATGCGAGACGGCATAGGCCTCACGGTCGCCCCAGGCGGCGAGATACGCACGCATCATCTCGGCGTCGGCTCCCTGGCCTTCGATCCGCGTGACGTAGTCCTGCTCCAACGTCAGTCGAATCGGCGCCTGCAGATAGCGCTTGAAGGTGAGGTTGACGTCGCCGTGGTCGAGCACGAGTGTGCCGTTCACGGTGCCGGCCTTGGGAAAGCTCACGACGATGCCGCCCGGCCAGTGGGTCAGCGTGCCAGGCCGGTCCGTCCAGCCCCAGATGCCGACGGTCGCCGCACCTGCCATGTCGATCTCGAGCTTGCTGCCAGCGGTCGAGGCGACCGCCATGCGTTTGGCAGCGCGCAGCATCTTCGCCGCCGCTCGCACGCGCGTCTCGAGCGCCGGGTCCGGCCGCATGCGCTCGAGCGCCTCCGGATGTTCGTTGGAGATCGCCAAGATGCGGGCGCCAGCCTTCAGGATGTCCGGCGTTTCCGGCGCGTGCATCAAGCCTTCGAGCGTGCAGTCGACCACGAAGCCAGACTGACCGAGCGCCGAGACGACCGGCTTGAGCCCGCCAATCGCCTCGCTCGCACCGGTCGAGCGCACTGGGACCGGGTGCCGATTGGGCGGGGTCGGCAGCACGAGGTGAAACGGGCGCGCGCTGAGCCGCAATAGCGCGAGCTCCGCGAGCTGGACGTTGAGGGCGCGCGATTGCGTCTCCGATAGGATCGCGGCGGTTTCGTCGGGCTTGACCGCACATTTCTCGAAAATCTCGCAGAAGGCATCGATCCACCTGCCTTCGATTCGGTCGGCCAACATTCAGGATTCCTCCAGGAAGCCGATTAACAGCCGCGCGAAACGCATTGAATCCTGCGTTGAGGGGGCGAGCCTCATCGAGAAGCAAGGGCTTACTGTTGAAGACCGGTTGTGAGGCCTTTCAACAGAGCCTCATGGAATTCATCTGGTGCTTGGATCTGCGGGGCGTGCCCGAGTTCCGGGAACTCGATAAGCTTGGCTTTCGGAATGCGCCTTGCCGCCGCGCGGCCCAACTCGGGATAGTTTCCAAGCTGCTTCGCAAGATCCGCAGGTGCGCGATTGGCGCCCAGCGCAGTGCGGTCCAACTGCCCGATCATCAGAAGCGCCGGCACACGAATGCGCTCGAATTCATGTACGACCGGTTGGATGAACGCCATTTCCGCGATCCGCGCCTGCGTCAGTGCGATGCGTTCGGCGCCCGGCCCCCGATACATGCCCGCGCTCATCTCCACCCAACGATCATATTCAGGCTTCCACCGGCCCGCATAATAGAACCTCTGCTGGTACTGCTTGATGCTGTCGAACGTTGTTGCCTTCTCCATCTCGAGGCCCTTATCGAGGTCGACGAAGGGAACGCCCGCCGCCTGCCAGTCTTCCAATCCAATCGGGTTGACGAGGACAATCTGCTCTACGGCACCCGGGTACATCAGCGCATAGCGCATGGCCATCATACCACCGAATGAATGGCCAATGATGGTGGGGCGGGGGATGCTGAGCGAGGTCAGCAGCGCGTTACTGTTGGTTGCCAGTTGCTGAATGCTGAACTGATAACCGAGCGGCTTCGTCGATTTGCAGAAACCGATCTGATCGGGCGCAACGATACGGAAGCCGGCCTTGCTGAGGACCGTGATGGTCTTTTCCCAGGTCGCGGCGCAGAAATTCCTTCCGTGCAGCAGCACCGCCGTCCGGCCATTGGCGGTTTCCGGTTTCACGTCCATGTAGGCCATGGAGACATCGCTGCCTTGCGATCTGAACTTGTAGCGGTACACGTCATGGGGATAGTCGAAACCCTCAAGTTCAGCGCCGTAGGTAGGATGATCTTCAGCTCGCGTCGACGCCGCAACGCTCAGCACAGCAATAAATATCGTGAGACCAAGGAAGATATGACTCATGGCAATCCTCCTGATACCCGGGCAAGACCCTCAAATGAGGACTTCCATTCTCCAGATGACCGCGGGAACGGAGTGAACGATACCATCTGGTCGCGTTGCTCGGAAGCCATCGGATCGGCTTCACGGCGCCGGTACGGTGTAGGCGTTCCATGGAGTACGTCATCGTCTGCCAGCAAATTTCCGCACCGATGCCGCTGGATCCGCCCGTGCCTAGGATATTTTTTGCGGTCACGCATCCCCTCGCGCCACGAGCGCTAGAACGCGCAATGGGCTGCCCGATCCCTGCTTGATCTTGAGCGGTGCCGCGATGATGACCGCGCCCTTTGGCGGCAGCAGATCCAAATTCGTGAGGCATTGCAGCCCGAACCGGCCTTTGCCATGCATGTAGAAATGCGCGGGGTACGGGGGATTGAAGTGCTGCCCCTGACCGAAATCCGTACCAATCGTCTCGGTGCCGAGCCCATGCACGTCGCGCTGCTCGACCAGCCACTTCACCACAGCCGGCTCCGGGCCCGGCGTATGCGCGCCATCGTGCCGCAGCCCGACATAGTCCGGATAGGTTCGCTTCGACCAGTCCGTGCGCAGCAAGACCCAGCTTCCCGGCTCGATCTTACCGTTGCGCTCCTCCCATTGCTCGACGAAGGGAATTGTCAGCGCGAAATCCGGATTGGCCGCGCACTCCCTGGAACAGTCGATGACCGATGCCGGCGCGATGAATTTCGCGACGTCGATGGTATCGACCGCGTTGCTCGGCAGATCCTTGCCGGAAATCCAGTGGATCGGCGCGTCGAAATGCGTCCCGGTATGCTCGCCGAGACTGATGTTGTTCCAGTACCAGGCCGGTCCGCGCTCGTCGTAGCGCGACACCTCTTCCATGCGGAACGGCGCGCATTGCCCGAGCTCCGGCGGCAGCACGATGGTCGGAAACTCCTGCGTCAGCGTCTGCGTGAGGTCGATGACGCGGATGTCGCCATTGGCGACCGCGCGCGCGAACGCAAGGAGGTCGATCTGCATGGACGTCCTTCAGCCGGCCATCTCGCGCTCGAGCGCCTTCGGGTTGATAGCCAGGCGTTGCCGGATGTCCTCGGCGACATCGCCTACGAACACATCTTCGAGGCCTTGCCGCAGCGCACGGACCACCGCGTTGGCGAGCGTCTCCGGCGCCACTTTCGGCGGCGGCACGGTCTGGAACCATTCGGTCTCGAGCGGACCGAAAAACACGTTCAACACCTTGACGCCGCCGGGTCGCAATTCAGCGCGCATGCATTGGGCCGCCGACAGACACGCCGCCTCGGTCGCGGAATAGCTTCCATAGGCAGGCCAGTTCATGAGCGCATGCACGGAAAGCAAATTGACGAAGGCCACCGCCGAATTCACGCCGTCTGCCCCGCGAAAGCGAAGGATCGGACCGAAAGCCTGCGCCAGCCGCAGCAGACCGAGATAACGAACATCCATCTCCTCGCGCGCAATCGTCAGGCCGCGACGATGCACGACGCCGCCGGCGCGAACATGTTCTGCGGTGTTGACGACGATGTCGATACGGGCACCGTTCTGCTCGGCCTGCTCGGTAACCGATTCGGTATCCGTCACATCGAGCGGAACGATCTCGACGCGTTCGATCTTGCGAAGGCTGTCAAGTCCGGGAAACGGCTTCCAGGGATCGGCTATCCCGGTAAACACGATGGACGCGCCGGCATCGGAAAAGGCCTTTGCCATGGCTTGGCCGACGGGAGTGCGGCCGTCCGTGATCAAAACGCGACGGAATTTCGGATCACACGTCATCTCGCGCAAGTGTGGATCATCAGCCATGCTCTCCGTGTCCCTCTCCGGCAGTGCCAGGGCGACCGCCGCGCCGCTCTTGTCGAGCTTGAGCTCGAGCCGCACGCGGGCTCCCTCCGCGGCATCGCCATGAAGGTGCGCGACGACCATCGGACCGGCATCGAGCTTTACGGTCCCCACCCGCCAGGGCGTGCGTTCGCGGAAATAGGGCTCGGTCGACGTGTGTACAATCGTCTCCGCAATCAGCACGCCCTCACGATCGACATCGCGGAATGGAAGGCGCGCCGACAAACATGACGGGCAGGCGTCGCGGGGAGGATAGATGACCGTGTTGCAATCGAGACAGACTTGCAGGGCGAAGCGTCCTTCCGCCGCTGCAGCGGTGAGGCCATGTGCGGTGCGGCTGCGCACGCCCGGCGGGGTCAGCGGCAGCTGCGTTCGCGCAAGCGGATTCTTGCGTTTCGGGCGGACAAGCGGTTGGGTCACACAGCTCTCGCAAGAATGGCGGCGCAGGACGACAGGCCGCGATCGTAATTGATCATGCCGAATCCGGAAACCAAGCACACATCGGCATCGGGCACCTGCGAGCCCAGCGGCTGCGAGGTGAGCTGCCGCATGGCCTCGACCAACCCTAGAAATCCGCCGGCCGCACCGGCCTGTCCGACCGAAAGCTGCCCGCCGGAGGTGTTGTGCGGGAACGTGCCGTCGTTCGTGAGGGTGTGCGAACGCACGAAGTCCGGCCCCTCACCCTTGGCACAGAAGCCGAGGTCCTCGAGTTGCATCATCGAGATCACCGGATAGTCGTCGTAGGTCTGGACAAAATCGACATCCCTCGACGTAAGTCCAGCCATCGACCACAATTCATCGACATCGAGCGCCCAGCCGCCGCGCACCTGCATAGGATCGGTGGGAAAGGCGTTGTGCCGTTCGACCGTCGACAGGATGCGAACGCCGGCCTGATCGAGAGACTTGGCGGTGTCTTCTCCGCATACGAGCAACGCCTCCGCGCCTGCGCACGGCATCACGCAATCGAACAGATGAATCGGATCGGCGATCGGCCGTGCCGACATGTATTCATCAATCGTCAGCTCCTTCTTCATCATAGCGTGCGGAATCGATAGCGCATTGTCGCGCTGGGCGATGCAGAGCTTGGCGAAGTCCTCCCGCTTTGCGCCGTAAGTATTCATGTAATTCTTGGTGATGAGCGCGAATGAGGCATTGGCACCACCTGCTCCGTATGGATAGACCGCATCCTGCGCGAAGCGCGAAAACGTCGACAGTGTCTTGCGAAACGACTCGACATGATTGGTATCGCCGGCAACGCACGCAACGATCTCCGCATCGCCGGCCTGTACGGCCCGCGCCGCACGGCGCAATGCTACGATGCCGCTCGCGCCGCCGAAAGGAATGTGATCGAGCCATCGCGGCGACAGCCCGTAGTGCTGCGTGAGCCCGACGGCGGTGTCGGGTCCCACGGTGAAGCTCGACACTGCAAAGCCGTCGATGTCCTGCGGGCGCAGCCGTGCGCGCTTGGTGATTTCATGCAGCGCGCGTCCAATCCACCAGTGCGCGCTATTGGTCGAGTATCGCCGATACGGGATGGTGACCGGCAGACAAGCTACCACACCGTCGTAGGATCTTCGGGTCGCGCCTGAACGCATGCGGCTGGGCGCTCCGGTCATAGCCCCTTGGGGTGGCTCAAGAACTCCTCCAGGATCTCTTTCGGTGGCTGGATGTAGTCGGAGACGCGGCTCACGCCGAGGCCGACAAGCCGCCGCAGTTTCACGGCCATTTCCGCCATCTTTACGACGATCGGGATGCCGTTGATGACCGGCGCCCCATCGACGACATGCTCGCGGATGGCCGAGAACAACAGCATCGGAATCCCTCCGCCCGGGATCAACACGTCCACCCCGGAGGCCACGAGCGGCTTCGCCTGCTCGGCGAACAGGTGCGCGACTTCCTCCGCCGATTTTTCCGATTCGTACGCCTTGAGAATCTGTCCCGGCTCGAACTGCATCGCATGCACGCCTGTCACCCGACGTTCGAGTCCGTATTTCGTGATCTGGTGATGAAACCACGGGATATAGCGCGTGTTGATTGTGACAATGCCGCTGCGCTGGCCGAGCTGACAGCTGTACAACATGGACGCTTCCCCGAGCGCCACCACCGGAATGCCCACGGCCGAGCGAGCCTCGTAAAGGCCCGCATCCTGAAAGTGCCCGATCACAAACGCGTCGTAGCCTTCCCGCTCGGCTCGCACCGCGTTACAAATCACCTCACGGGCACAGCGCATCTCAACCAGGGTATGAGCATAGGAATCGTGCGGCGTGATGCCCTTGATGTCGACCGTGGTGCCGGGCTCGACCACCGTATCGAGGTGCCTGCGTAGGCGGTCCCAATAGATCTTGCCGTTCTCATAGTCGACATAGCTCTGGTACCAAATGCGCACGTTTGGCTCCCTTGCAAAGGGCCACGATCGGCACGCAGCAAAAAGACCTAAGTCCCAAGATTCGAACGACCGAAGCGCTTGCCAGCCCACGTAGAAACTCTAAAGTTAAAGCAACTACGCTGAACGTCTAGAGCAGTTTGTGGAGGTTGATCATGAGGTCGAGCCTCGTCGTTGGCGTTGCAGCCTTGGTCCTATCAGTCAGCGCGAGCCTCGGCGCCGACATCACCGTCGGGTTCGTGACCGCACTGAGCGGACCCGGTGCCTCGATCGGAATTCCCTACGAAAAGGGAGTTCTCGCCGGATATGAGTATGCCGACAAAGTCGGTGACCACAAGATCAGGCTGATCCGGCTGGATGATGCCTCGGACCCGTCGGCTGCGACCCGCAACGCCCGCAAGCTTGTCGAGGAAGAAAAGGTCGACGTGCTGATGGGCACATCGGGCGTTCCGGGGACGATTGCGATGGTTGTCGTCGCGGCCGAGACCAAGACGCCGATGATTTCGCTCACCCCGGCCAGCCAGCCACAAGGTCCGCACGGCCAGTGGCTCATTTCCATTCCACAGCCGCCGCCCCTGATGGTCGCCGCCGTGGTCGAACGGATGAAAAAAGACAACGTTAAGAAGGCCGCCTACATTGGATACAGCGATTCCTGGGGTGATCTTGTTTATGACGCGCTGATGAAGAACGTCACCGGCACTCCGATCGAAGTCGTCACCAACGAACGCTATGCCCGCGCCGACACTTCCGTCACCGGCCAAACCCTCAAGATCATCGCGGCTCGTCCCGACGCGGTCATAACCGGCGGCTCCGGCACGCCGGGCGCGCTGCCCTACCTTGCTTTGGCGGAACGCGGCTACAAGGGAGGGCTCTACGGAACGCATGCCTTGATCAATCCGGATTTCGTCCGCGTCGGCGGGCGGGCTGTCGACGGTGTAGTCGCCCCGACCGGTCCGGTCATCGTTGCCGAGCAGTTGCCCGACAGCAATCCGACCAAGAAAGTGTCGCTGGCCTACCGCGAGGTCTATCAAAAGGCAAACAACGCCCCGACCAACGATGCCTTTTCGGCATACGCGTTCGATGCATGGCTTGTGCTGGTCGATGCGGCCAAGCATGCTATGGCGAAGGCGCCTCCAGGCACGCCACAATTCCGCGAGGCGTTCCGCGATGCGATGCTGGCGACCAAGGACATCGTCGGCACCCATGGGGTCTACAACTTCCAGCCCGGCGGCTTCTTCGGCGTCGATGAGCGGGCCCGGGTGCTCGTTCAATTGAAACAGGGAAAGTGGACGCTGCTGCCTTGAGCGGGAAGATCTACCGCTGATCACAATCCAAATGCGCCTACGCGAGACACGTGATCGAGGGCGAGCCTGCCTCCCGCGGGATGGCCAAGCAGCCCTCGATCTCTCTTCGCCTTCGTTATGACGCCGGAGATCGCCCTCCTCCTGACCCAGGACGGGATTTCCACGGGCGCGATCTATGTGCTGGTCGCTCTTGGTATCGTCCTCATCTTCCTGGTGACGCGTGTCATCTTTGTGCCGTTCGGTGACATCGTCGGCTATTCGGCGCTCACCCTCGCGGCCCTGCAACTGCGGCAAATGCCCGGCACGGTCTGGCTGGTGCTGACGCTTGCCGCGATTGCGACCGTGATGGAAGTCTATGGCCTGGCGCGCCACGGGCAGTTGCGCCGCCTGCCGCAGTCTCTGTTGCTGTACGCCGTGCTGCCCACCATCCCGGCCGCCTTGGTCTGGATGGCGGCCGGGCGCGATCTTCCGATGTGGGTCGGAATTGCGCTGACGCTCGCGATCGTCATTCCCATCTCACCCCTGCTCTACCGCATCGCGTTTCGTCCGCTGGCCGACGCATCGGTCCTCGTCCTGCTCATCGTCGCGGTAGCGGTTCATTTCGCCATATCCGGTCTGGCGCTGTTGTATTTCGGACCGGAAGGCTTCCGTACCGAGCCGATGACACAGACTTTCTTCGAACTTGGGCCCGTCAATATTTCCGGCCAAAGCATTCTGATTGTAGCCAGCTCGGCGCTGTTCTGTTTCCTGCTCTTCCTGTTCTTCGAGCGCACGCTCACCGGCAAGGCACTGCGTGCAACGGCCGTCAATCGCGTCGGCGCCCGCCTGGTTGGCATCCTTCCCTCCACCACCGGCGCGACGGCCTTTCTCCTCGCTTCGACACTCGCGGGCATTTCCGGCATTCTGATCGGACCGGTGACGACGCTCTACTACGATTCCGGCTTTCTGATCGGCCTGAAAGCCTTCGTCGGCGCCATCATCGGCGGGCTGGTCAGCTACCCGGCGACCGCCGTCGGCGCGATCTTCGTCGGACTATTCGAGAGCTACGCAGCGTTCTGGAACAGCGCGCTCAAGGAAGTTTTCGTCTTCGGTGCGCTCATTCCCATCCTGATCTGGCAATCCCTCACCTCGTCGAGCGGCATAGAAGAGGAAATCGAGGAGGAAGAGCGCGAGGGAGGGGCGTGATGCGCTGGAAGTCCCACATCCTGCTGGGCCTCGCCATCGCCTTCATCGTGGCCGCGCCCGCGGTTTTCGGGAGCTTCACCATCACGCTGATGAACTATATCGGCATCTATGCGCTTGCCGCGCTCGGTCTCGTTCTTCTCACCGGCGTGGGCGGGCTCACATCATTCGGTCAAGCTGCCTTCGTCGGCATCGGCGCCTACGCCACGGCCTGGTACACGTCGGTGCTCGGCGGCTCGCCCTGGATCGGGTTGCTGCTCGCGCTGGTTTTCACGGGGCTCGTCGCGACGATTCTCGGCGCCGCGACGCTTCGGCTCGGCGGGCACTTTCTGCCGCTGAGCACGATTGCCTGGGGCATTGCGATCTATTTCCTGTTCGGAAACATCGATGCGCTGGGGCGCTACAGCGGGCTATCCGGAATACCGGCGATCACCATCGGGCCGATCTCGCTCGCCGGCAACACCGCGATGTACTTCTTCATTTGGGGACTGCTCGGGATCGTGGCACTTCTGTGCCGGAACCTGCTCGACTCGCGCAAAGGCCGCGCGATTCGCAGCCTGCGCGGCGGCATTGCCATGGTCGAGAGCCTCGCGATAGATTTCTTTCGGATGCGGCTTGCCATATTCGTCATCGCCGGATTGCTGGCAGGCCTGTCCGGATGGCTCTATGCGCATATGCAACGCTACGTGAGCCCGGCGCCGTTCGACCTGCGCCCCGGCATCGAGCTCCTGCTGATGGCGCTCGTCGGCGGCGCCGGCCACATCTCCGGCGCGGTGGTCGGCGCAGCCATCATAACATTGCTCAAGAACATCTTGCAGGACTTCCTGCCCGCATTCACCCGCCATAGCGCGCAGCTCGAAATCGTCGTGTTTGGTGTCCTGTTCATCGTCCTGCTGCAGTGGGCGCGCGCGGGCGTCGTGCCGATGATCAGTCGCTATCTGCCGCGCCCGCGTTTTTCTCTGCCCACGCAGGCGGAGCCGCTCGAGCTACGCGCGCGCCCCACCGTTTCCAGTCGACCCGTGCTGACCATTCAAGGCGCGACCAAACGGTTCGGTGCATTGGCCGCAGTCAACGACGTGACATTCGAGGTCAAACACGGCGAGGTCTTGGGTCTGATCGGCCCGAACGGCGCCGGCAAGAGCACCCTTCTCGATCTGATCACCGGGACTGCCAAACCGAACGCAGGCAGAATCGTTTTCCTCGACGACGACGTGACCACATTGGCGCCGCGTCATGTCGCCGCGAAGGGCATCGCTCGCACGTTCCAGCACGTGAAACTGCGCCCGAACATGACGCTGCTCGAGAATGTCCTGCTCGGAACATATCCGCGCACACGATCGGGATTTCTCGTCGGCGCGATCCGGCTCGACCGCGAAGAAGAAAGATCCGCGCAGTTCGAGGCTCTGCAGCAGTTGAGGCGCGTCGGCCTCGGTGAGAAAGCCGGCGAGCTGGCCGGCAATCTGCCGCTCGGTCAACAGCGTCTTCTTGAAGTCGCACGCGCGCTGGCAGCCAACCCGGTCGTGGTCATTCTGGACGAGCCGGCGGCCGGCCTGCGCCGCCTCGAGAAGCAGGTCCTTTCTGACTTGCTCCGCACGCTGCGCAACGAAGGCATGACGATCGTTCTCGTCGAGCATGACATGGAATTCGTCATGAACCTGGTCGACCGGATCGTGGTGATGGATTTCGGGTCGAAGCTGGCCGAGGGCACGCCAGCCAACATCCGCGCCGACGCGCGCGTGCAGGAAGCCTATCTTGGCGGTGTCGTATGACGGCGCTTCTGTCGGTCACGGACCTGCATGTCAGCTACGGCAAGGTGGAAGCCGTGAGCGGCGTCTCGCTTGACATGCAGGCCGGCCAGATCGTCACCGTGATCGGCCCCAACGGCGCCGGCAAAACGACGCTGCTCGCGGCGCTCATGGGTCTTTTGCCATCCAAAGGCGAGAGCCGGTATGAGGAGCAAGATCTTCGCATTCTGAGCACCGAAGAGCGCGTACGCCGGGGAATCTGCCTGGTGCCGGAACGCCGAGAGCTCTTTACCGAAATGACCGTGGCGGACAATCTGGTCTTGGGTGCCTATACGCGCTGGAGCGATCGTGAGGCGTTGCAGCAGGCTCTCCAGGACGTCTACACACGCTTCCCGCGCCTCTTCGAGCGGCGTAGCCAACTGGCCGGCACCTTGTCCGGCGGAGAGCGCCAAATGCTCGCGTTGGGCCGCGCGCTGATGGCGAAGCCACGTCTGCTTCTTCTCGACGAGCCGAGCCTTGGCTTGGCGCCGCTGATCGTGCGCGAGATATTCCGCATCGTGATGGGATTGCGCGAGCTCGGCGTCTCGATCCTGCTCGTCGAGCAGAATGCACGCGCGGCGCTCGAGACAGCCGACTATGGCTACGTTCTCGAAACCGGCTGCATCGTTCACAGCGGCCCGGCGACCCGCCTCATTAACGACCCCCGGGTCATCGCCAGCTATCTGGGCGGCAAGGCGGATTGACCGCAATGGCCACAGCATCGACGTTGAGAACACGGTGGTCACAATCATTCGCGCCGGCTGACCGTACGCTGCCGGCGATGCTGACCCGCCAAGCCGAACGATTTGCGCAGAAGCCTCTCGTCACCGCCGGTGGCACGACATGGACCTACGCCGACGCGCGCGAGGCCGCCGCACGTTTTGCCGGCGCGCTGCGTTCCGCCGATATACAACCTGGCGATCGCGTCGCCGTCATCTGCTCCAACAGAATCGAGTTTTTCGAAGTTGTCCTCGGCTGCGCCTGGCTCGGCGCCATTGCCGTTCCGATCAACGTCGCTTCGCGTGGACCCCAACTTCAGCACATTTTGTCCAACTGCGGGGCGCGGCTCTTGGTGATGGAAGCGGCGTATGCCGAAAATCTCGCCTTGCTCGAGCCGCGCGGCCTTGCCATCGAAGCCATTTGGCTGATCGGCGCCACGGCGGACGTCCGTCTGGGGGGTGTCGCCTCCATTTCACTGCCGCAGGGTGGCGAGCGGATCGCAGCGGTTGCCGTGCGACCCGGCGATCCGGCGCTGATCCTATATACGTCCGGCACCACCGGTCCGTCGAAGGGCGTCTCATGTCCGCAGGCGCAATATTTCTGGTGGGCCGTCAACACCGCGTCCTTGCTGCAATTGCGTGCCGACGATACGCTCTGCACCAGCCTGCCGCTGTTTCACACCAATGCGCTCAACACCTTCTATCAGGCACTCTTGACAGGCTCGTCCGTTCATTACGAGAAGAGGTTTTCCGCGTCGGGATTTTTTGCTTCGCTCGCGCATCATCGAGCGACCGTCACCTATCTGCTCGGCGCCATGGTGCCGATCCTGCTGTCGCGTCCGGTTTCGCCGGAGGAGACCGCGCACTCGGTACGGATCGCCCTTGCGCCCGGTGTCCCGGCGCAGTTTCACGAGGAATTCACGCGACGGACAGGCATCCGCCTGCTCGACGGATGGGGATCGACGGAAACCAATTTTGTCCTGGGCACGACCGTTGAGCAACAAAAGCCCGGATTGATGGGTCCGGTTTTCGAAGGCTTTCAGGCGCGCGTGGTCGACGACCAGGACAATGACGTCGCCGACGATACGGCCGGCGAGCTCATCGTGCGGGCCGACGATCCGTTCGCATTCGCAACCGGGTATTTCGGGATGCCGGAAAAGACGGTCGAAGCATGGCGCAATCTCTGGTTTCACACGGGCGATCGCGTTGTCCGCCAGTCCGATGGCTATTTCCGTTTTGTCGATCGCCTCAAGGAGGCCATCCGACGTCGCGGCGAGAATATCTCGTCCTTCGAGGTCGAGCAGGTGTTGCTCAGCCACGCCGCCGTCGCCAATGCGGCCGCATTTCCGGTGTGCTCGCCGCTCGCGGAAGACGAAGTCATGGCGGCTGTGGTGCTCCATCCAGGCCAGCAGCTCACGGAAGCCGAGTTGACTGCGTTTTGCGAACCGCGCCTGCCCTATTTCGCGATCCCCCGATATGTCGAATTCATGGCCGAACTTCCGACTACCGAGAGCGGCAAGGTGCAAAAGTACAAATTGCGCGAGCGCGGCGTTACCGAGAGGACGTGGGACCGCGACTCCTTCGGCGACCGGCGCACGGCCTGTGGGTGCCGAAAACCTGGACTCTGACCTAATGGTGATATGGTGAGCAGCTGAATAGCCTTCAGGGCGGAGGTTGCCTCTTCGCACACCCCCGCTAAAAACAAGAAAGGGAGAGGACGACGAGGGGAAAGGCTGAACAAATGACACAAGACCCCATGCACCTAGGTAACGAGCCTTGCAGCTGTCAGGTGGCGAGGCTTCACACCTGCGGTCCGCTGCACGTTGCCGGGCAAAGACCCGCTCAGACATGCCCTGCCAGGCATCTCCGGTGGCCGGCCCGGACAAATTGTTCCCGGTGAGACAATTCCTTGCGCGAACGATGTCGGATTGACGTTACGGCGTAACGGCTACACCGCCTCGCCCTCGAGCCAGGCCGCGCCGCGCCGGTAGAGCGCGTCGAGCGCGGGGCCGGAGAGGCCGGGCATGTCGGGCTTCACCTTGTAGCCGTGCCGGGTCTGGAGATAGGCCAGGTGGCGATAGCCCTCGGGAAAGCTCCCGAGTAGCTCGCGATCGAGCGTCGGAGCTTGTGCCGGATCGACCGCGTCGATGCGATCCTTCTCGTAGATTGGCTGTCGCAACACCAGGCCCCAGCGGCCGGTCCGCTTCTCGAAGAAGTCGTAGAAGCGGCCGATACAGGTGAAGTCGCACACGACGCCTTCCACCGCGGCGCGGTGCAGGATCGCCATCCTGGTCTGCGCCACCGCCCGTGGGCCGGCAATATCGATCGCCATGCCGCCGAGTGTGTGCTGAGCCCGTACACCGCGCGCGAAACCCTCGCGGCTCGCCGCGATGAAGGCGTCGGCGCTGCCCTGGAACCAGGTCGCCATCATCCGACCGTCCTCGTGCCAGACGGTGCGCAGCCGATCCCACATTCCGGCATCGCGCCACAGCGCCCAGCTCTCGATCAGATCGCGGATCGCAGCGCGGTCGAGCGCTTCATCTTTCATTCCCATGCTCCTCGTTCCGTCGGCTGGCGGCAGCACGGCTGGCGCCAACGCGCCAGCGCGTCTAGCGCCCGCGGCCACGTTACACTAACGTCCGGCGCGGACTTAAATCAGGGGCAAGCGGCGCATGGCAAGACTGGACGGACGCGTTGCCATCGTCACCGGCGGCGCCAAGGGCATCGGACGGCATTATTCGCAGGCGCTCGCCGCCGAGGGCGCCCGCGTCATGATCGCCGATATCGCCGACGGAGTCGGGCTCGCGGCGGAACTCGCCGCCCGGCACGGTGCCAACTCGGTGGCAAGCGCGGTGTTCGACGTGAGCGACGAGGCGCAGGTCAAGGGTCTGGTGGCGAAGACCATGGAGCGCTTCGGCCAGATTGACGTGCTGGTCAACAACGCCGCTCTCTACGCGCCGCTGCCGACGCTGAAGGTCACCGACATCGATGTCGATTTGTGGGACCAGGTGATGGCTGTCAACATCCGCGGCGTGTTCCTGATGGTCAAGCACGTCGTCCCGCACATGATCGCCCGCAAATCCGGCAAGATCATCAATATCGGTTCGGGCACTGTCGCCCGGGGAATCCCGGAGTTCTCGCACTACGTCACCTCCAAGGGAGCCGTGACGGCGTTCACGCGGGCGATCAGCCGCGAGCTCGGCGACCACGGCATCTGCGTCAACACGCTCGCCCCCGGCTTTACGTTGAGCGATACCGGCTTGACCAATATCGTGCACGTCGAAAAGTCGCGCGCGGCCGCTGTTCAGCGACGCGCCATCAAGCGCGACGAATATCCCGAAGACCTGCTGGGCACGCTGATCTTTCTCGCGTCGAGCGACAGCGACTTCATGACCGGCCAGGTGCTGGCGGTCGACGGCGGGGCGAACAATACCTAGCCGGACCGGTCCCCAAATCCGCATACCGGATCGTCTTTTTCGGCCAGTCGCGCGCTCTTTGCGCCGTCCGTTGCGTCCACTATATTCCGGCCAATATTGCCCGTCGGCAGCCGGATTCAAGGAGGAGCCCATGTCGGTCGCGACAGCCAAGGCGAGTAGTCCCGATCCCAAGCACAACCTCCAGAGCGCACGCGAGGCCTACTACGACAAGATCGCCAAATACGGCATGACACCGCTGTGGAAGGTGATGGAGTCGGTCGTCACCAAGGAGCCGGTGACGCATTGCGTGCCGGTGCTGTGGCGGTTCAAGGACATCAAAGCGCTGGTCATGGAGTCGGGCGATTTGATCACCGCCGAGGAGGCCCAGCGCCGCGTGCTGGTGCTGGAGAACCCGGCGCTGCCCGGCCAGTCGCGCGCGACCAACACGATGTTTGCCGGCGTGCAGATGATCCTGCCGGGCGAAGTCGCCCCGGCACACCGCCACGTGTCCTCGGCCATTCGCTTCGTGCTCGACGGGGAAGGCGCCTATACGGCGGTCGAGGGCGAGAAGGCGATCATGGCTCCCGGCGACTTCGTCATCACGGCGAACTGGGCGCCGCATGACCACGGCAACACCTCGAAGAAGCCGATGTTGTGGCTCGACGTGCTCGACTTTCCCATGGTCAATTTCTTCGAGACCTCGTTCGCGGAGCACTTCCCCGACAAGACGCAGCCGACCGGACGCGATGACGGCGACTCGCTCGCGTTCTACGGCTCGGGCGTGCTGCCGGACGGCGCGCCGGTCCACATGGATCGCAGTCCGGTCATCAACTACACCTATGCACGGACGCGGCCGATCCTCGAACGGCTGAAGAAGGCGGGCGACATCGACCGGCGCCACGGCGCGCGCGTGCGCTATGCCAATCCGATCAACGGCGGATCGGTCCTTCCCACCATGGGCGCCAATCTGGCGCTGCTGCCCAAGGGCTTCAAAGGCGAACGCTACCGCGCGACCGACGGCACGATCTTCGTCTGTGCCGAGGGCCAGGGCGCCACCAAGGTCGGCGACAAGGTGCTCGAATGGGGCCAGAACGACGTGTTCGTGGTGCCGCCGTGGATGCCCTATTCGCACGCGGCAGCCAAGGAATCGGTGCTGTTCTCGATCTCCGACCGTCCGGCTCAGGAGGCGCTCGGCATCTGGCGCGAGGGCAACTGACGCCGTTCGTCCATGACGCCCTGTCGCAGCGCGTCGTCTTCGCGCCTGGCGCGGTGGAGCGCGTGGCCGCGGAGGCCGCGCACCTTGGGCTGGAGCGCGCCCTGGTGGTTGCCACCTCGGGCAGCGGTGCGCGGCTGGGCGCCCGCATCGTGAAGTTGCTCGCGGCGCGTGCGGCCGGCCTGCATGCCGAAGCGGTCGTGCACGTGCCGAAGGCGGTCGCGCAGGCCGCCATTGCGGCCACGCAGGCGGCGCGGGCGGACGGGCTCGTCGCGGCCGGCGGGGGCGCCGCGATCGGCCTCGCCAAGGCGATCGCGCTGGAGACTTCCCTGCCGATCCTGGCGGTGCCGACCACCTATTCCGGCTCCGAGACGACGCCGATCTGGGGCACCACCGAGGGCGACCGCAAGATCACGGGCCGCGATCAGCGCGTGGTGCCGCGTACTGTTCTCTACGACCCCGATCTCACCCTTGGCCTGCCGGCCGCTGTGACGGCGGCGAGCGGGATGAATGCGATCGCGCACTGCGTCGAGGGCCTGTGGATCCGCGAACGCACGCCGGTCACCATGGCGCTCGCGTGCGAAGCGCTCGCGCGCTTCACGCAATACCTGCCGCGGGCGGTGGCTGACGGCAGCGATCGGGACGCGCGCGCCGAGTGCCTGGTGGCAGCGTGGCTCGCCGGCACGGTTCTCACTGGCGGCACCGGCCTGCATCACAAGCTCGCCCATGTGTTGGGCGGCCTCGGGCTGCCTCACGCCGAGACGCACGCGATTATTCTTCCCCATGTGACGCGCTTCAATCTCGCCAGCGCGGAAGACGCGCGAGTCCGGCTCGCGCGGGCGCTCGCCGCCGACGATCCGGTTCTAGTGCTCGCGGGTTTCGTGCAGGGCTTTCCAATTCCGCAGCGCCTGCGCGACGTCGGCTTCGACCAGGCCAGGATTCCCGACGTGGCGGCGCAGGCCGCCGCTCTCGGGATCAAGGAGCCGCGTTCCGTCAGCGCCGAGGACGCCGCCGCGCTGCTGGCGGCCGCCTACTGATCCCGGTCTGCCCAAGCCCGCAGGCTGTTGCTATCCTGCCCATCAAGCCGCCAGCGCCCGGCCAAGCGCCGGCGACAAGGCGGCGAGGAGGAGAGGATCCCATGAGAGCAAGCGCTGTTTGGATCGGTTCAATTGCAGCTGCGCTGATCGTCACGCTCACGCCGGCTGCGGCGCAATCGCAGAAGGTGGGCGAAGCGCCCGAGGCCAAGAACATGCGGCTCGTCGGGCACAGCGACCTGCAGGCGCGCAGCGCCTATCAGCCCATCATCCATCGCCAGGGCGACCGCTACATTGCCTATGTGGGTCATCATGGCGGTACCCAGTCGGTGCCCAAGCCGATGAATCCCCAATCGGGCGAGGCCGAATTCAACGGCACCTCGATCATCGACGTCACCGACCCGGCCAAGCCGAAGTACCTGAAGCACATCCCCGGTCAGGAAGGCCTCGGCGAACAGGGCGGCGGCCAGATGGTGCGCGTTTGCGATGGCCGCACCTTGCCGAGTGGCGATGCCAACGCGGTGTATCTGCTCCGCACCTTCGGCGGACAGGCGCACGAGATCTGGAACGTCGCCAAGCCCGACGATCCGAAGCTCGTCACCCGGATTCTGAGCGGCCGGGATACGCACAAGAACTGGTGGGAGTGCGACACCGGCATCGCCTTCCTGGTGTCCGGAATCGAAGGCTGGCGTCCGCGCCGCATGACGCAGGTCTATGACCTGAGCGATCCCGCCAAGCCCGTGCACCTGCGCGACTATGGCCTGCCCGGCCATCAGCCTGGCGCCACTGGTCCGGTGCCGACCGACCTGCACGGCCCGATCTCGACCGGCCGCGAGGGCAACCGCGTCTATTTCGCCTACGGCACCAACAAGGGCGGCGTGCTGCAGATCGTCGACCGCGAGAAGCTGCTGTCCGGCCCGCGCGAGCCGACCCCGGAGAACCTGCGCTATCCGGTGATCGGTCAGCTCGACCTGCTGCCGCTCAACGGCGCGCACACGGCGGTGCCGCTCGGCAAGATGCGCATCGCCGAGTTCGCCAAGGACCTGGCGGGCGGCGTGCGCGAGATCGTGATGATCGTCAACGAGTCGCTGGTCAACGAATGCCAGGCCAACGAGACGCGCCAGATGGTATTCTTCGTCGATGCCACGGTGGAGTCGCGGCCCATGGTGGTGTCGAACTTCAACGTGCCCGAGGCGAGCGGCAACTTCTGTTCGCGCGGCGGGCGGTTTGGCGCGCATTCCTCTAACGAGAGCACTGCGCCGGTGTTCCACAAGAAGCTCGCCTTCGTCACCTGGTTCAACGCCGGCGTGCGGGCGATCGACTTGCGCGATCCCTATCAGCCCAAGGAAGTCGGCTATTTCATCCCGTCGATCACCGAGGCGACGGCGCCCCGCTGCATCAAGGTCGACGGCCAGGATCGCTGCAAGGTGGCGATCCAGAGCAACAACGTGGAGACGGACGACCGCGGCTACATCTATGTGGTCGACCGCGCCAACACCGGCATGCACATCCTCGAAGTAACTGGCGAGGCGCGCAGCATCGTGGGGTTGCAGTAACGCAGTCCGTGTCGTTCCAGCGTAGTGCGGGAACCCATGAACACTGGCCACATGAGAGATGCTCCCACGGTGGTCATGGGTCCCCGCCTGCGCGTCGCCTGCGCGGGACTACCCGAGCAAGCATGTCGCAAAGATCACCGCCGGCTGACGATCGGCGTGCCGCGCTTCCTGTTGTAGCGGTGGATCTGAACGCGCTCCCACACGCTGTTGACGTGATAGGGGTCGCTGCGGGCGAAGGCATCGACGCTCGCGCGGTCCCTGGCATCGATGACGAAGACGCTGCCGCAGGGCGTCTCGCCGTCGTCGGCGACCAGCGTGCCAGCTGTCACCACGTCGACGTCGTGCCGGTCGGCTTCATCGAGGTGGATGCGATGCGCGCGATAGAACTTCGCCCGCGTCGGCAACGCATCCTGCCGGTCCGTGGCATGGACGACGAACAGCATGGCCGACCTCCGCTATCGGACGGATCGGCGGTTATTCTGGCAGCGGCGGCGCGACCTGGAAACCACCGGTCGCATCGGGGCTGATCCGGCCGTCGGCCACCGCGCTGGCCCACCGGGCGGTCGCCGCGACCCCGCCGAACGAATAGAAATGCAGGGCGATATCGCCGAGATGACCACGGGAGCGCGCATCGGCCACCGCGCGTACGAGTCCATCGGGTGCCGACATGCCGAAGAGGTCCCGGGCAAGGCCCGATTGCCGCGCCAGCCCCTGCGCGGAAGCTTTGACGCCGCAGCGCCGCGCATAGCGCAGCAAGGTGGCGATGTTGGTCGGGCCGGCAAGCCCGATCCGCACCGGGTTCTCGATGCCGAAATCGCGCAAGCGCTCGATCCACGCGATGATCGGCTCTCCCGCGAAGCAGAACTGCGTGACGATGTGGACCGCGACCCCGATCTGAGCCGCGATCTCGATCTTTTCGTTGAGCGCGCGGTCGAGCTCCTGCCGCGACAGGCGGTCATGTCCGTCGGGATAGCCGGCGATGCCGATCTCGGCGATGCCGTGCCGCTGCAGCACGCCGTTGTCGATCGCCTCGATGGCATCGCGAAACGCGCCGGCGGGCTGATCGCGGTCCCCGGCGATGATGAGGATGCGGCGAACACCGGCGTCTGCGGCCATGCGCGCGAGGAACGCGTCGAGCGCAGCCAGGCTGGCGAAATTGCGCACCGCCACGTGCGGCACCGGCACAAGGCCGGCGGCGGCGAGGCGCGTGGCGGGACCGATCTGCGCCAACGGATCGCGAGTCGGGACGGCGCTGAGATAGACTTGCGTGCCCGGCGGCACGACGGCCCGCAGCGACGCGATCTCGGCCTCGTTCGGCACCGTTGCCCCGAGCGACCAGCCGCGCATCGAGGCGACAATGCACCGGAGCGTATCCGCCGATGAGGCGTCGTCGGTCGAGGATTTAAGGGACGCGATCGTCATGTCCGCTGCTCATCGGCTATTCGCGTCGCCGCGAGATCACGTAGGATTCGTCGTAGAACCACAGCCCGCCGCGCTGGCGCAGGACCTCGCGCGTCGCGTCGAGGTAGTGGCCGTGGGCGACCACCTCGGCCAGCCGATGGTCTTCGACCTGGGCAACGTAGATTGCGGCGTTCCACGCCGCGAACAGCGTGGAGGTACCGATCGATTCGGAAATCTCCGACGGCAGCGTGTGCATGTCGAAGCGGAACAGCGACCGGTTATCCGCATAGGCGTTGAAGTTGAGGTCGCGGCCGGCCGGGCCGAGCTCCTGCTTCACCGCCTTGAGTACCTGGTGGCGGTCGTGGATGAAGGGATTGTCGCCCGGCCAGACCTTCTGAATGATCTCCAGCCCCGGATCGTTGCCATGCGAATGGATGGCGATGAGCCGCCCGCCCGGCCCGAGCGCCTTGGCGAGCGGCGCAATCACCCGCATGGCCTTGAACTCGAGCGGCGACCGCGCCCGATAAGGCTGCGAGGCGATCACCAGATCGTAGTTGGCGATCGTGCCGCCCGGGCGCGGAATGATCGGGTCGAGCAGGAACTTGTGGTCCTCGCGATAGAGCACGAGAACCACCGGCCGCTCATAGACCGGATTGCCCGTCTTCTGGCTGACGCCGGCGCGCCAGTTCTGCGCCAGGAACGGCACCAGGTCGGTGATCTGCTGTTCGAATCGGTAGGCCGAGTTCCCGGTGAGCGGCACCTCGTGCCAGACCAGGCTCGATGCGGCGCTCAGCGACTTCACCGCCAGCCACGGGGCGTCCGCATAGGCGAGGTTGGTCAGCACCAGCACCGTGGCCGGATGCTCGTAGAAGCGGTCCGACATCTTCTGCAGGGCGAGGCGGACGTCTTCCAGGCTGATTTCCTTGCCGACCACATAGAACGGTATCGTGGGGAAACGGTCGTGCATGGCGCGCAGCGCGCGCAGCAGCACGGTGCCGTCGCCCACGCCGGCGTCGAACATGCGGACCGCTGGCGGCCGCGGATGGATGTTGGCGAGCTCGAGCCCGACGCGGTTGGCGATCACCCATTTTTCGCTGCAGGTGTTGACGAACAGCAGATACTTCTGGCGGTTGTCGAAGAAGCGGAAATTGCGCTGCGGATCGTCGGGAGCGCGCGCAGCGGCGGGCGCGGCCAGCCTGGGCGCTGGAGGCACGCTCAGTTTGCCGCCGTGATCGCGCCCGATCACCGGGCTGCGCGCATGGGCGTTGGGACCGCGATTCTCGGCCATGAAGGCGCGGATGCGGTCGAGCGTGTCGGTGGTGATACGACCGCCGTTGCGCAGCCGGGCCGCAAGCTTGCCGTCATTGACAGCGCGGCGGCCGAAGGTCGACTCGGCAAGGCCGGTCTGGCGACAGAAATCGGAGATTTCCCTCAGGATGGCGTCGTTCATGGGACGATCCGGCGTTTCCTCGTTCGGCCCGATCGCGGCTTGGCGCCGACTCGTCTCAGGTCGAATATTGTTGAAGCGAACCAACAGGTTCCAGTTCGGTCAACCACAAAACGTCCCATCGCAGGAATGGGCTATTCAAGGGGCAGAGTCCCACCGGCGGTTGCTTTGCTACCCAGCTGAAATATAAGCAATTCTCTTTCAAGACCGAAAGGCTGGGTGCGCGGCTGCCCACTCCCCGTTGGGCATGGTCCTATTGGAGCGCGGTGTCAGCGGGCAGCCGGAGCGCCCAACGGGCGCCCGTTTCAGCCCGCCAAGGCGGCGAGCACGGCGCGTCCCACCGCTGCGGTGCCGTCGCGGCCGCCGAACTCGCATGGTTTCAGCCCGTGGGTGAAGGCTGCATCGACCGCGTCTTCGATCCGGCGGGCGGCCTCGGCGGCAGGCGAGTGATCGTGCCGCTGGCTCAGCCAGTCGAGCATCATCGCCGCCGACAGGATCATGGCGGTGGGATTGGCGATACCCTTGCCCATGATGTCGGGCGCGGTGCCGTGGCACGGCTGGAACACCGCGTGCCGGTCGCCGATGTCGGCCGAGGGCGCCATGCCCATGCCGCCGATGAGGCCGGCGGACAGATCGGACAGGATGTCGCCGAACATATTTTCCGTCACCAGCACGTCGAAGTCCCACGGCCGCCGCAAGAGCGCCGCCGCGCAGGCGTCGATGTAGATATGCTCGCAGCCCACGCCCTCGTGGAGCTTGGCCCGCTCGTCGAAGATCTGGCGGAAATAGGCGAAAGCACGAAAGACGTTCGCCTTGTCGACGCAATGCACGACGCCGCCGCGGCCGCGCGCTTTGCGGCGGGCGCCGAGGCGGAATGCAAAGTCGAACAGGCGCTCCGACGTCCTGCGCGTGATGACGAGGGTCTCGCGCGCTTCGTCGTCGGTGACCACACCCTTGCCCATGGAGGCGAAGAGGCCTTCGGTCGACTCGCGGATGACGACGAGATCGACGCCGCGCTCGGCCGCGCCGACGATCGGGCTCGGCACGCCGGGAACGAGGCGTGCCGGCCGCACGCCGGCGTAGAGATCGAACATGAAGCGCAGCTCTACCTGCGGCGCGATCTCGGTGCCGTCGGGATAGCGGATGGACGGTATGCCGCAGGCGCCGAGCAGGATAGCATCCGCCTGCTCGCACAGCTTGATCGTCGAGTCAGGGAGCGCCGTGCCGGTTGCGCGATAATGCTCGGCGCCGACCGGCGCCTCGGTGAAACGGAAATTGAGGTTGGGGGTTGCGGCCTCGACTTGCTTCAGCACGGCAAGGGCCGGCGCCATGACTTCCGGCCCGATACCGTCGCCGGCCAGCACCGCGATATGAAAGCTGTCGTTGGCGCGCATGAAGGATGGTCGGGCAGGGGCCGTGCAGTTCCGTTTTGCGATCGAGGGGATGAGACGTTGGAAGATCGCTTCTCGGTGTTACGCGCGAAAAGCTACTATACCGGCGAACGGATCACAAACCGGTCCGGGCTCGAGTGCAAGGGACCGTTCGAGAATTCCGATGGAGGCTGCGTTGAGCGGCAAACTGCCGGATGATAGGAGAAAGGCGACGCCGAGGAGAATCGGCGTCGCCTTTCGACGCATCAGCCGGCGTTAGCCACTCAAATCTGAACGGCTGCGCCGATTCTGGCCGCCCGGTTCGTCGCCGATCTCGGCCGTACTCCCCGCTACGCCCTTCGATCGGCTCCTGCCGGATCGGCCAAAATCCGCAGCATCGCAGCCCCATCGGAATCCCCAACGGTCACTTGATGCCCCGCTTTGCCGCCAATCTCGCCTACCTCTTCACCGAGCGCCCGCTCATCGAGCGCTTCGGCGCGGCGGCGGCAGCCGGGTTCACGGCGGTCGAGCTGCAGTTTCCTTATGACCACGTGGCCTCGGCCGTGAAGGCGGAAATCGAGCGGCACGGCCTCACCCAGCTCGGCGTCAATACGCCGTTGGGCCGCGAGGGCGAGTCCGGCCTGGCGGCGGTGCCGGGGCGCGAGCGCGAATTCGATCAGTTGTTTCGCCAGGCGCTCGCCTATGTGGTCGCCATCGGCGGCCGCGCCATCCATTGCCTCGCCGGCACGGTGCCGCCGGAGCAGCGGCCAGCGGCCGAGCAGGTGTTCATCGCCAACCTGGCCCGCGCTGCCGATCTGGCGCGGGAGAACAACATCACGCTGCTGATCGAGCCGATCAATCCGCGCGACCGGCCGGACTATTTCCTCAACCGCGTTGAGCACGCAGCCGATGTCATCGCCAAGGTCGGGCGGCCCAACGTCAGGATGCAGTTCGACTTCTATCACGTGCAGATCGTGGGCGGGGATCTCATCCGGCGCTTCGAGAAGCACCGGTCCGTGGTCGGGCACGTGCAGATCGCAGCCGTACCGTCGCGCCACGAGCCGGACGAGGGCGAGGTAAACTATCCGGCCATCTTCGCCCTGCTCGACCACGTCGGATATGCGGGCTGGATCGGCTGCGAATACCGGCCGCGCGGCCGCACCGAGGACGGCCTTGGCTGGGCGCGGCCTTACGGCGTGATGGCGCGAACCGGCTCGGTGGTCGGCACGCCTTGAACCAGGAGAGACGCCATGCGTCTGAACGATAGGGTCGCGCTGATCACCGGTGCCGGATCGGGCATCGGCGAAACCATCGCTGAAACCTTCGCGCGCGAGGGCGCAAAGGTCGCGATCGTCGACATCGACGCGAAGGCGGCATGCGACGTCGCCGCCGCGATCGGATCTGGCGCCATCGCCATCCGCTGCGACGTCGCCAGCAAGGCCGAAGTCGAGGCTGCCGTACGGGCGACGGTGGAGGCCTTCGGCACCATCGATATCGTGGTCAACAACGCGGGCACCACGCATCTCAACAAGCCGATGCTCGAGATCAGCGAAGATGAGTTCGACCGCGTGTTTGCCGTCAACGTGAAAGGAGTCTTCCTGTTCTCGCAGGCGGTGGTGCCGTTGTTCCGCCAGCGGGGAGGCGGTGTCATCATCAATATCGGTTCGACCGCGGGTTTGCGGCCGCGACCTGGAGTATCGGCTTACAACGCCACCAAGGGCGCGGTGCATGTCCTGACCAAGACGATGGCCGTAGAGCTTGCGCTCGACAAAATTCGCGTATGCGCCGTCGCGCCGGTTGCGACCGAGACACCGCTGCTGCCGATGTTTCTTCGCCACTCCGAGGAGATGAGAGAGAAGTTCGTCGCCTCGGTCCCGCTCGGACGCCTCGCGGTGCCGGAGGACGTTGCCAATGTCGCCCTGTTCCTCGCCTCGGACGAGGCCGGATTTCTGACCGGCAATATCGTCGAAGTCGATGGCGGACGATGCGTATAGCGTCTCAGCTCTGCATGCCCCAGCGCCGCACCGTGGCGTTCTCGATCGCGCGGAAGGCCACGCTCTCCACCACGAGGCCGATCAGGATCACGGTGAGCAGTCCGGCGAATACCGAGGCGGTCTCGAGCTGGTTGCGGTTCTCGAAGATGAACCAGCCGAGCCCGCCCGAGCGCGAGCTTGCGCCGAACACCAGCTCGGCGGCGATCAGCGTGCGCCACGCAAAGGCCCAGCCGATCTTCAATCCGGTGAGGATCGAGGGAAATGCGGCCGGCACCAGGAGCAGCGCCACGTAGGACAGGCCGCGCAGGCCGCAGTTCTGCCCGGCCATGCGCAGCGTCGGGCTCACCGAGGTGAAGCCCGAGTGGGTATTGAGCGCGACCGCCCATAGGACCGAGTGGATGATGACGAAGATCAGGCTCTTGGCGCCGAGACCGAACCACAGGAGCGCCAGCGGCAGGAGCGCGATCGCCGGAAGGGGATTGAACATGGCCGTCAGGGTCGAAAGGAAGTCGGTGCCGACCCTGGTCGAGACCGCCACCGTCGTGATCACGGCGGCGAGCCCCAGCCCGGCCGCGTAGCCCCCCGCCAGCACTTGCAGCGACGTCAAGGTCCTATCGATCAGCGGCCCGCGCCAGGCGGCATCCCAGAACGCCACCAAGGTCTCGCTCAAGCTCGGGAACAGGAGCGGATTGGCGGCAAACCGCGCATAGGCCTCCCAGGCGGCCGCCAGCACGATCAGAACGACCAGCCGGCGCACTGCAGTGATGTTGGCGATCCGCTCGATCGGCGTGAGCGGCCGCGCGACGTCGCCCACCGCGCCCATGGCATCGAGCGCGATGATGCGTTCCGGGCGGATCGGCGGCAGCGTGCGTTCAGCGATGTCGTTCATGGTGGACCTCGAGAGCTGTCTCGATCTTGTCGGTGAAGAGCAGGTCGTGGATGCGCCGTTGCAACGCTTCGAAGGAGGGCGTGCCCATGTCGGCAAAGCCGATATGGCCGGCATTGAGCTCGGCCTTGACGCGCCCCGGATGCGGAGACAGCACCAGGATGCGGTTGCCGATCAGCAGCGCCTCCTCGATCGAGTGGGTGACGAAGATCACGGTGAACCGGACCTCCTCCCACAGCGCCACCAGCTCTTCCTGCATCTTGCGGCGGGTGAGCGCGTCGAGCGCGGCGAACGGCTCGTCCATCAACAGCACCGCGGGCTCCATGGCGAGCGCACGGGCGATGGCGACGCGCTGCTTCATGCCACCCGACAGCATATGCGGATAGATGTCCTCGAAACGGGTAAGATTGACCTTGGCGAGCAGGGCGCGGGCATGCGCCTCGGCGGCGCGGCGCGGCAGGCGGCGGTTGACCCGCAGTGGGAACAGCACGTTGCCGAGCACGGTGCGCCACGGCAGCAACTGGTCGAACTCCTGGAATACCATCATGCGGTCGGGCCCCGGCCGCTCGATCGGACGGCCGGCGAGCGTGATCGAGCCGGCGACCGGCGCCATGAAGCCGGCGATCGCCTTGAGGATGGTCGTCTTGCCGCAGCCGGACGGGCCGAGCAGCACGTAGCGGTCGGCCGCGTGGACCTCGAAGCCGACCTTCCAGGTGGCGGTGACGAGGTGGTCGGCGGTCTTGTACTGAAGCGTCACGTCGTCGACGACGAGAAGCGGCGTCGCGCCGTCCACCACCCGGGCAGGGACGGCTTGGCCGATCGCGTTCATTCTTCCCCCTTCGGGCCGCGGCTTCTCCGGTGTCGGGCTGCCGCCCGACGCCTATGGCCGAGCGTACACGTTGGTGTATCGTCCTAGGAAGTGCCAAAGGCCGGCGGCGCGCACGGCGCCGGCAGCGCGGGTTAGGGAGGATGGACATGGTTCGCGGTCTCGCCGTGGTTGTGGCGCTGGTCGGCGCACTTGCGTTGCCGCAGGGCGCAAGGGCGGAAGCGACGACGTTGCGCGTCGCCAAGCAGTTCGGCGTCGCCTACATGCAGTTCATGGTGATGGAAGACCAGAAGATGATCGAGAAACAGGCGAAGGCCTCGGGTCTCGGCGACATCACCGTCGAGTTCAACCAGTTCCGCTCGAGCGACGTGATGAACGATGCCCTGCTCTCCGGCAGTGTCGACTTCGTCAGCCTCGGCATCCCCGGCATCATCACCATCTGGTCGAAGACGAAAGGCACGATCGACGTCAAGGGCGCGACCGGGCTCAACGTATCGCCGCTGATGCTGCTGGTGCGCGATCCGTCGATCAAGTCGATCCGGGATTTCAAGGAGCATCACAAGATCGCCATGCCGGCCGTGAAGGTGTCGATGCAGGCGATCATCCTGCAGATGGCGGCGGCGAAGGAGTTCGGCGAGGCGAAGTTCAACGCGCTCGACCATCTCACCGTGTCCATGGCGCACCCCGATGCGACCGCCGCCATGCTCGGCGGTCCGAGCGAGATCGCCGCCAACTTCTCCTCCGCGCCGTTCCAGTACCGGCAGATGAAGAACCCGAACATCCGCCGGATTCTCACCAGCACTGACCTGTTCGACGAGCCGCTTTCCTTCAACGTGATCGCGACCACGTCTAGGTTCCGGCGGGACAATCCCAAGCTCTACGGCGCCTTCCTGGCGGCATTGAAGGAGGCGACCGACTTCATCAACGCCGACAAGCGGCGGGCCGCGGAGATCTATTTGAAGGTCAGCAAGGACAGGACGCCGATCGAGGAGATCATGGAGGTCCTGGCCGATCCGGCGATCCAATACAACCTGAAGGCGGGCGGCATGCAGTCGTTCATCAGCTTCATGGCGAAAGTCGGCACGCTGAAAAATCCGCCGGCGGACTGGAAGGAGATGTTCTTCCCCGAAGCGCTCGCCGCTACAGGCGGATGACCGACAGTGACCGAGTCCGAGCGAGCAATGGAAGAAAAGCCGAGCCGGCGCCGGCGCCGCGGCTCAAGGAGGCCATGCGCCAGGCGCGCGTAGATATCGCGGAGCGCACCGCCGTCGTCGTCGATCTGCGCAATGCCGAGATCGCGCGGCTCGAATTGCTCAATGAGACGCTCGATCCGGTGTTCGGACACGCGCTACGGCCGGCGCGTGCTGGCCAAATCCGGCGACATTGCCGAGATGGCGGCGGCCGTGACCAAATACGTGGCGCGGCGGCTGCTCGAGCGCGAGCGCCTGCTGGTAGGCGACTCGGCGCTGATCGCGCAGGACGAGCTCACCGCCGCGGCGCGCCGCCGCCGCCGTCGCTGGCGCGTGTTCCTGGCCTTCGCTTTCGGACTGCTCGCCGGGGCCGGGACCCTGTTCGTCATCGCCTGGTTCGTGGCGCGCCAGCTCAGCCGATGAGTGCCTGACGCCTGAGCTCCACGATGGCGCCGTCGCGCAGTCCGCGCGCGATCATCTCGCACTGCCACGCGCCGGGCGCGCCGGCGATCCGATAGAGGTTGTAGGCGGCTGGATCGTCGTGCCGGTGGCCCGGCCCGGCGGAGCTCGACGGCACGCCGACCACCGGGATGCGGCCGCTGGCGGCGGTGAGCCAGCGGAGCGCATGCACGTGGTCGTGGCCGTGCAGCACGAGTTCGGCGCCGTGCTCCTCGAGCACGCGCAGCAGCGGTGCCGCGTCGACGAGCCGCTTGTGGCGGGCGCGCCGGCCGAGCGGCGGGTGGTGGACGAGGACGATGCGGAACGTGTCCTTGAGCTGCGGCAGCAGCTCTGCGAGGCGCGCCATCTGGGCGCCGCCGAGTTTGCCGCTCGCCAGGAACGGCCCGGTCGGCAGTGCGGTCGACAGCCCGATCAGGGCGAGCGCGCCGCGCCGCCGCACGAACGGAAAGAGATCGGGCGATTGATCATCTCCGCGCATGCGCGCTTCCCAGAAACGCTCGGCATGATGCACCGTGGCCCGCACATATACGTCGTGGTTGCCGGGAACGACGGTGATGCGGTCGGGCGGGCCGAGACGATCGAGCCACGCGCGCGCCGGAGCAAACTCCTCGTCCAGCGCGACGTTGATCAAGTCTCCGGTGATCGCGATGTGATCCGGCGCCGCGGCTGTCAGGTCGGCGACGACCGCGTCGAGCACATCGCCGCGATGGCAGGCGTGACGGCGCAGATGCCAGTTGGCGTAGCCGAGCAGGCGTTTGCTGGCCAGTTCGGCGAGGCGCGGACGCGGCATGGGGCCAAGGTGGGGATCGGACAGATGCGCCAGGACGAACATCGAACGGGTTGATATGCGTGTCTCGAATGCAGGGCAGACAGCGCCGACGGGAGGGGCAGGGAGGGGGTTGAAAACACGAACAGCTGTGGAGTCGCAACGCTTACGAACTGCCGATGACAATGCCGGCGAGGAACACCAGTGCGCCGCCGACCATGACCTGGAAGGCGGCGCTGAGGAAGGGTGTATCCATGTAACGATATCGGATCCAGGAGATCACGGCGAGCTCGATCACCACGATCACGATCGCCGCGACGGTGGCGGTCCAGAAATTGGGAATGAGATACGGCAGCGTGTGGCCGATGCCACCGACCGTCGTCATCAGTCCGCACACGCCGCCGCGCAGCCAGGGCGCACCGCGCCCGGTCAGCGAGCCGTCGTCGGACAGCGCTTCGGCGAAGCCCATGGAAATGCCGGCGCCGACCGAGGCGGCCAGGCCGACAACGAACGTCTGCCACGTGTCATGCGTGGCGAAGGCGGCGGCAAACAGCGGGGCCAGCGTCGACACCGAGCCGTCCATCAGGCCGGCAAGGCCCGGCTGCACATATTGCAGCACAAACATGCGCCGCGCCGTCTCGTCCTCCTCGGCGCGCGCGCTCGGGGTGAGAATTTTTTGCTCGAGCCGGTGAGCCAGGCTCTCGTGCTCGACCTCGGCCTCGGCGAGCTCCACCACGAGTTGGCGCACCGAGGCGTCGCGCGTGGTCTCGGCCGCGCGGCGATAGAACCGGGCCGCCTCGAATTCCATGTCCTCGGCATATTTGCGCACTTCGTCGAGCTTGAGCGGCTGCGTGAGCCAGAGCGGCTTCTTGCGGATGAAGCCCTTGACGTCCTGGCGCCGGATCAACGGCAGGTAATCGCCGAACTTGCTGCGATAGAGGTCGAACAGCATGGTCCGATGGCGAACCTCCTCGTCCGCCATCTCGTCGAACACCTTGGCCGAGGCCGGGAACTGCTGGCGCAGACCTTCGGCGAAGCCGCGGTAGATTCGGCTGTCCTCCTCCTCGTTGGAGATGGCGAGGGCGAGAATTTCCTGTTCGCTCAAATCGGCGAAACGCTTCACGTTCGGCTCCTGTTTTTTAATTATTCTAATCAGAAGCCCGCGGCCCGGTCGATAGTACGGTTCGCGGGCGTTGACAACCGGCCAGGGCAGGCCCGAGCCATGGGGCCGCGCATCGGGCCGCGTCAGTGGCGGCGATCTGCGGTCCGGACCGGAGAACATGATGGCGATGGAAGACTTGCGCCGTGCACTCGAGCCTGCCGTTCGCCGTTTCCTGCACCTTTATTGGCGCTTCTCGCGCGGCCTGACGATGGGGGTGCGCGCCATCGTGGTCGACGGCCAGGGCCGCGTGTTTCTGATCAGGCACAGCTACGTGGCCGGCTGGCACCTGCCGGGAGGCGGGGTGGAGCCGGGAGAGACGCTGATCGCCGCGCTGACGCGGGAGCTTGCCGAGGAGGGCAATATCACGCTCGCGGAGCCTCCCGCGTTGCACGGCGTGTTCTTCAATTCCCGCGTGTCACGACGCGATCACGTGGCGGTGTTTGTGGTGCGGGGATTCCATCAGGCGCAGCCGCCGCAGCCGAACCACGAGATCATCGAGCACCGGTTCTTCGCTCCCGATGCGCTGCCCGAAGGAACCACGCCCGGCACACGGCGGCGTATCGCCGAGGTGCTCCGCGGCGTGCCGATCGCGGAACGCTGGTGATGCGAATAGCGAATGGCGACCCGCCGGTCGTTGCTCCCCTATCCGCTGCTCGCTATTCGCTGTTCTTGATCAATGCCCCTCGAACGCGATCAGCGTGCGCACCGGCACGTCCAGCTTGCGCAGCTTGGCGGCGCCGCCGAGATCCGGCAGGTCGATAATGAAGCAGGCGGCGAGCACCTGCGCACCCATCTGGCGCAACAGCTTGACGGCGCCTTCGGCGGTGCCGCCGGTGGCGATGAGATCGTCGACCAGGATCACGCGATCATCCTTGACTACGGCATCCTCGTGCATCTCCATCTCGTCGAGGCCATATTCGAGCGAATAGGCGATGCTCACCCGCTTGTGCGGCAGCTTGCCCTTCTTGCGGATCGGGATGAAGCCGGCGGAAACCTGGTGGGCCACCGCGCCGCCAAGGATGAAGCCGCGCGCCTCGATGCCCGCCACCTTGTCGATCTTCATGCCCGCCCAAGGCTGGACCAACTCGTCGACGGCGCGCCGGAACGCCCGTGCGTTGCCGAGCAGCGTGGTGATGTCGCGGAACATGATGCCCGGTTTGGGATAGTCCGGGATCGTGCGGATCGCGGCTTGGAGGTCGAATTCAAGCGCAGGCGACGTCATGACTCTCTCACATCAGACGGCAACGACAATTCCATGACGCAGACCTTACTGTGGCGATCGAACCGGGTGCAACCGCCGGCCCATGCTCACGCTGGCCGAGCGAATCCATGATCCGTCGCCACGGCCCGGGTGCGCAACGCGGCGCCAACGAGTCTGGCTCCTGATCAGCAAGTGCAATTGAGGATCGGCATGCCTGCCGCCGGACCGTTGCCGCGGTGATCAGCCCTTGAGGATGCGCCCAGCCACCGCGTCGAGCTTCTTCAGCAGCACGGGATCGCGCGCCTCGGGCGCCGTGATGATGGCGGTGTCGAGCGCGCGGTCGGAGCCGATCGGGCACGGCTCGTGCTCGCGGGGAAAATCGCGCGCCAGCCGCGCCACCAGGCGCTTCGCCTTCTCGGCGTTGGCGGTGAGCACTCTGATGATGTCCTGCACGGTCACGGCGTCGTGGTCGGGATGCCAGCAGTCGAAATCGGTCACCATGGCCACGGTGGCGTAACAAATCTCCGCTTCGCGCGCGAGCTTGGCTTCCGGCATGTTGGTCATGCCGATCACGGAATAGCCGAGGCTCTTGTAGGTGAGGCTCTCGGCCAGAGTCGAGAATTGCGGGCCTTCCATGCACACATAGGTGCCGCCGCGCACGACGTGGATGCCCTCCTGTTCGGCCGCCGCGGCCAGGTGGATGCGCAGCCGCGGCGAGACCGGGTGCGCCATCGACACGTGCGCCACGCAGCCCTTGCCGAAAAACGAGCTCTCGCGCCGATGGGTGCGGTCGACGAACTGGTCGATCAGCACGAAGGCGCCGGGCGGCAACTCCTCCTTGAATGAGCCGCAGGCGGACAGCGAGACGAGATCGGTGACGCCCGCGCGCTTGAGCACGTCGATGTTGGCACGGTAATTGATGTCGGACGGCGAGAGGCGATGGCCTTGGTCGTGGCGCGTGAGGAACACGACCGGCAGCCCGGCGATCGCGCCGACGCGCAGCGGCGCCGACGGCTCACCCCACGGACTTGCGATCCGCTGCTCGCGGACATTCTC